>Ga0326727_10012684_pt1 | contig 19097 bp, 19 predicted proteins | sample MB2enrmetagenome_FD_207643 | JGI IMG/M metagenome (GOLD analysis project Ga0326727, IMG submission 207643) | Lab enriched peat soil microbial communities from McLean, Ithaca, NY, United States - MB29MY | ecosystem: Environmental > Terrestrial > Soil > Wetlands > Peat | place: USA: New York...
AAATATCACCTGGGTAGTATCCATCTTTTTGTGTAAACGATCATGTTGAGGTTAACCGCGTTGCTGTGGGAAGCGCGCTTCCCACAGCAACGCGAAGCGGTTGAGGGCATCATTCCAGCCCTGCACAGTATGCCATTTTCCGGCCAGGTTCTTCAGCGCCAGGTACATCACCTTCAAGGCGGCCTCCTCCGACGGAAACGCGCCGCGTGTCTTGATGGCCTTGCGCAAACTCATGTTCAGGCTCTCGATGGCGTTGGTGGTATAGATGATCCGGCGTATCTCCGCCGGAAACTGGAAGAACGGAATCACCCCCAGCCAGTTGCGCCGCCACAGCGCCGCGATAGTCGGATACTTGGCCTCCCACCGCGCGGAGAACATCTGCAGTTGCCGCTCGGCCTCCTCGACCGTGGCCGCACGGTAGATGGAGCGCAGATCGGCGGCCACCTGCTTGCGCTCTTTCCAGTTCACATAATTCAAACTGGCTCGCACCATGTGCACGATGCACAACTGCACCGTGGTCTTGGGAAACACCGTTTCGATGGCCTGCGGGAATCCCTTCAGCCCATCCACGCAGGCGATGAAGATATCTTCGATGCCCCGGTTCTTCAGCTCGGTCAGCACCTGCAGCCAAAACTTGGCGCCTTCGTTGGCCGAGGTCCACAGCCCCAGAACTTCCTTCTGCCCTTCCATGGTGATGCCGATGGCCACATACACGGCGCGGTTTTCCACGCGCCCCTCGCGGCGCATCTTCACCATCAACGCATCCAGGTAAACAATCGGATAGACTGGCTCCAGCAGCCGTCCCTGCCACGCCTTCACCTCCTCCATCACCGCCTCGGTCACGTTGGAAATCAGCGTCGGCGACACCTCCACCTGGTACATCTCCTCCAGATGGCCCTGGATCTCGCGCGTCGTCATGCCCCGCGCATACAGCGACAGAATCTTGTCGTCGAAGCCGGCAAAGCGCGTTGTGCCTTTGGGAACCAGTTGCGGCTCAAAGCTGCCTGCACGGTCGCGCGGCACGGCAATCTCCACCGTGCCGAAATCCCCCTTCAACCGCTTGCGGCTGGCTCCGTTGCGGCTGTTGCCGCTGTGATGGCCGGCCACGGCGTGCTTCTCGTAGCCAAGATGCGTGCTCAGCTCCGCCGACAAGGCCCGCTCCACTATTGCCTTGGTCAGCTGCTGCAAAAGTCCGTTTTCCCCGATGATGTCCTCCGGCTTCTGGTAATCCTCCAAAAGCCGGTCTACCAATTCACGGTCAATTCCCATACGATCTCCTCTCTCTCTTCTACAGAGTGATAAGATCGTTTACACAAAATTATTTACACCCTCGGCGAAGTCGCGTGTAAATCTCGGCCTACCATAAAAACCGGGTGTCTCACCCTCACTGCGTCTTTGTTGGGGAATGGAAATCCCAGTTCTCTTTTCGAGAACTGGGATATCCAACAACTCGCCTTCACTGTGCTAGCTTATGCCTGGCTAGGTTTTCCCTGTTCCCTGTTCCCTGTTCCCTGTTCCCTGTTCCCTGTTCCCTAGTCCCTAGTCCCTTAGTCCCTGCTTTTTCACCCCTCTATCTTTTCCTCCTTGATCTTCTCCCGAATCGCTTCAACCAACTTGCGGATTCGCTGTTTTCCTGCATCGCTTCCTACTTGACCCTGTTCCATGGTCTTGCTGACCGCCGCCATCGCCAGCGGCAGCCTCCTCTTTCGTTTCCGCGCAGCCTTCTGCTGCCACGCCTGCCGCTTCACGTTCTCAGTCGCCTGACTCTCGAAGTTTCCCTGGTAGGGCACAACGGCATACACCACTTTGCACGACATCGCCCGCGCCGCATCCTCTAGCCGCCGCAGCGAAATCTTGTCCTTCCACTCTGCCCGCTCCATCTGAAAAATCGCCGAAGGGCTCACTCGCATATCCTTGGCCATCGCCGTAGCCGAAAGCCCCAGCGCCTTGCGCACCGCGCGCAGCCATCCACCCGAAGGCCGATGCACCCGCCGCGCCGTCAAAAACGGACGCAGCTCCCGGTCCAGCTCCCTCTGCGCCACCGCCTGCATCTTCCACTCCATGCCTCTTCTCCTCTCTCTGCCGCCGTGTTGCTGACAACTGACCTCTGACAACTGAGAACTGTATAGACAGGAATTTCCCCTGAAAATCACCCCTCAATTTCCTATCTGTCGTCTTTGCTTTTAGTCTCCGCCTTAACTATTGAATAATCTGCAACCATTTCGCGGATAATGGTGAGCTGGAATTCTCCGGTGTCCGCAAAACCGGGCAGCGCCAGCTCACCACTTTCCCCAAAACCGGCAAGCTATAGCTTCACATTCAGCAAAAACCGTCAACCTATAGCTTCACAATGTACGAAAACCGATAAGCTGTAGCTCACTGGTTTTGGACCCTTGCCCCTGTTCCCTGCCCCCTGTTTCCCGCACCCCAAATTGCCCAATTTTTCGCCAAAAAAGGTCTGCTCCGATACACACCATTTTTTGCGCGTTTTCTGCACGAATCCCTTCTACTGATCACTGACCACTGTTCACTGTCCTCTGTCACTTCAAGTACGCGCGCACCAGGTCGATCAGGTCCTCGGCCAGTTCGGGAGCGATCTGCTCCTTGGCGCCGTCGGCCAGATGGAAGCGGATGTGCGTCTCCAGAACCTCGCCCATCAGGCCGTTGACGCCGCCGCGCACCGCCGCCAGCAGCATCAGTTGCCCGCCGCAGTCCTCATCGGCCGTAAGCGAGCGCTCCACCGCGTCCAGTTGGCCTCGCAGTTTCTTCAATCTTTGCAACAACTTAACCTTTTCCCGATCATGAGTGGACATCAACGAACACCTCCTCTTGACAATACCTACCCCCGGTATGGTATCTACGGAGTGGGGGTATGGTTGCTTCTCTATTTTATCCCTATCTTCATCGACTCGCGATACCATTGGAGTGCCTACTCATGTTCCGCGCCCGCCGCGCACGCCCGACGCTCTGCCGCCCTCGGAACACCTTCGTCTGCTGGCTGGCCGCGCTCGCGCTCCTGCTGATCGCCGCAACCGGTTCTGCCCAAACGACTTCTCCGCCGTCACCCGAGCCCGTTGTCACCATCTCCCCGCATCACGGCAACGACCGCTACTGGATCTCCGGTCAGGCCAACATCATCTTTCAGGGTGACTTGCCCTTCCATTCCCCCTACGACGGCAGGAACAGTTTCCTTAGCGGCGCCGAGTACAAGACCTCCCTGCTCGGCACCCTGTACACCGAGCTAAGACCCACGCGCTCAATCCGATACAACACCGACCTGATCTTCGACATGGAGAGCGCCGGAGGGCGCGGAGTGAGTCAGGCACTCGGCCTCGCCGGCTTCACCAACTTGGACGTGGTGCGCAACCCCACCCTGAGCACCCTGCCCTATATGGCCCGCTACCAGATTCATCAGGTCATCGGCATGAGCAATGAAACCGCCGCCCAGGAACCTGGCTTCTTCGCCCTGGCCCCCAGCGTGCCGGTGCATCGCGTCGAGTTCCGCCTCGGCAAGATGACCCTGCCCGATTTCTTCGACGTGAACGGCCCCGGCTCTGACAGTCACTTGCAGTTCATGAATTGGACAGTGGACAACAACGGCGCATGGGATTACGCAGCTAACACCCGCGGCTACACGGTGGGCGGCATGGCCGAGTACGACGACCGGATTTGGAGTATTCGCTACGGCATCTTCGCCATGCCCACGGTGGCCAACGGAATGGACCTGGACTGGGACTGGCGCCGCTCCCACGGCCACAACGGCGAGTTCGAGTTGCGCCATAGCTTCATCGCCCAGCGTAAAGGCGTCGAGCGCCTGCTCTTCTTCGCCAACCGCGCCCACATGGGCGACTATCGCGAGGCGGTCAATGCATTCCTTGCCGGAACCGATGCGAAACCTAACATCCTTCTTCATGAGCACTTCAGCGCGCTCAAATACGGATTCGGATTCAACACCGAGCAGGAGTTGACGGAGAATCTGCGTGTCTTTGGGCGCGTCGGCTGGAATGAGGGCCAGCACGAGTCCTATGTCTACACCGAGGTGGACCAGACGGTGGAGGCCGGCGGAGATTACGGCGGCGCGCGCTGGCATCACCCGGCGGACAAAATCGGCTTGGCCGCGGTCACCAACGCCATCAAGCGCGATCATCAGAATTATTTAAGGTTGGGTGGCTTAGGCTTTCTTCTGGGCGACGGCAACCTCAGCTACGGCCGCGAAACCATCGTCGAGGGCTATTACAACTGGCACGCCTGGCGGGGACTTTTCTACGCCGTCGATGTGCAGCACATCAACAACCCCGGCTACAACCGCGACCGCGGCCCTGTCTGGGTTGGCTCTGTCCGCGCGCACGTGGATTTTTGAGGTAGGGGTCGGGAATGATCAGCCGAATTGTCGATTACTTCACTGTCCCGGCAGGCTGGGTTTGCGTTTTCTGCTCCGGCGGTAGGGTGACGATCACCTCGTTGGGCTTGATGTAGCGCCGCGTGCCCCGCGCCACAATGCCGATGGCGTCCGGGTTGGACTCGAGCCGCTTGTTCTGTTCGTTCAGGCGGTCATTCTCCTGCTTGAGGTCGTCGTTCTCCTTAATCAACTGCCGTTCCTCGGCGCGCTTCTGCTGCCATGCCGACAACCCGTTTTTTTCGTAAACCACCTGCCACCCCAGCCATAGCGTCAGCCCAACGGCTAATACGGAAGCCGCCGGAGGCCACACACGCCTCGCAAAAGCCTGCGCACGCTCTATCCAGGAAAGAATGGTCCCATCTTCCGCATTGTTCTTTCCGGATTGCAACCTTTCGCTCGACATAGAATCCATTCCCTTCTTATTGGAGTACAAATTTCTCGGCCGCCGCGCTCAGCGTCTCCACGTCCTGCTCGCTACGCGCTTCGGTGTAGGCCCGCACCACTGGCTCGGTTCCAGAAAGGCGGTAGCAGACCCAGGAGCCGTCGGCCAAAATCAGCTTCAGCCCGTCGGTCCGCACCACGCTGACTACCTTGCGCCCGCTCAGCTCCGCCGGATCAGCCTTCAACTTCTCAGTGAACGCGGCCATACCCGCCTGGGTCAAGCGGAAGTTCTCACGAATCGGATAATAGGAACCAACCTTGGCAAATAATTCTTTCAATTGCACGCCCAAGTTCTTGCCGCGCGCGGCCACCATCTCGGCTACCAGCAGGCCGGCCAGCACGCCATCTTTTTCCGGCACGTGGCCGCGAATGGTCAGCCCCGCCGACTCCTCGCCGCCAATAGCGATCTTGTCGCCGTTGATCAACTCGCCAATGTACTTGAAACCCACCGGCGTTTCGTAGAGCGGAACCTTGTGGTAATCGGCCAGGGCGTTGATCAGGTTGGTTGTCGCTACACTCTTGGCCACGCCGTTGCGCCAGCCGCGCGTCTCCACCAGGTAATCGAAGAGCAGTGCAAGAATGTAATTGGGCTGAATGAAGGTACCATCCTCATCCAGTATTCCGAAGCGGTCGGCGTCTCCATCTGTCGCCAGGCCGAGATGTGCGCCCGTCTCTCGCATCTTCGCCTTGGCGTCGCCCAGCAGTGGCTCGTCCGGCGCCGGCGCGTGGCCGCCGAATAACACATCACGATAATCGTGGACCGTCTCCACGCTTACGCCGGCCTGGCGGAGAATATCGGAGGTGTAGCCTCGCCCCGCGCCCCAGAGCGGGTCGTAGACCACCTTGATGCCCGACTTAGCAATGGCCTTCAAATCCACAAGTTCGGCCAGCCGCTTCAGGAACGCGGGCTTCACGTCGGCCGTCTCGAAGCCGCTTTTGGGCGGATCTGCCACGGTAACCTCCGCGCCGCTCCCTTGCAGCCGGGCAACCGCCGCCTCAATCTCTTTGGTCACCTCCGGCAGCGCCGGAGCGCCGTCGGGGGTCGAATATTTGATGCCGTTATACTCCGGCGGATTGTGCGAGGCGGTAAAGTTGATGGCGCCGGAGGTCTTCATCTGGCGCACGGCGTAAGCGATGGCAGGAGTCGGCGCGGCCTCGGGAATCACAATCGGCGTAACGCCGGCCCCGGCCAGCACGCGCGCCGCCACATCCACAAAGCTCTCGCCCATGAATCTGGGGTCGCGGCCCACCAGCACACGATGCGGCTCCGGTTGCGTCTTCACAAAAGCTGCAATCCCCGCCACCGCCAGCCGGATATTGGCCACGGTAAACTCATCAGCCACAATTGCCCGCCAGCCCGAAGTGCCAAACCTGATCGCTGTCGTCATCGTTCTTCTCCCGTGCCGGATTCAACCGGCCTTAATTTCATACTGCCTTAGTCCGGCGCTTGGGGCAAGCCGAGACCGCACCGAAACAACAGATACTGGCTTTCTATCGACCGGAAAAGCGTCTATCATAAAGCAGGAGACTTCTAATGGCTTCCCAAACCTATGAAAGCGCGCTGCGAATGGCTGAGTCGCTGAGCCTCGAAGAGCGGCTACGCCTGATCGAAGAGCTTCAGTCCTATACCGGCGAGAGCGACGCCTCCGAGCCGCAGCACAGCATCATGGAGTTGCGCGGTCTCGGCAAGGAAATCTGGGAAGGGATCGACGCCCAGGAATACGTCAATAGCGAACGCGCCTCATGGAATGGCTAGAGAAATTGCGCGGAACGCTTGTCGGCCTGGACACAGCGCCGCTGATCTACTTCGTTGAATTACATCCGGTCTACCTTCCCCTTGTCGATCCCTTCTTTGAAGCCGTGGAGCGTGGCGAGATTCAGGTCATCACTTCGACCCTCACCCTTACAGAAGCTCTTGTTCACCCCTACAGGCACGGCAATCGAAGTTTGGTCCAGCAGTATTCCCGCATTCTGCTGAATTCTCGCAATCTGAAGACTCTTCCCGTCTCCTCGGCGATCGCCACGGAAGCCGCTAGGCTTCGCGCTACGTTTGGATTGAAGACCCCGGATTCCATTCAACTTGCCACAGCACGAGTTGGCCAGACGACTGCCTTTGTTACAAATGATGATGGATTTGACACGATTCCCGACCTTAATCTGATCCTGCTGGACCGTCTCTTGGCAGTTCCTTAGACCTGGAGTCATACAACCGGCTCGCCGCCCCTCATTCACTTATTAAGGACCACCCCATGCCCTCACCCACGCCGCCAGCCCGTCTCGTCCTCACCACCGTCGCCAATCCCGACGAAGCCGCCCGTTTGGGTCGCACTCTTGTCGAGGAGCACCTCGCCGCCTGCGCTACGCTGATTCCCTCCGTCCAGTCCATCTACCGCTGGCAGGGCGAGGTCGAATCCGCAACCGAAACTCTGCTGCTCATCAAGACCGGACCCGAGCAGCTCGCCGCTCTCGAAGCCCGTCTGCACGAGTTGCACAGCTACCAGACGCCGGAGTTTCTGGTTCTCGCGGTCGATGCCGCCAGCCAGCCTTATCTCGACTGGCTCGAAGCCTGCCTGCGTTCTGTATAACCGTCCAGGGAATTCCATGAACCGTCTCCAGACCTATCTCGCGTCCACTTTTCTTATCACCTGGACCTGCTGGTGGGCCTTGGTGCTGCTGACGCACACAGGAACGATGGCCTATGGCCATCCGCTCTTTATGATGATTTACGTGATCGGCGGACTGGGGCCGACCTTTGCCGCCTACATCGCGGTGCTGGCCACGCGGGCGCAATCACCCCTCGGGGAGTTCAACTCACGGCTTTTTCGCTGGCGGGTGGCTTGGTGGTGGTATCTTCTTGTCCTGGCGCTCCCCGCGGCTATTGCGTTGGCCTCGTTAGCTCTTGCCTCACTGGTTGATCCCCACACACGATTTTCAAGCGGATTGCCGGTTCAACCCTGGTATATGTTTTTTGCTTTGTTCCCATTAATGATCCTGGGCGGCGGATTGGAGGAGCTCGGCTGGCGCGGTGTCGCCCAGCCGGAGATGGAGCGCCGCATTGCTCGCCCCGTGGCGGCGGTGCTGGTCGGCTTGATCTGGGCCGTCTGGCATCTTCCATTGTTCTTTCTGCCAGGCGTTGGTCAATACGGAACCAACTTCTTTATGTTTCTGATTGGAGTTGTCGCTAACGCCCTGATCCTGGCTTGGATCTATGACCGCACCCGCAGCATCCTGCTCTGCATCTTCTTTCACGCCAGCTTCAACGCCACCGCGGCCCTTGGACTGGGGACTCCGGGAGGCAAGGGCTGGCTCTCGGCACTCAATGTGTGCGTTGGAGTATTGGCCGGCGCGCTACTGCTGGCCTTTGCTTCGGTCAAGCCGGATAACGCAGCCCGGATTAATCTTTGAGGCCAAGGGTGTGCTCGTCTGGTATTCTGAGCCAGGTTTGTTCCCATGCGCTGGTTACTGTTTGTACTTCTTGTTTCGCTCGCGGGGCTGCTCATTGCAGCCGCCGGGGGGGCGATTCACATCTGGGCCCAGCGCAAACGAAGCCGCCTCAGGCCTTCAGCAGGCGCCGGTGAGGCTCCCGGTTCGGCAGAGGAAACCGACACAGAAACTGAGCTTTAGGGCCAACAGCCAATCCTCGGGCTAGGCTACGTTGAAAGGACGTTCATCCCCCATGAGTAATCCCATCAACAAGCAGGACGCCAACCCCGCCGGGATGATCGATATCTCCATCGCCCACAGCCCCGACTCCGATGATGCCTTCATGTTCTACGGCCTGGCCACCAACAAGGTTCGCGTTCCCGGCTACCGCTTCTCTCACACCCTGTGCGATATCGAAACCCTCAACCGACGCGCCCTGGACGAAGCCTTCTTCGACGTGACCGCCATCAGCTTCCACGCCTACCCCTACCTGCAGAAGAACTACACGCTGATGGGCTGCGGAGGCAGCGTGGGTGAGGACTACGGCCCCATGGTCGTCTCCAGTAGGCCGCTGGAGCCCGGGGATCTGGGCAGCATCAGGATCGCCGTTCCCGGCACGCTGACCACCGCTTACCTGGCGCTCAAAATCTTCAATCCCGCCATCCAGACCGAGACTGTGCCCTTCGACGAGATCATTCCGGCGATTCAGGCCGGTACTTACGACGCCGGGCTCATCATCCACGAGGGCCAGCTCACCTACTCCGCCAGCGGATTGAATAAAATTCTCGACCTGGGCGTCTGGTGGCGCGAAACTACCGGCCTGATGCTGCCGCTGGGCGGCAACGCCATCCGCCGCTCGCTGGGCGCAGAATCCCACAAGATCATCTCCAAAGCCTTGCGCGAGAGCATCCAGCACGCCCTTGACAACCGTGAGCAGGCGCTGGAATACGCCATGCAGTTTGCCCGCGACCTGGATCTCCGCCTGGCCAGCCGCTTCGTCAGCATGTACGTGAACCAGCGCACGCTGGATTATGGCGCGGATGGCCGCGAAGCCATTCGCAAGCTGCTCAACCTTGGCCACAAGCGCGGCATCATCCCCATCGCGCCCAAGGTTGACTTTGTTGATTGAATCCTGATTTCTGAGCACATACACTGTTTCCATGCAGACGCACACGCGCCGCGCCCTCGTCCTCAGCCACGTAGCCTTCGAAGACCTCGGCTCCCTCGAAGCGCCGCTTGGGGAGCGGGGATTGGAGATTGAAAATGTCTTAGCGGCCACGGCGTGCTTTCCTTTGCCGCAGGCCGAGTCCTGCGATCTTCTCATCGTCCTCGGCGGCCCGATCGGGGTCTACGACGATCAGGATTATCCTTTTCTCATCGATGAGATCGCCTGCATCCGCCAGCGATTGGCCGCGCGCAAACCGATTCTTGGAATTTGTTTAGGAGCGCAACTGATGGCCGCGGCCCTCGGCGCGCGCGTTTACCCAGGCCTCAATGGCGCGGAGATCGGCTGGGCGCCTTTGCAAGCAACTGCAAATTCAGTGACGCCCGCATGGTTCGCTCCGCTACTCGCGCCCGGGCTCCATGTTTTTCACTGGCATGGAGACACCTTCGATCTTCCCGCCGGCGCTTTGCATCTGGCAAAGACGGAACTCTACGAGCATCAGGCATTCGCCATCGACGGCTTCGCGCTGGGATTGCAATTCCATCCCGAGGTCTCAGCCGCCGGCCTGGAGAGCTGGTACGTGGGCCACGCCAGTGAATTGCACCATGCGGGCATTCACGCGGCCAGTCTGCGAGCATCAGCCCACAAGCACGCTGCCGCGCTGGAAAAGGCAGCGGCGCGCTTCTGGAGCCTCTGGCTTGACTTGGTCTTGTAGAGTTTGTCCTCGCGGCATGATGATTATTTTCACCTCCCGCAACCTTCGGTACTCAAAATTCCCGCTCCAAAGTCATTGCAGAAATGCAAGAATCTTCCTCCGCTCTCTAAACACTTTCTAACTATCGCCGATGCATTCACTACAGAGGTTGTCAGCAATGCTCGCCAACTCCACTCCCGTCTACCTTCTCGCTTCGCCCGATCCCGCATTGCTCGCTGAACTTGAACCGATGCTCGCCGCGGACGGAGCGCGCGTGGAAATCTACCTCTCTGCACAGACAGCTCTGCTCGCTCTGACCGCTGCCCATGCGCCCACCCTGGCCTTGATCGACGTAAACTTGACCGGCGTCAACCCACTGGGCATGAATATGGGGCAATTGCTGGCCTCGGCGCGCGCTGAGGCAATTGGCCGCCATTACCCAATTGTCCTGATTTCGGACACTGTCACGCAGGAATGGATTGACCGTCTGGCCGAGGGCGTCATCGACGACCTGGTGCCGCGCTCCGCCGATTCCACCTTTCTGCGGCTCCGGATGCAAGCGGTGCTGCGCGAACATCGCCGCTCGCGCGAGTTGGAAATGCTTCGCGAAGCCGCTGCGCTCAACGCCCAGATGGACCACCTGACCGGCGTTTACAACCGCGAGACTATGCTCTCCATGATGTTTCGAGAGACTGACCGCGTGCAGCGCATGAACGTCTCGCTGTGCATGATCCTCTTCGACATCGACGACTTCGGCCATTGGAACTCCCGGCTGGGCTCGGAAACCTGCGACGAATTGCTCTGCCAGGTGGTGGCCCGCACCGCCCGCCTGTTGCGCAGCTACGACCTGCTGGGCCGTGCCGGCAAGGATGAGTTCCTGATCGCTCTGCCTGGCTGCTCCAGCGTCAACGCGGTTATGATGGCCGAGCGCCTGCGCATGGATGTCTTCTCCTCTCCTTTCCGCGTCAACGGCGAAGCCGTTCGACTCTCCGCATGTTTTGGCATCGCCGCCAGCATGGGACGCTCTCCGGTTGTGGTCCTGCGCGAAACCGAACAGGCGCTGCTCGTGGCCAAGGCCAGCGGTCCCGAATCCATCCAGTGCGCCGGCGATTTTCCCGAACCCATCGCCGCCCCGGTTGCCTTCCTCTCCTCCACCTCCGAGGATGAACTGCTGGCCTGGTAGGGCGGCAACAGGAGCCGGTGTTTCCCGCATCGACATTTGTGTGGCAGGTCTTCGTTGCCGGCCATGCCGGCGCTCTAGCTGACAGGATGCCATCATTATGATTTACTGTTGTGGGAGAAATCAGATGGACAACCTCGCAATCAAGAATCCAGGCCGCCGCAAATTCCTGCGCACAGCGCCCGTAGCCGCCGCCGCAGGGCTCACCCTAACCGATGCAACGCTCTTTGCCTCTTATGCGGCCGGGCAGAACGCAGCGCCTGCCGCCCCGGCTGACTTCCAACTCTTTTCCGCGGAGCGCATTCAGGAGGACATGAAGGCTTTAGAAGCCAAGCCCGGCGCCGACAATCTCTTCGGCTCAAAAGAATTCTCGGTTGTACTGACCACCGAGACGGCTAAGTCCGCCAAGGAGTTCGAGTGGCACGAGTACCGCGACCATGTGCTGCTGATCCTCGATGGATCGACGGTCTACGAGGTGGGCGGAGCGACAAAGGACGGACGCAATACCAAACCGGGCGAGTGGCTTGCGCCCACGGCGGTGGGAGCCACCACCCTGACACTCAAGAAAGGCGATATGCTGGTAATTCCGCGCGGAACTCTGCATCGGCGAAGCACCACGAAGAGCGTTACATTCTTCCTGATCTCGCCGATGGGTACCGTAAACGCGTAGCGAGCGCCTCCAGCCCCAGAAACTCCTGAAAGACCTCGTTGGAGAGTAGCCGTCCCTGCGCGGTCAGCCGAATCGTCTTGTCGTCGGAGACAAGCAAACCTGCATCAACCAGCCGCGCCACGGCTTTGAGCGCCGGCTCGATCATCGCAGCGCCAAACTCGCGTTGCATGGCGGCTACATCCACGCCAGCGTTCAGCCGCAGGCCCAGGAACCATGCCTCCTCGTGCTGTTGCGCGCGGGTGAGCCATGTGGTCTCGACCGGCGCAGAACTTGCGAGATACGCCTTCAGGTCGTCGGTGGTGGTGGAGCGCAGGATGCGATGGTCTTCGCCCGTTGCCAGCATGGACGACGCATCGAGGCCCAGGCCGAGGTAAGGCCGCCGCTGCCAATAGCGAAGATTATGCCGCGATTCCTTTCCGGTGCGGCAGAAGTTGGAGATCTCATATTGTTCCAGGCCGGCCTGTTTAAGCCTCTCAATTGCCCGCTCATACATTCGCGCAATGGTGTCGTCGCTGGGGACCAGATCAGCGTGGTAGCGCTTGCCTGCGCCGAGCACTTCGCGGCCCAGGCGGGAATCCTGGTCCACCTCGAGCATATAAACGCTGGCGTGAGGGACGCCCGTATCCACCAGCGACTCCATCATCAGCAGCGACTCCTCCCATGAGGCGTAGGTCTGTCCGGCGAGGCCGGCGATCAGGTCAATATTGATGTTGCTGATGCGCGCGGCATGCAGCCGCATTACATCCGCGAGCACCACCGCGCGATTGTGCAGCCGCCCGCTCACCCGCGTTTCGCGGTCGATGAACGATTGCACGCCCAGGCTGACGCGGTTCACGCCGGTCGCAACCAGCGCCTCCAAAGTCTCGTTTTTGATCTGGCCCGGCGCGCATTCGACGGTGATCTCCGCGTCCGGCTCCAGGTCGAACTCCCAGCGCAAGGCTGCGAAGAGCCGGGCCAGCAGCTCAGGAGCCAGCAGACTGGGTGTTCCGCCGCCCAGGTAGACTGTGTCCACGTGGCGCGGCAGCTCGACTCCCATCCTCGCAGCCCAATTCCCTGCCCCGGCAATGTCCTCGATCAGCCGGTCCACATAGCGCTTGTGCTCGCTGGCCGGATACACTCCCGAGGCAAAGTTGCAGTAGGTGCACTTTGACCGGCAGAAGGGGATCGAGATGTAGAGGCCGAGCGCGCCGTTCGCGGAATTAACCATAATGGGATTGTTTCATGGGCGCGGGCCACGCTCCTGTTACTGTTCTTTATTGCTGCTCATGTAAGAATTGAAGACAAGGAGTCCCCGGATTGAAAGCCTGGCCTGTGGTGGGCATCGCGCTGATGCAAGCTTTTTTGCTTGCTGCTCATTGGTTCATCTATTACACCTGTATCTCTTTATGGCCGGCGCTCAGCCCGCAGGCCGTGCTCTTGCTGCGGACCTCGCTGTGGCTGCTGGCCTTTACTTTCATTCCCGCCGCCTTGCTTGCGTTCTTCCACGCCAACCGCCTGGTAACGCTGTTCTACAGGATTGCCGTGGTCTGGCTGGGGTTTCTCAATTATTTCTTCCTCGCGGCCTGCTTCTCGTGGCTGGCCAGCTTTGCGCTGTCTGTCCTGGGATTGCACGCGAACAGGCCATTCATCGCCGCCACGCTCTATGGTCTGGCCGTTGTGGCCAGCATCTACGGCCTGGTGAATGCGCGCATCATTCGCGTCAGGCGCATTTCCGTCCAATTGCCTGGCCTGCCCGATATCTGGCGCGGCCGCACTGCACTGCTGCTCAGCGACCTGCACCTGGGCCACATGAACGGGAGCCGTTTCAGCCACCGCATTGTGGCGATGGCCGAGCGCCTCAACCCGAGTATTATCTTCCTTCCCGGCGATCTCTTTGACGGCGTCAGGGCTAACTCCGCCGCGCTGATCGAACCCTTCAGCCTACTGGCTCCGCCTCTGGGCATCTACTTTTCGTCCGGCAACCACGATGAGTTCGGCAACGCCGCCCACTACGCCGAGATCCTCAACCGCATCGGCATCCGCGTCCTTGCGAATGAAATGGTCATCGTCGATGGCCTGCAAGTTGCAGGCGTCTCCCACGGCGACTCCGGCTCTCCCATCCGCCTGCGAGCCATTCTGGAGAGCCTCCATCTGGCTCCCGGCAAGGCGAGCATCCTGCTCAATCATGTGCCCAGCCGCCTGCCTGTCGTCGAGCAAGCCGGCATCAGCTTGCAGCTCTCCGGCCACACCCACAGCGGACAGCTCTTCCCCTTCACCTTTTTCACGCGCCGCGTCTTCGGGAACTTCACTTACGGTCTGCAACGCTTCGGAGGACTGCAAGTGTACACCTCCAGCGGCACCGGCAACTGGGGTCCGCCGATGCGTCTCGGTACCTGCCCTGAGGCTGTTCTGTTTACCTTCGAGTAGGCCGGTTTTGTACCATAATATAAGTTCGCTTCCAGGGGAGATTCACTTTCACCATCACTATATGATCCAGAGATGAATTCGATCTGCCTCGCCTGGGGGATGAATTTCCCCATCCGGCGGTTCTCGATTAACGCAATCCTCGACCCTTTGCACCATCGACATTTTCCGGCCATGCGCCCTTGCGTTACACTTGCTTTTCGATGGAAAAGAGGAAAGACGATGATCTATTCATGCAATCGCATTCTGACGCTTGCGGCAACCGCCATCCTGCTCGCCTACGGCGCGGCCAGCGCGCAGACTCCGACACCCGCGCCAGTTGCAAAGGCGCTCGATTTCCCCACAGTGCTCTATGGCGCTGCTTACTACAACGAATATATGCCCCCTGCCGAGCCGGGCCAGCCTGACCGCCTCGACACGGACGTGGCCTTGATGAAGGCCGCCGGCCTGAACGTGGTGCGCATGGGCGAATCCACATGGAGCCTGTGGGAGCCGGAAGACGGCCGCTTCGAGTACGCGTGGATGGACCGCGTGGTGGACGCCATGGGCAAGGCCGGCATCAAGGTCATTCTGGGCACGCCCACTTACTCCATCCCCGCATGGATGGCCCATCAGCACCCTGAGATCCTCGCCCGCTATCCCGATGGACGCCAAAACTCCTACGGAATGCGGCAGAACATGGACACCGATTCGCCGGCTTTCCGTTTTTACGCCGAGCGCCTCATCCGCCACATCGTCGCACACTACAAGGACAACCCCACGGTGATCGGCTGGCAGCTTGACAACGAGACGAGCAGCTACGACGCCGCCAATCCCGACATCTTTATCGGCTTTCAGCATTACCTGGAAAAGAAGTTCGGCAGCCCCGAGGCGCTCAGCAAGGCATGGTTTCTTAACTACTGGGGCGAGAATCTGCACACCTGGGAAGACCTGCCGGCGCGCGACGGCGCCATTTCCACCGGTTACAAGCTGGAGTGGACGCGATGGAGCCAGATGCGCGTCACGGATTTCCTTCACTGGCAGGCGGCACTGGTGCGCGAGTGCGCCGGTGCGAGTCAGTTCATCACCACCGACTACGGCGGCATGATGAGGCGCGACGTGAACGAGGAAGATGTGGCCGCGGGGCTGGATATTGTTGCCGACAACATCTATCACGGCACGCAGGACCACTACGACGGCTCCTTCCAGGCTCTGCAAGCCGATTTCTCGCGCTCTCTCAAGCACGCCAACTTTCTGGTCACCGAGACCAACGCCCAAACCATCGGCTGGAGCTCCTCCGGCCAGTTTCCACCGTACGACGGCCAACTGCGCGAGGACGTTTACACCTACCTGGCCAGCGGCGCCAACATGGTGGAGTACTGGCACTGGTCCTCAATCGCCGCCAACCAGGAGACCTATTGGAAGGGGGTTCTCTCGCACGATCTGGAGCCGAACCGCGCCTATGCCGAGGTCAGCCGCACGGCGCATGAGCTACAGAAGATCGGCCCGCATCTCGTAGGCCTCAAGCTCCACAATGACGTGGCGATTCTCTGGAGCCGCGACTCCGCCAACGCCATCAGCTTCATGCCCTATGGCGGCGGAGTGCCGGCCAGAAGCTGGACGGGAGAGCCCGACGGCTACGCCTCGCTCGTGGAGCAGATGCACAAATCGCTTTATGACCTCAACATCGGCGCGGATTTCGTCTTTCCTGAGACGAAGGATTTCTCGCAGTACAAGCTGCTCATCGTGCCGGCGCTCTACATCTCCGACGACGCTCTGCTGCAACGAATTTCGGATTACGTGAAAAACGGCGGCCACGTGGTGATGACCTTCAAAAGCGGCTTCGCCAACGAGAACTCCGCCGTCCGCTGGGTGCGCGCGCCCGGCCCCTTGCGCCAGGCCGCCGGCTTCAGCTATCAGGAGTTTTCCTCGCTCCAACACCCGCTCGCCCTCAAGGACGATCCCTATAAGGCGGGCGCGCAAAACCATGTCGCCTATTGGGCGGAATTTCTCCAGCTCGAAGGCGCCAAAGCCCTCGCCTTCTACGACCATCCCTTCTTCGGCCAGTGGCCGGCCATCACCGAGAACCACTTCGGCGCGGGAACCCTGCTCTACGAGGGCACGTTTCTCTCCAACGCGTTGCAGACCGTTGTGCTGCGCGGCGCGCTGGCCGAGGCCGGCATCCTTGCAACCGGCCAGCAGCTTCCGCCCGCGGTGCACGTGCAGCACGGCGTAAATCGCCTGGGCAAGCGCCTCCACTACTACTTCAACTACTCCGCCGCCGAAGTCAAGACGCCATACGCCTATGCAAACGGAACCAATCTCCTGGACGGGAAGGCCGTTCGGCAGAACTCCATTTTGACGTTGGCGCCCTGGGATCTGGCCATCGTCGAGGAGTAACATGGGCTTTCGCGGCTTAAGATCGCAATCAGAATTTAGAGCGTTTTAGCTTTTGCTATAGACTTCCGTGCCCCACCCATTCCGCGTTTTTCTGCGGAATGGGTGGGAAGCCAATGGAATTATGGACTACACTATTCCGAAAATGCTCTAAGTCAAAGGAGAGGGCTGCAATGAGCGAGGAAAGCGATACAAGCAAGGCGCAAGTCGGCGTGGTCCGTACCCGTCTTCATGGCTTCGAGTTGCTGCATAATGCCCGGCTCAACAAGGGCACTGCCTTTACCGAAGAGGAGCGCACCGCCTTCGCTCTGCACGGCCTGCTGCCGCCTCACATCGGAACCCTCGAAGACCAGCGGGAACGCCGCCTGAGAGTCCTGGCCAGCCGCGATACCGCCTTTGGCAAGTACAGCAACATGCGCGACCTCCAGGACAATTGCGAAACGCTTTTCTACTCGCTGATCGCGCACCACACGGAAGAGTTGCTGCCCATTGTTTACACCCCCGCCGTGGGCGAGGGCTGCCAGCGCTTCAGCGAGATCTGGCGCAGGCCCCGCGGCCTCTTCCTCAGCTATACGCACAAGGACCGCATCGAGGAGATTCTGGCCGACCCGCGCTATGACGAGGTGCGCTGCATCGTGGTCTCGGACGGCGAGCGCATTCTCGGCCTCGGCGACCAGGGCGCCGGCGGCATGGGCATTCCCATCGGCAAGATGGCCCTCTACACCGCGCTGGGCGGCATCCCGCCGGAGCACTGCCTGCCCATTCTGCTCGACGTGGGCACGGACAACGAAGCGCTTCTCAGCGAGCCCATCTACATCGGCTGGCAGCACCACCGCATTCGCGGGCCGGAGTACGACGCGTTCATCGAGGAGTTTGTCACTGCCGTCCAGCGCCGCTGGCCGCACATTCTCTTGCAGTGGGAGGACTTCGCCGGAGTCAACGCGGCCATCCTGCTGAAACGTTACCGCGACCGGCTCTGCACCTTCAACGACGACATTCAGGGAACCGCCGCCATCACCACCGGTACGCTGTTGGCCGCCGTCCGCGCCACCGGTCTTCCGCTCAAGGAGCAGACCATCGCCATGTTCGGCTCCGGCTCGGCGGGCCTGGGCATCGCCGATCTCCTGATCGCCGAGATGCGGGAAGAAGGATTGAGTTTAGAGCAGGCCCGCAAGCGCATCTACGCCTTCAATCGCCATGGTCTTCTGGTCGAGGGGTGCGAGGGCATCCGCCCCGGCCAGGAGCCGCTGGTGCGCACCAGAGCCGACGTCGCGGGCTGGAAGCTCTCGGGAACCGGCGCAATCTCGCTGCTCGACGTGGTGCGCAACGCCCATGTGACCATTCTGCTCGGCGTCTCCGCCCAGACCGGAGCGTTTACGGAAGAGATTGTGCGCGAGATGGCCAGCCACACCGCGCACCCCATCATCTTCCCGCTCTCCAACCCCACCTCCAAAGCCGAAGCCACTCCGGCCGACCTGCTGCGTTGGACCTCGGGCCGTGTTCTGGTGGGCACGGGAAGCCCGTTTGAGCCGGTCGAGGTGAACGGCAAGCGGGTGCGCATCTCGCAGGTCAACAACTCGTTCATCTTTCCCGGCCTGGCGCTGGGCATTCTGGTTTCGCGCTCCACGCGGGTTTCCGATGCCATGATCATGGCATCCGCCAAGGCGCTGGCCAGCCTGTCGCCCACAGTCGCGGACTCGAGCGCCCCGCTGCTGCCGCCCATCGCCGATTGCCGCAAGGTGAGCCTGGTGGTGGCAGAAGCCGTCGCCAAACAAGCCATGGCCGACGGAACTGCCGAAAAGGTGGGCGATGCAACCCTGCGCCAGCGCCTCCGCGCCTACGTCTGGGAGCCGGTTTACCTTCCGTATGAGCGGATTCCATGACTGACCCATAAGCTGTCGTCCGAAGCGGGACGCCGCAGTTTACACTGGAATTCCATGATTCCTACGCTTGCCTGGACTCCGGAAGGCGTCCGTTTTCTCGATCAGACGCGGCTCCCACTCGAAGAGAGCTACGTCCTCGCCGCCAACTATGAGCAGGTAGCCGACGCCATCGTCACCATGGTGGTGCGCGGCGCGCCGGCTATCGGAGTCTCGGCGGCTTACGGCGTCGCGCTGGGTGCGCTCCGCACTAAAGCCGCCACCGCTACCGAGTTCGCGCCGGAGTTCGACCGCATCTGCGCGCGGCTGGCCGCAACCCGCCCCACGGCAGTGAATCTCTTCTGGGCCATCGACCGCATGAAGCGGCTCTTCGCGGCACTGCGTGCGGCGGACTTTCCGATCGCCACAGTCAGGGAAAGGCTGCTGTCCGAAGCGCACGCCATGTACGAGGAAGACATTGCCGCCT
>Ga0326727_10012688_pt1 | contig 19093 bp, 15 predicted proteins | sample MB2enrmetagenome_FD_207643 | JGI IMG/M metagenome (GOLD analysis project Ga0326727, IMG submission 207643) | Lab enriched peat soil microbial communities from McLean, Ithaca, NY, United States - MB29MY | ecosystem: Environmental > Terrestrial > Soil > Wetlands > Peat | place: USA: New York...
GAAGTCGTGCGTGCAGAAGACGAATAGATGCGGCGGTATCTGCTTTTCCGGCTTGATCGCGCGACCGCCTCTGGCAATTCCCGCGTTGATGACCTGTCCGGATGCTCCGTGACCGCCCATGAACAGAATAAACGTATCGTCCGGCTGAACAAGCTTGGCGATGCGATCGGTCTCGTCCAGGATTCGTTCGCGAGTAGCATCCTTGTCACGCAACGCGACAACGTGAGTGTTCGAGAACAGCTTCTTCTGGCTGGCAAGAACCTGGCGAACGGCTTCCGCGTCTTTGCCGGCCGACAAATTCGCCAGGCCGGTGCTGGCTTGAGAGTAGTCACCGACGCCGATCACCAAGGCGTAGAGGTTTCCAGCCGACGGCGGACGGATGCACTCGACGCGCGCCGTTGACTCGCGCCGAATCTCGGCACGATTGTAGGCTTGCACCGTCAGAACATTCGTACCGCGGCGTAGATATTGCGCGGGCAGATCGTAAAAGCTTCGGAACGTGCGGTCTCCCTGAGCGTCAACCAGCCATTCCTGAACCATGGCCCCGTTGACCCAGAGGTTGATCTGCTTGACCTGTTGCTCCGGCAGTTCACCGGCCGGTCGCGCGGCGATCGATAACCGCACCGACTCGGTCGTCACCTTGTCCGGGCTGGCGACGAACGCGAGCTGAGGAGCTTCGATGTCGAGCAAGCTGACTCGATCGGGGTTTTCGTTGAGGTCGCTCAAAAGGGCAGCAACCTTCTCGGGTTTGAAGAAGCGCTTGCGGTAGTGTTCGAACGGATCGACGCGCGGTGTGGTGTCCACGTCGCCGCTCAATTGCCAGGCGACGTAGCGGTCGCCGCTGATCGAGCAGTCGTAGTAAAAGTCGTAATAGCGCCACAGCACCCACTCGCGATTCACCATCGGGAAGAAGCGCGCCAGCGGTCGCTGACGAGCCGTTGTCATCGTCGCAAACGTCTTACCGCCGCGGTCGAAGATGAACTCGCAAGCCAGTCCGGGCGTCGGCTTCACAAGGATTGACAGCCAGGCGGCCGGGCCGTCTTTTACTTCCTTGGCTGCGTAGAAGAAGCGGCGAATGCTGTCGCCCGGCTTCAGGTGTGCTTCCCAGGCCGGGCTGCCAGCAGCCACTTCCTTCACGACCAGCTCGTCGCCGTTAACCTCGAAGCTCGCGCCGATCTCGTCCTGTTGCGGCTGTGGCTGCATGCTCCAGAACGCGACCGTTTGATCGCGCGAGGCAGTCACGAGGAACTTCCCGTCCTCGGAAGGCGCGACGGCCATGACCTCGCCTTGATGCCCGGCGAATTTGCGGATGATTTTCGGCGGATCGTCGCCCAAGGCGAACACGGTCATGCCCCACAGATGCCCGACGACGAGTCGCGTCGGATGATCGGTGTCGGCCTTCAAGAATGTGTAGCAACGCGGCAGTTTGTCGATCGATGGCAGCGGCAGCTTGTGGCGGACGTCGCCCTTGACGACATACCAGACGTAGGCGTCGAGCCGGTCCGGTTCGACCGACCAGCCATCGGCAACTTGCAGCGGTTGCACCGGCACGAAGCTGCGAGCCTCATCGGCCGGCGCGAAGCAGCGACGCTTCAAGTCGAATACTTGCCACGGACCTTGGCCGAGGTGATTCGGGTGATCGGGCTTCGCATTACGCTGATCGCGATAACCCAGGTAGCGGAGATCGGTCGACAGGCCGACGCCCCACAGCCCCTTGCCGGGGCCCGTGATCGTGGAGATTGGCGCGGACGGTTGGCGGAGATTCCAGAGCGTGACCTCCTGATCGTCGCCGCCTCCGACTGCGAAGCGGTCGCCGTCCGGATGGAAGGCCAGGGCGTCGACGTACCAACTCGTCTTCGGTCCGTCGATCGCCTGCGGTTGCGCTTCGTTGAGGTCGAATAAATAGGTGCCGCCGCCAAGGATGAGGTAGAAGCTCGGCGGCTCCGAGGTCATGTACGTGCCCACGGCCAGTCTGCGGCTAGCCGCGTCGAAGGTGAGTCGTTTGGGGAAATTGCGGCGGGGCAGCCTCAGCGACTTCGATTGTTTCCCATCCAGCGAACGCAGCTCGACCGCGGACGATTGCTCGCCCTCGGCGAACGTCTGACCGCCGGCGGCGAGCCACTGTCGGGTCAGGTCGATGGCTACGCAAGCGAGGTTTTTTGCTTTTTCAAAGCGGAGGAGAGTGCGTGGCTCGGTCTGTTCGGTCGCTAGATCCCACTCCAGCACCAAGCCATCGGCCGCGACGCTGATGAGTTTGTCCTTTGCGGTGAATGCGACGAGACGCACCTCGTTCTGCAAACCGGTCCTCGTACCGGCCCGGTCGGGATGTCGGCCGACCAGGCGGACAGATTTGCCTTCAAGATCCCACAGCCAGACGGTGCCGTTCGATCCGCCGATGGCAACCTTGTCTCCGCCCGGAGCGAAGGCGATCGACCAGATCGCTTGCAGAGTTTTGGCAGCTTCTTCTTGTGGTCCGGATTTGAATTGAGGCAGACCGTACAAAACCTTGCCCTGGCTATTCAGCACAGCTGCCGAGCCGCTGCGTAGGCCGACGCCGGCGATGGCGACCCGGAATCCACCGGCGCGATCCGGGTCGGGAATGAGGTCGAGGGCGTAGATGCCGCCGCGTTGTTCGCGGAAGATGCTCCAGCGAAGCACCGGAACGCTTGCCGGTGTCAGTCCGTTCGGACCGCAATTCCAGACGCGAACGACTTTGTCGTCGCCAGCTGAGACGAGTTGCTTACCGTCGGGGGTGAAGCGCAAGACATCGCAGGCACCGTTGCGCCCGGGCGTGTCGAAGACCATCTCGATGCCGAGGTCTTTGAGCCGTGCATCGATCCATTGAGGCGCCGCCGGAACGAAACTGGCGGCCGTAAGCAGAGACGCTATCGCATGCCACATCGGGCATACCTCCCGAAGACTGCCCGGGGAGATTGAGCGGTCTCTATCATCTTATGCTAAAGCAGCATGGAACCCGGACACTGATGTGGACAAATCTCGGGATCGGAGCGGATAACTCCGTAAATGGAAACGGCCCGGTAGAGTTTCCGGGCCGTTTCCGTCAGATTTGGCTTACGATCGGTCAATCCCGACGCCCCGGAACGGCCGGGATGTTCTTCTTGAACGGAACCTTGCCGGTTGCGGTGCTGGCGGCGCTATGCGCGGCGAGGAAGTCTTTCAGTTCCTTGACGAACTGTTCTTTACGCATCGCGTCCATGTGATTTGCGTCCTGGATCACGACGATGCGGACATTCGACAACCGCCCTTCCAGCGCATCGACACCTTTCTTCAGCGGATCGAACTCGCCGATCAGAGCGAGCGTCGGCACCTTATTGGCCTTGAGTTTGTCGTCGGACACCTGCAAGCCGCGGAAGCCTTTCACAACGGCCGCCAAAGCTTTCTGATCGTTAAAGGTGGAAAACATCTTGTTTATCTGTTCGATCTGTGCCGGATCGATCGGCTTGCCAGGCGGGTTGAGGGCTTCGAGAAGTGGCGTGATGCCCTTGCCGGCTTCCAGGGATTCGATGAGCTTCCCCAACTTGCTCATGTCATCGCCTTGTTTGTAGCCGCCATGGCCGCCCAGCGTCGCGGTGAGGAAGCGGTCGGGATGCGTCGTCAAAAGCTTGGCGGTGATCATGCCGCCCATCGAATAGCCGACGATGTGGGCCTTCTTGATGCCGAGGTGATCGAGCAAGCGGATGGCATCTTCGGCCATCTCTTCGCCATACTTGGCTTCGTCGTGCGGCTTTTCGCTTTTGCCGTCGATCGCGATGACCTGGTATTTGTCAGACAGAGCTTTGATGACACCCGGAGCCCTCCAATTCACATCGGTATTCGCTCCAAATCCGTGAATGAGGAGCACCGGTTCGCCCTTGCCTTCAACGGTGTAGTAGATCTTCACACCGTTGGAATCAAACGTTTGCCCTTTTACCTGCGTGTCGGCGTACAGGCGTGCGGACGACAACACGATGGCACAAGCGAACAGCGAGAAGATGTAACGACGCGGCATACAAGTTCCTTTCTCGTAGAGAGAGCCCGATGGCCAGACGTGACAAAGCAGAGTATGGTCGCGAGATATGCCAAATGGCAAGGGGCTCGAAGCAAGATTTTCTGCGAGCGGGTTGGAGTGTCGGAAAGTACAAGGGAGGTGCGGAGTGCGCCGGAAGGAGGTCCCCGCGGGCCGGGGTATGGCCGCTTGACGTCAGGAGACCAGCCCACACGAGAGACACCCGCGCCGAGCGCGCAGCGCCGTCCGCTGAATTGCCACAGGCCGTAAAACGAAAAACGGCGAACGGCCGGAGGTGTTCTCCGGCCGTTCGCTGATGAGACTCGAGAATTTGCTTCTCAGCCGAGCACGAGCAGCGCCAGGCCTACCAATCCCAGCAAACCTACGGCTGCGATTCCCAGCTTGCCTTTGTGTCGGCCGACTTTTTCTTCCAGACGTAGGTAACCGGTTGCCACCACGAGTAAGCCGACAGCGCCGATCAAGCCCTTGGCAAGAAATCCCTGGCGGTGGCGGGCGAGTTCTTGCTTGGTTCTGTGCTGGAAGTCGTCGAGCTGGCTCTTCTTGAGCTCAGCCCTCAGCTTGAGCTCCAGCATGGGCTGGCCGTCACGCGCTTCCTTGGTGCGGTCTTCCTTCGACTCGCTGACCTTCGTCGGACTAAACTCAATCACCATTTTCTCGACGTCCGTCAGGACAGGCGAGTAGGTAATTTCCGGGTAGTTCGTAGTAAGCCAATCCCTGACCTTGGTCTGCAAGCTTTCGAGTGCGTTCTTACGGGCGTCCGCCTCGGTGACGCCGAAGCCCGGCTCTTCCCACGTCATGAGCGGGGGAGGCGGGGGCGGGGGCGCCGGGCGAGCGGCGGGGCTGACCTGGCGCGGACCCGCGACGGCCGGTCGCGGAGCAGGCTCCGCCTGGCGTTTGGACTGCGGACCGCCGGCGAACAGGGGTGACCGGCAGACGGCGATCGCCAGGATCAGCACGACAAAGTCTTGGCTCAGACGCGGACGCATTTGAGTTCCCTCCTCGTCGGGGCCTTAGGCGCAGCGCAATCGGAGACGCTTGGCAAGCGGAGGCGGTGGCTGTTCCCAGGGGCTTACCATCTGCACGACCGCAGAGGTCAGCACCAGGACCACCATGTTCGTGCCCCACACAGCCCTGTCTTGCCACACCCAGTATAAGAGCAGGCCCCAGAAGGCAGCGGCGAGAACCGGTGCAAAGCTGAATCGTACGGCGCGGCGGCGATCGGTCATCCGCCACCAGCGTAGGGCGAAAAAGGCGACCGCGTAGTAGCTCAGATAACCCACTTCCATGGGCAGCGGGCCGGCATGAATCGTGTTCTGGTCCGGCGTGTACCCGGCTACTTCGGCGAACGGCAGCATTGTCGGCTTGACGGTCTCGCCGTGCAGCCAGTACGCCTGCAGGCCGACGACTCCGCCAAGCCCGAGCATTACTAACCGGCGGCCCCAGGTATTGCCGCGACGGCTCGTCCAGAATTTCGCCGGTATCAGCACGGCCCAGGTCGCGCCAACCGTCAGCAAGAACAGGTTACCCATGTCGAGGGCGGCATCCGGGCCACGGCCACGCCCCAGGGCTGTGAACCACAGTAGCGCACCGAGTAGCGAGAACAACACCGCCAGCAGCATCGAACTGCTTAGCTCCCTTGCCTTGGAGCGCGGCGTTTCGGCTGGCAAAGCGGTCAGCACCGGCTGAGAATCGCGCGGCAGGCTCGCTTGAGCAACGGCTGGCCGAGGAGCAGGCGGCGGCACCGGCGCGGGCATGGCAACCGGACGGGCGGGCGCCTGGCCTTCGGCGATCTCGATGGCGCGCACCATTTCCGCCATTCCGGAGTGGCGCTGTGCTGGATTCTTTGCCAGAGCCTTGGCCACGACCGGGATGTACTCGGCGGGCAACCGGCTTAGATCCGGCGGCGCCGTCAGGTGTTTCATGAGGATTTCGCCGGCACTCTCACCCTCGAACGGCACGTGGCCGGTCAGCATTTCGTAAAGGATGATGCCGGCCGCGTAGGTGTCGATCTGCTTGTTGTAATTGCCGGTGCTGATTTCCGGCGCCATGTAGTGCACGGTGCCGACGCTCATCGTCTGAGCAGAGCGCTGGCTGGTGCTCATCGACTTACTGAGGCCGTAATCACCGACCTTGACGGTGCCGTTCTCCAAGAAAACGTTGCCCGGCTTGAGATCGCGGTGAACGATGCCGTGATCGTGCAAATGGCCGATGCCACGTGCCAGGCCCAGGAACCATTCACGGGCCAGCTCGCGCGGCAGACCGTCCGGATGCCGGGCGAGCACGATGTTGAGCGGCTCGCCGGAGATGTATTCCATGACAACCCACGGGTTGCCTTCGGCATCTTTGCGCAGGTCGTAGAGGGCGACGAGATTCGGATGCTTGAGATTGAGGCAGTGAGCGACGCCGCGCAGCTCGATCGCGCTGTCGCCGTTGCCGCGCACCAGCTTGAGAGCGACTTCCTTGCCGCCGTCGCTGACCGCGAAATAAACCTCGCCGAAACCGCCTCGGCCGATCCCGCGCTTCAGCGTAAAGCCGTCGAGCGGGCGCTGCCCGGAACTGTAGGTGAATTTCATGGGACTCCCCCGCAATTTCAGACTCGCGCTATCCGTCGCGGCCATCCGTTCGTGCCCCTCGCTCCTATTCTCCCGAGCGAGGCTGACGCTAACATTCCGCGCGAGCGCGGCTGGCTAGCATCGGGGTGCGCTGATAACGAGTCATCACCCCTGTCCGAGTCGCGTCCCGGCTGGCTCCACGGCGAAAGCGATTTCCTCGCCGGACACGACCGACCGAGATCCAAGCAGCGCCTTGTCCGTAAAGCGCTCGCCATTCACGGTGAGCGGGCCCCGGCCGCGAACGCCCAGGCCCTCCTTCTGACGATAAAGCACTACCGGAGCATTCAACTCCGGGATGATCACGTGCGCCTGCGGCCCCGGACCGATCACCAGCGATTCGCCCATCAGCAGCACGCCATCGACCGAAAGCGGCAGTCGGTGCCCGCTAACGATGTCCAGACGAGCGGTGGTGCTGATCGGCACCGGCTGGCGAAAGACAAACTGGCACGAAGTCCCGAGCGTCACGCGATCGCCCGGCCGCAGCAAAGCTCGCGTCACCGGTTGACTATTCACCTGCAGCGCCTTGACTCCCTCGAGCAGATATCCTTCCGCGTCGCGCGTCATGGTAGCGTGCAGGCGAGAGACATCGGCAACCAGCGGCACATCGACCAGAGCTTCGGCGGCGGCCTGACCGAGAGTCACACGCGGGGTCAGGCAGACAAGAAAGCCGCCGATGCCATCGATCCACAGCAAGAGCCGAGCAGGGCAACTGTCGACCGACCCGTTTCCATTGAGCGTGTTGCCGTTCCGGTGGGCGACCGTAACCGGCTCGACCGCCTTCCACGCTCGGGCACGCACCTTGCGTGCTTCGAGGTGCTCCGGGGCCGTGGCGAGCACCTGCTCGGCCAGGTCGAGAGCCTCGTTCCAGCGGGCGCCATCCGCGGCATGGTGCAAGCGACCTTGCAAGTCCGAAAATCGCTGGCGCCGTTTCTCCAGGTCATTTCGCCATTCGTCCAGCGGCCGGATCGGGCCAAGCAGTTTGCGGCTGCGATCCGCGGTTTCGACCGCTCGGGCAAACTCGGCTCGATCGGCCAGTTCGCGAGCGCTGATCCAGCCTCGTGCACCCTCTTCCAGTACTTGCAGCTCGGGCGAGCGTACTTGGCGGGCTCGTAGCCGGCCGGCCGAATCATCGGCTCGGGCTGGCTCGCCGGCTTGCAAGAGCGCTCGAACCTCAGCGACGCCGAGGCGAGTCAAAGCTTCCCGCAAGCGGCTGGATGTCTTTTCGCCTGTAAGTAAGGCCTCGGCTGACAGGAGGTCGCGCCAGGCGCCTTCCGCATCGTCGAGGCGTAGCTGTCGTTCGCCGCGTTGCACATAGCTTCGGGCGAGTTTCGACAGCAGGCACGTGGTGCCGTGGTGACCTTGGCGTTCGGCTTCGCGAAGCAATCGCTGCGCTTCTTCCAGACGGCCGCCCTTCAGCGCCGCCTTGGCTTGCCGCAGTCCCAGCCACGCGAAACCTAACATGTTACCTCTCAGACCTCTTCCCGGTTTCCGGCAGTTGCGGCCCAGGTTCGACGCTGTCCGTCGTTACGGCAAAGAACCCCGAGGGGTAGCACCCTAATGGTGTTCCCTCGGGGTTACTGGGGGGCTTACTCCTTGTTATCAGCGACGCGCTCTTCGGCTTGGTCGTTGGCCAGAGCCTTCTTGGCGGCCTTCAGGACATCGGCCGTCGGCTTGGTAGCTTCGGGCTTCGCCGGAGCTTCGGTGTAGCCGAATTGCTGTTGCAGCCTCGCGGTCTTTTCGGCGACCGTGATCTGGTCGTCGATCTCGCTCGCTCGCCTGTTGCAAGCGTTGACCTGGCTCTCATCGAGGTCGAGGTTGACGCTGTCGCGAACCTCGGCCAACTTCAAGGATTGCAGGCGGTTCTCGAGAGCGCCATGCATTGCCGTCAGCTTTGCCTTCTGATCTCCCATTGCGCGGATGCGAGCCATGGCCGAATCGAGACCCTGCTTCTTGAGTCCCAACAGTTGTTCCAGGCTATTCAGCTCGTTCTTCCGCGCGTTGAATTCCGCGGTGTTCCGTTCGAGCTTGGCCGCCAAGGTCGTGCCGCGATAGTTGTGACCGTTGATGCTGACAGTCTCGACCTTGTTGTCCAAGGCTTGGATCATCGAGGTCATTTCGGCTTGAAGGTTGGCCTGGGCGTCCTTCAGAGCGGTGACTTTATTACCGATCTTGTCCACTTCGGCTTCCTGAGCAGCGATCTTGCCCAGGTTCTTCTTGATGTCCTTGTCGATCTCGCCGATCTCTTCATTGAGCTGGCGGATCTGCGTTTCAAGCGGGACCGATCGCGTGATGGCCTGCTTGGCGTCCTGGTACCAGACTTTGACCAGACTGCTGTGGCGAACCGCCAGAGTCCCGATGAGGACGGCGACCGCCGCGATGACAAGCTTTTTGCACATGGTTGCTGAACCCCTTTCCACGATAATTCACCGGGACATGTGGAGGAGAACCCAGTTTAGTGGTGTCTCCGCCTGGAAGAGTATTCGCCGGCAGCATACCAGGATTTAGGCGAAAAGTAAATTTAGTGAGCCCGGTTATGCAGCCGATGAGGCACTCGATCCCAATCGAGTCTCGAACGACGAGACCAGCTGGTGAAGGCACCGGCCGAAATCGCAGCGCAACGCTGTGCCGAGACGATAATCTGCTGCGCTGCGGAGGCTCTTAGGTGTTTGTTGGACAGGACTTACCGCCGGGACCGCTGCTCTCGTCCGCAAAGAAATGCGATCCGGACCATAACTGAACGCCGGAACAGCAAGGCGGATTAAAGTTGCTTCCACTTCGGTCGGTCATCATTTACGCTCTATACGAGAACAGTGCGCGGCGACCGCAGGTCGTTGCTTCTCGGACTCGCAACCTTCGCGTCGGAGCCCATCGCATGCGAACGTGGATTTCTTGTTGTTTCCTCGCACTTGTCCTGGCAGCCCCGGGTTACAGCGCCGAGGAGGGATTGCCAGCGGCGACGCTGCGCGCGTTGAAAGACGCAACGGTCTTCATCAAGGTCCAGAAAGACAAGGATGGCGCCTCGGGCTCCGGCTTCTTGTTCCGCGTCGACGGCGATACGGGATACGTTGTGACGAATCACCACGTCGTAACGCTGACAAAGCAACTCCGACGCGTCACGGTTCAGGCACCTCGGCCACGCAACCCACGCGCGCCGGCGCAACCACAGCAGCAGCAAGCGACGATACGAATCGATGAAGTGGTCATCGATAACCCGACCATCACGGTCGTATTTTCGAGCGGCACGCGCACGGAGCGCTCCGTCTCGGGACAGGTCATCGCCGCGGATCGAGGCGTGGACCTGGCCATCATCAAGCTCGACTCGATCAAGGATTTGCCGAAGCCGATCGATGTCTCAAAAACAGCCGAGTTATCCGAAACACTGCCTGTGTTTGCGCTCGGTTTTCCGCTCGGGCAGATGTTAGCGACCAGCAAGGGCGGCCCGGCGATCAGCATCTCTAAGGGATCGATCACCAGCGTTCGCCGCAACGATCGCGACGAGGTTGCCATCGTTCAAATCGACAGCGACTTGAATCCCGGCAACAGCGGCGGACCGGTCGTCGACAGCGCTGGCCGGCTCGTCGGCATTTCCGTCGCGAAAGTTCGCGATACCAAGATCGGCCTGGCCATCCCTCCGCGCGAGCTTCAAGCCGTGCTTGACGGCCGACCCGGCGAGGTCAAGCTGACGTTGAACGGCGCCAGCGAAGTTCTCGTCGAAGTCACCATGGCTGACCCGTTCGAGCGCGTGAAGAGTCTATCGTTGCTTCATGCCGCCGGCGCCTCGGCCAGTCTGAGCGATGCAAAAGCCAGCAACACCGTTGCACTGTCCCGCCAGGGAATCAAGGCGACCGGGTCGTTCTCGGTTATGATGCCGGATGCCGGAGAACTACAGCTGGCGTGTCAGATGAAGTGGACCGACAAGGCCGGGCTGAGCCACACCGGCGAAGTGCATAACGTAAAGCTGAAGAATTCGCCGAAAGCCGGCGCCGCTCCCGAAATCGCGCGGATGAATCCAGCCGCTCCCGGCACCCGACCAACCGGCAGGTCCACCAAAACGGGCAACGCTGAGCCGGCTGCGAACGGCCGACCAGCCGGGCCGGCTCTGAGCGATGCGCAACTCACCAGTGCCCTCGAAGACTTGCTCGATCCGACGTCGGCACAACGCGCTTCAGAACTTCTGGCGCGATCAAAGCCTGACGGCGGTCGGCGCGACGACGTGCTCCGAAGCCTGCGCACGGTCGTCGGCGATAAGTCGATGAATGTCTTCGCTCGCAGCAATTCCATCCGAGCGATAGGCGTTTGGGGATCGGATAAGGAAGTGGAGTTCCTCGTGCCGCTGGCAGCAGATGAGAACATTTTCGTGCGCCGCGAAGCTCTCGACGCATTGAGCATTATCGGCGGCAAGAAAGCCGCCGAGACAATCGCCGACCGGGTCGACAATTTCCAGGACCACAGCCGCGTCCTCAAATGCCTGGAACGCATGGGCCCGGCAGCCGAGGAAGCGGTCGTGGCCAGCTTGCTCGCGAGCGCCAGCCCGAACCTGCGCCTGGACGGTTGCAACCTGCTCAAATCGATTGGAACAGACCGGAGCCTCAAACAGCTCGAAGACCTGGCACGCTCGGAGAGCAACGACCTGGTGAAATCGGCAGCTGCCAAAGCCGTCAAGGCAATCAAGGAACGGCGCCAAACAGCTGCCAATTAACAGTTCACATCATCACTTGCCCCCGGGCGCGGCGCCCGTGCTCCCGGCAGCAGGAGCGGTTCCTTGCGCCGGCGTGGCGCCGCCCTGCACACCATTCGCCGTCGGGGCCGTTCCTTGCGCCCCGTTCGTGGTTTGCGCCCCGGTTGGGGTTCCTTGCACACCAGTCGTAGTTCCTTGCGCGCCATTCGCGGCGGGCTGCGTTACTGAATTTTGGTAAGCCGTGCCCGGGGCTGTTTGAACATTGCTCATGCCATTGGGCACGCTTCCCGACACAGCACCGGCGCCGGCGTTGAGGCCGCTGTAGAAGCGATTGAAATTGGCCGGAGACATCGCTTGTTGCTGCTGCAGCACCGGATTCGCCGCTCCCTGCACGATCGTTCCGGGAGAGGACAATCCAGAGCCCGGCACGCCGGAGCCGCTATAAAACTGGCCGGCGCCGGGAACCAGGCCGGGCGCTCCAACCGTGTTAGCCGCGTAGTTGTATTGCTGCGGTGTTCCATAACCGTAGGTTTGCGGCGCGCTCGCGGCGGTCCGCCCGACCACCCCTCCCGATTGACGTACGTTGGTAGCGCCAGGCACGCCGCCGGTCACCCCGCTCGCGGGCGTTGACGCGCGTAGCAACGAACGCGTCACCGAACCGCTCGATTGAATACCGGCCGTCGCCGATCCTTGCGTTATCGTTCCCGGTGCGTTCATGCCATCGGGACCGATGCCCTGGCCCGGCTGAAATGCGCCGCCCTGCGGCAACATCGCGCCATTGGCCGAACCGTTTGCTAACGCGGGGTTCAACCCGCCGTAGTAGCGCAAATACTGGCTGCCGTTGAGCTGTGCCGTATTCGCGGTTTGCGCGAAAGCCGGCGCCGCCAGCAGAGTTGCCAACGCACCGGTTAGTAGAGCTTTTCGAATGTGAATCATGATTTCTCTCCCAAGACCCGGACGATATCTCTTATCGAGCAAGCATCATGCCGCTCATGCGCCGCGAGCGGTCAATTCGTGATTCGTTAATCCGCCAAGATGGAATGAATGAACGACATGACCTGATCGTCGGGCATCGGCAATATCAAGCGCAATCGAGCGCCTTTCTCGGCGATCAGTTCTCCATCCACTTGAGGCTTGACCGTTCGAATCACGACGCCATCCGCGTCCACGAAGCGGAAGACCACCGGACCGCCGCGGTGTTCCCAGTCGAACAATTCGGTCAGCTCCGGCCGGCGCGTGAACTCGATCAAGAAACGAACGCCCCGGCCGGACGGATCGGGGGTCGCTTTGATGAGCTTGAATGGTTCCTTCCGGAGGCGATCAAGGTTCCATTTCACCGCTTCCCCCGGTGGCTGACTCGCCGGCTCATCGGGTCGTGCCGATGCCACCGTGCACGGGACTGTCCCCGCAACGACAAGCCAAATCGCCAGCCGGGCAACGCGGTGAAGGGTCATAGCGATCTCCTGCAATTTGAAGTAAGCTCATCGGCCGGCTCCATTAAAGCAAAAGGTGCGCCGGGAAAAATGAGAGACGTCAACTCGCTCCCTGCAAGCGCCTTCTCGATCGAGTGAGAGAGCGCCGGCAGAGAACGAGCTGACGTCTGGTAAAGCTGCAGCTGAAGAGTGATTACTTGATCTGTAAGCCCGGTGAGGCGTTGAAAGAGCGATAAGGTTTATCGCTTGCCAGCTTCCAGATTTTCACCTCACCATTGAACGATCCGGAAGCGAGCAGGCCGCCGTCGGGACTGACAGCCAATGCGTAAACGTAGTCCGTATGACCGGTGAACGTCTTCATCGCTTTAAAATCATCGGCTTTCCAAACGTGAACGGCCTGATCGGCGCCACAGGTTGCCAACCATGGCTGCTTGGCCGGCGCTACCAACTTGAACGCAGCTTTGCCCTGGCCGGCGTTCCGAATCTGTTTGCCAGCCTGGTCACCCGCTGCGTTCCAGGCACGCAATTGTGAGTCCTCTCCCACCGACCAGCCGACTTTGCCGTCCTCCTTGATTGCCACCGCATAGACGCCGTTCTGATGATCGGGGAAGGTCAGCACCGACTCTTTGGCGACCAGGTCCCAAACCTTGGCCGTCTTGTCGCGGCTGCCTGTCACGAGGTGCTTGCCATCGGGTGAGAACGCGACGCCGAACACCCAATCCGCGTGGTTCTCGATCGACTGCTCGAGCTTGGCCTTCTGCCAGCCTTCGGCGATGTTCCAGACATTGACAACGCGATCGCAGCCGCCGGATGCCAGCTTCTTGCCGTCCGGACTGAGAGCCAGGCAGAGCACTTCATCGTCGGCGTCGAGCAATTGCTTGAGCATCACGGCCGGGTCATTGACGCCGTCGAGAATCGCCACGCCGTTCTCGACCCGCGGCGAGCCGCCGTTAATTTCGTAGATCCGGACGTCGCCCTCTTCTCCCGGCCGGCCGCCAGCCACCGCCAATTTGCCATCGGGCAGGAAGACCAGCGCCGTTGTGCGCCGAGCGCGCGTGTAGATTCGTTTTTCCAATTTACTCGTATCGACATCCCAAATGATCAGTTCATGATGCCCGCTGCTGATCAGCTTTTTGCCGTCGGGAGTAAAGGCAAGCGCTGTAATCGTTGCCGGGAAGGCATACGCCGCTGGCGGAGCCGGCGGGTGCCATCGCAAGCGCAGCTCGCGCAGCAAATCGGATTTCGGCGTCAGGCCTTCGTCGAGCTTGGCGCCTTCGGCGATCCAGTGCTCGATCACCGCGATCTTTTCCGGAGGCAGCGGATCGCCGGTGTCTTTGGGAGGCATACGCGTGGCGTTCGTCGCCTTTAAGACATCGACTATGTAGCTCTCATCCGGCTTGCCCGGAGCGATCGGATCGTCTTTCGTGCCGCCCTTGCGAAAGGTCTCGTAGCGCGTCATGTCAAGCTTGCCCTTGGGATTCTTGGCCCCATGGCAGCCGAAGCACGACTCCTTCAAAATCGGCGCGACCTCTTTGATGAAGCTGACCGGTCGCTTGGCCGGCTCAGCCGCACCGCACAACAAAACCGCGATAACACCGATGACCGGCATGCCCGTCGGCAAGCGGCGACTGGAGGCTTGCAACATGACGAAGAGTACTCCGAAGGCGGGAAGTTCAGTCGGCGGGATGAACGAGAGGATTATAGCAGCCGGCGGGTGATTGGTACGAGTCTATTCGGCTCGGCGACGGCTGATTCCGCAAGCGCTGTTGTCGGCGCAGTGGCCCATGTCTCCTCACAGACCGGGGTTCGTGACGAATCGCATGGGATACGGCACGGCTCAGGTTGCTCAAATGAGTAATACGTTTCTGCCGGCCCCCTCCATCAGTTCTGTTTACTCGCTTTTGCTCGTGGAAAACTCGCAATCGTCAGCGATGAGTTCAAAGAAGCCACAACTCGTTAGAAATACCGCAAAATGGCGGCGTTTCCACAGCTTGTGAATCTTAGCAGGCTCGATCCTTTCCATGTCAGCGACCCATTCGGAATCGAACAGTTCGGCCACGGACTCATAGGACTCAGAGTAGAAGCCCAGGCTCCGCATTTCATCTCGGAATCGGAAACTCATCACATGCGGAAACAAAAGACGGCCTACGGAGGGAATGCCAGTATCCTTGTCCGTATACCTGAACTCAAGGCAAACATCGGTGTCGCTGTAGAGGAACTTAGCCCAAAGGCATCCACTGCCTGAAATCGGCAAGTCCATGAGTTTCGTGACCGCCTGCATACGTTCCTCCTTCCGGCTCCGGATTCGCTATTCCTGCTGGAAGCCGGGCTGGCGTGGCCGGATTCGCTCCAGGCCTGAACCGACGAGGAAATCGCCTGAATTCAGCAAAGGATCTCGCACCAAACCGCGCTCACCGCGGGAAGCACGCTCGGCGCGGGTCTCCTGACGTCAGAAGACCTGTGCCGAGCGCGGGCACTGCCGAGCGCCGGGACGTTATCGGATAACCAAATCATCGCGCTATCTTTCTTCGACTTACTCCTCGCCCGATGGTCCGTACAAGCCTGGAACGGGGATATTGTTCAGGCGTAGGTAAACACACAAATGAGCGCGGTGGTGGATGCTGTGATTGAGAACGAAGCTGCGAAGGACGGCCGATCGCGGCATGGTGAAGATGGGTTGGCCAGCTGCCAGAAGTGTCCAGTTTTGATTCAACTGCTCGTCCGTGGCCGCTTTTAGCGCCTGACGTGCTTCCGCTACGTTGCGGTCGAAGACCGAGAGGATTTTCTGGCGGCTGGTCTCCTTCGGCGATTCGTAGCGCGGGCCGTCGACGGGAGAGATATCCAGGGCTGGTTTGCCCAACGTCTCGACGACCCAATGCGGCAAGTCGGCCAGGTGATTGGCATTCCAGCCGATGGTGTTCGACTTCGGGTGAGCACGCCAGTCCAGCTTGTCGTCGGGAATTCGCTCGAGCACTTTGCGCGTGCTCGCCATCTCCTGATCGAACTCCGGCAGCATTCGTTCGGCGTACGACATGATTCCCTCGGCAAAAGAGTGTGGTTCGGCGTTTTCCAATACCCCCGGGCGGTTCTAGCGGAGAAAAAATAATCGCCAAGGAAGCCGACTTCAATGTCGGTAGTTTCGTGCGAATTGCCAGCTGCCGCGGTCCATTCTCAATCGCCAGCCATAATCACAATCGGGCGCCAGCGGGCAGCCGAACGCGCCGCCACGCCCTGCGTTCCTTTGATCGGCGCGAGTTCACAGGCATCGTCAGCTTCGCTTCCACCAATTCGGGTCGCGCTCCCAGGGTGCTGTGCCGCCAGGTCGTTGCGCTTCGATGAACTCCATAAGCAGCCGGCCACCGTCGAGGGGCGGGATGGGAATCAGCAGATTGAACAAAGCCCACGTGACGTTCAGGCCGCACAGTTCCAGGAGAGCGATTTGGACGGATAACAGCCACCGGGTCTCTATAAACCTCACTTGCCCAAGCCCAAGAAAAGCAAGACATAGCAGACCTGCAAATGCTAGCTGCACGGCCGGTCCGGCGATGATGACCAGCACGCGCTGCTGTCGCTCATGAAGATCGAGGCTACCCACAGCGGCCCCGCCGAGAAATGTGAGAACGATCTCGCTCTCCGCACCGAAGTATCTGCCCGTGAGCACATGGCCGAACTCATGCAAAAGTATCGAACCGGTCACTGCGACGATCCAGAAGAGACCCGAGGCGACGCCGACCCGGCCCGCCACGATCAATCCGATCACAGCGTGGAGCATCCAAAAGCTCGGAGCGATTCGAATGGGAGTGCGAAGGAGACGAAAGTTGATGTCGTACCGGCTTGGCTCAGGTGTGAGTAGGCTCATGGATCGAAAGCGGCACAGCTCCTCCGATGTAGATCCAGCTCCTGTCGATCGGAGACAAACCTGTCAGGTCGCTCGCCGGTTACCGAACAATTCGACGTGGAGGCGCGGGCAATAGCGGAAGCCGTGCTCTTTACATGCCTCGACCACCATCGGACCGCGTTCCATTAATTCTTCCCGCGTTATGCCCTGCGGCATCAACAATACTTTATCGCGATCGACTCCCGGTAGCTCAGCCAGAAGCGTCTCAACCTCAACGAGATCGGCGGCTTGTTCGATTACAAACTTGAGTTGATAATCCGACCGTACCATGAAAGCGCGGATCACGCCCGGCCTGAGCCGTAGCTGTTCATGGCGAGTCGCGTAGCGCCCGCCGCCGCGCTCGCGCGGGGTGGAGTTCGAGAGTTTCGGGCTCAGGCTGGCTAAATCGCATTCGACCGGACGAAATACCGTCGCGGCCGTCTCGATCGTCACGTGATAGTCGCGCTCGCGCAATGCAGCGCACAGCGGTACGACCTCGGGCGAAAGCAGCGGCTCGCCGCCGGTGACAACGACGTAGCGGGACGGTAAGGAAGAGATTCGCTTCAAGATTTCAGCCTGCGGAACGGCTTCACCTTCAGGCTCCCAGGAAGTGTAGGGAGTGTCACACCACGCGCACCGCAGGTTACAACCGGTCAAGCGCACAAAGATCGACGGGACTCCGGCAAGGCGGCCCTCGCCTTGAATCGAGAAGAAAATATCGGCAATTCTCATCGCTTATGCATCCAGCCGTGGACTCAGAAGCTTATTGTAGCGGGCTGAGCCGGCAGCGCGACTCCCGCGCTACCGTGGCGGCCGCTTCTGGCGGACAGCAGCGGCATGTCTATTGCACTCCATGAAGTAGCCGCCGTCTGCCGGCGTCGAGCGCGGCAGCGGTCGCTTTTGTAAGCGAGGGTGCGATGGACTTGCATCACCCGAACGTACGAGATGGATTTCCGCTTCGCATTCTTGTTATCGAAGATAATGGCGACGGTCGCGAGATGCTCCGCTTGTTGCTCGAGCTAGTCGGTTACGAGGTAGTGGCAAGCGCGGACGGGATCGACGGCGTTCAGAAGGCACTCGAATGGCGGCCGGACGTCGCGGTAATCGATATCGGGCTGCCGCGAATGAACGGTTATGAGGTGGCCCGGCGACTACGACAGAATCTTGGCTGCGAGATTTTCCTGATCACTCAGACCGGCTATGGCCGGCCTAAAGACCGAGACGAGGCGATCGCAGCGGGGTTTGACGTGCATCTGACCAAACCGGTCGATCCAGTCGAGCTCATCAACTTACTCGAGATTGTCAGCTGCCGGGTTGCCGAGAAATCTCGACATCATACGGCGGTCGACGGACAGGCACATCACGGCCTCGGCTCGCGAACGTAACGCGTGGGATCGGTAACGCCGGCCGCCAGAAATCCGGCTCGCCGAATCTGACAGGAATCACAGCGGCCGCAGGCAGCGCCATCGTCGGCCGGGTCATAGCAACTGTGCGTCAGCTCGTACCGGACCCCCAGCGAAGTGCCGAGCCGAATAATTTCCTCCTTGGTGAGGCTGATCAGCGGCGCATGTACTTTGAAAGTTCCCTTTCCTTCAACGCCGGCCTTGGTCGCCAGGCTCGCCAAGGCTTCGAACGCACGAATGAATTCCGGACGACAATCCGGATATCCGGAGTAGTCCACTGCGTTGACGCCTACATAAATGTCGAAGCTCCCCAGCACCTCGGCTTTGGCGAGAGCCAGGGACAGGAACACGGTATTTCGAGCGGGTACGTACGTGGCCGGGATGCCTGTTGCCATCGCCTCCGCGGGTCGATCCTTCGGCACCGGCGCGTCCGAAGTCAGCGCCGACCCGCCGAAACCGCGAAGATCGAGGCGGAAAACGAAGTGTTCGGCGACCCCGAGCGATGCCGCGACTTGGCTGGCGGCGCTGAGCTCGACGGCGTGCCGCTGACCATAGTCGATCGTCAAGGCATGGCACTGGAAGCCATCGCGGCGCGCGACCGCCAGGGCGGTGGCGGAATCGAGTCCGCCGCTCAACAACACGACAGCGCGGCGGACTTTCTCGGACATGAACTTCTTCCCCTTCAAATGCATCGATTCGCGTGAGCATTGCAAGGCAACTATCGCCTTTATATCGCCTGGAAGCCTTGGCTTCCCGCGTGCGCAAATCATGCGATTTTCGACTGCATTTTCTCTCCTGCTGACCTCGGATCGGGTCTCTGAAAAAAGTAAAATCGAGCCACTCAATCAAGAAGTCGGTTCCCAGCCCGGAGGTGGAGAAGATGGAAGCGACAACCTGTCCGACAAGGGAGAATCGGCCTGCAGAAAAGTCGATTTCGCGTGGAGTGGCGTGCCCGTTCTGTGAGGGGGTTCTCGTGCCCGTGCGCGGTTCTTACCGCTGTGCCCGCTGCTGCTTCAGTATCTGCCCGGGCTGCGAAAACCCAAGCCTTTTGGACTCCAACGAC
>Ga0326727_10012689_pt1 | contig 19090 bp, 19 predicted proteins | sample MB2enrmetagenome_FD_207643 | JGI IMG/M metagenome (GOLD analysis project Ga0326727, IMG submission 207643) | Lab enriched peat soil microbial communities from McLean, Ithaca, NY, United States - MB29MY | ecosystem: Environmental > Terrestrial > Soil > Wetlands > Peat | place: USA: New York...
GTCCTCAAACGTCTTATTCGTGGCTTTGATTCTCCCCGTAGCGAAGCCGACGACCAGAACCCGGTCTCCCTGCGCTATGAACTCGGGGGGCTCTGGGTATGAAATTTCCCCCATTTCGGAAGCCTTCTGAAGTAAATTCTCCAATCCCGCGTGCCCGCGGTGCGTGCCGGCCAGCGGCCAGTCCTCGCCCGGAATGATCCACTCAATATTTTCGGCAGACAAGGCTAGCAGACCTTGCTTATCGCCGCGGCCCATTGCTGCAAAGAAATCCTTCACAATCTGGACATTCTCTTGTGTGCTCATCGAAATCTCTCCATTTCCCTTACATCAAGTGTGTCCGATCTATACAGAGCGACATAATTTGTAGCGGCGATCTCCGATCGCCGTCGGCGGTCAGAGACCGCCGCTACAGCCGGAATGCGCTAGCATTTGTGTCGCTCTGTATAATCGGACGTTCGGAACCATCTTTCTCGGGCCAAATCACACCGTCGCAGATCGATTACTGCTGCTTCTTGAACAAATCCTCGCGACGGTCACGTTGATGTTTTTACGGGCGAAGGCGTGGGCGAGGGCCTGGCCTATCTTGCCGAATCCTACAATTGCGTAGCTCATCTATTCTCCTTGGGTTTACCGAACCCTACGGCGCTCCGAATAATCGAACGGAGCGCCGTAGGGCGAGCGCGTCAGATTTGCGCCAGGCCGCCGTCGCCGCTCCGATCTCCGCCGGGTCGGCCATGCGCTGGAGCGGATTCATCGAGGCGTAGACCTTCATGCCCTCCTCGCCTAGCGCTACCTTCGCGAGTTCGGTCGCCGTCGGCCCGGGCGACAGCACGTTTACCCGGATGCCGGTGCCCTTCAGGTCCTCCGCCCAGGTCCGCGCGAGGTTGCGCACTGCCGCCTTGCTCGCGCTGTAGACGCTCATTGTCGGGGCGCCCGTGGTGCCGGCGCTCGAGCCGGTCAGGATGATCGAACCGCCCTTGCCCATCAGCGGCAGCGCCTTCTGGACCGTGAAGATCGTACCCTTCACATTGGTGTCGAAGGTTTCGTCAATGTGCTGGGCGGTGATCTTGCCGAGCGGAAGCTGGCTTCCCACCCCGGCATTGGCGAAGACGATGTCGAGGGTTCCGCGCTCGGCCTTCACCGCCGCGTAGAGTCGGTCGAGGTCGGCCAGATCGGAGACCGAGCCCTTCACCGCGCGGGCTTTGGGCCCGAGGTCGGCCACAGCGGCGTCGAGCTCTTCCTGTCGGCGGCCGAAGATGAAGACGAAGGCGCCCTCCTCGATGAAGCGCTTTGCTGCGGCGCGGCCGATGCCGGTAGCGCCACCCGTGATGACTGCAACTTTTCCTTCAAGCTTTCCCATAATTACTCCCTTCGGTAGACGTATAGCACTCGGTACAGTAGAGTAGATGCTTTGGCGGACCAGCCACTTTCGGCGATCCGGCGCGATTTCAGATGGCCGAGAAGCCGCCGTCGACAGCCAAATCCACCCCATTCACGTAGCTCGACTCGTCGGAAGCAAGAAACAGCGCGGCCGCCGCAATTTCCTCAGGACGACCCATCTTCCCGCGCGGGATCAGGGATTCGAACATCTCCCTCGTCGCCTTGTCGAGTCGCTGGGAATCCGGTGTGTCGACCTGCCCCGGGCTGAGCACGTTCACCCGGATATGCCTGCCCTTCAGTTCGTTGAGCCACGTGCGTGCGAAGGAGCGCAATGCCGCTTTGCTCGCCGCATACACGCCGAAACCAGGAAAACCCTTCACCGAAGCAACTGACCCGGTCATGATGATCGATCCGCCATCGTTGAGCAGCGGCAACGCTTTCTGAACCGTAAACAGCGTGCCGCGCACGTTCAGGCCGAAGGCCGTATCGAAGTGCTGCTCGGTAATCTCGCCCAGTTTGGCGGCTTCGCCCCTGCCAGCGCTCGCGAACAGGACGTCGATCTTGCCCTTTTCCCGCTTGACCGTATCGAACAGGCGGTCGAGGTCGTCGAGATTGGACGCGTCGCCGCGCACGCCGGTCACGTTCCGGCCGATCAGCTTGACGGCCTCATCGAGCGCCTCCTGCCTCCGGCCCGTGATGAAAACGTAGGCGCCTTCTTCAACGAACCGCTTGGCGCTCTCCAGCGCCAAGCCGCTCGATCCACCCGTAATGACTGCAACTTTGCCTTCCAGCTTTCCCATAATTACTCCTTTCGTGATGGTCGGCCGCGCCCCTGATCGCTGAACAGACACGCTGCGCGTCGACTCACAACTGTTATTCATTACGCTGCAGCCCACTCCCTTGCTAGTTTTTCAGCGAAGCTGCTACTATTACGTAACACTTATTACAGATGTCGGGCAAGGCGCATCGGTTACATGATTTTGCGATCTAATATGAACATGGCGAGCAAACCTATGAAAACAGGAAACGGAAAGACGGGACGACCAATCAGCTTTGACAAGGACGCGGCGCTCGAGGCCGCAATGCTGCTTTTTTGGGAACGGGGCTTTGAAGGCACTTCCATGGCCGATCTTACCCAAGCGATGGGCCTCAACCCCTCGAGCATCTACGCGGCCTTCGGCGATAAACACGCCTTGTTCCGGTTGGCGGTAAAGCGCTATATGGAAAAGCGAGCGCAATACGCCGGTAAGGCCCTGGAGGAACCGACTCTGGAAAGGGTTGTTCGTGCGCTCTTCGCTAGCACCGTTGCGTTCCTCACCGCGCCCGGTCATCCGCCGACTTGTATGACGCTGTCGGGGGCGGTGGGCTGCAGTGTAGACGCTACGCCGGCGAGGGATATCATGACCGAAATACGTAAACAGAATGAAGCCGTGATGAGGGAACGCTTTATTAAAGCGCGGAGGAGTGGAGAGTTGCCGAAGGACGTCAACGTGGATGATTACACAAGGTATCTGTCGACGATCATCGCCGGTCTCTCCATCCAGGCAGCGAATGGTTCAACGAAGGCGGAACTCAAGCGGACCGCCCAGATGGCCCTTCGGCACCTTGGTTACTGAGCGGCCACTCCAATGCATTGGTCGCTTGAGTTCGTCACGCTTTAAATCCACTTGGACGTGTAGTCGCCATAACCGTCGATGGAACCTTCACGGTCCCGAACGGGGTGGAAGGAAATAAATCCTGCCTTGTCGCCCAGCGTTTACTAATCGGCTCGTTCCGGCACAGTCCTAACGGAGCACGCGGAAGTGCTACGAGGCAGGAGCCCCCCTCGCCCGAATGTATTGGTGTAGGATTATTTCAACAACGGTGACACAAACGTAGGACCTCTTCAGGAATCGCGACACGAATTTTTCATGGATTGTGACATCGCCTGCCAGAAACCCTTTGATATCAATAGGCCCGTTTTCACTTACTCTGACAACCTGCGCTCTACTTCAAACGGTAAATCTCGAACTCCCAGAAATTGACGTCCACTTGGTATCGGCGATTCAAAAGGTCAGCCAGAGCAGGATAGACCTGGAGGTATTCCTCCGAGTCCATCATGGTGTAGGAAACGGTAGGGATGGAGTCATCGCGCGCCACCACAATATAGCGAGGACGCTTGGTTTCGAGAGTGCGAACCAGTTCCTGGCGCCAGCGGGCGGGCCCCCACGGGGAGATCAGCGCCAGGTTGGACACGAACCGGCTGGGATTCCTGCGCTGGGAGAGAAAGTTGATCAGCGGCGCCGTCCCCCAGACGTAAACTTCGTCCTGGGGGCTGGACTTCGCTTTCAAATAGTCGATGACCCGCAGTTGCTCCGAAAGCTTTTCGAGGGGGAGTTGCCACCAGTACACCATGTACGACATCTCCGGATTGCGCGACCAGTCCGCCAGAAAATGGTATTGCTGGGCGATGCGCACGCTTTCTTCCGGAAGCAAGGAGAAGCCCAGGCCGGCCAGCACCACCCACAGCAGAGCGCGGGCCAAAGCCCATCGATGCACAGCGAAGAGGCGCCGAAGATACTCGAACCCCTGGTAAGTTTTGACGCACACGTACCCCCAGAACATCGAAAAGAAAGGATAGCAAGTTTCGAAATAATAGGGATGGAAACGCCCCTGCATCGCGGCGGCAACGTATCCGGCGAACCCCAGCAATAGGGCGGGGGCGACCATCGTCATTTCGCGGCGCCTCCAGCCAATCAACAAAGCGAGCGCCGCCATGATCTCGGTAAAGAATCCCAAATGGAACTGGCTTTGCCGCAGCGCCCAGAGGACAAAGTCCGCGTTCCAGTGGAAAACCATGGCCCCGTAGCGCGGCAGTACTTCAAACTGGACTTCCATCAAGGCCGGCCACGCGCCGGAGACCCGGAAATAGGCCAGGACTCCGGCGACGGCGAAAACGAAGCCTGCGCCCACGGCCAGCATGCGCCCCATCCATTCTTTCCAGGGAACCGTCAGGCGCACCCGCCCCACACCCTGATCCAACTCGCGGAAATCCAGAAACGGCACAAATGCTACAAAGGGGAAAAATGCCACGGCGTTGTACTTCAGCCAAAACCCTGCGCCTAAGATCATACCCGCCAGAAAGCATCGAGCCCAACTCCGCGTCCATCCCGGCCCTCTCCTGGGGGGAAAAGGGGCGCTTCCCTGCAACAGGAAATAGGCGGCAAACACACAGAGCATCAAAAAGGTCTCGGGCTGCGCGGCATGGATGTATCCTTGCCGGCAGTGCCGCACGGCATTAAAGACCATGGCCAGGGCCGCCGCCGGTGCGCCCATCGTGCGCCGGGCAAAATAGAATATGCAGCAGGAGATGACGAGCAGCCAGAGGATATCCACCGCTCCCACGCACCACATCACGGGCCCGAAGACCTTGACGATCAGCGCGTAGATATAAAAAATCCCGGGAGGTTTGTTGTCCCAAAGGTCGCGATAGAGGAGTTGTCCATGCAGCAGCCCCTGCCCGATCACACAATAGGTGGCTTGGTCCCGTCCGATGGGATAGCGCAGGCTGGGGAGCGCGCGCAGGAAAACCGCCACCAGCCCACCGAGAAGCCAGGCACGGCCGGGCGGGAGCTTAGGAATGGAATCATCGGTCATCGGATCACGCATCGGCGTTTTCGACTGCCCGCAGGCCGAGCGCGCCCGAGCGCGGCGCGGGAGCGAGCCGGTCCTGCCCTCTTGCCCGCATCAAGGCCCCTTCCGGCGGTAAACCTGAAAATCTTCCAGGTCTCGCGCCGGCTCGTAACCCGCCGCGATGAACGCCGCCAGCGCGGGGTACTTCTTCAAACACTGCTCGGAATCATCGCCGGTCAGAGTGACCACGGGAATGCTATCGTGACGCGCCACGATGATGAAACGCGGCGGCTTCCGATTCAACTCTCCGATCAGTTCCTGCCGCCAGCGGGCAGGTCCCCAGGGGGAGATCAGCGCAAAATTCGAGACAAACCGGCTGGGGTTTGGGCGCTCGGTCAGAAAATTGATCAGCGGGGCCGTGCCCCAGATGTAGACTCCCTCGCCCGGCAGGGAATTCTTCTCCACATCGTCGATGATGGCAAGTTGGTCATGCAGCTTCTCGAGGGGGTGGGGAAAAAGATAATCCCGGTAAGATTGTTGCGGGTTACGCACCCACTCCGCCCAGCCGCGATAATCTTCATCAATGCTGTAGGCATAATCGGGCAGCGGGTAGTACACCACCTCCGCCGCCACCAGCCACAGTAGCACGCTCGCCAAACGCCAGCCCCGGCGGCGAAAGAAACCGCGCAGGCACACAAAGCCCTCGTAAAGTTGAACGGCCAAGTACCCCCAGAGCATGGCGAAGAAAGGGTAGGCGCTTTCAAAAGCGTAAGAGCTGTAGCGGATCTGCGACGCCGTGCAGACAAAGCCGGCAATGGCCATGATCAGCACAGGGGCGATGACATGCAGTTGCCGCCGCTCCCAGGCGACCAGCAAGGCCGCGCCGAATGCCGCCTCCGTCCACGCCCCCAGGTGCAGGCGAGTCAAGGTGAGGGCAAAGTAATAGTAGCGCGGCATGTGCTCAAGGAATATCGAGCCGTAGCGCGGCAGAACTTCGAATTGCACTTCTTTGAGCGCGGGCAGCGCTCCCGTGGCCCAGAAGTAAATGATGATGGCGGCGATGGTCAGCAGGAAACCGGCGACCACGGCCAGCGTACGCTCGAACCACCGCCGCCAGGGTATGGTCAATCGAACCTGCCGCGGCCGCTCGTCAAAGCGGCTGAAGTCCAGATAGTGCAAGAAGGTCAGAACGGGAAAGAACACCGCGCCGTTGTACTTCACCCAGAATGCCGCGCCGCACACCAGGCCCGCGGCGAAATTGGCCGTCCAGGTCCGCGCACTTCGAGACATCAGGATGAAGTACGCCACGAAGACGAACAGGGTCAGGAAATCATCGGGCTGCGCGGCGTGGATGTATCCCCACGAAGCATGCCAAACAACATAGAAGACCACGGCAATGGCGGCGGCCGGCGCGCCCAGGTACCGCCGGGCAAAAAAGAAGATGCAGAGGGAAATCGCCATCACCCAGAGGATGTCCACAATGCCTATCGACCACATCACCGGTCCGAAAATTTTCACGATGATTGCGTAGATATAAAAGATGCCGGGGGGTTTGTTGTCCCAAAGGTCACGATAGAGGAGTTGACCGCGCAGCAGGCCCTGGCCGATCACCGCGTAGGTGGCCTCGTCGCGCCCCATAGGAAAGCGCAGCGCCGGAAGCACACGCAAGAAGGCCAGCGCCAAGGCTGCCCAAAGCCATCCGCGCGAGCGCAGGCTGAGTGTGGTGCGCACATCGCCCCCGGTGTTTACCGGTTGCTCCATTTCTCGACCCGTCGAGACTGGGCGGTTCGCAATCACTTGGTTAATATCTCCGGTTCAGGATTTGCGCCGCGGTCTCCGAAGGATCGTTCTGTGTCGCCTGCCGGACGTCCGCCTCTTCACCGTATTCGCTTGAGCCATCCATCCGGAAACACCGTAAAGCCAAACTTCTCGCGGCTCTTGTCGGGAACGAAATCGGTGTTTGTCTTCAAGAACTGTTCCAGGGCATCCCTGGCGGCTGGGTAGTTCGGATCCGGCCGGGTGTCTTCCACCACGAGGTAACTCCCGACCGTGACCAGATTGTGGTAGAGCTCCAATTCTTTGAGCACATGGGCCTTGTGGTGATCCGAGTCGAGCGAGACCATGACTTTTTCGCCAGGTTGAATCGACTCTTTGATCTGCCGGAAAATCTCATCTGACGTTGAGGACCCCAGCAGGTACTTGATCCTGGGATGCTGTGGCTTACCATGATAGTCAACGATATCTACGGTGACAACTCTCCCTTGGTTCAGTAGGTCAAACATGGTGGCATAGAAGAGGGCGCTGCCGCCCATGAAGGTTCCAGTTTCGACCAGCACATCGGGCTTGATTTCATAAATCAATTCCTGATAGACCCAGGCATCCAAGGGACACTTGTCAATTCGGATACCACGCCAATAGGTATTCAGGAAAGTGTTCGATTGATGCTGATAGTACCAGGCTGCGTACTCTTCGATCGGGTCGTTTGGAAACGGTCTGGGCTTCCACGGCTTGGCGGTAAAGACCCACCCAATCATCAATCCAACCACCATATAGAGGGCAACCAGGATGATGGTTATTGTCCGCGAAATTTCAGTCTTTCCCCGCCGGTCTGTGTCTTCCGTTGTCTGTTCCATATATACTCCCCTTTAACGCCCAGGTTCCTTATGCCGATAAATCTCGAAATCATAAAGGTTCTTGGCGACCTCGTAACGACTGACCATGAACGAAGTGAGCCCAGGGTATCTTGTTAAAAGCTGCTCGGAATCGTCTCGGGTAAAGAACACGCCTGGAAGGCTGTCGTGACGCTCCACAACAATGAAGCGGGGGGGCTTTCTATTCAGTTCGCAAATTAGGTCCTGCCTCCAGCGCGCCGGCCCCCAAGGGGAAACTACTACAGGACTCGCCACAAACCGACTGGGACTTGGACGCTGGGTCAGAAAATTGATCATCGGCGCTATGCCCCAAACAAAGACCCCATCCTCGGGAGCGGAATTCTTCTCCAGATAGTCGATGATCGCTACTTGGTCATGAAGGTTTTCGAAAGGAAGAGGAAACGGGTATTCCTCATAGGACCGCTGGCGGTCGCGCACCCACGCCGCCAGACCCCTATAGTCTTCGGCGATTCCGGGGGCGAATTCGGGCAATGGATAGTAAATTACCTGAGCCGCCACAAGCCACAGTAGCACCTGCGCCGCGCGCCAGTGCCGCCGGCCCAGGGACTCTCGCAGATTCACAAAACCTCTGTAAAGGCCGAGGGACGCGCACCCCCACAGTATGGCAAAGAAAGGGTAGGCCGTTTCAAAACTGTTTGAGCTGAAGCGCAACTGGGAAAGGGTGGAGATTAATCCTGCCAGGGCCATGATGAGGACCGGCCCCACCACTCGCAAGTGGCGTCGCCACCAGGCGACCAGCAACGTCACCCCGAAAAGGGCCGCCGACCATCCCCCCAGAAGGACGCCGGTCATATGGATCGCCATGCGATAGTAATGTGGCGTGCGGATCATAACCGAAAACCCGTAACGATGCACAACAGCGAAGTGATCGTCCCTTAGGGCAGGCCATGCCCCGACGCCCCAGAAGTAGGCGAGCACCACCACCACCATTAGGAGGAAACCCGCTGCAACTACCAGTGTCCGTCGAAACCACAGGGGCCAAGGAATCGTCAGTTGAAGTCGCCGCGGCCTTCCATCCAGTTGGGGTAAATCCAGGTATGGCAGGAGGGTCAAAACAGGAAAAAACGGTGCGGCGTTGTATTTCACCCAGAACGTCGCACCACACAGCAGGCCAGCGGCGAAGTTTCCTCTCCAATTCTCCCTCTGTTCGGACATTAATATGAAGTAGGCCAGAAAGACAAACAGCGTTATGAAGGTCTCAGACTCTCCAGCGTGGGCGTAATCCCACGAGCAGTGCCATAAGGCGTAAGATACGGCGGCGATTGCCGCCGCTGGAGCACCTAGGTAGCGGTTCGCAAAGCAGAAGATGCAAATCGAGATGGCCATGAGCCAGAGAATGTCGACAACGCCGATAGACCACATTACTGGCCCAAAAATCTTGACGATAACGGCATAAATGCAGAAGATGCCGGGGGGTTTGATGTCCCAAAGGTCACGATAAAGCACCCGGCCGTGGAGCAGCCCTTGGGCGATTACACTGTAGGTGGCTTGGTCCCGTCCGAGAGGATAGCGAAGGCTGGGAAGAGCCCGCAGGAAAACCACCGTTAGCGCGGCAAGAAGCCATGGGAGGGATCGCCGAAGTTTCTGGGAAGATTTATCGATCATAGGCAAAGACAAAACGGGTAGTGACTCATTTTGAGGTGCCACGGGCGTCCCGCCCGTGAACGGGCACGGCCAAGATGGCCGTGGCACTTCAAAATGAGTCACTACCACAAAACACGGCCGGAATTCGAGTTCCTGAGGTGCTCCGGCCCATGGCACCTTTGCGCGACAGAGGAATCAAGGGTCGTTGCATCACCGTGTACCGGGCAGGTTGCTCCCTGAACTGCGGGCGTTGTCAACTCACGGGAACCTCAAGTCGCCCCTTGGTTGTTGCTGCCCCTTTTGCGCCAGAACCACAATGGAGGTTCCCATCGGTAAGTTGATCGCCCGCGTGAGGTAGGCCTCCAGTTTTAGCGAGGCGATCAGGAAACGGTTGAGAAAGGCCGGCAGCACGACATGCGAAGCCTTGGGTGTGAAGGGGTCCTTTGGGAACAAACCGCGAAACAGCCGATAAGTGGCTATGGGAAAAAAGGCGAAGAAGACTACGTAACTTCGCTTAAGAACGCGGAAGCCAGCGCGAGTCAGCTTGACGTGCAGCTCCGAAGCGGAGTATCTCCGGCGATGCGCAAGCGCCTCGTCGTGCTCACTCCAGAGGAAGCGATAAGCGGGGACGGTTACCAGCAGGAAGCCGTCAGGCCGCAGAACCCGCTGGAACTCGTTGAGCGCTTGGAGATCGTCGTCGACGTGCTCCAAAACATCAAGGGCGCTCATGAGATCCACAGAACCATCGGCCAAGGGGAGAAACGTCGCGTCAGCGCGCAATTTTAGGACTCCATAGGACGACCCTAACTCTAGTGCCGCAGGAGACCGATCCACTCCCAGCACCCAGTCAGCGTGGCTCGCTAGCAACTGCATGTTGCGTCCACTTCCGCAGCCGACATCTACTGCCACGGCGCAATGTTTTGCAAAGTGTCGCAGGACATTCTGCAGAATGGCGCGACGGCCAACAAACCACCAATAAGTTGCCTCGAGGTCACGCTCTGTTCTGATTAGGTCAGCTCTCACCCGGTTGTCTCACCGCAACCCAACTGGACATACCATCGCGATAAATTCTGGCCGCCAGGGGCGCAGGCTCTCTGCTAATGAAATTCCGAGGCATGTCTCCGCGCGATGGGTCGAAATCGGAGGGGCATCGTACCACAAACAGCACTGAGGAGCGAGCAAGTAGCGCCGGGGGGGGCGGGTGTATACTGGCCTGTGACCGAGGACCAAACGGAAATGGTCAATCGAGGTGCTCATGAAATATCTCGGTATAATCCTGAAATACCTCTTGGGGACCGTCGTTGTGGTGCTCGCGGTTCTGGGCGCATTGTCCATTGCGCTGCTGTTGAACCATCGGAATGAGGTTGACCGCCTGCCCGTGTCTCCAGCCCCCATGGCGGTGGCCGTGAAGACCGACCCCGTCCCCTCAACCCCCGAGGAATTGTATCTCGACCTACTGAAAAAAACCCTCACCCGCGTACAAACCTCGGGTCGCTACATCCGCCACGTTCCGGAACCGAGAGGACCGGGGGAGCAGTACGTTTACCCGCTAGTCGGCCGCCTGCTCGGCGCAGGCCGGTTTGAGATGGTCGAGCTTGTGCCTGCCAACCCCCTGGGTTACGTGGAAGGTGGTGGCGTCCATCTGGAAATGCGGCAGGATGACGCCGAGACGATGGTGGGAACGGGACAACTGGACAACATCCAGTTCTGTGTCACGGACGCCCTGAAACACAAAATCCCCGGCGACGTCATCGAGTGCGGCGCGTGGAGGGGCGGCGTGACGATCTTCATGCGCGGGATACTGCGAGCCTATGGCGACACCGAGCGATCCGTCTGGGTAGCCGATTCCTTCGAAGGCTTGCCGAACCCCAGTGCCCGGCTGGATTACGGGTTGCAGCGCGGGATGATGGCCGTTTCCTTGGAGGAAGTCCAGGAAAACTTCGCCCGCTACGGGCTTCTCGATGAGAGGGTCCATTTCCTCAAAGGCTACTTCAACAAGACCCTTCCCACGGCTCCCATCGTCAAGCTTTCGGTGCTGAGGGCCGACGGAGATCTTTATGAGTCGCAGATGGACGTTTTCAACAATCTTTATCCCAAACTCTCCGTCGGAGGCTACGCGATCGTCGACGATTACTTCGAGCTTCCCGGTTGCAGACGCGCCATCGATGAATACCGGCAGGCCCACCACATTACCGAAGAGATCAGGGGGATTGACACGGAAGGCATCTACTGGCAGAAACTGCATTGAGCCGCGCGCGGCGCTGGGCGCAGTCCGTGCGGAATCGGGGCTGGCGCAGACCCGTAACTTCTTGTTTTTTTGGCAAACATTTTGCACTTTTGTAGGGGCACCCCTTGGGGTGCCCTTGGGCAGGGCAAGCCCAGCCCCTACAGGACGTGGCACGGGCATCCTGCCCGTGAAGGGGCACGGCCAAGATGGCCGTGGCACATTTTGGTTGCGGCTCCGCCGCGCTGCGCCAGCCTACTACGGGCAAACTTTCTTCACGCGCTCTCTCCAGGGGTTGGGTTCGCTGCCCGGACCGGCGTTAGAAAAATCTTGAGTCCCATCTTCACGTACCGGAAGTTTCGAAGGAGGGGATTGACGCTAAAGCCCTCTTTACGGCCCACCCACACGGTAGGAACCTGCTCCAGGTAATATCCCTTCTTGAGAGGTTTCAAAGTGGTCTCGATACAGACTTCGTGGAGCGTGCCCTCCCAGGCGATGGCCCGGGTGACCTCCTGGCTGAGAATCTTGAATCCGAAAGTAAAGTCACCAATGCGGGTCCAAAACAACACCCGGAAGATTTTTTGGAAGACCCAGTTGAGGACGTACTTCAAGGGGTCGTAGTTGGTGAACCCCCCTCCCGGCAGCCAGCGGTTGGCAATCACTTCGTCGCAGCCCGTTTCCGCGATTTTCTCGACCATGCGGTCCACGGCGGCGGGTTCGGTTTCCAGATCCCCTGCCATCAGCGCCACATAGTTCCCTGTCGCCGCCTGCATGCCTTCGCGGTAGGCCCAGCCGATCCCGGGATTGTTCTTCTGGACCAGCAATCTCACCCGAGGTTCCTTGATAACCCACTGCTTGCAGATCGTAAAGGTCTCGTCTGAAGAGCGCGGAGATACCAGAAGAATAATCTCTTGGATGTAGTTGCGGTTCCGGCCGAGCAAGATATTCAGGGTCTCGTTGATGGAAAAGGTCTCTGAAAACACCGTGACCACGACGGATAGCCTGATGGCGCTGAGCGGTATGCTTTTCCGCGTCATTATGGTGGCCGTTCTACTCTCCTGCTTTCCGGGTCAAGTCCGCCGTGACAACGGCGCGGGAAGCGGCCTTTCCCATGTCCGCCAAATAGCCGGAACGTTGAAGACAAGATTGAAAAGGCCTCCGGCCGCCACGCCCAACGCCGCCGCGGTCACCACTCCCCAGCCCCACGAAAGGCCAAGGAGAGTCACGAGCAAGTTGAGGATCGCACCGGGAAGACAAACCCATTCGTAATGCAGCAAGCCTCCCAGGAATCCACGTTGAAACTGGGAAGTCTCCGCCGGCCGAAACGTGAACATTTCATTCCCCAGGAAATTGCACAACAAGGCCACTTCAATGGCCACAGCGATTGCCCCGGCCGGCCGCCAGGCTTGCCGCGCGACCAGCTCATAAAATAAGCCAATGTCGATCAGCGCGCCCAGCAACCCCACCAGGGAGTAACGGATCCAGCGCGTGAGCTGCCCCGTGCATTTCGCCAGCCTGGCCAGGTGGAGTAGAAACTCCCAATACTGGCGCTTGCCGAGTTTTGAGTGGCCCCGCTCACGTTCCTCAAAAACGTAAGGTACCTCCACCACCTTCCGGTAGTGGGCCTTGGCAAGAACCTCCAATAGGATTTTGTAACCCAGCGGATTGAGGTCGACATCCTTGAGGGCCGACGCTCGAACCAGGAAAATCCCTGACATGGGGTCACCGACGGTTGCAAGCATGAGCGGCAACACCGTCGCTGCCATGTGCGTGGCGGTGCGGGAGACGAGGCGGCGCGCCCAGGTCCAGTCGGAGGTGCCGCCGCCGGGTACGTAACGGCTGCCGATGGCGAGATCGGCGCCCTGCTGGCGGATCGCCTGCACAAGCGGCCCGAGCGTCTCTGGAGGGTGCTGGAGATCAGCGTCCATCACCCCCAGCACATCTCCACTCGCCAACGCCCACCCATCCAGCACGGCCGTGGCCAGCCCCAGCCGCCCCGGGCGCATCAGCACTCGAACCGGCAATTCTTTGGCCAAACATTCGGCCAACCCTGCCGTCCCGTCCATGCTGCAATCATCCACGACCACAATTTCGAAATCTTCGGAGGTGGTGCCGAGAGCCGCAGCGGCACGCCGAAGTGTCTCGCTGATGACCCCTGCCTCGTTGAGCGTGGGGATGACGATTGAAATCATCACGCCAGCCTATCCATTTTTTTCTCGTGAACGCAACCACTACCGGCTTCGCCTCTGAAAGTACCATGCCGCGACGAAACGGTCAAAAGCGTTTTCCTCAACAAGAGGAACTTCACCCAAGATGTTAAGGGAAGTTTACGAAGGCAAATTTCCTGATTTGTCGCTAAAGTGCCCACGGGAACTGATTCGCGGCATCGACGAGGCATTCCTTGTTCTTTCAGAAATTGGGAAGCTCTCGTCATCAATCCCCAAAGAGGTCCGTTGATTATCCGTCCCCCTACATGTAATCTTATGGCATGCCTGACGACCCATCATCAGTTAAGCGCCGCTCGGAGCGTGAGCGGGTCCAAATATCTGTGACTCTGGTAATCGAGGGTGAGGATGCTGAATACCTCGCCACCGCCGTTGACCTCTCCCTGCATGGCGTGCGACTGCAATCCGACGCCAGCCTTACACCCGGCCAGCCCGTGGGCCTCCTTCTTGCTACCAATCCCGATTGCTTCATTAAAGCGCGCGTCGTCTGGGTAGGCAAAGCTGACAACGACCGAGTCGGTCAGGCCGGATTCGAATTCTTGGATCCCATTGCGGGGCCTGTGTGCTGAATATCGAAATCGCTAGCCACAGCGTCGCCGCGGTGGCCGGTTTTGACCCTTCTTCCTTTGCCTGAGTCATCGGAGGCGTACATTGGGCGTAGCTTGCTTGGGCCGGGCGCGGACGCGAGCGCCGGCCTTACGAGGTGACGCATGAAGACTTCCAATTTGAACCGGCGGGAGTGGCTCCAGCAAACCGGTGGTGTTATTGCCGCCGTCGGCGCCGCGAGCGCGGTATGGGGAGCCGAGCCGCCGCTCGTGGTTCGGGCCTTTGAGCCCGACGGCACGCCCGTGGGCGCAGAGCGGCTCCAAACGTTTCTCCTGACCGATCCGGAGGGCCAGCCCTACCACCTGTTGCCTGAGGCACGGGCGGACGGCACGGCCAGCATGGCGCTCCCTCCGGGCAAGTTCGAGATGATGATGATCCTGCCGGTGCGGGATTTCGGGCAGGTGTACCTGTACGCTGACAACCGCGGCGCGCTTTATCCATCCTCCACCACGGGCGAACTGCTGCTCAACTACGAGTTCGCCCGCAGCCGTGCGGCCTTCGTGCGGCGTTACATGGAAGCGGCGCGGGCCGAGGGCGTGGTGTTCTCGAGCGGCCCGACCGAACGCCTGGCGCGCGGCGAAGCGGCGCTCGAGAAAGCTTCCGGCGCCCGCGAACCCGCCGCGCGCGCCGGGCACTCCAATGACTCCCTCGCCGATACGATGTGGGCGGGGGAGATGGCGGCGGTCGAGCGGGCGCAGCACCACATCGCCCGCAACGGGCCGCGGCCGGGCTTCCTGTTCGGCTGCAATGCCTTCGGGTACGCGCAATCGGATGCCTATGCCCGCCTATACCGCGAACTGCTCAACTACGGCACCCTACCGTTCTATCGCGCGGGAACCGAGAAGGTGGAAGGCAAAGTGGATTACAGCGCGGTGGACGCCATCCTGGAGGATATGACCGGAACCGGAATTCTCCCTAAAGGACATCCGCTCGTGTGGTTTCACCATGCGGGCATTCCGGAATTCCTGAAAACGAAATCCTGGGCGGAGATCCAGCAGAGCTGCCGGGCATACATCCTCCGCAGCGTCGGCCGTTTTCGCACGCGCATTCATGCCTGGGATGTCATCAACGAAGCGCACGACTGGGCGAACGAGCTGGGTTTTGATCAGCAGCAACTGCTGGACCTGACGCGCCTGGCCGCGGACACGGCGCGCCTGGCTGACCCCACCGCCTTCCGCGTCGTCAACTGCTGCCAGCCGTGGGGCGAGTACTCCGCCCGGGGCCAGAGCTATAACGGGGTGATGCGCCAGCCCATTCGCACCCCCATCCAATACTACAGAGCCCTGGAGGATGCGCGGGTTAACTATGATGCCGTAGGTCTGCAACTCTATAACCCGCTCCGCGACATGCTCGAAATCGAACGCTTGGTAGAGCGGTTCCTGGCGCTGGGGAAACCGGTCCACATCACTGAACTGGGGGTGCCGTCGGCAGCCCCGGCTAAGAAGTCGAGCGGCACCGCGAACGTGTGGCATGGCCCGGAGTGGACCCCGCAAGTGCAGGCGGATTGGGTTGAACAGTTTTATACGATTTGTTACAGCAAGCCGCAGGTGCAGGCCATCACGTGGTGGGATTTCGCGGACCCGGCTTTCATTCCCAATGGCGGCTTCGTGGATGAAAATTTCAAACCCAAGGAGTCCTATGATCGACTGAAACGTCTGATCGCATCGTGGAGGCAGGGATAGCCACGGAAAGCAGCTAGCGAAGCCGGCAGTGAAGCGCGGTGCAGGCGGGGTAACTCCCACCGCTGACCCGTCAAGGTGGAAATAGCGGGAGCGAACTCCCGCACTCCGCAATGGCAGAAGGGAATGGGTCGTAATAAGCGTGCGCCGAGGCGCGCACGCCAACGCCGTTATGAACCAGGTTCGACCAGACTCAACAACGACTCGGTAATCTGGAGCCACTCCTGCTCGAGCGAAACGTGGGCGGTAGGCCTTTGCGCCCGGCGGTACCAGTAAGCCGCGTTCGACGAATCTCCCTCCTTGCGGTGCAAGTAGGCGTGAACCCAGGAGCCGGCGGGGCTCTCATCCTGCTGCGCTGATTCATGGGCCTGGTTCCAGTTGCCTTTGGCATCCCACCACAGGCCGGCCAGGGCAAAGCCCAAACTGGCGGGCGGCTGGTCGTGCTCGAATGATTGGCGAAATTGTTCAAGTGTCATGGTGACCAGCTTAATCCGGTTCTTGGGTGCGATTCAAGCGGTAGCAGAGGTGGACGCCCCTTGGCCCCCTCTGCGGCTCATCATCGGGCCGCCGTACCAAAACGATTTTCGCACGGCCATCACATCGTGCCTGGATGGGTGAGGTCCAGCCGTTGACAAAGCTGACCGCGGGTCGAGATAAGCGCTCGCCGATTCATAAGAAGTCTTGGAAATATCCCTCCCTCATTCATATACTGGGCCGGGGACGCCAAGAAGGACGGGATTGCTGGCCTCGAGGTGTTGCTCTTGCTGCATCGCCTGAAGATCAAGCTCGACCGCGACGTGATTTTCCTGGCCGAGGCGGGCGAGGAAAGCAGCACCCAAGTGGGCATCGATTTCATGGTGGAGAAGCACTGGGACAAGATCGCCGCGGAGTTCGCAATGGCGGAAGGCGGCGGCATGTCGGAAGATGACGGCACGGTCAAGCGGGGAGGGCGTTGTGTGCGAGAAGCTCTCTCGCAACATGAAGCTGGTGGCCCACGGCGTGAGCGCCCACGGGTCAGTGCCGCGCGCGGACAATCCCTTGGTGCACCTTTCTGCCGCCCTGGTCAAGCTGGCGGCCTGGCGCCAGCCCATGCGCTTGAACGACGTAACCCGCGCCTATTTTTCTCGCCTCTCGACCATCAGTCCACCGGATGAAGCGTACCCCTACACTCACCTCGAAGACCCGGCCGTCGAGGAAAAAATCCGGGCTCGGAATCCGCAACTCGATGCTTTTTTGCGGGTCACCCTCAGTCCCACCATCGGACAAGGCGGTCGTTCCCCCCCGGCCTCAGCCTCGAAGAGCGGGGCGCGGGCGGAATAGGAGCCGAAAGCCGTTGTTGCGCAGCCGCCGCTCCGCTATAATCAGGCCATCAAGGGCGCCGGGTAGTGTGCCGAGTGGATGAAGATAACTTGAAGTCGCTCCGTCGAAGTACGCGTCTGACCATTTCCATCCCCATTATCATCTGGGGAGTGGACGCTGATGGAAATAATTTTAGCGAAAACGTCCACACGCTGGTAGTCAACCGGCACGGCGGGAGGATTGCCACGACTCACCGTTTGAGCATGAACACAGAGATCTTGGTTGAAAACCGTGCCCTGGGCGTCGTGGTGAAGGCAAGTGTTGTTTGGTTGGGCGAAATGGACTACGCTGGAGACTTACATCCCGTGGGGCTTCAGTTGTTCGAAGCGCAGAATGTTTGGGGGATCACATTCCCCCCTGACGATTGGGGTCCCAACCCTGGGGAAGATATGCCGCCCGCCCCCACCCCCCTATAGGCGCCCATTCGCGTTATCGAACGCCGACGGAATCTCTTCCATCACCAGGCGCCAGGTTCGACTTGACTCTGCATGGTGCGTTGCCTATGGTGAATACAAATTCCCTGCGGGGAGGAACGAGGCATGGCTGAAGAAAACCGCACAGCCGATCGGCGCAGAGCTGAACGACGCAGAGCGGAGCGACGCGTGGCCGGCCCAAAAATCAAAGTCACCAAGCAAGACATTATGAATGTGGCCAAGGACATCCAGTGGAACGGGCAACTGCCGAACTGGACGACGGTCGTCGAGGGGCGGGAATTTCCGGCTAGACCGCTGGTGCTGCAAGCAGCAAAAGTGTCTGATACAAATCCCACCACTGCGCACGAGGCGGTCATGATCCTCAGCGACCTGGGATTTGAAGTTCGCTATAAGGGCACCATTATTCCTCCCGAGGACTTGCCGAATTGACTTCACGGCCTACCGCTCGATTACCTGGGTGTATAGATGAAGGAAGAGAGGCCATCCATCTGAGCGATGCTGCGTGAGAGGTCTGACGTGACACGGCTGCGTGGCACGTGCGGCACCGCATAACGCTCGAGCATCTTGAGGGTGTTGGGGTCAGAGACTTCCCCGGTGATCACCAGGACACGCCCCACCAAGCTGGGCCGGAGTTCGGTGATGGCGGAGACCATTTGCGGAAACTGGGCGGAACGGAGGTCGAGCAGAACTGCGTCAAATTGATCTTGGCGAATCATCGACAGGGCCTGATGAGCGTTGGAGGCAACATCACCATCGTAACCGAGTCCCGCCACCAGCACGTACAAAATATTCCGAATCGAAGGTTCATCCTCGATGATCAGAACTTTCCTGCGCGGGGGGATTGGGGCCATAGGGATCTTCCCTGATGCCAGCTTTTGATTGTAAGCTGCTCATTTATAACAGATTCCAAGCGGATGTCCATAGTACGGAGGTACTATCTTAGCGAGCTTGAGAGGGTGCGGCGCCTCGCGGAATAACGCAGACCGCGCCCGGGTGCTGTCCTAATTCGACGTAGCGCCGACCTTTAGGTCGGCACATGCCGGGCTAAAGTCGGCACATGCCGGGCTAAAGCCCGGCGCTACATCTCGAATCAGGACAGCACGCGCGCCCGGGTGCTGTCCTAATTTGACGTAGCGCCGACCTTTAGGTCGGCACATGCCGGGCTAAGGTCGGCATATGCCGGGCTAAACAGGCTGCGGAAAAGCTAGCGTTTTTTAGTTTTCCGCTTCCCCGAACGGCTCCCGGATGGCCGTTTCGGCGCGAAGGCCGGTTTTTTCATGCCGATTTTCGATCCCCGGAGGGGGCCTTCCCGGCC
>Ga0326727_10012690_pt1 | contig 19089 bp, 16 predicted proteins | sample MB2enrmetagenome_FD_207643 | JGI IMG/M metagenome (GOLD analysis project Ga0326727, IMG submission 207643) | Lab enriched peat soil microbial communities from McLean, Ithaca, NY, United States - MB29MY | ecosystem: Environmental > Terrestrial > Soil > Wetlands > Peat | place: USA: New York...
TGCCGCAACGCCGGGCCGCTCAGACCGGAGTCATCGCCCTGCCACTGGCGCCAAAAGGTGCGGAAGCCCCCTCCGGCCTGCCCCAGGGGGTAGTAGCCGTTGACGACCAGGCGATCCACGCAGTCGTGAGCGGCCTCGATCAAGGGCGCATGATAAGGGGCAAAGGCATCCGGCGTTTTCATCTCACCGGTTTAACCCAATTCCAGCGGCGTGCAAAGGGCTGCGCGACGTCAGGAGCGCCATTTATTGTCATTCATTTTTTCCAGCAGACTGGAAAAAATGAATGACAATAAACTTATCTCTGATCGGCGATCAGAGGTGCTACGGCGAGGCTCCGGTGGGGCTATGGAGCTATGAGCGGGAGCCCCTTCGAAGCATCCCGCGCACAGTCCCAGGGCAGCACCGGGACATCACGCCACCCCGAGGCTCGCCGGCCCCCAACACCTCGAGTATGCTTGCTCCCATGACAGCCGCCGACCATCGGGCAGCCCTGCACCGATTAATTTGAGCAGTGACTTATGATGCTGGGTCGAACGAAGACACGTTATCTATGAAACTATTGAAGCTCGCCTTTAGGCGTGAGACGGCGATGCCTATGCTCGCGTTGTCTTTCGCCTCTGCCGCCAGCGTGGCGTTGGTGTTCGCGCGAATCCTTTCGACGGGCAACCTCCGTTACAGCTTCCTCGTCTGGAACCTGTTTCTGGCTTGGCTGCCGCTGCTCTTTGCCCTGCTGGCGTGTGAGAATTACCAGACCGCTTCGGCCTGGAATTGGCGATTTGCAGGTCTGGCCGGCGCCTGGCTGCTCTTCTTCCCCAACGCGCCCTATATCTTTACCGATTTGATCCACGTGACCACGCGCTTTTACGCCCATTTCTGGGTGGACCTCACCTTAATCCTGCTCTGCGCGCTCACGGGACTGGTATTGGGCTTCGTGTCCCTCTTCCTGATGCAGTCGGTTGTGGAGCGGATGTTTGGGCGCCTGGCCAGTTGGCTGTTCATCGCTGTGGTGGCGGCCCTGAGCGGTTTCGGCATCTATCTGGGCCGGATTCTGCGGTTCAACAGTTGGGATGTCCTGTTCCGGCCGGCGCAGCTTTACCGCGGCATCGGCAACTGGGTCGCGGACCCCTTCGCGGACTTGAATTCCCTGGCTTTCACCCTCCTGTTCGCCATGTTCCTGTTCATCACCTACGTGATGCTTTTTGCGCTCACGCACCTGCGGCCGGCGCAGCCGTTGGCCTTGGCGCGCCAAGCTCAGCAACCCGGGATGGCGTAGGCCTTCAAAACACCGCTTGAGCTCCAACGGCATTTGAGTATTCTGCTCCCATGCCCATTTACGAGTTTCATTGCGACAAGTGCGAGCAGGACAGCGAGATTCTGGTCCGTTCCAGTCATTGGAAGGGAACCAAGTGCCCGCATTGTGGCTCGGCCAGGCTTTCCAAGCGGTTGTCCGTCTTTGCCTCGGCCGTCGGTGGCGGCCAGACCAGCGCTCCTCCGTCATGCGACGGCAGCGGGACTTGCGGCGGTTGCGGCTGCGGCGGGAAACATCGCCACTGACCTGCCTTAGGCGACCACCTCCCGGGCGCTGATTGCCTTCAAATCCGGTATCGCCCAATCGGGCTGGTGCCGCTGCAAATCCGCTAGCTTGGCGCCGCCAGTGGCCACCGCCAGAGCTTTCGCGCCGATGGCCCGCGCGCAGCGGATGTCCAGCGGCGTATCGCCAACGACGACCACCTCGTCCCCGCGCAGCTCGGTCCCAAGAATGCGGCTGCCGCGCCGATGGGCTACCGCAGCGATCTGGTCGCGTTCTTCGTGATCGTCGGCGAACCCCCCCGTTTGGAAGGCATCCCAGAGATTGAAGTGGCGCAGCTTGATCTCTGCGCCGAGGCGGATATTGCCCGTGAGCAGGCCGAGGACGGGCGTCTGCGGGAGCGCCTGCAGCTCGTGAATAAACTCCCAGACTCCCGGGCACAGTTCGGTCTTACTGTCGCGCAGGATGTGGTCCAGCCAGAACACGTAGCGCTCGAAGAACCGCTCAAAGTTCTGCGGCGTCGGCACGATATCGTGGAAACCGAAGAACTCGCGCACGAGGCTGATATCGGTGCGCCCGGCGAACTTCAGCCGCTCGAACCCATCTACGGCATTGAACTCGGTGGTAAACGTCTTGGCAAAAGCCTTCACGCCCGCGCCGCCCGTGTGGACCAGCGTGCCGTCAATATCAAAGAGAACCAGCCGCACCATGCGCCGGGAAAGTAATCTGCCCACCCTCCCGCCGCAATGCCATCTGTGCCCTGATTGCCGGCAATCGGCTGTGCTCGGCTTTCAATGATGGCTCCATAGATCGGATGTCGTTTGCAATTCAGCCGCGTTGACGGTTCAATAGGGCGTGCGCGCATATTCGCAGGGTATTTGGGCCAGATCGGTCCTATCGTTGAGCCGACGACCATGAACTTTGTTCCCATGCATCAGTTGCTGCTGCCGGCCTACGAGGGCCGGTACGCCGTGCCTTCGTTCTGTGCCTGGAATGCCGAGGTAGCCGAGACGATCCTCCAGGTTGCTAGCGACATGAAGGCGCCGGTGATCCTCATGAGCGGCCCGGGCGAGTTCCCGCTGAACCCCCCCGACACCCTGGCATTGGTGTGCCGTGCCGTCGCCTCGAAATACAGCGTCTCTGCTGCGTTGCACCTGGACCACGGAGATTCGCCGGCGACGGTGGAATTCTGCCTCAGGGCCGGGTACACGTCTGTCATGCTCGACTACTCGACCCGTCCGTTTGGTGAGAATGTTGCCGGGATGAGGCAAGTGGTGGCGATGGCCCATCCCCATGGTGTGACGGTGGAGGGCGAGATCGGGTCGGTCGGCAAAATTGATGACGCGACGGTTGAAGGCGGTGACAGGTCCACCTTGACGGACCCTGCCGAGGCGGCGCGTTTTGTTGAGATGGCGGGCGTTGATGCGCTAGCGGTTTCCATCGGTAACGCTCACGGCATTTACACCAAATTGCCGGTCTTCGATTTTGATCGCCTGCAGAAGATCCGGCAGGCCGTCGGCGTTCCGCTGGTGCTGCACGGCGGGTCTGGAACGCAGCCGGAGTACATTCGAAGGGCCGTGGCGCTGGGCATGGCTAAGATCAATATCGCCAGCGAGCTCTGCAAGGCCTTTCGTGACACGTACGCGGAACAGCACAGCGGCGGGAAGACCGGCTGGCTGCCCACGGTCCTTGGCGCCGCCAAGCCGGCGATGGCTAAGGTCCTCGAGCGGTGGATAAATCTGTCGGGAGCGGCGGGGAAGGCACGGTGAGGCGTACGGCTTCAAGCGCCATTAGGCGAGGCTACTTGCCATCGTCGAGCGCCTCGAAGCCCCGGAGATTCAGATAACGGTCTTTCGAGTGCTCGTCCTTGTCGGGCAGGAGGCTCAGGCGAAGGAGATGCCGGCCCGGGCCGAGCCTACGGTAGGTCCAGTCGAAAGGCAGCTCGCGACCGGGGCCGTATTGGTCAACCACGCCGACCGCTTGGCCATCAATAGTGACTTCCGCGCGGCCGCCGTCATCGAAGCGCCAGCCCAGCCAACGCACTCCCCTGCCCTCGAATTCGCACTCGGCGGCGGCGCCGACCTCGTTGCAGTAGCGGAGCGCGCCAGCGTTATGCCATGGGCCCGTGAATTTTATGTCCTCCGCGGAAAGGCGCTTGCCCATACTCGGGTCGAGATAGACGAAGTAGCGCGTGGCTGCCGGGATCGCAAAGAAAGGGCGAACCTGCACCGCAGGGTCGGATTTGAGCCTAAAGCTCAGCGGCTGCCCTTTGACCGGGACCAACGCGCGAGCAAGTCCAGCCGGGTCCAGCGAGCGCAACCTCTGCGCGGCAGGCGCTTGGAAGGCCAGAACCACAGGTCCAAAGAGCGCAGCGGCTGGAGTTGGCCGGTCTGATGTGAGCGGCGAAGCCCACAGCTTCATAGGCAGCCGCAAAGCGACCTCATCGCCATCCTTCCACTGGCGGTGGAGAACAAGCCAGTGCTTCCCGTCCATCTGGCCGTTGACGTTGTGGCCGTTGATTTTGGCGCTCATCCGACCCGCCAACCAGGCCGGTACGCGGATCTTCATCCCAAACTCCTCGGGACGCGAAAGGGCCAGCGTGAGGCGCACCTTGTCATCTTCCGGGAAGCTTGTCGTTTGAGTAAGGCGCACCGGGCCGGTCGCGCCGGACCAGGTTACGACCGAGGGCGTGAACAAGTTCACATAGAGGTTCTGGTTGTCATGGAAGTAAATGAGATCCTGGGACTCGGCGATGGCCTGTGGGCGCGTTCCGGCGCAGCACGACCAGCCGAAGTCCGTGTTTCGCTTTGTGCCTCCGTGCAGGCAATAATCGGAATAATAGAAGACCCGGCCGTCGGGCGTCATCGGGAGGCTGGCACCGATACCATTGTACAAGAGTCGTTCGACCCAATCGCCATACCGGGCATCGCCGGTCAGGGTAATGAGGTATTTCGCCAGCTTGAACACGGCCCAGCAGCCACACTGGGTCTCGAATGTGATGTGCGTATCCGCCAGTTTCGCGATCAGCTTCTCCCGGGGGACCAGCTCCTCGTCCGGCCCGAAACCGCCGGTGGCAAAGCATTGCTGCGCCAGGAGGTAATCGGCGGCGTTTCGGATCGTAGCCAGGTAGGCCGGCTCGCCTTTGACGAGGAACGCAGCGCCCGCGCCGCCGAGGGTGTTGACGTGGCTATAGGCATGGTAGGCATCATTGCGGCCGCCGTCGGGGCGCGGGGCAAAGATGTCGCCGCCGCGCGCGTAGATGTCCCAGTACGCATGGTATTCCCAGACCTCGGCGAACCGGCGATACTTCTCGTCACCCGTTGCGAGGTAAGCACGGTAGAGGTTTTCGCTGAGGGTGTACCACTCTGTGCTGGTATCGTTGACGCGGCGTGAGCGGTCGAGGTTCTGGATGGCCCAATCAGTGATCCGGCTCAGGGGGGTGAGCGCTTCCTGGTGATCGCAATAGAGATAGCTGTCCAGCAGGCCCCAAAGCATTTTGTCATAGATGTAATGGGGCGCGTTCGGCTTGCGCGAGGCGTAGAAGTAGCCGTCGGGTTCAATGCATTTGGCCCACTCCGCCAGCAAATGAGTCGCCTTGGCGCGGCAGGCCGGGTCACCGGTGGCCGCATGCAGTCGCGCGAGGCCGGAGACGATCTGGCCAAAGACCAGAAACGTATCCGAGCTGTACCAGCCGCCGAGGTCCTTGCCCGGCGCGGGAAGTCCCGCGCGAGCGCGAAAGCCCTTGAGCAGATCATCGTCCGGAATCGCCAGGTAGAACGCGCGGATTTCATCCACTTGCGCGCGCAAAGGCCCTGGCTGAAGCACGACCTCGTGGAAGTCGAAGGGCTCGATCACTTGCTTGCCGACGGGCTGGGGCTTGTCAGCCGCCCAGCCGCTGGAAACCGACAAGGCCAGGCAGATAGCGAGGGCGTTCAGCGCTTCTTTCATACCGAAGCACATCGGTACTTGAATCCGAGGGTTCAAGCAATGGCTTGTTTGGTGCAAGGGTCCCGGCTTAAGAGAGAACTGCCATCTCGATCCCTCTACCCAGGTAGCACAAGGGCGCATGTCAAAGGTTGCCTTGGCGACTGGTTTCGCCCTTGCAAAATGCCGCCGCCGGAGACAAGCCTTTACTGACCAGCGCGCCTGAGGCCGCGCCAACAATGCGATTATGAATGTGGCCAGCGATCCCATCGCCGATTTTCTAGAGGAGACTTGCCGCTTGTTACGGCAATTGGATATGCGAGCCATTGGCACCGCGAGAGACCTGCTGCTGGACTGCTATCACCGCGGCGGACGCGTTTTCACCCTGGGGAACGGGGGTTCAGCCTCTACCACTCAGCATTTCGCGTGCGATCTGGCTAAGTTTGTGATCCCGCCCGGGCAGCGCCCGTTTGACGCGCGCTGCCTGACCGATAATGTCAGCCTCTATACCGCGTGGGCCAACGACGCTGAAGCCGCGGATGTATTCGTTAACCTCTTGCGCGGCTTGCTGCACCGCGGCGACGTCGTCCTCGCGTGTTCGGTGCACGGCGGCAAAGGCTTTTCGGCGAACCTGGTCCGCGCCGTGAAGTTTGCCAACGACGCCGGCGCGAGCACGATCAGCCTGGTCGGGTTTGACGGCGGGGCGATGGGCCGCGACTCAACTGTGTCTATCCTCGTGCCGGCGGCCTCGACGCCCCAGGTGGAGGCGATTCACCTGGTCATCGAACACTTGTTGATGTCCCTCATCAAACAGGCGCTGGGAGGATCGCTGGATGAGCGTTAGCGCTCTCTGTATTGGCCATGCCTCCTGGGACCTGTGCATGCAGGTAAACGCATACCCTGCCGAAAACTCGAAGGCGGAGACTAATGCTCTGCTCGAATCGGGTGGTGGCCCCGCCGCCAACGCGGCGTGGCTGCTTGGCCGTTGGGGCGTGCCGACGGCCTTGGCTGCCGTGGTTGGGCAGGACGACTACGGCGACAAACTCGTGAAGGAGTCGGCGGAAGGAGGCATTGACTGTCGGCTGGTCGAGCAAAGGGCCGGATATGCCACACCGGTTTCGTTTATCATTGTTAATCGCGCTGCCGGCTCTCGTACCATTATTAACCGCAAGATTCCCGCCGCCGGCCTGCAATTGACCCGTCAAATGCTGGACGGTCTCAACCCAAAACTGCTGCTCTTTGACGGCCACGAATTGGAGGCTTCGCTGGCAGCCCTGGCGGCTTTCCCGTCGGCGACCACGGTGCTCGACGCGGGTTCGCTCCGGGAGGGCACTTCCGTGCTCGCCGGCAAGGTTCGCTATTTGGTGTGCTCGGAGCGTTTCGCCGGGCAAATCACAAGCGAAACCGATGCGGTGGCCCGGTGGCAACAATGCCTCGGCCGGCTGCGCGAACTGTACCGCAACGTTGTCATTGTCACACTTGGTGCGAGTGGCTCGGTCTTCGACGACGGCAGCCACCAAGAACATTTGCCCGCGTTGCCAGTGCAAGCGAGGGATACGACCGCAGCCGGCGACATCTTCCACGGCGCGTTCGCGTTCGGGCTACTGAAGGGCATGAGCCTGGCGAGGGCCCTGGAACTGGCGACGGTGGCGGCGGGTTTATCCGTTGAGAAAGAAGGTGGACGACCGTCGGTGCCGGAATTGGACGACGTGCTGAAGAGACTGCCCCATGGATGACCGTGCTTTATTCTCCGGTCCCCCCGTCTGCATCGTGGGGAATATCAACCGTGACGTGAAGGTGCAGAACGTTCCGGTATCGGCTGGTTTGTTCGAAGACGGGGAATCCTCAGTGCCGCCTATTACTGAAACCATTGGTGGGGGCGGGGCGAACAGCGCCTGCGCCGCAGCGGCCCTCGGCGCCAGCGTCCGGTTCGTCGGCAAGGTCGGGTCAGATGCGCTTGGACAACGTCTTAAGCAGGCCATGGAAGGGCATGGTGTGCAGACTCACCTGGCTCGTGATCCGCACGCTGCAACCGGTACCACGGTTGCCCTGGGACTGGCCGACGGCCACAGACACTTCCTCAGTTGCCTCCCGAACAACGAGACGCTGTGCTTTGAAGACCTCGACTTGGGGGCCCTGGACGGGTGCGCGCACCTCCTGCGGGCGGATGTGTGGTTTTCGCGGCCAATGCTCGAAGATGGCAATTTGCGCCTGTTCAGCGAGGCACGGCGGCGGGGGATTGCAACGTCGCTCGACCTCAACTTCGACCCGTGCTGGTCGAGTGGCAACAAGGCCGAGATTGCCAAGCGCAAACAGCTTCTGCGTGAAACGCTCGGAGCAGTGGGCCTCGCCCACGGCAACGTCCGCGAGTTGTGCGAGTTCACTGACAGCCCGGATTTGGCGACTGCGCTAAAGCGGCTGACGGATTGGGGTGTTAAAGCGGCGGTGGTCCATCTGGGCGCCCGCGGCGCCGGCTATTGGGTGGATGGCAAGCTGGCCATCGAACCGCCCAGTCCGGCACGCACTACCGTAAACTCTACCGGCACCGGCGACGTGTTAAGCATCTGTATGATCCTCCTGCACGCGCGAAGCGACTTGTCCGTTCAGGAGAAGCTGCGTTGGTCCAATCAAGTCGTGCGCGAGTTCATTGAAGGTGAACGGGCAATGATTCCTGTAATCTGAGCATTATGCATACATGGCACGCTTCTTTCTTGCGCGAGCACTTCCGCTCGGCCTTGGTTTCCGGCAGTGTAGCGTCTCAGCTCTACGTGGGCACTAGTGAGCCAAAGCGGCGGAGGACGGCCGCACTCCAAAACGCTTCGCGAATTCTGGCGCCTCGGAGTGCGCGTCAGCGTCTTGGAGTGCGGCTGTCCTCTGCCGCTTTCCGGCCCGGGCGAAAGATACTGATAGCTCTGAGACACTGCTTAAGCCTGACAGCGGCCCTATTGTGCCCGGCCTGGGGCCAGGCAGCCGAGGCCACACCTCAGAATCTGGCGCTGGAGGCTCGAGCCTCGGCGTTTGAGGAATACCAAGGCATGCGCGCAGGGCTGGCCACCGATGGCAACATGGAAACCCGCTGGTCGGGAATTCCGGGCCACAACCTCGGCGGCTGGTTTGAATTGGACTGGGCTCATCTGGTACGCGTTGGGGAGGTGGTCGTCTTCCAATACGACCGCTACGTGAAAGAGATGGACCTCCAGGTCTGGGATTCAACCAACCAGGTCTGGGTGACTCTGCAGCACCTGGGCAACCCTGACCGACGGTTGCCCAAGATCGTTGTGTGCCGGTTCCCGTCGCGCCTGACTACGCGAGTGCGGCTGGCGAACATCACCAATGGCCCGAGTTTTTCGGAAGTGCAAGTGTTTGAAGAGGCTTACTCCCAGCCGCCGGCCGTTAACCTTGCCTCGGACGCCGATGGCCATTTCATCGGCATGGTTTCTGATGCCTGGGGAAGCGAGCCCCTGGCCGGGAGCGAGGTAACCTTGGCAGGCCGGGCTAAGTCCGGGCCTTGGCAGGCTACGGCGCGGAGCGACGACCACGGGCTGTTCTTTGTCCCCATGCCGCTGGGCCTCGGCGGAGCAATTACCATCCGCGCCCGCACTCCCCAGCCGGACGAGGCCGCCGAGACGCAACTGCAATTGGACGCGGCGACGTTCCAGTATGGCTTGACCCCGGCGAGTCTGCGGCGCACAAGCTCTGAACTGAAGGACGATTGGCGATTTGCCCCTGACCCGCCGCCGGACTTCTGGGCGCCGGAATTCAAAGACCAACGGTGGTCGGCGATCCGGGTGCCGGCTCACTTTGAGATGGAAGGGTTCCGTTCGCTTGATGGCGTCGGCGGCTATCGGAAGCGGTTCCAGGCGCCACCGGGCGAAGGCCGCCTCAAGCTACGCTTCGAAGGGGTGTATAGCGGAGCAGAGGTCTGGGTCAATGGCCGGCGGCTGGCGTATCATGAGGGCGGGGCTCTGCCTTTCGAAGTGGATATCACCGATGCTGTCCAGGCCCGCGACAACCTATTGGCCGTGCGAGTCACCCAGCACACGGTCGTGAGCGACCAGCTCGATAAAATGAGCGAGTACGCCGACTTCCCCTTGGCCGGGATCATGCGCCCGGTCTATCTCTTTCGCGTCCCACCCATTCATATTGGAGCGCTTGCGTTGTCCACTGCCTTCGATGCGACCTATTCTGATGCCAGGCTGTCCGCACACGTGGCGGTGCTCAATGAGTCCTCGCGGCCGTTGGCGCGCGCCACGGTTGAATTCCGGTTGACCGATCCCGAGGGAAAGCCGGTGGCGTTGGGTGGCCAAATGCCCGCGCTCAAGGCCGCCGCCTGGCAACGAGCCGAAGCTGATGCGGTTCTGACTGTCACCCAGCCGCGTCATTGGGAGGCCGAGCACCCGTGGTGCTACCAGTTGGAAACCGTTCTCAAGGCAGATGGCCGTGTGCTGGACCAGGTGGTGCAAAGGATCGGTTTCCGCCAGACTGAAGTATCCGGCGGCCAATTGCTCATCAATGGCCGGGCAGTGAAGATCCGCGGTACCTGCCATCATGATTCGCACCCGCTCTTGGGACGCGCCGTCACGAGCGACCTGGAGCGACAGGACCTCGAACTGATGAAGGAAGCCAATCTCAACGCGCTGCGCACTTCTCATTACCCTCCTTTGCCGGCCCTGCTGGACGTCGCGGACGTGCTCGGGATCTATGTCGAAGACGAGGGTTCATTCTGTTGGGTAGCCGCCGCGAGCGCCGATGACCTGCGCCTCACGCCGCGCATCATGCAGTTAAATGCGGAACTCCTGGCCCGGGACCGCAACCATCCGAGCGTCTTTATGTGGTCGGTCTGCAACGAAAGCGATTTCGGCTACGCGCTCGAACGCAGCCACGAGTGGATGCGTCAGGCGGACCCAAGCCGGCCTCATGGCGGGAGCTGGGGGCGCGGGTCGCTCGAAGTGCTGGCCCGGCACAACCCCATCACTATCGCGGGCATCGCCGAGCAGGAGAAAGCCAACAAACCAGTCTTGTGGGACGAATGCTGGTGCATCTTCCAGGGCATCTTCGAAGATGTGGCCGAGATGTGGTTGGATCCCGGAATTCGCGACTACTACGCCGAACCGCTGCCTGCCATCTATGACCGCATGATGCGCGCGAAGAGAATCGCGGGCACCCAGATATGGGCGTGGTCAGACGACATCTTTTGCGTGCCCAATCGCGGCCTCGAGTATGGCCGCGGGACCACCCGCAGCCATTTCATCGAAAATGAATACCGTCTCCCGGACCGGGGCCTGACCGGCGACGCTCCGTGGGGCGTGGTGGACGGGTGGAGGCGCCAGAAACCTGAGTTCTGGATTACGAAGAAACTCCATTCACCGGTAAAGCTTAAGGAAGGCCCAATCGCTATGCCTGCCGGCGGGACAATCCGCCTGGCGGCGGAAAACCAGTACGACTTCACCGATCTATCCGAGCTGCGTGTGGAATGGCAAATCAACGCCGAGCGTGGCATCGCGCAGGCGTCTGGGATGCCGCATCAGATGGGGCAGATAGAAATCAGGCCGAGCCATGCGCCGGCGGCGGGGCAGGCCTTACAGCTCAATATCCGGGACCGCCACGGCCGCCTGGTGGATGCCTATAGGTTACCTATGGGCCAAGCTGCTGAGCAATTGCCGGCCCTGCGCAGCCCGACGCCAGAACCGCTGAGGATTATTCACGACAACGTCCTCGCCGGCCCGGGCATCCGCGTGGTCGGCCGCGACTTCGATTTGCTCTTCGATCAAGACAGTGGCGGCCTCAGGCGTGGAGTCGCATTTGGCCAAGCCTTGTTGCTGGACCTGCCGCGAATCCATCTTCTGCCGGCAGCCGAGCCGCTGCATTCCTTGCCCAATCCCCTGAGCTGGCGCCTGCAAAAGCTCGATGTGAAGCCGGAGGGCTCGAATGTCCGGGTCCGCATTCAAGGGACGTATGAGCACCTGGAGGGTGGCTATGATCTGCTGATTACGCCTGAAGGCGCCCTGACCGTGCAGTCTGAGTTCAAGTACTCGGGGGATAAGCTGCTGGTGCGCGAAGCGGGGCTGGTGGTTTCGACACCCAGAGATTGCGACTGGCTGCGTTGGCAGCGCCAGGCTGAGTGGAGCGTGTACCCCCAGGACCACATTGGCCGGCCATTGGGGGAGGCGCGCGCCTTTGCGGCCCATTCAGACCAGTTGCCGCCGCGTTGGCCCTGGTCGCTGGACAACTCTCCCATGGGGTGCAACGACTTTCGCAGCACCAAACGTCACATCCGCTGGGCGTCTCTCTCTTATCCGCACGGCCCTGGGATCTGGGCGGAATCAGACGGCGCACAACACGTGCGCGCGGAAGTCCAATCCGATCGTATTGCCTTTCACATTAACGACTGGTTTGGCGGCACTCACGTCGGGTGGGGGGAATGGACCAGCAACTACGGCGAAGGCAAACCGATCGCCCCCGGCGACACCATCAAGTCCACCGTCCGCCTCCGCCTGGCACATGACGCCGGCGCAAAATAGCCCTGCAACCGGGCTGTGTGTGCCGGGCGTAAGCCTCACCCCGCTGGCCTCGCTAGGGCTTCACCATAGTAATCCCGTAGTAGCAAGCATGTTGCAAGCATGTTCCTAGGATGTTCCTTGCTTGTTCCTGGCTTTCCGCTCCTCTCACTTCCCTGGCCGCCACCCACCCTCTCCCCAACCATTAACCTCCATTCTACACACGTCGGAACCGTTGTCAAGATCACAACAGCATTTAAGCCTAAACGACTTCGCCGCTGTTGGCGATGTGCGGCGACACACCCGAAGCCGCGAGTTGGCCCCGCGTGCTGGAAAAAATGCCGCTCCCGTTCTGCACCGCCCAAACCACCTCCCCCGCCTTGCCAATCGAGGGATGCACTGCGTTCGTGATGGGCAGTTGGACGATGGCATACCCCCCGTCTTCGGCCAGGCACTCGGAAAGAGACAGCGACAAAAGACTTGCGAGCAGGAGGCCGCGGGCGAACCGCCTTTGAGGAAGAAACCCTTTGCAAATCCGCTTTGCTCCTCCCGCCGACGCGCGGGCAAGGCGGGACTGGCTTCGGACACTGCTCATTCTGCCGGAACCCTCGCGGTCCCACCCCGTTCTGTCAACCGCTGGACTCAGACAACCCATAGCATCGTTCATTTCCGGGCTGAAAAGCAGCCTATGCTATGGGTTGATCCCGTTCCCGGTTCCCAGCCGACTTCATGTTTCAGCTAACCCTGGAGGAGGCCCAAACGTGCCTGCCTTCAAGATTCCAATCTGGAATCTTGAAGCGTGGGCAGAACATCAAGTATCTCCCAAAAGTCTTCACTCAGGAGGGCGTATCCATGCTCTCGAGCGTCCTGCGCAGCCCTCGCGCCGCTCAGGTCAACATTGCCATCATGCGGGTGTTCGTGCGTCTGCGAGACACGCTCGCCCTGCACAAGGAACTGGACCACAAACTGGTCGAACTGGAGCGCAAAATCGAGGGCCACGACACCAACATCCGCACGCTGCTCGACGCCATCCGCGAACTCGCCACCCCGCCCGCAACGCCGCGTCGGGAAATCGGCTACCACGCCAAAGAAGCCGGCCTGCCCTACCGGGTGAAAAGGAAGTGAACATGGCCAACCCTTCCAGCGAATTCCAATATGATGTGTTCCTGAGCCACAGCGCGAAGGACAGGGCGGTGGTGCGGCCCCTGGGCGGGCAGTTGCGTCGGGACGGACCAAACGTGTGGCCTGTCCCGCCGAAGCCTCTTGGCGTAGGCGGATTTGATGAATGGGTGCTCAAGCCCGGCGACAACATCCCGGCGAGGATCGAGAAGGGGTCCGCACATTCCAACATTCTGAGAAACGAGGGCGGTCAGATGAAAGCGACCACCTGGGTCTCTGTGCTCAGGCCAACAGAACTGCCTTTTTTGGTGATTTTTTTTGGTGCTTCGGGCTTGACCTGAGTTAAGATTTTGCACAAGATTATTAAGAATTCAATGAAATGCGTTCGCTAGCAAGAAATGCTCTTCTTAGCAGACCAAGCGCGAGCGGGCACCAGTTGCCGCCAAGCTCCGTGGAGGAGAAATCTACGCTGGAAAGAACAGCGTGTGGACTAGTTGGGGACCTCGGGTCATCTGGCACTCGCCTTTTCCGTGTCGCCCCCTTGATGCGACCAACCACAAGACACGTCGTCTCTGTCAGATGCAAAGCTTAGGATGGCGACCCTATCGCGCGGTGATCTCTAGATGAGCGCACAGCCGTTAACAACGCCGGCTGCCCGGAGCCAGCCTGCCACTCTGCAGGGAGGGCTGTCGGATACACCGCTCGAACTTGACGACGCGCGGCGCCACTTTTACAGTTCACTGTTGTCCAGAACGCACTCCCGGCCCTCTGACGATCTCAAGTTCTACTGCAAATGCTGGAAAGACTTCAGCCACGCCGATTGGGTATGGCTTTGGCTATTCAACGACTTTGGCAGCCCCACGCAGTGGGAGTTGGTCGCGGCCTGCGCTGACGACGAGACGGCTCGCCTTCCGTCGCTCGTCATGCCGAGTGAGAATTGCGTCGCAGAGCTCTCCATTTTGCTGCGTGCACCTGTAAGGGTCCCGGACCTCCAGCGATGGTCCTTCACCCATCAGAACCAACATTACTCCATCACAACGCTCTCCTCCTTGAGAACTATGGGATGCAGCAGCTTCCTGACGCTACCGCTCCTCTTTCCGCAGGTTCAAATGGGTGCTGCTTCAACGCGCCTTGAACCCGACATCCCATCGAAAGCTGCCATCTGCTTGCACTATCGCAACCCTGCTGATCTCCCTACGTGCTCTGACGAGCTTCTGTTCATCATGGCCTCGCTTACCGCGGAGAAGATCCTTGCGTCATATCTAACAGACCAGCGTAACATACTCCTTGATTTGAATAAGTTGTCCGAGCCACCGCTAACAACGCAGGGCAAGTATCCAGACAAGGACCGGCACCAGTACTGCGAGTCGGTGATCAACGTCATCAAGCAGTACCTCCGCGCTGAGTACGTGTCGATATTTTACCGCAATCCCTCCACTTTGTTTGAGTCCGTTAACTGCCTCGCTTCCACAGGACTGTATGACGCTGCGGGAAACCTCCTCACGGCCGACGAGCTGCCAGCGGCCCAATACTGGAGGCATGAGAGTCTCACCGGTGCTGTATACGCCACCGGTAGGCCCCAGATTTTCAAGATGGGAAGAGATTACGGCCGCGATAAACCAAAGTTCCGCGAGACGCCCCTCGGGTTCCCAGAGCGCTCGGTCTCGGCCATCATTTACCCGATCATCTCCGCCTTGCCTGACGCACAGACACTGGGCGTCATACGATGCACTGACTGCCGTGACACTCTGTTCCAGACGCAACCTGCAAACTTCAATCCTGGTCACGCCTACGTGCTAGATTTCATTTCTAAGCAGATTGCCCCTGTACTCGAAACACTCGCTACACGCCTCGCTCGTGAGACTAACATTTCTGTCGTCAAGCACGACCTGGATACTGCAGTCGGGCGCGTCAGAAACAGCGTTTTCACCGTTGGTCTCCACCTGCTGAAACAGGGCTTGGTGCGCAACTCGGAGACTACGCTCAACCTCTTACGCGATACCTTTCAAGAAAGGTCCGCTTACAATGCCTTCATCGCTGGATTGGAAGAGTCACTTTCGCATGAACGTCTTGCAGAAACAGTGGAGGAAGGAATGCTTGACGAATACAAGCTGCCTGACCTCCTTCTCTCTTGTCTGAAACTGCATCGCCTCGTGTCCAGTCTTGACCCGCTCGATGGACTGCCGTACAGCCCCATGCCAACTTACCTCGAGGGAGACATAGTTGCTCGCGTTGCAGCCATTTGGCGGCGCGACTTTCTGGTAGAGAAGGGAATCATGTTGTTATATCGGCCATTCAAGGACGTGATCCCGAAATTATACGTGGACCGCGTCTTGATTGAGCGAGCACTGGAGAATTTGCTGAGCAACGCCCTGAAGTACGGTGATAGAGGTACGACCGTCAATATCGAGCCTCGCGCTGAGCCGTCCGGCTACTTCATCACGGTATCCAGCCGAGGCATCGAAATCGAAGACTGCGAAAGGGATCTCATCTTCACACCCGGATATCGGGGAAAGAAGGCCAAAGAGCGTGGTTTTGGGCTCGGAATCGGGTTGAAGGTTTCGCGGCGCATAATGGAGCAACACGGAGGGCGCTTGGATCTGCTTTCGCACCGGAATCCCGTGACGTTCGGTATGTTCTTCCCCAGCAAACTAAGGATGATGACGAAATGAATATGAAACGAAAATGCTTAATGATTGAGGATGACATCCGTACCGCGAGGGACTTGATGTCCGAGCTGGAGAAGAAGTTTGACGTCCTAATAGCGCACAGCGCCGAACAGGGGATTGATATCCTGTATGGCGTTCACATCGACGTAGTGGTCCTGGACGTGATGCTGCAAGCGCCTGTGGGAATTCCGCCTGAACGCACCAGCAACGGATTAGACGCGGGCTTGTGGCTGCTGGAAGAAGCGCAGGGTTACTTAGTGTCAAAGCGAATCCCCGTGCTTGTCTACACTAACCGCCTGCCAGAAATAGTTAACAATAAACTGCATGAACTTAACATGCCATATGGTCAGGTACAGTGGAAACAGAAGCAACTTGAGGTATACTTTGAGGTGCCGTTTACGCTAGAAAGAATGCTGCTGGAGCGGGATCATTTCCCTGGGCTGACGAAGCTCGTTCATCTCGACTACCATGACAGGGTACTGCTTGGTCGCCTGGTGGCCAAGGGTGTGGAGACACTAAACGATTTGAACAGGGCGTACAGCGATCCGGTCAGTCGTGACCAGATTTGCCACGATGCAGTCTGCAAGGTCGATCAGTTAGCGGACTTATTTGATTCAACCAACCTCAGCAACATCCCTGGTATCGGGTACCGTTTGGGTAAGTTAATTAGGCTCAGCGGGGTGCTGAGTGTATTTGATATGGTGAATGTCGACGGTGGAGCACTCCTTCAGAGGATGAACCAAGAGAATATGGCGCGGCAAATTGTCTATCGAGTTCCCAGTATCTCCATTATACTCCGCTGGAAGGAGGCGGCAGTAGCGATACTAGCTGAAGAAGGGACAAGTCGGTAGAACCATAGCTTGGTGCGCACAAGCCCACGTGCTGCTGTGGGCCCGGTGGCCAAAAATCACTTCATGCGCTTGTCGAACAAGGCGACGATTTTCTCCGGATGCCTGCCGAAGTAGTTGTAGCCGTCCCGGAAGCGTTTGCTCGTGTTCCTGATCCGTCGTCGTCTCCTGCACGTCTTGGCGCGCTTGACGGCGCTTACCCCAAGTCAGCCGGTCCGATTCCAGCGGTGCTTGGTCAGCGCAGCGAGGGTGCCCAGGCCGAAGAGCAGGAAACTACCGATGACGGCCATGAGTCCCGCAGGAACCGAATAGAGGCTGCCAGTGGTCGAACCGGTTGGCCCCGAGAGCATCGCCAGCACCGCGGCGGCGGGCACGACTGGGGATCCCCAGTGGCCGGTCAGCCAGCGACTCAGCAGATAAAACCCGAGCACCGGTCCTGCCACGGCAAAGGTCATCCAGGCGGCCCCGCCCGTCTGTAGCCAGACGAAAGCCTCGACGGCCCAGACCAGCCCGGCGATGATACGCAACGTGCTGGCACCGACATGCTGGCTATTAACCCACCGCAAACTGTGCAGCCGCAGGAACGCCATGGCCGTCCGGACGTTTACGCCTGATGGAGCACGTCTGGAATCGGGTGCCAAATCACTGTCTTGTTGCTTTGCAGCCCGATGGCCGGTAAAACGAAACCAGCGGTTCGAACACTTTGTGGGCTGGTGGATTGACCACATTCTCCTGCTGGAATCCGAGAGATTGATTGGTGCAGTCCCGGTTCTGAGACCGATCCGACCTCGATAAAACATGATTGAAGCGTCAAAATCCGATCTATCGAGACCTGCGGGTTCATCCGAGGAGAACAACGCCCCGGTCAATGTTGATGCCATCCTGCAATCGATACTCGGCAGGGGAGGCGAACGTTTCGGCATGGTCGCCGCCGTTCTGCGGGGCGAGCGCATCATCGCCCAAGGTGCCGCAGGGGTTCGAAAGAGAGGGACCGCAGAGCGCATCACCCTCGATGATCTATTTCTCCTTAATTCCTGCACCAAACCCATGACCGCGACGCTCGTCGCGATGCTCGTCGAGGAAAGCAAGTTGAATTGGACCACCACATTGGGCGAACTTTTTGCCGACACGGTGAAGCCCATGCACCCGGCGTGGGAGAAAGTGACCTTGCCGCAGGTTCTCGCACACCGCGCCGGCTTGCGCTTTGACCCGGACGGTCTAGCTCGAGTGTTTAGAATGTTGCGCGCACCCTACGCCAGCTTGCGCCGCGGCCCCGAGTTGATGCGGCCCCCTCGAGCGCGGCTGGGAACCGTGCCGCAGCAACGCCTGGAAATCGCGAGGCAGGCCCTTTCGCGCCCGCCAGGAATCCCTCCGGACACCAAATACTGGTATTCCAATGAGGGCTACATTCTCGCGGGGGCAGTGCTGGAACACCTCACCGGCAGTGCGTGGGAAGACCTGATGCGCGAACGACTGTTCCAGCCACTGGGCATCAGCACGGGCGGATTCGGGCCGCCGGGCGCCGCTGGTAAAACCGATCAACCCTGGGGCCACTCCTCGTTCGTTGGCAAACCGATTGACCCGGGCAGCCCCGCCGCGCAATTCCCATGGTACTACGGCCCCGCCGGCACGGCACACATGACCATTACAGATTGGGCAAAATTTATCGGGCTCCATTTGCGCGGAGATCCGGCCAATCCGCATTGCCAGGCCGCGCTGCTCAAGCTGGATACATTTGCGGAATTGCACGCAGTCGCACCCACCGCAACTTATTCCAAGGGGTGGGTAATGCGCGGGATAACCTTCCTGGCAACTGGTGATGCCGCACCCGCCGTGGCTTACCGTGCCGGAGCGTTTATCAGCCCAGCCAGTTGGGCAAAAGGCACCCGGCCTGGAGACACCGGCCGCCGTCTCTGGCACGGCGGAAGCAACGGAATGTCGCACTGCGTCGCGTCCATCGCACCCGAAATTGACTTTGCCGTGCTCGTCGCCTGCAACCGCGGCTTGGACATCGCTGTCTGGAAAACCCGCCAGGCGGCCAAGGCATTGATTCGGACATTTGCGCCCAAACGGACCTCATGATACTGGTCCGGCTCAGAAGTTGAAAACTCAAGCCCAAGTTTGAGCGGATGCTGATTTGTTCAAGCTGCTTGAGCGATTACTTTCTCCTTCGCGTTGGCCTTGGCCCACGCCGCTGGTGTGAACTCTTTGATCTGGGTGATTTTTGCTGCTGGCAAGCGTGAGAACATGAAGTCCATGAGAATGTCATATTTCCACCCCCGCCGAAACCTTGACCCTTGTCAGGGTCAGGACGAAGTTTCTGAAGAAATGGCGGTTCGGCCTGCGGGCGAAGTCAGGGCCAGGGAAATGCTGAAACGCTGGAGCGCTCGGAGAAGACGTGCGTAAGCGAGGGTGAAAGTCCCTCAAGTCTGGAAGTCAGGCTTCCAGAGTTCAGAATGAAAGTGATGAATGGAAAAGTCTAACCAACTGCCCAAGACCGAGGG
>Ga0326727_10012691_pt1 | contig 19087 bp, 15 predicted proteins | sample MB2enrmetagenome_FD_207643 | JGI IMG/M metagenome (GOLD analysis project Ga0326727, IMG submission 207643) | Lab enriched peat soil microbial communities from McLean, Ithaca, NY, United States - MB29MY | ecosystem: Environmental > Terrestrial > Soil > Wetlands > Peat | place: USA: New York...
CCTTGAAGATCTTGTCGGGCAACTCCGACTTGTCTTCCACCGTGCGGAATCCATACTTGAAAAAGAAGTCGGGAATGCGCGTGAAGAGGCAGACGGACTGGATGCCGTGCTCTTCGGCTTCCTCAATCAGCGCGCCCAGGATGCGGCCGCCGGCGCCCTGGCCTTTGGCCTCCGGTTTGACCACGATGGAACGCACTTCGGAAAGATGCGGGCCGTAAAGATGCAGCGCTCCGCAGCCCAGAAAGACGCCGCCATCGGACTCGGCAACGGTGAAGTCGCGAATGTTTTCGCAGATTTCCGCAAAGGCGCGCTTCAGCAGCGTGCCGTCGGTGGAGAGCGAGTTCACCAGGTCGTAGACGTTGGAGGCGTCGTGAAGCAGGGCCTTACGCACCAGCATGTTCGGCCTCCCGCTGCTTCGTTGAGAGCAAAGCCGCAAGACGCTCCCGCATGGAGGTCAACCTCATGCGTACTCGATTGCGAGCCGTCCCGCCGATCACGTCGTGGCAATCGAGCGTAGCCTCCAGATTGATGGCGGCGAAGAACCCCTCGTCGAACTCAGAGCCGAATTGGCGCAGCTCGGCAAGGGTGAGGTCGCCAAGTTCAACGCCCTTCCCGATCGCGAAGCGCACCGCATTGCCGATCTTTTCATGCGCGGTGCGGAATGGCACGCCCTTGTGAACCAGGTAAGTGGCCGCGGCCATGGCATTCAGGTAGCCAGACTGCGCGGCCTGATTCATGCGCTCGCGATTGAACTCGAGAGCCGCCGTGAAGCGCGCCACGAGCGCCAGCATCTGCGGCACAAACTCAACTGAAAATGCCGCCTCCTGCGTCTCCTGCATATCTTTATTGTAGGCCAGCGGCAAGCTTTTGAGCTGCAGCGTGACCGCCTGCGCCGCCCCGTGAATGCGCCCGACTTTGGCGCGGATCAGTTCGGTGAGATCGGGATTCTTCTTCTGCGGCATGGCGCTGGAGCCGGTAGAAAATGCCTCGGGCAATGTCACAAAATCGAATTCAGCGGTGGCGAATAGGGTAATCTCTTCCGCAAAGCGGCTTAAGTGCAGTCCGATAAATGTAAGCTCGTGCAGGTATTCGAGAATAAAGTCGCGATCACTGGTGGCGTCGATTGAATTGCTTGTTGGCCCGGTAAAGCGTAGCTCGTGGGTTGCAATCTCGCGATCCAGTGCAAGCGTTGCCCCGGCAATGGCGCCGGAGCCAAGTGGGCACCAGTTCAGTCGCCTCGAACAATCCACAAGCCGGGTGGCATCACGAAGGATCATCTCGACATACGCCAGCAGCCAGTGCGCAACAAGAACCGGCTCGGCGCGCTGCATGTGCGTGTAGCCGGGCATCACCGCCTCACCAACGGCTTCAGCCTTCTCGACCAGAGCATTGGCCCATGCCAGCAGCGAATCAATCGTGAGCGCGATCTGCCCACGTATGTAGAGGCGCAGGTCCGTGGCGATTTGCTCATTGCGGCTGCGCCCGGTATGCAGCTTAAGGCCCAGCGAACCAATGCGCTCAACTAATGAGAGCTCGACAAAGTGGTGAATGTCTTCGGCAGTGGGATGATTCCGCACCAGAGCTTGACCCGCTTCGGATGCGTGATCGGCGGCGATTGAGTCGAGCGCATTCCTGACCGTCGCGCCTTCTTCCTCTGTCAGGATGCCAGCGGCGATCAGTGTAGACGCGTGCGCCTTGCTGGCGGCCACTTCCTGAGGGAGAAGCCGCCAGTCAAAGACGATGGAGCGCTGCCACTGTTCGAACTCCGCATCCAGCGGCTCGCGAAACCGGCCGGACCACATCTTCCCGGATTGTTGTTCGTTCGACATTGATTCAGGCGGACCTCACGCTATTCCTTGTCCCTATTCCTTCTCCTGCGCGCTGCTCAACCGGGGCATTTCGCTGCCCTTGCTGAGCGTGAGCAGCCCGGCCGCGGCGTAGGCAATGAGCTTGTCGCGAGAGTCGGTGATGTCGAGATTGCGCATGGTGAGCTGGCCGATGCGGTCACGCGGGGAGAAGACGGATTCAGTCTTCTCCATGCTGAGGCGCTCGGGATGGAAAGTGAGATTCGGCGATTCGGTGTTGAGGATGGAGTAGTCGTTGCCGCGGCGCAACTCAACGACAACCTCGCCAGTAATGGGTTTGGCCACCCAGCGCTGAGCGGATTCGCGCAGCATGATGGCCTGCGAGTCGAACCAGCGGCCCTGGTAGAGCAGCCGTCCGAGCTTGCGGCCATTGTCGCGGTACTGCTCGATCGTGTCTTCGTTGTGAATGCCGGTGATGAGGCGCTCGTAAGCGATAAACAGCAAGGCGAGGCCGGGCGCCTCGTAGATGCCTCGGGATTTGGCTTCGATAATGCGATTCTCGATCTGATCGGACATGCCCAGCCCATGGCGGCCGCCAATGCGATTGGCTTCGAGAAGAAGGTCGACGGGATCGTCGAATCGGTGGTCATTCAGTGCCACCGGCAAGCCTTCTTCGAAACGGATCGCGACCTCTTCGCGCTCGATCTTGACATCGTCGCGCCAGAAGGCCGTGCCCATAATCGGATCGACGATCTTGATCGAGGTGGAAAGATGCTCCAGATCCTTTGCCTCGTGGGTTGCGCCCAGCAGGTTGGAGTCAGTGGAGTAAGCCTTCTCGGCGGACATCTTATACGCAAAGCCTGCCCGCTGCATGAATGCAGACATCTCGGCCCTGCCGCCAAGCTCGTCGATGAAAGCGGTGTCGAGCCAGGGCTTGTAGACCTTGAGGCCGGGATTGACGAGCAGGCCGTAGCGGTAAAAACGCTCGATGTCATTGCCTTTGAAGGTCGAGCCGTCGCCCCAGATGTGGACGTCATCCTCCTTCATGGCGGCTACCAGCATGGTGCCGGTGACGGCGCGCCCGATCGGCGTGGTGTTGAAGTAAGGAACTCCAGCCGTCGTGATGTGGAAGGCGCCGGCCTGCAGCGCGGCGATGCCTTCGCGAACCAGCGGGCCGCGGCAGTCAATGAGGCGGGCCTTCTCCGCGCCGTATTCGAGGGCCTTGCGCGGAATCTCGTCGTAGTCGGTCTCGTCGGGCTGGCCCAGGTTCGCCGTGTAGGCATAGGGGATGGCGCCCTTCTGCCTCATCCAGTGCAGGGCGGCGGATGTGTCGAGCCCGCCGGAGAAGGCTATGCCAACTCTTTGGCCGACGGGCAAGGTTTCGAGAATTACAGACATGCTTGAGAACCTCATTAGCTGCTAGCCGCTAGCAACTAGCCCCTAGCTAGATGCGGAAAACTGCGGAATGATGATGGAGGTATATAGGCCTCCGGAATTTGGCAGTACAACCTTTTGGGAACACTCCCAGTGTTCAAATCGACTGTTCCTTCATGAAAACCGTGAGCCCTACTGGTCGGGCGCAGATTCGTCGGCATCATTGTCTCTTCGCCGAAAGCGAGGCCAGCAGAACCCTGCAAATGATCCTGAAACGATTGAAGCTGCAAGCCAGAGTTTCCAGTAGCGTTGATGCTTTTCACTTGATTCATGAAAATCGCTCAGACTGCCCGTCCAAGGATTACTTGGATCGAAATAGACCCTCACTTGTTGGCCTACACTGAACCCATTGTTACCACTCTCCGAATCGGTGTAATACACCTCGTGATAGGGGAAAATATGATCACTGCTGTACGGAAATTTGAAGTAGATGCTGCCGTTTTTGCCCGTGACCTTTGCCGTGACGACGCCCATCGCTGTCTGCTGTCGTGGTGCAATCTCCGCGTCTTTCTTAGCGTCAAAGTAATTGGTCATCGTGTAAATCGCACTTACAAGAAAGACGCCCAAACAAGCTCCAAAAGCTCGCGCCCATCCGCTCCGAGGAGAAACCTTTTCCTTCACTTGGTCATCGCTAGAGTCAAACATTCTCGTTCCTAAAGAATCCGTACCTAAACCTTGAAACTCGCCGTATTCGCGAGGCCGCCGAGCAGCAACAACAGCAAAGCTTTCTGCGCGTGCATGCGGTTTTCCGCCTGGTCGAAGACGATGGATTGCGGTCCGTCGAGAACCGCGTCGGTCACTTCGGCGTTGCGGCGTGCGGGCAGGCAGTGCATGAAGACCGCATTCGGCGCGGCTTTCTGCATCAGCGTATCGTTCACCTGGAAGGGCCTGAAGATGGGCGCGCGCTTGGTGGACTCGTGCTCGAAGCCCATGCTCACGCAAACGTCGGTGTAGATGGCATCGGCGCCTTCGGCGGCGGCCTGCGGATCCTGCAGCAGGCGAATCTCGCAGCTGTTGGCCTGGGCGATATCCCGCGCCAGGGTCACGATTTCGATGTCCGGCGAATAGCCGCGCGGCGTGGCCACCGTCACGTTGCTGCCCAGTTGCGCGCCAGTCAGCATCAGCGAGTGGCACACGTTGTTGCCGTCGCCGACATAGGTGAAGTTCAAGCCGGCCGCGGATCCGAAATGCTCCTCAAGCGTCATGAAGTCGGCGAGAGCCTGGCAGGGGTGCTCGAAGTCCGAGAGCGCGTTGATCACCGGCACGCGGGAGTTCGCGGCCATCTCGGTGATGGTGTCGTGCGCATAGGTGCGCAACACAATCACGTCCACCCAGCGCTCCACGTTGCGCGCTACGTCGGCGATGGCTTCGCGCTCGCCCAGCGGCGAAGCGGTGTGGTCTACAAAAATCGCATTGCCGCCCATAGTGTTGATGCCGGTCTCGAAAGCCAGCCGCGTGCGCAGGCTGGCCTTCTCAAACATCAGCACCATCTGCTTGGCGTCGAGCGCATGGCGATACTCGCGCGGGTTGCGCTTGACGTCGTGGCCCAGTTTGAGAATGGCGCGCACTTCGCCGCTGGAGAGGTCGGCGATGGAACACAGATCTTCGCCGGCCAGCCGCGCGGCCGCGGCCAGAATGTCGGAATCCTGATGCACGGGAACAGCCAGTTCACGGCGCTCGATGGTTGCTCTGCTAGCCACGGTTTTGTCCTCCTGCGGCGGCGGTGTGTGCGCCGCTGTATGCGGCTGCATGTTCGGTGAAGATCTCGTCCAACGCCGCGATGGCGGTGTCCACGTGGGCGCGTTCCAGGATGTACGGCGGCAGGAAACGCAATACCGTATCGCTGGTGCAGTTGATCAGGATGCGTCGCTTCAGCATCTCGGCGACGGTGAGCTTGGCGAGGTCGGCCGAGTCCAGTTCCGCGGCCAGCATCAAGCCCTTGCCACGGACATCCGTAATCGCTTCATGGCGAGCAGCCAGGGCGCGTAGTTGATTTTGGAAATAGCCGCCGACCTCGGTCGCGTGGGACAGCAGGCCATCCTTCTCGATGGCATCGATGACTGCGATGGCCACGGCGCAGGCCAGCGGACCGCCGCCAAACGTCGTGCCGTGCATGCCGGCATGAATGGCGCGCGCGGCCTCTTCGGTGCAGAGGATCGCACCCAGCGGAATGCCGCCTGCCAGGGGCTTAGCCAGCGTGGTCACGTCCGGCTCGATGCCGTAATGCTGATACGCGCACCATTTGCCGGTGCGGCCCATGCCGGCCTGTATCTCATCCACAATGAGCAGCGCGCCGGTCGAGTCAGCGAGTGCGCGGGCTTCCGCGAAAAACTCCTGCGTCATTGGACGGATGCCGCCCTCGCCCTGAATTGCCTCGACCAGAATGGCGCAAACTTCATTGCAGAATTTGGCGCGCAGATCGGCAACATCGTTGAAGCGCACAAATTCGACGCCCGGAACGACAGGACCAAATGGCTCGCGGTACTTCGCCTTGTACGTCGTGGAGACTGAGCCGAAGGTGCGGCCGTGAAAGCTCTGCTCCAGCGCGAGAAACTTCGTGCCGATCTGCTTGCCTTCGCTGCGCAGCAGTCCGGCGTGGGCGCGGGCAAGCTTCAGTGCGCCCTCCCACGCTTCGGTGCCGGTGTTGGCGAAGAACACGCGATCCAGGCCGGTGCGCTCGGTCAGCAGCAGCGCAAGCTCGGCCTGGCCCTGGTGAAAGAACAGGTTGGACGTGTGAATCAGCGCGCGGCTCTGCTTGGCGATGGCTTCTTCAATCGCGGGATGGCTGTAGCCGAGGGCATTGACGCCGATGCCGCTGAGCAGGTCGAGGTACTTTGTGCCGTTCTCGTCAATAATGTGAACGCCTTCGCCCCGCACAAAGAGGATGGGGTTGCGGTCGTATGTCGGAAGCAGCAATTTCGCTTCCGCGGCGCGTATCTGTTCGAGTTTCATCGCTTCAAAACCTCCTCAAGCCACCATCACTTCAGTTCCGTAAGCCACGCGGGAGCTGCACAGGTCGGGCAGCGAGCCGGAGGCTTCCGCGGGCAGAATCCTCACCCGCTTCACGCCATTCAACAGTGCCTCGCGGCAGGCGCCCAGCTTGGGCAGCATGCCGCCGGAGATGACGGCGCTCTTGGCCATCTCCGCGATCTGGTCGATGCTCAGCCAGCGCAGCACCTCGCCGTTGGAGCCGCGCACGCCGGGCACGTCGGTGAGAAACACCAGCGCATCGGCGTGGCAGGCAACCGCGCAGGCCGCGGCCATTTCGTCCGCGTTGATGTTGTAGTATTCGCCGTCGAAGCCCAGAGCCATCGATGAAATCACCGGCACTCCGTTCAATTGCCATATCGCTTCAATCCAGCGTGGGTCGCTGGCCACGATCTCGCCCACGAAACCAAGGTCGGGCCCGCCTACTTCAAATGCAGTGCGCTTCTTGCGCGCGCGAAACAACAGGCCGTCGCCGCCGGAAAGGCCAACGGCTGGCTGGCCCAGGGCGCCGAGCGCCGCCACCAGCCCTTTGTTGACGCGGCCGGCCAGCACCATTAGTGCCACATCGCGCGTCTCCGCATCCGTGACGCGCAGGCCGCCGATGAACTCACTCTGCTTGCCCAGCGCCTTGAGCATGCGCGTCAACTGCACGCCGCCGCCGTGCACCACGGCTACCTGGTGGCCGTCGCGCGCCAGGTCGGCAATGGCGCGCGTGCAGCCCTGCAACAGAGCCGGTGTCTCCAGGCCCGCTCCTCCGAGTTTGACCACGTACTTCATTCCAGCCCCTCCGCCTCGCCCCAGCCCTGCATCACATTCAGATTCTGCACGGCCTGCGACGATGCGCCCTTGAGCAGGTTATCCAGGCAACTGACCACTACCGCGCGGCGCCCGTCGGCGGAGAGTTGAAAACCGATGTCCGCGTAGCCGGTGCGCAGGGAGTACTGGATCTGTGGCAGATGATGCTCGTGGATGCGAACCATCGGGCTGCCCGCAAAAAATCGGTGGTAGACCACCGCCACGGATGCCCGCGTTTGCGGCTCGCGGAAGCGCACATAGATGGTGGAGAGAATGCCGCGTGGAATGGGCAGCAGATGGGGCGTGAACACAATGTCGTCCGCGCTCACGCCGATCTGTTCCAGCAGTTCCCCGGTATGGCGATGCGTGAAGACGCTGTAGGCCGATAGATTATCTGCCGCGTGCATGAAGTGGGTCTTCGCCGTCGGCGCCTTGCCCGCGCCGCTCACGCCGCTCTTGGCGTCGCACACAATGCCGTGGTCGATATCGAGCAGGCCCGCTGCGGCCAGCGGCTTCAGCGCCAGGATGATCGAGGTCGCGTAGCATCCGGGGTTGGCAATCAGCCGCGCGCCGGCGATCCGCGCGCGATGCAGCTCGGGCATACCGTAGACGGCCTGCGCCTGCGTCGCCGCTGCCTGGTCGGTGCCCTCGTCCTCAAACGCATAAACCGCGCGGTTGGCGGCGTCGGCGAGCCGCCAAGCGCCGCTCAGGTCGATGACACGCGGGCCGCGCCGCAACGCCTCGGGCACCCACGCCCGCGACTGCTCATGGGGCGTCGCCAGGAACAACACATCCACGCCGCGCTCCGCCAGCAGATCCCATGAGAACGGTTCCAGCATCAGCCGGCCGCTGCCGTTGTTGTCCGCCAACTGGGGATGGATATCGGCTAGCGGAATGCCTCCGCGTGCGGCATCCTTGTCGTCTATGCGGCCGGCGAAGATGGGTGGCGCGGACCTGAGACGAGGATGGCGCAGCAGGAGCCGTGCCAGCTCAGCGCCCGCATATCCCGTCACTCCCACTACCGCTGTTTGCACCGTGTCGCTCATGACTCCAGAATCTTCCTCAGCCGCGCTTCCACATCGCCTGCGCGACGGGTGTCCGGGCAGATCACCAGCACGGTGTCGTCCCCGGCAACCGTGCCCACCACTTCCGGCCACTCCTCGTAGTCCAGCGCCGCGGCCACCGGCTGGGCTCCGCCCATGACCGTCCCCACCACCACCTGGTTCATGGCTTGGCGCACGCGCAGGCCAAAGCTCGCCATCACCTCCGCCACCGTCGGGGGACTATCGTCCTCGACCGCGGTTGCGGAGCCATTTCCGCTGCCATTGGGCAGGGAATAGCCGCCCGGGCCCTTGGAGAGGCGAAGCTCATGAATATCGCGCGACAGCGTGGCCTGGGTGACGTGAAAGCCGCGCCGGCGCAGCTTGCGGCGCAGCTCGTCCTGGTTGGTCACCAGCGTGCTGGCCAGCACTTCCCGAATCGCATTCTGCCTTTGAACTTTCATCGCTGCATTCTAGACAAATCGAAAGCGCGGTCCGCTGGGCGGAAACCGCGCTTGAATAAATATACAACAGGAGTGAATAAGTATGCAAAGAGAATGAACCCTTTTGCTGAGAATTAATCTGCGGACTATTGCTCACCCGGATTCCGGCTCTGCAGCGTTAGATACGGCCTCCTGGTCACTCCAGTTCCAGCTTCTTGCGCCGCTTTTCCCTGTACATGGCGCTGTCCGCCTTGGCCAGCAGGTCCTTCAGGGATTCGTGTAGGGCCTCGTCGGAGGTCACGCAGCCGATGCTCAGGCTGAGGGGAAACCGCCGGCCGGTCTGCGTGCTGCGCAAGGCCGAGGCCGCGCGCAGGCGCTGGGCGGCAATCGTGATGGCCTCGTGGGTGAACTGGCCGGCCACGGCGAATTCGTCCCCGCCCACCCTGCCGATCACGTCCGTTTCTCGGAAGGTTGCCTTCAGCAGCCCGCCCGTTTCGGTCAGGAAGGCGGAGCCCATGCCGTGGCCCAGTTCGTCGTTGATTTTTTTCAGATCGTCCAGGTCGATAAACAAAACTGAATAGGGCACCTTGGCGCGTTGCGCGATGCGCAGCCCCTGCTCCGCCAGAAAGGTGAATCCCCGCAGATTGTAGAGCCCGGTCAGTTCGTCGCGCAGCGAGAGAGCATGGATCTCCGTTTCCATGCTGTTGATGCGCCAGGCAATAAACAGCAGCACCATGAAGGACAGCATGGCCGCCAGGGCGGAGAGGATGGCGGTGGCGTAGTGCGGGGGGACCAGCTGGATGTCGACCATGTGGGCTCTGGCGACTTCACGCAGGAACGGCAGCACCAGCAGAATCGGGGTCAGGATCCGGGTAATCCGGCTGCCGATTCCGCGTCCCAGGAAGATGGCAAAGACGCCGTTCTCCGCCCGCCGCAGAAAGGCCACCACGGTAAGTAAAAGCAGGCAGAGTAGAGTCTGTGCCGAGGGCAAGGTCCCCGCGGAGAGACCGAAAAGGCCCAGGGCGCCAAACAGGTCGGCGGAGACCAGCACCAGCACGAGCAGGCAAAGCAGGAAGATGAACAGGTCCGCGGCTTGCGCGGCACGCTTGCTCGCCTGCATCAGGATCGTCGCCAGCCCCAGCAGCCCGAACGCGCACGCGATCTCCGGCGGCATCCTTCCCCAAATCATGGGCGTGGCTCCCCGGTTGGCGGAAAGCAGTGCGTCCTCGCCGCCGGGGAGAACCGCACGGTACTGCAGGAGTATGGCCGCGGCCAGCAGCGTGACCAGGCCGGCGAGCAGCAGGCTGAGCCAGTGTTCCCGTTTGGCATGCCGCGGTTCTGAGAGAGCCAGGCTCAGCGCGCTGAACAGGACGGCAAGTGCTGCATCGGCCCGCATCAGCTGCCAGCCGCCCGCAAACAGCTGTCCCAGCGCCGGGATCGACCACCCGCACACGGTAACGCCCGCGATCAGCGCCACTACGGCCAGCAGGATGCGCTTGACTCTGGCCAGCCTTTCTACCAGTGCCTGGTCGGGTTCTACGGGAGACAAGACCGGAGTGAGCGTAGGCATTGCTGCACAAATGGTATCTGCATTTCCAGGGCTGGAAGAGAGCTTTCTTGGTTCCCTGGCCAGATTACAAAACCTAATCGGAGTTGCAGCACGTTTCGGGCAGCGGGCCAGGCAGAATCGCCCGTCACGCGCCGATCTCCTTCACGCTTCCCAGGTCCCGGTAAATCGTCTTGCCTGCCTGCGCCAGCAGGTCTTCCAGCGAGTCGCGCTTGGTGTCCTTTGCCGTGACGTAACCGATTTTGAAGCTGATCGTGAAGTGCCGCCCAGGATCGGAGTTTCGGTAGTTGGCTGCTTCCTGCAGCCGCAACGCCAGAACCGGGATCGACTTCTCACCGAAGTGGCCGGCGACGGCAAACTCGTCGGCGCCGATTCGTCCCATCACATCCGTCTCCCTGAAGGCCGCTCGCATCACTTGCGCCATCTCGAAAAGAAACCGGAAGCTCCCCTCGGGGCCGAGCGAATCTCGAATGTCATTCAGGTTGTCCAGGTCAATGAACAAGACGGAAAACGGCAGGTTGGAACGGTGCGCCAGGCGCAGCGCCTGCCAGGCGAGCAGGTGGAACCCTCTGGCATTGTAAAGTCCGGTCGTCTCGTCGCGCAGAGAAAGATCGCGTACCCTTCCTTGCAACTCATTAAGCCGCCCGGCCATGAACAACAGCAGAGCCAGGCCGAGCGCCGACGCCACTGCGGTGGCCGCAGTGCTGGCATCCGCGGCGCGCATCCGCCCCGAATTGACTGCATAAGCTCGTCCCAGCTCCCAGAGAATCGGAGCCAGCAGAATCACGGGAGTCACGCCCCGCGTAATCCTGCTGCCCATCCCGTTGCCCAGGAAGATCGTGAATGTCCCGGTCTCTGCCCGGCGCGTGAAAACCGCGAAGGTTAGAAGCGTCAGGCACAGCAATGTCAGAGGCTCGATCCGGATGATCGCCGGGGGGACGAAAAGATGAAATACACCAAACGCGTAGCCCGAAACTTCGATCAGGACCAGGAAACACAGGCAGGAGGCGCAAAGATCGGCCAGGTGGGAAGCAAAGCCCTTCGCGGCCTGCATCAAAATCAACACCACGGCCACCAGCGTGAACGCGACCGAAGTTTCCGGCGACATCCGATTAATGGCAGCCGACCCGGGGTTCGAGGCCAGGATATCGATGCCGATGGAGAGGTGGAAAAACGTGCGCAGCAGGCCGGCTATAGAAAGCACGGCGACCAGGCCCGCCAACATCAGGCTGATCCGCATCAGCATCCCGGCCAGCATCACGCTGAGCCGCACCTTGCGGCCGGAGAGCTTGAGGATGACCTTGACGATCCCACCCCCCTGTCGCGGTTGAGAGAGAGCCAGGCTCAGGGCGCTGATCAGCGCCGTCAAGGCAGATTGAGGATTCATCTCCGGCCAGCCCGGCACCAGCCGGCCCGTTGGCGGCACGATCCAATTCAGCAGGGTAACGCCGGCAACCAGAACTACTCCGCCGAGGTAGAAGTACTCGAACCAGGCAAGCCTCCGCAGCAGGTCCGGGTTCGGATGACTGGGGGACAAGGCCGGGGTGGGCGATGGCTTCATAGAGCGGTGGTTGCCTGGTTTTCCTGGTTGAGAATTGCGAACTCTTGCACCGTCAACAGTCTATAGCGGATAAGAAGCCCGCGGAATATCGCATCCCTCCTCTCTCGCAGCCGGGGTGCACATCTGGATACGCCCAGGGAGGAATGTTCCGAGATTTGGCGTTGCCACAGGCTGGTCAGATCGGCAGCGGCGGCAGCCTGACGCGTCGCGCCCCGCCCTGACCCAGGATGTGCCTGCAATCCATCCCTCCCCCTGCGCTGTTACACTCTCGAATGGCGCGGCTCACCAGGGTACGCGTTCTCTATTCCAGTAAAATGACACCGAACTCTACGATCACCACCATCAATGACCTGTTCCGCCGTGTGGCCGATGCCGCCAATCCGCGTGCGATGCTCTGGCAGGATGAGCTGGGCCGCTGGCGGCCCGTATCCTCTGATCAGATCTACCAGCGGGTCAGGGCCCTGGCCGGGACGTTTCTTCGCTGGGGAGCGCAAAAGGGCGACCGCATCGCCCTGATCAGCGAAAACCGCTGGGAGTGGGCGGTTACGGATTTCGCCACCCTGGCGATGGGCGCCGTCAATGTGCCCATCTATCCCACGCTGACCGGTGAGCAGATAGCCGTGCTTGTACGCGACGCCGGCTGCCGCCTTGCGGTGGTTTCCACCCGCCAGCAGTTCGACAAGCTGCAGGCCGTGCGCGGCCAGTCTGGCCTGGAGCGGATTCTGATCATGGATTCCGCCGCGCCTCCCGAGGGCGCCATCGCGTTTAGCGCGGTCCTGGCGGGCGCCGACGAGCGCGGCAGCGAGCGCGACCCCGAATTCGATGCGCGCGTCCGCTCCGTCGAGCCGGACGATCTGGCCACGCTGATTTATACCTCCGGCACCACCGGAGAGCCCAAAGGCGTGATGCTTACGCACGGCAATGTCGCGACTAATCAGAGCTATGCCACCGCCGAGTTCGGCTTCGGGCGGGAAGACGTCTGCATCTCGTTTCTCCCCCTCTCCCACATCACGGCCCGGGCCCTGGACTATGCCATGTACTTCTACGGCGCGCAGGTAGTCTATTGTTCCCAGTTCGACAAGCTGCCTGAGGCCATGAAAGAGATCAGGCCCACGGTCTTTGTGGGCGTGCCGCGGGTGTATGAGAAGATTCGTCAGGCGGTCGAGCAGCGCGCTTCGCTCTCGCCGGTGAAGAAGCGGCTCCTGCACTGGGCAATTGGCCTCGGCGCCCGCCACATGGACACTGTCTACGATGGCCGCCGGCCCACATCGCTCCCGTGGAGGCTGGCCGACAAGCTCATCTACTCCAAGGTGAAGGAGGCCTTCGGCGGCCGGGTGAGCACCTTCATCTCCGGCGGCGCGCCGCTGGGCATCGACACCGCGCACTGGTTCGCCCAGGTGGGCATTGCGCTTTTCGAGGGTTATGGGCTCACAGAGACGTCGCCGGTGATCGCTGTCAACACCCCACGCGCGCACCGCATGGGCTCTGTGGGTCTGCCGTTGGCCAACGTGGAGTGCAGGCTGGCCGGAGACGGCGAGCTGCTGGTCCGCGGCCCGTCGATCTTTCAGGGCTACTGGCACAAGCCGGAAGCCAACGCCGAGTGCTTCGACGAGGAGGGCTGGTTCCGCACCGGCGACATCGCCCACCTTGACGCGGCCGGCTTTCTCTATATCACCGACCGCAAGAAAGAGCTGCTGAAGACCTCCGGGGGCAAGCTGGTGGCGCCGCAGCCCATCGAAAACCGCCTCAAAAACAGCGCGCTGGTGGCTCATGCCGCCCTGGTCGGCGATCGGCATAAGTTCATCTGCGTGCTGCTTTCCCCCAATTTTGTCGCCCTGGAGGCGTGGGCCGCCGAGCAGGGCATCGAGACGCGCACCCGCGCCGAATTGGTGTCCCACAGCCGGGTAGTCGCCCTCTATGCCGAGATTGTCCAGGAAGTGAATAGCGGGCTGGCGAACTTCGAGACCTTGAAGCGCTTCCGTCTGGTGGCCGACGAGTGGACGCTCGAAACTGGGGAGATGACGCCGTCCATGAAGCTCAAGCGGCGCGTGATTACGGCCCGGTACGCGGATTTGATTGCCGAGCTTTACGCGGACGAAGCAACCGCACGAGCCGAATAGGGGAACTGATCCCCCGGCCCAGTTCCTTGCTGAACAGTACGCGATTGATCCACAGGTGGTGCAGAGCGCGGAAGAACGGCGCGCCCCAGGCGCCTACCGAAAGCAGCCCGCCGAACAGGATGATGGCGTCGATGCTGACACGGCCTTGTGCCGACCAATAGGCGTTGGGGTCCAGATTAAGCCACAGCGCGAACTCATCCAGGGTCAGCGCCGCGCCCACTCCGTAGCTGATCGACATCAGCCGGCTGAAGAAGATCGACATCTCGGTGTGTGTCCGTCCCAGGTCGAGCAGCCAGCCGTAACCCACCAGCAGTAGGATCAGGATGCCCCACACCAGGTGGTGAATGTGGTGGCCTTTCACCATCACCCACTGGAAGGGACCTTGCTTTTGGACGATCGACCCCACCAGAAGCCGCACGCCCACAAACGTGACCAGGAAGGCAACCGAAGCCAGAAACATCCGCCGCCGCGGCCGGTCGGGAATGGTGGTGCGCACCAGGAAGCCTAGCCGCGTCAGCTGCAGCAGCACCAGCAGCACCGCCACGACCAGCGCGGCAAAGGCCAGCAGGATCAGTGTTCCGGTTTGAGGCATACCCTATTGAACCACTGTGCGGAGCCATCCACACAGTGAAATGGGGATTTTGGCCCGTTAAGTCGATCTTGAGTGCCGCGAAAAAATGAGGACATCCTGCCTCCCGTTTTAATTCTCGTGTCTACGCCGGAGCACGGAAGTACATTATCTGAATTACTGGCGTACCGGCAGATTCGTTAAAGTCGTTCCAAATTCGTTGACAAGCTGTTCACCAGGCGGACATCCTGTTCAGACTACATACCTCCTATTGCTGTCTAGGTGGAAGCGAGAGCCTCTCGGCAACGAGGGGTTTTCGTGCGTTTCGACAGCCTCAGGCACAGGCTTTCCGGATGGCGAATCTTCCCACGCTCAAGATCACCTACGACTCAGACAACTTCCCGGTGTCTGCCCGCTGTTCTGCCTGTGGCCAGGAGATGCCGGAAGGCGACCTGCGCAGGACCTTCAAACGGGGCAACCTGGAATGGTTCAAAGTCCATTTCGATCTCCACAGGAAGCTGAAGCACTCCCATGAGGACGCGAAATAGCCTGCCCCTGGCGGTTAAGTCCCCCCCGCACCTGAATCTCCCGCACCGCTCAAAAATGCACAAATAGGAAACGACCGGTGACTTCCGCCGCTTGACACCGCACCGATCCAGGGAATATTAGTTCAGGTTCCCGATTGCTCCGTCCAGCAGAGTCCTGATAAACCGCGCACCATGGAGCCGGAAGGGTTCGCGTAGGAAAAACCATGGAAACACGCAGAACAGTGTTGAAATACCTTACCGGCGCAGTGGGTGCGTCGGCCTGTGGATTGGAGTCGCTGGAGGCGTTTGCGCGACAGTTGAATGGCGAGAGCAAAAAGCCCAACATCGTCTGCATCGTGGGCGAAGGGCTGCGCTGGGATGAGCTTTCGGCAACCGGCAACAAGCTGATTCAGACGCCGAATCTTGATCGCATCGGTAGGGAGGGCTGCACCTTCCGGAACGCCTTCGTGGTGAACGCACTGTGCCTGCCTTCGCGCGCGACCATGCTGACGGGCATGTACTCGCACACCACCGGTGCCGTTTCCAACGTGGAAGGCAAGATTCCCGATCGATTTCCGCTGGTATCGGATCTGCTGCAAAAGGCCGGATACGAGACCGCATTTCTGGGCAAATCGCACATCGAAGGCGCGCTCATGGATCACTACTGGGACTACTACTTCGGGTTTGTCGGGCAGGCCGACTACTACCGCCCAAAGATCACCGAGGGAGTGCGCGGCAAGTACGGCCCGGCAAAGCTATATGAAGGCGAGTATGTGGACACGCTCCTCACCCGCAAAGCCGTTGGGTGGCTCAAGCAGCCGCGCAGCAAACCGTTCTGCATGTTTCTGTGGTTCTATGCTCCGCATGCGCCGTTTTACCGGCCGAAGGACCTGGTGAACGACCTAAACGGAGTGCCGATCTCCAAGCCGCCGACGTTTGACGAGGACCTCAAGGGCTATCCCGGCAAACCGCGCGCCGTAGCCGATGCCGACGACAAAATCGGCTACTCCGAGGTCTTTAGCGACGATCCGCGCTCGCTCGAAGAGTTGGTCAAAGACCATTACGCCGGCGTCGAAGATAACGACCGGAACGTCGGTGCCGTGTGGCAGGAACTGGAGCGGCAGAAGATCGCCGACGACACCGCGGTCCTGCTCAGCTCCGATCACGGGTTCTTCCTCGGCGAGCACCATCTCTATGACAAACGGCTTATGTATGAGCCGTCGATCCGGGTTCCCATGATGGTCCGCTATCCCGGCCAGGTTAAGGCCGGAGCATTGTCGGACGAGATGGTCCTGAACCTCGACATGGCGCCCACGCTCCTTGAGATCGCGGGGCTGCCGGTCCCCGGCGAGATGCAGGGCAAAAGCATGCTGCCGCTGGCGGAGGGCAAGGCAAGCGTCGCGTGGCGGAAAGACTGGCTGTACGAGTATTACGAGTATCCGGGATTCGAGAATGTGCGGCCCTGCCGCGGCGTTAGAACGGCCCGATACAAGCTGATCCACTTCTTCATTGAGCCGCAGGAGTTCGAACTTTACGATTTGCAGGCCGATCCGCATGAGAGCAGCAACCTCTACGGGAAGCCCGGATATGAGGAGATCACGGCGCAGCTCAAAGAACGCCTGGCCGCCTTGCGCGCCGAGACCCACGACACGTATGAATACAAGCCAACCGGCATCCCGCTGCACTTCGATGCTGGATCGCTTTCCGAATCCGGCCTGGTAAAACCCACTAAGTAAGGAACATCGTCAGCCCTCCGGATTCGCGAATGAGGGAAATTCGTGTCGTTTCCCGAAATGCGTCTCGCCACTCGTGTTGACATCCGACCCAAGTTGTGTGACGCTTAGGTCGGATGACTACCCAAAAGACTCCCGATGACCGCATCGCCCTGTTGCAGGGGACGCTGGACTTGCTGATTCTGAAGACGCTGGTGCTGGGGCCATGTCATGGCCAGGGTGTCGCGCGGTCGATACAGCGCCAGTCGGAAGAGGTCTTTGTCGTCGACCATGGTTCGTTGTATTTGGCGTTGCAAAGGCTCGAAGACAGGAAATGGATCAGCGCCAAATGGGGCGTGAGCGAGAACAACCGCAAAGCCCGCTTCTATTCGCTGACTCCAAAAGGCCGCGAGCAACTGATCGAGAAAACAGGCGAGTGGCAGCGGCTGACCAGAGCGATGGGCCTGATCCTGGGCGGAAGCGCGGGAGTGGGCGCTCAACTGGGTGGCGAGGAGGCTTGAGCATGTTCAGGCGCAAGCGGAGCGCAAACGATTTTGCCGAGGAGATCGAAGCCCACCTGGCCCTCGAAGCAGACGAGCTCGAATGCGAGGGCCTGAGCCACGATGAGGCACAGCGGAAGGCGCGAGTCGCGTTCGGCAGTGTGCCCGCGACCGAGGAGCGCTTCTACATGAGAGACCGCATTCCGTGGCTCGAGCATCTTCTCCGCGATATCAGTTTCGCCATTCGCCAGATCGTCAGGAATCCAGGCTTCGCCGCCGTCGCCATCCTCACGCTCGCGCTCGGCATCGGCGCGTCCACTTCAATATTTTCCGTGGCCGACGCGGTCATGCTTCGTCCTCTCCCGTATCCTCATCCCGAGCAGCTAGTGCGCGTCTGGGAACAGATGCCCAACGGACACCGGCCCAACCTGGCTGAGTCCAATTTCGAGGATTTCCTGGCCCAGAACAACACGTTCGCCAGCCTGGCCGCCTACGACTACGGACTGGCGTCGGTTTCCGGCGGCAGCGAACCGGCGCGCGTGAACATTTCCACCGTTTCCGGCGGATTCTTTCCAACCCTCGGCGTCCAGCCATCGCGCGGCCGCCTCTTTACAGCCGACGAGCAGCGCCCGCATGGTGCGCCGGCCATCGTGGTCAGTTACGGTTACTGGCAGCGCTACCTTGGCGGCGAGGCGGATCTCTCCAGATTCCACCTGGATCTCGAAGGAGGCTCCTACCCTGTAATCGGCGTCATGCCGCCGGGATTCGATTTCCCCGCTGGCGTGGCCGCATGGATTCCGCGCGAGCTGGACCCGCCGGCTCCCAGCCGCACAGCTCATAACTGGCAAGTTCTCGGCCGCGTTCGCGATGGCGTTACGGTGACCCAGGCGCGTGCGAATCTCAGCGCCATTGCCCACGGAATCCGGCACCGGTTCGGCGCCGAAGTGGACCTGAGCGACGCTGCCGTCATTCCTCTTGCCGACGCCATTGTCGGCGATGTGCGCACCGCGCTGGTTACGCTTCTGGGAGCCGTCGGCCTCCTGCTCCTGGTGGCCTGCGCCAATGTCGCCGGATTGCTGGTGGCGCGCACGTCAGTCCGCCGCAGGGAACTGGCGGTGCGCGCGGCTCTCGGCGCAGGGCGCGGCCGGTTGATCCAGCAATTTCTTGCCGAGTCGTTTGCGCTGGCTTTCGGCGGGGGGATTCTCGGCATCCTGGTGGCCGCTGCGGGCGTTCGGCTTCTTCCCGCCATTCTTCCCGCCAACCTGCCCCGCCAGGAGGGCGTCGCCATCAATCTGGCCGTTCTGTTGTTCGCGCTGGCCGCCACGGTCACGGTTGCGGTTGCGCTGGGACTCTTCGCCGCTTGGCGCGCCATCGGCGGTGACCTGCGCGATGCTCTCAGTGCCGGTTCCCGCAGCCACACCGGTTCCAGTTCCAGCCAGCGACTGCGCAGCGTTTTGGTCATCGGCGAGATCGCATCGACGCTGGTCATTCTGGTGGGAGCAGGCCTCCTCGGCCGCAGCTTTCTCCAGCTCGTTTCCACCAACCCCGGCTTTCGCCAGGAAAACCTGGTCACCATGGAGTTTTCCCTTCCGGTTCCAATGGACTGGAAGATGGATGAAGCGGCCACAGGGCGTCAGATCCGGCTACTGGACCAGATCGTCGCGCGGCTCCGGAATCTTCCCGGCGCCACCAGCGTGGGATTGGCAGGAGGCCTTCCGGTTGCGGCCGGCGACAATCTCGCGGACGGAACCTTCCTGATCCTCAATGGCCACCCGCCGCCCGCCGATTACGATGAATTCGGACGCATGGCCCAGAACCGTTCCCGGACCGGGCACGCCTTGTATGCCGTGGCCAGCGACGGATACTTCCAGACTCTGGGGATTCCGCTCATCCGCGGGCGGATGTTCGATGGAGACGACACCCTCAACGCGCCCCACGTTGCGCTGATCAGCCAGGCATTGGCTCGCCAGTATTGGCCGGACCAGGACCCCATTGGGCAAACCATCGAGTTCGGCAACATGGACGGC
>Ga0326727_10012692_pt1 | contig 19085 bp, 15 predicted proteins | sample MB2enrmetagenome_FD_207643 | JGI IMG/M metagenome (GOLD analysis project Ga0326727, IMG submission 207643) | Lab enriched peat soil microbial communities from McLean, Ithaca, NY, United States - MB29MY | ecosystem: Environmental > Terrestrial > Soil > Wetlands > Peat | place: USA: New York...
GGCTTCGGCGCCGAGGTCAAGCGCCGCATTTTGCTGGGAACCTACGCGCTCAGCGCGGGCTACTACGACGCCTACTACCTGAAGGCCCAGCAGGTGCGGCGTCTGCTGGCCGAGGAGTATCTGCGCGCCTTCGATTCGGTAGACGCCATCGTAACGCCAACCGCGCCCACGCCGGCCTTCAAGCTGGGCGAAAAGACCGGCGATCCGCTGGCCATGTATCTGGCCGACATTTACACAGTCACGGCCAGCCTGGCGGGCATCTGCGGCGTGACGGCGCCTTGCGGCGCGACCCAGGCCGGGCTGCCGGTGGGGATGCAGGTGCTGGCCCGCCATTTGAAAGAAGGAACGGCGTTCCGCGTGGCGCGGGCCGTAGAGGCAGCACACATCTAGAAGGAAAGCTACAATCAAGGTCAAGGAGATCTCGCCATGATGTTTCACGTAACGCTGGAGCAAGCGGAAGACGGCTGGGTTGTGGCCGAATGCCCTGCCTTGCCAGGGTGCGTTTCTCAGGGCCGTGACGAGAAGGAGGCTATAGAGAACATTCGAGAGGCCATTGCAGGCTGGATGTGGGCCGAAGATCAGAAGGCCATCGGCTCGATACCCTCCCATCAGACTCCGATCATGGTCGCCGTCTGAAAACTTCTGTTTGGTTGGATCCTTGGTAGTTAGCTGTTGCTGGTAATTCGATTTCCTGCGGCAGCATATGTCGGCGATTGAGTAGAGAACGCGGGAGAACCAAGAATGGGGCAACTCGGCAACATTGCCGGCAAGGCCGCAGTCAAGGCATTCGAGCGCGCGGGGTGGTTGGTCCGGGGACAGGTGGGGAGCCACGTAATGATGACCAAAGCAGACGAACGAGCGAATCTCTCTGTTCCCCAGCACAAAGAGCTTTCGGTGGGTACGCTCCGGAAACTGATCCGGATAGCCGGTCTGACCGCGGATCAGTTTCTGGAATTGCTATAGATGAGAATCTTTACGATGGCTGATCACCCAAGGTCTAGGTTCATAGGCCTGGGACAGTTCGAGGAGCGGGGATTGTGAAAGCCCGTCCTTGGGGTTAAGGCCTCGTTGGTCTTGAAGTACTTGCATGCGGGCGAGAGACCGTATCTTTTGTTTTCCGACAGATTTGCGCCAACATCTCAGGAGCAACAGCATGAGAGTCGGCGAGCGGATTGCAGTTTTGGTCATGGTAGCGGCGCTTGCGGCGGTTCCGGCGGCTTTTGCCGCCCCGCGCAAGGCGCACATGGTGGTTCTTGGAGCGGTGCGGCGGGTTCCATACTCGCAGGCCGGCGACCCGGCCGGAGCTCTTCCTGGCGAGAGCGAACTGAAAATCCGCGCGCTTCTTGTAGACGGCGCGCTGAAGGAATGGACCACCGGCGACGCCCACGACGTGACCGACCGCAGCTTTGCGGTGCGGCGGGCGATCCGGCTGAACGACGCCTTGCCCAGCGACAAGCCCGGGCCCAGCGACAAGTCCAATGAGAAGCCCGCCCCGGCTGCCAGCCGCTGGGTCTGGCAGCGGGGTCCGTGGTTGCTGGTGGATCGCGCCACCGGTCATGTGGCGGCCTTGAAGCTGCCGGAGTACGACCCCGGCGTGAGCCAGCCGAGCTGGTTCCGCGACTATGCCGCCTACTGCGGGGTGACGGCCAGCGGCAAGAGCTTGTATGCCGTGGTGGCCCAGGTGGCCGCGCGCAAGCCGGTGCTGGCCAAAAAGCTGGCTCCATTCGACTCGGAAAACCATCCTGTGCCGGCCTGTGACACGGCGGAATGGCAGCGCGAGCCGCTGCGGATTACCTTCCACGCGGCGGGCAAGGATGCTATCAGCTTCGATGTTGTCCCCGGCTCGGCAGTGTTAGTGGAGGACGCTGGGGACGAGCCGGAGACGGCCGCGGGGGCGGCGAAGTAGCGAGTTAATGGGGCGGTGAGAGCTTGCCGGCCGCAGGGTTGACAGCCTCCCGCCTTACCCCGAGAGCGCCTGAAAATGTGATTTATATCTTTCTTGACAGTTAACAAGATGCATGTGTAGGATGCCCCTATCCCCGCCGCAGGCGTTCGCGAACCTCCGTTCGCTACCGGCCAATCTAACTATCGAGAAAGGAACACAATCTGATGTCACACCACGAAGGCCAATCGGGCTCCTTGCCAACTGAGGCGGTCACGACGCAGCAGACCGTTGTCCTGGTGCAATCCTTGCTGGTCACCTGGAAGGTTCTGGATCACTTGAAGGATAAGGGAGTCGTCGGCAGCGGTCGCAAGGCCAGCGGCCCCGAGGATCTCGTGCGACGCGAGGACGCGGGTTGCTGCAAGCCGGATGCCGGTCCCTGCTGCGTGAACAAGAAATAAGCAATCGGCCGCCTCCACGCCCGGCCGCCGCATCGGCGGATGCAAAGGTGCGTGCCAGCCATGGTTCTCATGGATGGTCCTGCCGTGCGCGGGACGCCCGGCGGCTTGCCTTTGGGCGACCGTGGAGAACTCGATGACCATCTCAAACCGCCAGTTGACAGACGCATTCCTGAGTCCGCAGATGCAATGCTACTTCGAGCGGAAGCTCGCGCCGCTCTGTAGCGAAGAGGTGGGCATTCGCATTGAAGAGACTCTCAAGTTTCTGAACATTGCGACATTTTGTCATGGGAGCATCCCGGTAACCAAAGACATCGACGACGTATGGCACTACTGGATTCTCGAAACCAGGGAATACGCCCATCTTTGCGCGTCGTTGCAGGGGCGGCAGTACATTCATCATTCCTCCAAGGTCTATCTTGAATGCGGCGGCATCGGCAGCCAGGATTCGAGAAACAACCTGGAAGAGGATGTCGCCATGCTCGGCACCTATGTGCTCAACTATGGGCCATTCGAGCCCGACAGAGTGAAATACTGGCTGCTCGCCGCCCACCTTGTAGACAAGTGCGGCTGGAGCGTCGCCCAATTGAATGATTGGCTGACCTCCGCGGCCATCGTCCCGCTGGCGCCAGCTTAAAGGCTGACTCAGGATGGCCGCCTCCCATCCAGCAACAGATCGTAGACGCAGGGGCATTCGCCACGCGCCCGTGCCTTCGTCAACTGAGAAAGCCCGGCAATCTGCCGGGCTTTCTCCTGCGCCAAACTTCCTTCAGCGCCTAAAGCTTCTCGTAGAAATCGCACACGGAGCACGAAATGTAGACTCCGCCGGGGACGCCGCGCTCGCGGTCCTTTACGCGCTTGACGATGCGTGTCGGCTTCTTGCACTTCGGACAGTCGGTCGACTTCGTCGTGTCCATCATCTTCTTGCGGTCGCCTGTTTTTGCTATCTTGGCCATCGGTCGGGTGTTTCTCCTTATGGGGTTGTCTCTGCGCACATCCGCCACGGCGAACGACTTCAACGGCGCGGCCATGGGCCAGCCTCCGGGTGCAAAGGGGTTGATTCGTGCGTCCATATAAAACGTTTAGAAGAATATATGAAGGAAGGAATATCGTTGAGAAAAGAATCTATGTAGTTCTGCCTTGCAGTCTTGGCGGGGACTCGGATGAGGCTTCGTTCGGGAGGCGCACACGGATTATGTTTATCTGGTTATCATATAAAACAGTTATAAGTTGGTAAGGTCGGTAGAATTATCCCCGCCGGCAGGGATGCGGCTGCCGGAACTACTCTACATGGATGATTCTGCAGGTGTTAGTTAGCGGTCAGCCGAGCAGCTTGGCGGCGTCCTCGGCGAAGTAGGTGACGACAAACCCGGCGCCGGCGCGGCGTATGCTCACGAGCGATTCCAGGATGGCGCGAGACGGGTCCAGCCAACCCTTCTGAAAGGCGGCTTGGAGCATGGAGTACTCGCCGGAGACCTGGTAGGCGCCGATGGGCGGATCGAAGCTCTCGCGGGCGGCACGGATCACGTCGAGGTAAGGCATGGCGGGCTTCATCAGAATCATGTCCGCGCCTTCTTCCAGGTCGAGATCGATCTCGCGCAGGGCCTCGCGCAGGTTGGCGCCGTCCATCTGGTAGCTCTTGCGGTCGCCGAATTGCGGGGCGGAGCCGGCGGCCTCGCGAAAGGGTCCGTAGAAGGCCGAGGCAAACTTGGAGGCGTAGCTGAGGATGGGGGTATCCTCGCAGCCTTGGTCGTCGAGGGCGCTGCGGATGGCTCCGACGCGGCCGTCCATCATATCGCTGGGGGCCACGACATCGGCTCCGGCCTGGGCCAGAGAAACGGCGGCGCGAGCAAGTAGATCGAGAGAAGAGTCGTTTTCGACTTCAAAGCCGTCGCGGGTTTCAACCACCACGCCGCAATGCCCGTGGCTGGTGTACTCGCACAGGCAGACGTCGGCTATGAGAACCAGTTTCTTGGCGGCGGGCGATTCCTTGAGGGCGCGCAGGCCCTGCTGCACGATGCCGTTGTCGTCCCATGCGCCGGAGCCTTGCTCGTCCTTGGCTTCGGGCAGGCCGAACAGAAGCAGGCCGCCAAGGCCGAGGCCGGCGGCCTCCTCGGCTTCGCGCACCGCCTCGTCGATGGAGAGATTGAAAACGCCGGGCATGGAGCCGACTTCGCGGCGTACGCCCTCGCCGGGACAGAGAAACAGGGGGTAGATCAGGTCGCCGGGCTCCAGCGTGGTTTCGCGCACCAGGGCGCGCAGAGATTCGCTGCGCCGCAGGCGCCGCATCCGCGTTTCAGGAAAACTCATGGTTCAGATTGTACTTGAGATGCGTGCGTGATGAGGATCGCAGTTGGCCGCGCTCCGGCGGGGAGTGCGCTCGCAGAAATCCTCCGGTGTTAGTATCTCTGTGATGGAATCTCAGGGGTCCACGCCAATTTCAGTCGCGGAGGATGGCCGCGAATCCGTTCCCATGCCGGAAAGCGGCCTTGCGCGTTTGCCGGCCTCCCGCGGCCAGCAATGGCTTCAGGCATTGATTCTTGTATTGCTCTATTCGGTTCCGGCGATCGCGGGCCTTCACCAGGCGTTCGTTTCCGACCCCGATGTCTGGTCGCACATGCGCACCGGCGAGTGGATACTGCAGCATGGCGCCGTTCCGCAAACCGATCCTTTCTCGACCTTTGGCGCGGGCAAACCGTGGCAGGCCTACAGCTGGCTCTTCGAGTTGCTGGTCTATCAGTGCTTTCGGCGGCTTGGTCTGGTTGGCCTCGTGGTCTATACAACAGCGATGGTTGTGGCTATCACGGTGGCCCTGCATCGTTTGATCCAGCGTCTCCAAGTCGACTTCACCTTCGCGGTGCTAATGACCGTCGTTGCCAGCTTTACCATCTGCCGTCTCTATACTCCGCGCCCTTGGTTGTTCACCATTCTGTTTTTCGTGTTGGAAATCGACATCCTCATGCAAGCGCGGAGATCGGGAAGGATGCGCGAGTTGCTTTGGCTTCCCGTCATCTTTGCGCTCTGGGCCAATGTGCACATTCAGTTCGTCGACGGAATGGTGGTGCTGGCCATCGCCCTGGCGGAGTCCGTTTTGCCTCGGCGATGGATCGGAGTCCAGACGCGCATACGCCCCGCCTGGATGTGTTGCATCTTCCTTGCCTGCATGCTGGCCGTGATGGTTAATCCGTATGGCTGGACGATCTACCGGGTAGGCTACGAAGTGGGATCGCAGCCGGGAATCTTCACCACTGTATCAGAATACAGGGCCATCCTGTTTCGTCAAGCCGACGATTGGTGCGTACTTCTCTACGCCCTGGCAGCCACCGTCGTGCTGGCAAGAGCCCGCCGCTTTGCGTTCTTTGAAAGCGTGCTGCTCGCGTTTGCCATTATCGTTTCCTTCCGTGCGCAACGCGATGTGTGGGTGCTGGTCATCGTGGCCAGCGCCATCTTGGCTGCCGGTTTCAAAGGTGACAAGAAGAACCGCTTCTGCGTGACGGCGTTCGCTGCGCCGTTCGTCGCAGTAGCAACGGTTTTGGCGGTCTTGCTGGGATTCCGCGCGATGGACGTGAGCAATGCCCGGCTGCAAACCGATCTGGCGAAGGAGTTGCCCGTCCGGGCAGTGGAAGCAATCAAGGTAAACGGCTGGAGCGGCCCTCTTTTTAACGACTATGGCTGGGGAGCGTACCTGATCTGGGCGCTGCGCCAGCCGGTCAGCATGGATGGACGCACCAACGTTCACGGAGATCAGAGGATCGAGCGTTCGGGAGAGACCTGGGGCGGGCAGCCGGACTGGGCTTCCGATCCCGATCTCGTGAAGGCGGGCCTCGTCATCGGCCCGGTCAAAGCGCCTCTCACCCAGTTGCTGCGCATGGACCCGCGCTTCGAGCTGGCTTATGAAGACAAACTCGCCGCCGTCTTTATCGCCCGCAAGGCCCAGCCTTCAGGATCGGAAGCAGTTGCGGCGGCAGGCGCCGGCACGTCTGCTCGAACGGCGGGCAAGTAACGATGCCTGGCTCGCGATTCAGCGGCTGGGGCCTGACTGCGGCGTCCAGGTCAACTGGTCAAAGAGAGTCGAATTGCGGTAACCAAGCAGGACGACGAGGGTCCAGACGCCGAGGGCGGTTCCGAAGGGGAATTTCACCAGGTTGAAAATGGCGGCTACAATGGCCACCACGCGGCCCCACTGGGTTCGCTCCATCAAGCCCCATCCGGCCACCAGTGCCAGCCCGGTGCGGATTGCGAGAATCACCCAGGCAAAATGCAGGAGCGCCGGTCCAAACATCTCGAAAGGCATCGGGCCGCGTCCCCAGGGCCCATTCATAAAGGGGCCGAAATGCCCAAACATAAATGCCCTGAGAACGGTCAAGCCGACCACTCCCAAGGCCAGCGACAAGGCCGCCCAGACAACCCAGAGAATGCCAAGCACCTTCACCTTGCCGGCGTAACTTTCCAGTTCAAATTGAAGGCCGGGCACGGGGGGAACCGGCGGCGCGGCCGGACGGCCGCATTGCGGGCAGAACCCCTGCCCTGGCGCTAAAGCTAGACCACATCCGCTGCAATACATGGCGCCTCCAGAAGAAGCCATACAGAGATTACTACGCAGCAGCGGCACGGTGAGTTCCGAAGAACGGGGATGAGGGGCCAGGGGTCGGCCTCATCGGCTGGAAGCTGAGGAACGCCTTTCCCATCGCTCTTCGTGACGGTCGTCGCGCAAAACGAGGGCGGCAACGCGGCCCTGCAGATCGCGCTCGAAGGTGAGCCGCGTGGTGGCGGAGCCGTTGAGGTAAAAGAAGATGGACTGTGACTCGGCAGCCAGTTCGGCAATCTCGCCCTGCCGGTTCTTCTCGTAGAGCCGATCTCCCTGGCGGAAGACCGAGACCACGATGTTGCCTTTCGGGTCGCAGTACTCTCCGGCAAAGCTGTCGAGCTGCGCCGCAGTAAGCTTGATGGCCGGCGGGTGGAATGGAATAACCAGGCGTTCCGCCAGCGCCGGCGCCTCCGCGAGCGCCTTTCCGGGCGCCAGGCCCCCAGTTTCAGTCAGACGGAAATCGAGCCTGGGCGCGGCATGGTGCGCGAGCATCCAGCGCGGCAGCTCAGGCTCGTTGTAGGCGCGGGTCCAGCAGTCGTGCTTGAGTCCCTCGTAGATCCACAGCCGGATATGACCGCCAGCCGCCCTGAAGGCTTCGAAGATCAGCTCACTTTCGCGCACTGGCACAAGGGTGTCGTCGGCGCCGTGGAAGAGCCACACCGGAGTGCGGCCAAGCGCGTTAGCGTACTCCGCGGGCAGGGTTGACACCTGCTGCCAGCGTTCTGGGGCATAACTCCAAAAGATGCCGCTGGCGGCAATGGCCACCGCTGCCCATCGCTGGGGGTGAAGGCGGGCCAGCTCCCAGGCGCCGTAGCCGCCCATCGAAATGCCGGTGAGATAAGTGCGCTCCGGGTCGCCGCGGAACTCGGCCGTCGCCTGGTCAAGAGCGGCAAGGGCCAGGTCGAGCATCTCCGGGTCGGTCCAGTAGTTGGGCAGCGGACATTGCGGCATGACCAGGATGAAGGGCCAGCGCTCCGGGTGGTCCCGCACTTCCTGAGGAAGGCCGACCTGGGTCTGCCACATCCCCTCGGAGCCGCGCTCTCCGCGGCCATGCAGGTAGAGGATGATGGGCCATTGCCTGCGGTCATCCCTACGCCATTCCTCCGGCAGGTAGACCTGGAAGCGGTAAACGGCGCCATGCACTTCGATCTTGCGATTCAGGAAGCCTGTCTCCTGCGGGGGTTCCGGCCGGGCGGGGCGGAACGGCTGCTGCGTGATTGCCCACGCGGGCCATACTGACCACGCGAGAGAGAGACTGACGGCAAGCGATCGGGCGGAATGAAACATGGCGGAATCCAATCACAACTATATGCCGCCGACCGATGGCTTTGCGGGAGTGGAGCCATAAGGGTGTCCAATCGGTAAACGAAGCTGCGCAGGGGCGAACCGATTCGAAGGGGATCGGCTTGGACCGCGCTGCCGTGCGGGACGCTATCTCTTGTCCAGGCGGAAGGCCGCGCCCTGAAAATCTCCGCGGAAGCCCTCGTCCATCTCCAAGCCGTGGTTCATCCACCAGGTGCCACTGGCCATCGAGGGAGTGCCCGCGCGCGGCTTGCCTTCGATGGGGCTCAGCGCATATTCGGCAGCCGGGTCAAGCCCCTCAAGCTTGAGACGCGGGAACAGGCGCCCCTCCTGCGAGGAGTGGATAAGGGCAAAGACCACCGACTGGGTCTTTTCCGGGTTGACGGTCTGGGTGGCGCAAAACTCGCTGCCGTTGCGCGGCGAGATCAGCCGGTAAAGATCACCTTGCACGATGGTGGGCTGCACCTGGCGATAAGCGGCGATGAGCCGCTTGGCCAGTGCAAACTCCTCGGGCGTCCAGGCGGAGATGTTGGCGCCGATGCCCAGCGAGCCCTGCATTGAACTCAGCATCCGGTAGGAGAGCGAAGTCGAGCGCTTGTTGAGCCAGTGGGGCGAGTCGGTGACCCAGGCCATCATGATCTGCGGCGTGTAGGCGTAGGTGAATCCGTCCTGTTGGGTGAGCCGGTCGAAGGGGTCGGTATTGTCGGATGGCCAAACCTCGTCGGCATAGCGCAGGATTCCCAAATCCACCCGGCCGCCGCCGCCCGAGCAGGATTCGAACTCCACCTTGGGGTGTTTCCGGCGCAACTCGGCCAGGATGGCGTAGAAGTTGCGCGTGAAATCGACGTAAACCCGCTTCTGCTCGGCGGCGGGCAACTGGTCCCAGCCCGGCTCGCTCCAGTTGCGGTTGTAGTCCCACTTGAGGAAGGCGATGTCGTTTTCGGTGAGTAGCTTGTCGAGGAAGCCGGAGACATAATCGCGCACATCGGGCCGGGCCAGGTTCAGCACCAGTTGGTTGCGCCCCTCGGAGCGCGGACGACCAGGGAAGTTCAGTACCCAGTCGGGATGCTTGCGATAGAGGTCCGAGTCGGGGTTGACCATCTCCGGCTCGACCCATAGGCCAAAATCCATGCCCAGGGCATGAACCTTGTCGATCAGCGGCTTCAGGCCGTGAGGAAACTTCTCCGGATTGACGTACCAGTCGCCCAGGCCGGCGTGGTCGTCCTTGCGCTGGCCAAACCAGCCGTCGTCCATCACAAAGCGGTCGATGCCCAGGGCGGCGGCCTTCTCCGCGAGCGCCATCTGGCCAGCCTCATTCACATTGAACTCGGTCGCCTCCCAGGAGTTGTAAATTACCGGGCGCGGCCTGGGGGCCGAAGTTGCGGCAGCGTGAGGCAGAATGCGATGGAGCTCATAGCGGTGCAGCAGCCGCGAAGCGCCGCCCAATCCGCTCGCTGAGTATCCACCGTAAAACACCGGCGTCTCCAGCGACTCCCCAGGATGCAGCACGTAGCCGAAGTCGAAGGGATTGAAGCCACCCGTAACGCGTACCTCGTCCAACTGGTCCTGCTCAACCGTGATGCGCCAGGAACCGCTCCAAGCCAGCGCGCCGAACCAGACCTCACCGTGGTCTTCAGAGACCTGCTCCGGCTGGCCGGCCGCAATGGCGAACCAGGGATTGGCCTGGTGGCCGGTCGAACCGCGCCGGCTCTCGATCACGCGCGCTCCCGGAGAGATGGCCTCCTGGGTCAGGTTCCATTCACCCGCCCAGCGGCCGGTGAGGTAGTTGAGCGTATAGTGAGCCGGCGGCAGCGCCCAGGCAGCGGCGGCAGCTTGCTCCACTGTCACCGGCTGCGCTTCTCGGTTCTGGATGGTGGCCGAGCGCGCCAGAATACCGCTCTCCGGGTCCATCGCGTAATTAAGCGTGACATAGATCTCGCGCGAAATATCTTTCAGTAACACATCGAACCCGCTCGGCGATACCGTGTGGCTCTGGTAGTGAAGCACCAGGTCGCGGTTTCCGTCGGCAAGAGAGACCTTCAGCGCCGGCTCGACAAACAGGCCTGCGCCCCAGCCGGCGTACTCCTGCGGCGTGTTGGTGTAAGACGAGTCGAAAGAAGCCCACTCGCGCAGCGGCGCGGCCTGCGCAAAACCGTCAGAAGCCGCCAATCGTCCGCCCCAGTAAAGCTGCTGCAGTTCCCCGCGCGGATTCACGCCAAAGACATACGAGACGCCGCCGCCATCCAGCCGGAAGACCTTTGCGGCCGGATCGAAACTGACAGGAGAAGATTGCGCTTGCGCCGCGAGAGAGGCCGCCAGAAACAACGATGCCACAGAGAGGGTCCTCAACATGAGCTTTTTCTGATCCCTTCCTTGTTCGCCGCCATCATACCACCCCGTCCGATCTCCCGGAGATCAGGGCTTCCGCGCGCCAATTCCCGGTTTCGGCGCCGGATCGGAGCTGGCTCTCGATCCCCGATTCGCGTGTTTCCCGATGCAAAGCCTCCCCGGTCAGCCACGCGGCTTCCGTCTGGCTGGAGCATCCCAGCGCCGGCAACTGGGACGCTAGGATGCCAGGGTGCGGAGAGCGGAGACCCCGGCGCCAAGGAGGGCGGTTTCGTCGTCCGGGGGCAGGACTTCCAGCGAAAAGCTCTGTAGTGTGCTCATCTTGACCATGGACTCGATGTGGGCGCGCAGCACGGGCAGCTCGATGAAGTGCGCGCAGTGGCCGGTGAAGTAGAAGCGTCCGGAACCGTCGAGGTGAATGAGCGAGGCGGTGGCGGCGGCCAGTGCGCGATGCCATAGATCGGTGAACTCACGGCAGCGGGGATCGCCCTGGCGCGCCAGGGCAAAGACCTCTTCCGGCTCCAGGTCGAGGAAGCGGAGGCGCATGGCGCGGTAGCCCATGATGCCTTCCAGGTGGCCCAGGCCGCCGCAGCCGCAGAAGCGCTCCCTGGGATCAAGGCTGACGGTTACGTGGCCACCCTCCCAGACGCCGTCGATATAGGGCCAGCGGCCGTATCCGATGCCGTTGCCGATGGTCCAGACGCGGGTGAGCCTGTCGAGTTGGCCGCGCGTGGCGGCTACGCCCGCGGCGATGGCGTCGGCGGCATTGGCCAGGTGCACGGGGGCCGCGATGCCGCGGGCGGCCAGCACTCTGGCCAGATCGCCGGCAAGGCGCATTCCCTTGATCTGGGAAAGGTTGGGCGAGTCTTCGACCACGCCGGAGCGGACGATGCCGGGGACGGCGACGCCGATTGCATCGACGGGAACGGCGCTGTTGCCGGCCAGGGCGGCGATGTGCGCTGCAAGCAAATCGACCAGTTCGCTGCCGGGAATGGCCGCGAGCGCGTCCAGCTCGCCGGGGTCGGCCGGAAAGCGAAGAGGTTCGCCGGCGAGATGCTGTCCTTCCAGCCTGCCGGCTACGATGTGTTCCGTCATGACGACACCAATTGCGGTGGTCATTGCGCCCTCCTTGGGACAGGAGCGTTGGTGCCCTAGCCCGCCTGATAGCGGTGCAGCCGGCCGAGGCCGTTGAAGGCCGCCACCTTGTAACACTCGGCAAGCGTGGGGTAGTTGAAGACGGCGTCGATGAAATAGTCGATCATGCCGCCCAGGGCCATGACAGCCTGGCCGATGTGAACCAGTTCGCTGGCACCCTCGCCAATGATGTGCACGCCCAGAACCTGACGAGTGTCGCGATGGAAGACAAGCTTGAGGCGGCCGGTCGTATCCCCGCGAATCTGACCGCGGGCGGTCTCGCGATAGTAGGCCATGCCCACCTCGTAGGGCACATCCTCGCCGGTCAACTGCTCCTCGGTCTTGCCGATGAAGCTGATCTCCGGAATGGTGTAGATGCCATAGGGATAAAAGCTGGGGTTGGAGGTGGCGGCGTGGTCGTCGAAGGCCCAGGCGGCGGCGATGCGGCCCTGCTCCATGGATACCGAGGCCAGCGACGGAAAGCCGACCACGTCGCCCACGGCAAAGATATGCTCGACTTTGGTCTGGTAGTGCTCATTGACGGGGATGCGTCCGCGATTGTCGGCCTCGATGCCAGCGGCGGCCAGGTTCAGGCCGTCGATGTTTCCCTGCCGGCCCACGGCATAAAGCAGCGCGTCGCCGGAGACCCGCTTCTTGCTCTCGAGATTTGCCACAACGGTGCCGTCGGCCAGCTCTTCCACGCTCTGGACTTCTTCGCCCAGGCGCAGGGTGACGCGGGCGTCGCGCAGGTGATAGCTGAGGGCCTCGATGATCTCGCGGTCGGCGAATTCGAGCAGCCGGTCGCGCTTTTCGATGATGGTGACTCGCACGCCGAGAACGGCGAACATGCAGGTGTATTCGACGCCGATTACGCCGCCGCCGACCACGATCAGAGAACGGGGCAGCGCCGGCAGGTCGAGAATGTGGTCGCTGTTGACGATCGAGCGGCCATTGATGGGCACCTTGGGCGAGTCGGCGGGCTTGGTGCCCACGGCCACTATGATGCGGTCGGCCTCCAGGGTGGTCTCGGACTCCGGGCCTTCGACGTGCACCTGACGGGGTCCGGCGAAGCGCGCCGCGCCATGCACCACATCGATGCCGTTGCGCGAGAGCTGGGCCTCGGTCACGTCGATCTCGGTTCTGATAACCGCCTGAACGCGGAAGGCCAGGTCGGCCATGGTGATCTTTTCTTTGACCCGGTAGTTGATGCCGTACACCGACCGGTAGTTGTAACCGGAGAGGTGCAGAACCGCCTCGCGCATGGTCTTGGAGGGGATGGTTCCGGTGTTGACGCAGACGCCGCCGACGACGGAGCGGGCTTCCACCACTGCAACGCGCTTCTTCATCTTCGCGGCGGCCACCGCGGCCCGCTGCCCGGAGGGTCCGGAACCAATCACGATCAGGTCATACTTGACGGCGCTCATGCCAGTGTCTCGCTCCAGGGGTTGCAATCGATCTTGGCCGCAAAGGTTCCAGGCGGAGAGCGGCGAAGGTCCTTAAACGGAGGCTACCATAGGCCGGGCCGGTCAACGCCGCACGTTGAATGAATTCAGCAAGTCGGACTGCGGTTGGCTGGATGGACGTAACCGAAGAACTGGAACCGCGGCTGTCTGGCCCTCGTGGAAGCGGATTCGCGGTTCCGCGGGCCTGCAAAGGGTGAAATGCGCGGAACGAATCCGATTGGTTGCTCGTATGTTCCTCAGGATGTTTGCTTGAGGGGTCTTTCCGCGCCTTGAACCTCGCAACCGGCCTCAGCGAACGCACCGGTTTCATGTGGGCAGCCGGACTGGTGGAGTACACTACCGCAGATTGCCGAATTCCCGATTTCGATCGGTCTAACTGAAACAGGAAAGGGAAACGACTTTGATGAAAACCTTTGTTCGTGTCTTGATGTGCCTTTCGTTGGCGGTGAGCGCTGCCGGAGCGCAGGATAAGAAGCCTGCCGGCCCTCCGCCCTTGATCGATCGCGAGCTGATCTTCGGCAATCCCGAGATCGCGGGAGCCCAGCTTTCACCCAATGGACAGTACATTGCGTTTCTCAAGCCCTGGAAAGACACCCGCAATGTGTACGTGAAGGCGGTGAGCGAGCCGTTCAGCGCGGCGCGGCTGCTGACCACGGAGAGCAAGCGGCCCGTTGCCGGTTATTTCTGGACGCGCGACAGCAAGTACATTCTCTACGTCAAAGACCACGACGGTGACGAGAACTACAACGTCTATGCAGTCGATCCAGCGGCCAAGCCGGCGGCGGGCGCGGATGCCCCGCCCTCCCGCGACCTGACCGGGCTCAAAGGCGTGCGCGTGATCCTCTATGAGGTTCCCAAGAGCGATCCGGACATTGTGTATATCGGGCTGAACGACCGGGACAAGGCTTGGCACGACCTCTACAAGCTGAAAATCTCGACCGGCGAGAAGGCGCTGCTGCGCAAGAACACCGATCGAATCGTCGGTTGGGACTTTGACCTCAAAGGCCAGTTGCGGCTGGCCGAGCGCAGCGCAGATAACGGCGATACGGAGATTCTGCGCGTGGATGCCGACAAGCTGACCAAGATTTACTCCTGCTCGGTTTTTGAGGCTTGCGGTCCGCTGCATTTTCTCCCCGATGGCAGCCGGGTTTATTTCGAGACCAACAAGGATGTCGATCTGATTCAACTGGCGCTGCTGGATCCCGCCACCGGCAAGACGGAGACGGTGGAATCCGACCCGCTGGGCAAGGTGGACTTCGGCGGAGCGCTCTTCTCCGAGGCAACCGATGAACTGGTAGAGACCTGGTACATTCACGACCGCGCCAAGACCTATTACAAAGACAAGGCCTTCGGCGGCGATGTTCATTGGCTGGAGCACAAGTTTCCCGGCGAAGAAGTCATGTTGGTTTCGCGGACGCAAGACGAAAGATACTGGCTGTTTACGGCGCACAGCGACAGGGAGCCGGGGCAGACGCTGCTCTTCGACCGCAAGACCCGTGTGATTACGCCGCAGTACACACTCTGGGAGAAGATTCCGCGCCAGGACTTGGCGGAGATGAAGTCCGTTACCTACAAGTCTTCCGATGGATTGGAGATTCCTGCCTATCTGACGCTGCCGAAGGGCGTTCCGGCCAAGAATCTGCCGACGCTGGTCATTCCTCACGGCGGCCCGTGGGCACGCGATCAGTGGGGCTATAACCCGCTGGCGCAGTTCTTTGCCAATCGCGGCTATGCCGTGCTGATGCCCAACTTCCGCGGCTCGACGGGCTACGGCAGAAAGTTCCTGGATGCTGGCAACCTGGAGTGGGGCCGCAAGATGCAGGACGACGTGACCTGGGGCGTCAAATACCTGGTGGCCGAGGGCATCGCCGATCCCAAGCGGGTGGGTATTCTGGGCGGTTCCTATGGCGGTTACGCAACGCTGGCTGGAGTGGCTTTTACGCCCGACGTCTATTCGGCGGCAGTGGACATCGTCGGGCCATCGAACCTGATCACGCTGATGGAGTCGATTCCTCCGTATTGGGAGGCGGGGCGCAAGTTGTTTGCCGTGCGCATGGGAGATTCGAGCACGCCGGAAGGCAAGGCGCTGTTGGCAGAGCGCTCGCCGCTGAACTCCGTGGATAAGATCAAGACTCCGCTGCTGGTGGCGCAGGGAGCCAATGACCCGCGGGTCAACCGGCGTGAAGCCGAGCAGATCGTCATCGCTCTGCGCGATCGCGGCTTCCCGGTGGAGTACATTCTGGCCCCGGACGAAGGCCACGGATTCGCACGTCCGGTAAACAACCTGGCGCTGTTCATGGAGTCGGAGAAGTTCCTGGCCGCGCACCTGGGAGGACGATTCCAGGAGGGCGGTTCGGCGGAGTCGGTGGCGCGCCTGAAGGAGATCCAGGTCGATCCCAAGACAGTGGTGCTAACCAAGAAGGTAGATGCGGCTGCCGTCGGCCTGCCCAAGCCGGCTGCCGAATTGCAGCCGGGCAAGTGGAACTATCAGGTGAAGCTGGAGATGGGCGCCCAGTCAATGAACCTCAAGCTCTCCACCTCGATCACAGACGATGGGGCTTCCTGGAAGGCCGTCAACACGATGGAGACGCCGGGAGGCACGGGCACAGATACTTCAACCATCGAGAAGACGACCCTGATTCTGCGTAAGCGGAGCGTGACCCAAGGCCCGGTTGCAATTGACCTGGACTTCAGCGGCGACAAGGCGGCGGGCAAGATGAGCATGAACGGTCAGGACCACCCGATCGCCGCCGACCTGGGCGGACCGCTCTTTGCCGACGGGGCCGGCGAGGATCAGGTGATCGCCAGTCTGCCGCTGGCTCAGGGATACACAACCACCTTCCGCAACTTCGACATTCAGACGCAGAAGGCAAAGCTGCAGCAACTGAGCGTTTCCGGCATCGAATCGATCACCGTGCCTGCGGGGAAATTCGATGCGTACAAAGTCGAGATCACCTCGGCCGATGGCGGATCAGACAAGAAAACGGTATGGGTGGCCAAGGATACCCGCAAGGTCGTGAAGGTCTCCGCGGTAGTGGCTGCAATGGGAGGGGCCGTCGTAACTCAGGAGCTGACCGAGTAGCCCTGCTTCGTCCACGATCCCAAAACCGGCAAATCCGGCCCGCTTCTCGATGCGAGGGGCGGGCCGGTTCAGTTTCTATTTTCAGCAGGGGTGCAACGGAATTTGAGTTGCTGTTCCCGATCAGGTGTGTGCCCCACCCGGGCGCCCTCTGGGCACGGCGTCTTTGCTTTTGCCGCTAGTGTGGGTTCACGCCTGTGACCCATCGATGGGATCGATGGGTATATTGTGAAGCGATTGGGAACTAAAATGGAATCCCAGGCATCGCCGGTCGCGAGTCGCCAGAAGGAAGCAGGCGGAGGATGCAAAAATGATCATGTTCCCGGGGTCCAGCGCGATCAGGGCTCGTATTACGCGGGTTCTTCACCCGCGCACCAAGTGGGGCCGCGTCACCTTGTGGTCTGGCGGATTTTGTTTGTTCCTCGTCGCCTGGCGTTGGATTACCGGAACTCCGCCCCATTCTTTGCTGAGCTTTTGGCCAGGGTTCTTTGCCCTTGTCTTCGCAATCGGCGCGTTTTGGCTTACCTTCCGTTGGGCATACCGGCTGATCATGTGGCGGGTGCGCCATCGGCTGATCGTGACCTATGTCTTTATAGGCGTCTTTCCGATCGTGCTCCTGCTGCTGCTCGGCGGGGTAGCCGGCTACTTGTTTGCCGGGCAATTCGCTACCTATATCGCCATCGCGGATCTGCAGTCGGCATCGCTGCATTTGAAAGCGGCGAACGATGTACTGGCATCGCAACTGAACACGCTGCGTGGCTCCGGAAAGCTGGATGGTGTTGCTGCCGGGAAACTCGCCGCCAATTCGGGCGAAGAGTTTCCGCAACGCACCGTCACCGTCTGGCAAGGCAAGGATGGCTTCATGCTCACCGGCGGCGGCGCGCTCATCAAGGCTCCCCCGGCGAAGGTGCCCGATACTATCAAGCCGGATTTCAGCGGTCTCGTTGTCGATGGCGACGGCTTGTATCTGCGCGCGGTCAAGACTTATGACAGGGACGGCATCCGGATTGCTGTGATCTCCAGCGTTCCCATGACGCGGGAACTGCTGCATTCGGCAACTTCCAGGCTGGGCTTGGTAACCTTGTTTCCGCCCGGCCTTGGGAGCAACTTCCAGGTTGGCGGACCGGCAAACGCCAATCCGGCCGATCGCAAACGCGTGGAGGCCGGAACCGTTCCGGCGCCTTCCAACCGGTTCGATCGCGCATTCAACTCCTATTCAGTCTTCAACGCGGTTGACTGGGGAACTGGAGAATCGCAGGACGGCGCCATTAGCGTTGTCACCCGGCCCTCGATGATCTACAGTACCTTGTTCGCTTCGCTCGGCGACAATGCGCAGATCGTAGAATTCGTACTGCTCGCCATCGCAATTCTCCTGGGGCTGGTCGAGTTGGTGGCGCTCATCATTGGTTTTCGGCTGACGCGCAGCATTACACGCGCCGTGGCGGATCTCTATGAAGCCACCGAGCATATTGACCGCGGCGATCTCACGCATCGCATCCGGATCCGCGGCCGCGACCAGTTGGCGGTGTTGGAACAGTCGTTCAACTCCATGACCGGATCGCTGGTCAAACTGGTTGCGGAGCAGAAACAGAAGCAGCGCATGGAGAGCGAACTAGCCTTCGCTTATGAAGTGCAGGACTTGCTCTTTCCCCACAAGTTCACCGAACTTGCCTCGTTGGATACCTACGGAGTTTGCCGCCCCGCGCGTTCGTTGAGCGGCGACTACTACGACTTCATTCCTCTCGGCAGCGACCGGCTGGTGCTGGCGGTGGGCGATATCAGTGGAAAGGGAGTTCCTGCCGCTCTGTTGATGGCCACTGTGCATGCCTTCGTCCGTGCCTATTCGCTGGCTCCGGATATGGAACTTACGTCGGTGACGCTGGAGACGGGAGCGCTCACCAGAATCGATCGCCAGATATACCCTCCGGGGGGCGGCTCCGCCCAATCGCGGCTTTCACCTGCCATGTTGATGGCCAACGTGAACTACCAGGTTTTTCGCTGCACCCCGCCAGAGAAGTACGCAAGCATGTTCCTGGGCTGCTATGACGCGAAATCACGCGAGCTGACCTATTGCAATGCCGGCCACCCGCCGCCCATCCTGCTAAGCGGGGATGGCGGTGTCTCGCGCCTGGCGGCGTCCGGTACCGTAGCCGGGCTCTTTGACGATGCCACCTACGATGAATCCACGGTTTCGATGCAGCCGGGCGACCTGCTGGTCGCATTCACCGACGGCGTTACCGAGCCCGAGAGTGCGTCGGGCGAATTCGGCGAGGAGCGCCTGATTGCCTTGATTCAGGAGCTTCGCGACCAGCCGCTCTCGCGCATCGGTCAGGCCATTGCGAATGCCGTGGCGGAGTGGATTGGCAGCGCCGAACAGCCAGACGACATCACCGTCGTTCTGGCCCGCGCCCGCTGAGCCATGGCTGCGTGCGCGCACGCAATCACCGCAGCTCCGGTGCGTTGGCTATCGCTTGGAGCAGCTCCGCTTGAAGCTGCACGTTGCGGTTGGGACGAACTGCCCCCAACTCGCTACCTCGCTATTACCGCAGAGTGGTTGCTAACTTGCTGATTTTATTAGATATAACCTCATGTTCATAGGGGGTTGCGCGTTTGCAACCGGGTTCCCCACCTTTGACCCAGCCAGCCTGCGCGGGCGTCATGCTTGGGCCACAGTCGCCGCGGCGACTGGCAACGGCGGGAGGCGATGAGCAACGCCAGCATCTCCGCCGCCTGCAGCTCACAAGATCGTGACTGCCTGCCCCGGACTTGGGTGACTGCGGAAACGGCGTTGCTGCATCTTCCCCTCAGCTCTTTGCGCAGAATTAGCTTCCGC
>Ga0326727_10012694_pt1 | contig 19084 bp, 11 predicted proteins | sample MB2enrmetagenome_FD_207643 | JGI IMG/M metagenome (GOLD analysis project Ga0326727, IMG submission 207643) | Lab enriched peat soil microbial communities from McLean, Ithaca, NY, United States - MB29MY | ecosystem: Environmental > Terrestrial > Soil > Wetlands > Peat | place: USA: New York...
AAGCGAACGATCGGTCTACGCTCATTCCTTCACCGGCACTGTCGAACTCGGGCGTCAAAGCGACGGCCACGAGGAACTCTATTCGCAACGGCAAATCATTCCCGGCTATTGGCGTGCGGTAATCGCCCGCCTCGACGAAGACACGCTGTCCCGCAAGCATCTGAAACTCGATCCCGCCGGCGATGCAATCGTCCGCGTAACAAACCTCAGTACCAAGGTGCCCGTCCGCACCCTCGATGGAGCAGAGTTGCCGGCCGCATCGACACGCGATTTTCCGCTACCGGTTACGCTGCTGGTCGGTCGCAAGACGGTACGCGTCGAAGGGCGCGAGGGCGGCCACAAGACATTCCTGCGCAGCCTGGCCGCGGGCTCGATCATCCCCGCCATGCAGTCGATGGCCGCATCGCGGTTTCCGACGCTCGTCGCCACCGACAACGTCGAGATCGAAGAACTGCTTCGCTGGCTAAGCGAGACCATCAACGTATTGCAGTCGGCGGCCAGCTCGTCGGACTTCTTTCAGAAGGCTGCTCGGGCCGTGGTCGATATCGCGGAACTCGATACAGGTCGTGTGCTCTTACGCGACCAGGAATCGTGGAAAACAGTCGCCGAGCATTCGGGGAGCAGCGTCGATCCCACGCCGAATTGGAAGCCGAGCCAAAACGTGCTCCGCAGCGTTTTACGGGAAAAGAAGACCTTCTGGGAGGCACCCGACCAAACCGACTCCGATTTGACCGCGAGTCTTGTGGGCGTCGAAGTGGTGGTCGTCTCACCGATTCTGGATCGTGCCGGTGAGGTGATCGGTGTGATTTACGGCGATTGCCGGCAAGATGGCAAGCCGAACAGTCGAACGCGCATCAGCAAGCTCGAAGCGATGCTCGTCCAACTATTGGCAGGCGGCGTCGCCACCGGTCTGGCACGCATCGAGCAGGAAAAAGCTGCACTGAACGCCGAGGTTCGCTTCGGCCAATTCTTCACTCCGGAATTAGCGCGCCAACTGACACTGCAGCCGGATCTCTTGAAGGGCCGCGACTCGGAGGTATCGATTCTCTTCTGCGACATTCGTGGCTTCAGCCGCATCAGCGAACGCCTGGGCCCGGCCGGAACCGTCGAATGGGTCGGCGATGTCATGGGCGCGCTTTCCGACTGTGTTCTGGCGCAGCGCGGAGTTCTCGTCGACTACATCGGCGATGAACTGATGGCCATGTGGGGCGCACCGGAAGTGCAGGAAGATCACGCGCGACTTGCGTGCCGGGCGGCACTCGGTATGCACAGTCTTTTGCCGAACTTGAACGAGCGCTGGCAGGCGCGGCTGGGCGAGCCGATGGCGCTTGGAATCGGCGTGAATACCGGTCGAGCACGTGTCGGCAACACGGGATCGCGGCACAAGTTCAAGTACGGCCCGCTCGGCCCGATGGTGAATCTTGCCAGCCGCGTTCAAGGCGCGACAAAGTATTTGCGAACGCCGCTCCTGATTACGGAGTCGACGCAGGCGTTGCTCGGCGATGAGTTCTGGACGCGGCGGTTGTGCAAAGTGCGCGTCGTGAATATCGGAACAGCGGTGAATCTTTACGAACTCGGTGCGACCGGAGACACAAACTGGAAAGTAATTCAACCGCTCTACGAACAGGCATTGCAAGGATTTGAGCGCGGGGATTTTCACGGCGCTGTCCGCATCCTGGGCAATCTGATGGCCGAGCACGCCGAAGACGGTCCGTCGATGGTGCTCATGGGGCGCGCGATCAACGCGTTGGTCGCGCCGGAGTCCGGAACCTTTGATCCGGTCTGGGAGTTACCCGGAAAATGACGGGAGGCGTTCGACCGGACGCTGATCCGCCGGCCCGGTAGGAACCCCACATGGTGCAAGGCTGGCACACGTTGACGCGATCGGTTCTTGTTCCTGTCCGGACGGTCTGGCGCTGGCTGCTCAGTCACGATATCTCCGTCCTGCTTGCCGTCTTGCTGATCATCACGTCGCTTCTGGTATTTCTCAAGCTTGCGGATGCGGTTTCTGAAGGAGAGACGCAACGCTTCGACGATTCGGACTTGCTGGCGCTGCGCGATCCGAGCAATCCGTCAAAGCCAATTGGTCCGTGGTGGACCGCTGAGGTGGGCAGGGACATCACGGCGCTGGGCGGCGTGACGGTCCTTACCTTTCTCTCACTGATGACGCTCGGCTTCCTGATCATGGCTCGCAAGTACCACGCGGCAATTCTTCTCGCAGTTGCGACTATCGGCGGAGCAATGCTCAGCTCCCTTCTCAAGGACTATTTTGACCGGCCAAGACCTGGCGTCGCCTATCGGCTGATGGAGGTGCACACCGCCAGTTTTCCGAGCGGCCATTCGATGATGTCCGCGGTCGTCTATTTGACACTCGGCTCGTTGCTCGACCGTGTGGTGGAAGGCCGGCGTCTCAAGCTCTATTGCCTGTCGATCGCGATGCTGTTGACGTCTCTCGTCGGTTGCAGTCGGGTCTTCCTTGGTGTCCATTACCCGACCGACGTACTGGGCGGATGGGCCGCCGGTTTGACTTGGGCCGTCTTGTGCTGGTTGGTTGCGCGTTATTTGCAGAAGCGGGGTGCGGTCGAACGAGCGCCCGTATAGTAATGAATCGACACCGGGAGATCCTCTCAATGTCCGATCGCTCGCCGGCAGCCATCACGGAACCTGTTTCGACGCCTCCAGCAAAGAGGGGGCATTCGATCGTCGCATGGCTAGTGATCTGCCTGACGGTGGGAACTGTCGTCTGGCGCACCGCTGCTGTCGCACCGAAAGCTCATGCGCAATTCGATCCATTCCTCATCGACTTACAAATTCGTGGCATGGTCGGTGTCGCCGATCTACTGGGCATGCGCAACGAAGGACTTTACCATCAAACTGAGACGGCGATCGGCAAAGGCTATTATCAACAAATTTACCTCGCAATACTCGCTGGAGAGCTCCTAGGTCCGGTCCAGGCGCGCGATCAGTTGCGGCATCTCCCTGACGATCGCAACGACGATCCCGAGACGGTCGAGGCATTGGACACGATTTTCAGAATGCGCGAAGAAGGCGAGCTGAATCACAATTCGCGCCGGCGCAGTCACGACGTCGAGGACAAAGCGGAGTTCGAGACCATGACGGCGGCGGAGGAGCGCGTGCGCGACAAGCTCGGCTGGTCCGGCGCGCTGGCCCTGAATCCTCCCGATACGCCCAACCACGCAGAGCGAGAACGGCTGCTCAAAAGCGCGCGCCGTACGGCGGCCATGCTGCTCACCCTCGAGGGAATGGCGTTCATTTTGGTTCCGGTCGGGTTGGGATTACTAGGGATTGTTCTCGGCTTGGCGGCATACCGCAAAGTGCGTCCACGGCTGAGCACGGGCTCACCGAATGGCGGAATCTACGCGGAAACCTTCGCCTTGTGGATGACATTGTTTCTTGGACTTGCTTTCCTGGGCAGGTTCATCCCGGCGGGAAATTCACATCTACTTGTCAGTATCGGACTCGAGTTGGTCAGCCTGAGCGTGCTCGCCTGGCCCGTAATCCGTGGAGTGGCGTGGCGCGACATGCTTCGCGAAGTCGGTCTGGCGCGGCCGGCGCGACCCGGCTTCGAAGTGTTGGCGGGAGTCAGCACCTATGTCGTTGCCGTTCCGTTTCTGGCAGCCGGTGTTGTTGCGATGCTCATCCTGATGGCCGTCGCAAAGCGGCTTGGCTACGAAGTTGCGATGCCCGGCCATCCATTGGTCAAGGAAGTCGCGGAATCCGGCGCGTGGGGATATCTTCAGGCCCTCGTGGCGGCTTGCATCATGGCGCCGATTGTCGAAGAGATGATGTTTCGCGGCTTCCTGCTCCGCCATCTACGTGAGCTGACAGCCCGATGGGGCAGAGTGCTCAGCTTTATTGTCAGCGCTTTCGTCGTATCGTTCCTGTTCGCAGTGATTCACCCGCAGGGATGGTTGGGCATGCCAGCGCTAATGGGACTGGCGTTCGCGTTCTGCCTGGCGCGCGAATTTCGAGGAACTTTGATTCCATGCATGGTGGCTCATGCCATCCAGAACTCCGCGGTCTTGATTATGGTCTATGTGATGGCAGGTTGACTCACTTCCCGTTCTCGTTAGCCGCTTCGGTCTCGAAAAGACGAAGGGCCTCAGAGGCGGCCTCGGCGACGTGCAGGTCCGGATCTTTGAGAAGGGCCCGTAGGACCGGGATCGCGTCTCGACCGGCAGGATTCTTCGCAAGCGTCTGTGCCGCGTGCCGCCGGACGTTTGCATCGTGATGTCGTAGAGCTTCGATCAGGCGAGGCACCGCTCGAATGCCCATCTTTCGAAGCGCCGCAGCGGTTACGGCTCGGTTCTTGACATCGGTCTCGCGGAGCGCCTCGATAAGAGCAGGAATCGCGCTCGGGGCCGTCGGTCCGATCTCGCCCAAGGCGGCCGCCGCCCAGCGGCGCAGAAGTGAGTTTTCGTCGCTCAAGAGCTGTATCAGCGCCGCGGTGGCCATGCGCGCTTCCGGTCCCAGTTCGCCCAGGGCCGCGATCGCCCGCCGCCGCACCAACTCGTCCTTGTCCTGTAAGGCGCTCATGAGCGCCGGAATGGTGATGCGGGCTTCGGCGCCGATTTCGCGAAGGGCTGTCGTTGCCTTGCGCCGAACCTCCGGTGCACGGTCCTTCAAAGCTTCCAGAAGGGCTGGCAGGGCTGGCTTGGCCCTGGGTCCGAACGCGCCGAGAACGGCTGCCGCATGAGCGCGCCGGCCGGGATCGCGGTCCTTCAGGCGGTCGACCCACTGCTGTAAATCGAGTTCGTTGCCGCCAGCCTGCGCGGTGCTCACTGCTTCTTCCTCGATCGCTTGGCCCTCCCGGGGAATGGAGCAGCCCTCTCCGTTGCTCAAATATGGCATTTCTGAAACGGCGTGTGCGAAGAATTTCTGTAATCCGCGAAGTTGCGACTAAAAGTCGAATTCCTTGATGCTGAGGCCAAAAAACCACGCGTTGCCGGTGATCGAATTGAGAATCCGACCGCCAAATTGAACTCCGCGACGGGCGCGAGAGCGGTGCTGTGCGAGAGATGGCGGGTCGCGTAGTGTGAACGCTTCGGAAAATCCCGGGAGACCGGGTGGTCGACGTAGGGCCGTTAAAACGGGTACGAATCGATCATTGCCGATCTTGACAGACCAAATGGCCGACAGTATTTACGGACACGCTCCGGTCTTTCCCTACCTGGCCTTGAGATGAGAACTTTGAGGACAAGGAATGGGTGCTTTCAAGGGCCTGACATCCGGATTGCGAGGCATGCTCTGGCTTGTGCGTTCCGGCGGTCTGCGTGAACAAATGCGCCGCCTGGAAGCCGTCGGCGCACGCGTTCAGGCCCTGGAAGAGCGTTTGGCTCAGGCTGGCATCGCCACGAACGACGCACCAAATTCGACCGAGGTGAGACACGCGAGCGCGGCGGACCGGTGGCTGCCCGCGGGCGATCTGCGGGCTTATGAACGGCGCGTCTTTTCTCAGAACGGCGAAGATGGCATCTTGCAGGAGATCCTGCAACGCATCGGTACGACCAATCGATATTTCGTCGAGTTCGGCGTCGAATCCGGTATCGAGTGTAATTGTGCGCTCCTGGCGCGCGAGAAAGGTTGGCACGGGCTGTTTCTTGAACCCGAAGAGACCTATTTCAAACAACTTGTTGAGCGCTATCGCTCCTTTCAAAGAGTGAAGTGCGTTCGAGCTATCGTGACGGCGGGCAATATCGAATCGTTGCTAGCGGCGAGCGCCGTTCCGAGCGATCTCGACGTTCTCTCCATCGACGTCGACGGCAACGACTACTGGATCTGGGCGGCCATTCAGCGCTGGCAGCCGCGGATCGTCATCATCGAATACAATGCGAGCTATCCACCCCCCAAGAAATGGGTGATGCGTGAGGATACCAACTACCGCTGGAACGGCACCAATTACCACGGCGCCAGCCTCGCCTCATTGACCGCCCTCGGCAAGAAGAAGGGCTACCAACTCGTCGCGACCAACTCGACCGGGATCAATGCATTCTTCGTGCGCGAAGAACTCTGCACCCCGGGACGGTTCCTCGATCCTTCGCTGCAGTACCACTATTCGCCGCCTGCGTTCGGTCCCTTCCACGGCGGTCATCCACCGGGCAGCGGCCCGTTCGAGGAGATTTGACAGATCTGTCAGCCCGAAATCTTCTGCGGTTTTGGACAGTATCGGGCGCTGCCGACGACTCGGTCTTTTTCCGACTTGACCTCTCGCTATTGCGCGCGTCACAATGGTCGCCCGGTGGAAGCGTGCGCCACCTCACTTTTCGCTCCTCTCTCCGGGAGGGCGTCGGATGAATGCGACTCTGAAATGTCCGTTTTGTAAAACAGTGTTGCGAGTTCCCGAGAACGCTGCCGGCCGGAAGATTCGTTGCCCGCGCTGTGGTACCGCAACTCGTGTCCCTGAAGCCGCTGCGGCGGCAAACGAGGCGCCGCATCGCCCCGGTCCGCCGCACCAGCGCTAACGGCCTTTCTTCGTCAGTTCCGAGGTCTCCCGATCGCTGTTCGCTCTCTACAATGAGCGTCCGGTGGGATCAGCGGGGATCAGGCGCTGGCGGAGGCTAAGCATGCTTGCCAAGCGGGTGCAGTATTTCACGGAGTCGGTCATACGCGAGATGACGCGACTCGCACAGCAGCACGACGCTCTCAATCTCGGGCAAGGCATGCCCGATTTCGACCCGCCGCAAGAAGTCAAGGACGCTGCCTGCAAGGCGATCCAGGACGGTTTCAATCAATACGCCATCACCTGGGGCGCGCCGGTTCTTCGCAAGGCGATCGCGGAAAAGATGCGCTCGTTCAATGGCATCGACTGCGACGCCGACGCCAATGTCACCGTCTGCTGCGGCGCCACCGAATGCATGATGGCGACGATGCTTGCCCTGGTCGATCCGGGCGACGAAGTAATCGTCTTTCAGCCGTTCTACGAGAACTACGGTCCCGATGCTCTCTTATCGGGCGCCACGCCGGTGTGGGTGCCGCTGCACCCGCCCGATTGGCGGTTTGACCCGGACGAACTCCGACGAGCGTTCAATTCTCGTACGAAAGCGATCATTCTCAACACACCGAACAATCCCACCGGACGGGTCTTTACCCGCGAAGAATTGACATTCGTCGCCGAGCTTTGCCAGGAACACGACGCGCTGGCCTTTGCGGACGAGATCTACGAATACATCATCCATATCGATCGCCCGCACATCAGCATCGCGACGCTGCCGGGCATGGCGGAACGGACGGTGACGATCAGCGGCCTTTCAAAGACATTCAGCATCACGGGCTGGCGCCTGGGATACTGCATCGCTCCGCCCGACATCAGCAACGGCATCCGCAAAGCGCACGACTTCCTGACGGTGGGTGCACCGCATCCGCTGCAGGTGGCGGGTGCGGCGGCACTGGCATTACCGCAATCGTATTTCGACAATTTGCAGGCCGGCTATCGTCGTCGCCGAGATCTGTTTTTGCCGTATTTGCGAGAGGCCGGCTTTACGTTTACCGAGCCCGAAGGCGCCTATTATGTGATGACGGACATCGCCCCGCTCGGCGGCACGGACGATACGGAGTTCGTTCGCCGCATGATCCGCGAGGTCGGTGTTTCTGCCATTCCCGGCAGCAGCTTCTATTCGCCGCGCGAAGGCGGCAAGACCAAGGTTCGCTTCATGTTTGCCAAGCGCGACGAGACCCTTCATCGGGCCGGCGAACGGTTGCGTAAGCTGAAAGCCGTGCGTGCCTGACTGCCCCGTCAGCCTGGCTAGTGGCGTGTCACTGCTTCGATTTCGTGTGGCACGCCCTGAGCAAGGCGAAGGGCGTGGTCGATCCGGCAAGCGTTGCCACGCTCTTCACTTCGTTCAGGGCGTGCCACCGGGCGCGTGTGCTGAATCCCCAAAACGCGGCGAATTTTCGCAACCAGCCGGGGGCTAGTTTCGTCGTCCAGCCCTCTCGATTTGTCAACCTTACCTAGCATCTTTTCACTGTCTTACCGATCCGACTGTAAAAGCTACAAGCCTCCGTCCGGCTGTGCGGGGACTGAGGTTCCCTGTCCGAACCCGCAACCTCTGTACGCAGCGCACGTTGGGCCGCACGGTTTGCCGAAACTCCGGGTCATTTTCCAACCTGGCTCAACTTTTGCTGTAGAGTTGTGCGGACACGTCCTCACCGAGAAGCCGCACCCCCCTTCCGATGTCCGTTCGGATTCGACAAGGAGGCTCTGGCATGGCCGCGCGCCGGTCGATCGTCTTCGTGCTCATCGCTGCTGTCTCCTCCATGGGAGCGAGCTGGCGAACGCAGAATTTCATCATCGAAGCGCCGACACAGGCCATCGCTCAGCAAGCAGGGCAATATGCCGAAGAGTATCGCCGGCAGAAGGCTCTCCAGTGGCTCGGCCGGGAGATGCCGGCGTGGAACGAACCCTGCCCGCTGCGCCTCACGATTACGATGAACGGATCCGGCGGCGCAACTTCGTTCATGTTCGACCGCGGCGCGATTCTCTCTCAGGAAATGCACATCGAGGGCAGTCTCGAGCGCATGCTAAATAGCGTATTGCCCCACGAGATCACGCATACGGTCTTTGCTTACTACTACCGCCAGGCCATGCCGCGCTGGGCGGACGAGGGAGGGTCAGTCCTTTCCGAGGATGACATCGAACGTGGCCGGCACGACCGTCTAGTCCGCGAGATTCTGTATACGCCGGGACAAGCGATCCCGTTGCGTCGGCTATTCTCAATCACGAACTACCCCCGCGACCCGAGGGCAGTTATGGCTCTTTACGCCGAGGGCTACTCGGTAACGAATTACCTCGTCGGCATCAGCGGACGGCAGGCTTTCCTGCAGTTTGTCGCTCAGGGAATGCGTGGCGATTGGGACAGTGCACTGCGAACCAACTATCGATTGAATACTGTCGAAGAGCTGGAAGCCGCGTGGATTGCGAGCCTTCGAGCCACGCGAGGCCAGCCAGCCGGCGTGCTGGCCAGCCGGGATGCCCCCGCGGCCGGCGACACTGCGATCGTCGCCCGTCAAACTTTGCCGCCCGCTCAGCCGATCTTAGAAGCACCGCGCTCGACTTATCGCGGGCAGGCACCCGGGCCCGAGAGCGATATGACCTACAATCAACGAGCGTCCGTGCGCCCCGGCTACTTGCCGGATTACACTCCACCGCAAGCTCCTAGCTACTCACCGGCCGGTGCAGCGCCGGCCGCACCGCGTGTGCAACTCGGGGCGCCGCAGTCGCCGACGGCACCGACCTGGCAAACTCCTCAACCGCAGTCGGCGTTGCCGTCGCAGCCCGGTTATGGCTCGCCGGTAGGCTACTCGCACTGATCTGCGATCCTCTCAGTTCAAACGATCGAGAAGAGGCGTTGCATCGGACAGGTCGTCGAAAAGCAAATCGGGCTTGCAGGCCGCTAGTTCCTCAACCGGGTGCCAACCGGTCGCCACTGCCACGGCGCGAGCGCCGATCGCCCGTGCGCAGCGAATATCCAACGGCGTGTCGCCGATTACCCAGATGCGCTCGAGTGAGGCAGAGCCGTTGCAGAATGCGTGCACGGCCTGCAACGCTTCGCGGGCGACGTCGTCGCGGTCGAAATGATCGTCGCCGAAGCCGCCGAACGAAAAGTGATCGTACAGGCCGAAATGTCCGAGCTTTGCCTTCGCTCCCGCTCGAGTGTTGCCGGTGAGCAGGCCGACGCGCACCTCATCATGAGCCGATAGGCGTTCGAGCAGTTCGCCCACACCCGGCAAGATACGCCCGCCCCTATGCTTCAAGCAGACGGGCAAATGGCGCAGATAGCCGTCGATCAAACGCCGCCAGTTCTCGGGCGTGTCTTCTAGAACGTGATACCGAAACAAGTCGCGGCAGATGGCCCGGTCGGTACGCCAGCTCAGTTCCAACTTGGCCGTTATCTCCGGGATGCCGAACTCCTCGGCGAGCGAAGCCTCGAGAGCAGCCTTGCCGGCTCCGCCGCTGGCGATCAGCGTACCATCGATATCAAACAGGCAAACGTGCATGAATGGCCCTGGATTGCGAGTTCTTCAAACCCGGGGGAGTGAGCCATCTTCCCTCAGAAAACGAAGGAGACAACCAGCCTTCAGCCCCCGGATGGTGACGCGACTACGGCACAAGCCAGGCGGCTGGTGCTTCGACCATTTTACAGAGGGTTTGCAAGAAGCGTGCAGCCGGCGCTCCGTCGACAGCGCAGTGATCAAACGTCAGACTCATGGCCACGCGTTCGCGGACCACGATTTGCTCTCCAATTACCGTCGGGAGTTTGCGGATGCGCCCGACGCCGAGGATGGCGATTTCAGGGTAGTTGATCACGGGAGTGAATGCGTCGATCCCGAACGAACCGAGACTGCTGACGGTGAACGTCCCGCCCTGCAGGTCGCGTGTGGACAGTTTCTTTGCTCGAGCGCGCGCGATCAGATCGCACGATTGATTCGCAAGCTGGCGAAGGCCGACGTGCGCCGCATCCCGGAGCACGGGCACGAGCAGTCCTGCCTCGGTGTCGACGGCAATGCCGATATCAATCCGGTCCTCCATGACGAGTTGTTCGTCGCGCCAACGCGCATTCAAGTAAGGATGCTCGCCGAGAGCCAGCGCAGCGAGTTTGACGAAGAAATCCGTATAGCCGGGCACGGCGTCCGCCGCCGAACGCTTGGCTGCCTGAAACTGGCTTCGCAGATTTACGAGATTCGTCACGTCCGCTTCCGATGTCAGCGTGACCGGAACGGTCGCTTGAGCACTTTGGCGCATCCGTTCCGCGGTCAGCCGGCGCGCTGAAGTAAACGTTACCGGAGCTCCGCCGCTGAGCGCAGGGCTTTGACGCGCCGCTGCTCTTACGTCGCGCTCTCGAATTCTGCCTGTCCTGCCGCTGCCGCGAATGCTCGTCCAGTCGATGTTCAGCTCGGTGGCGATGCGTTTGGCCCGCGGCGAAATTGTCGGCAAACCTGCACGTACGGCACCTGTCTGCTGAGTGTGCGGTCGACGCTCAGTCGACGTCGCGGTATTCAGGGCCACTCCTTTGCCGGATGTTTGGTGGGTATTTGCGGCCTGATTGCGAGCCAGTCGCCGCGCCGCCGGACCGCCCGCTGGCTCAACGCCGACCGATCGAGCTACTTGAGTTTCCGCGCTCTGCCTACGCGGCGCGTCGATCGGCACGGTGAACGATTCGCCCGGCTGAACGAGGTAGGCGATGATTCGACCGACCGCAACTTTGTCACCCGGCTGCGGCGAATCCGCCGCGATGCGCAAGATGCCGCCATCGAGCGATTCAATGTCTTCGGACGCCTTGTCGCTCTCGAGCGTGAACAGATTGTCGCCCGGTTGGATCGTATCGCCGTCTCTCTTGATCCAGCCGGCGAATACTCCTTCCTCCATGTTCCAGCCGAGGCGCGGGATCGGTACGGGAACTGGCATGGTGATGTCACTCGGCTAGTAGATCACGAATCGCCTGAGCAATTGTGTCGGGATTTGGAACGACAGCGGCTTCGAGCGGCGGACTGTACGGCGTCGGCGTATGCGCCCCGTTCAAACGGCGAATCGGTGCGTCGAGCTGATCGAACCCGCGATCCGATATTTGCGCAGCAATCTCCGCTCCGACGCCGCAAGGGCCAAAGGCTTCATCAACGATCAGCAGGCGGCCGGTCTTGCTCACCGACTTCAGAATTGTATCGACGTCGAGCGGCGCCACAGTCCGTGGGTCGATTAGCTCCACGCTCACGCCCTCTTTTTCGAGCACGGCGCAAGCGTGCTTGGCGTGCTCGACCATCAGTGCCAGCGCCACAACCGTGGCGTCGCCGCCTTCGCGAACGATGGCCGCTTTGCCGAATTCGATGGTGTATTCGCCGGAAGGCACCGATCCCTTAACGCCTAAGACTCCTCGATGCTCGAGAAATAGCACCGGGTCGAAGGAGTTGAGCGCTTGCTTGAGCAAACCCTTGGCATCGGCCGGGTTGGACGGGACGACGACGCGCAGACCCGGGATATTGGCGAACAGCGAATAGTAACTGCCGGAGTGGTGGGTCGCCGCCGAATTGCCGATGCCGATGCAACCACGGAGGAGCAACGGCATCTGCAGCCGGCCGCTGCTCATGTACTGGATTTTGGCGATCTGATTAACGATTTCGCCGACGGCGTCCAGGATGAAGTCGAGGAACATGAAGTCGACTACCGGGCGACTGCCCGTCATGGCCGCACCGGCGCTGAGTCCGACGAATCCACGTTCGCTGATGGGTGTATCGCAGAGCCGCTGCGGGCCGAAACGATCGAACAGACCTGCGGTCGTTCGAAAGTTGCCGCCGCGTTTGCCGATTCCTTCGCCGAGGACAAAGATCGCCGGATTTTTCTCCATTTCCTCGGTCAACGCTTCGAGCGTCGCTTGCATGAACGTCAGTTCGCGCGCGGGCGACGCGGTCGGCGCTCTCCTCTCGGCAGGTGCGGCTTCGGCATAGATGCGCGCGGGCGCCGAGGAACCGTCCGGCCAGGGACTTTGCTCTGCGAATCGTTGAGCGTCTTCGACCAGATCTTTTACTTTGGCCTCGATCGCCGACAATTCCGACTCGGTTACCAGCCCGCGTTCGAGCAGGGCGCGCTTCCAGCGATCGATCGGGCAGCGCGTTTTCCATTCGGCTACTTCTTCGCGAGTGCGATAAGTGAAGTCGCCCATGCCTTCGGCGTGCGGACGCGTGCGGTAGGTCTTGCACTCGAGGAGCGTCGCACCGCCTCCGCTGCGCGCTCGTTCCACCGCCGCTTCAGCTGCCTTGGACACGGCTTCCACGTCGTTGCCGTCGACTTCGACACCGGGCAAGCCGTAGCAAGACGCTCGCTCCCAAACGCTCGGATTGCCCGACGAGTAGGCGAACGGAACCTCGGTCGCAAACTGGTTGTTTTCGCAAACGAAGAGGACGGGCAGCTTCCAAATTGCGGCGAGATTCAAGCCTTCGTGAAATGCTCCGTTATTTACGGCTCCATCGCCGAAGAAAGCGACGGCGACACGGTCATTCTTCAGCAGACTGAAGCTGTAGCCAGCGCCCGCTGCCTGCAGGATGCACGGGCCGACAATGCCGCTCGTTCCCATCAGGCCGACTTCCGGCGCGAACAAGTGCATACTGCCGCCACGTCCGCGCGAGCAGCCCGTCTGACGTCCGAACAACTCGGCGAACAACTCGCGCGGCGTGACGCCTTTGGCCAGTGCGTGGCCGTGTCCACGATGCGTGCTGAAGACGACGTCCTCACCCCGCAGGTGAGTGCATACGCCAACGGCGATGGCTTCCTGACCGACATAGGTGTGACACGCCCCGTGGATGAGTCCTCGCTGGTGCGAGCGAGCTAGCTGTTCCTCACATAGGCGAATAACCATCATTTGTTGGAACAAGCTAATTGACAGGCTTCTGTCACTCACTGCCGTCGGGTCAATAGCCGTATCGCAATCCATGTGGACCACCTCCGCCGATCGGATGACCGTGTCGATGTAAACTTGCCGGTCTGTCGCTTGTTTTTCCTTGACGAGCAGCCAGCTATTTGTAATATGATTTGCAGATAAAGGCAAGGAGCCACGTCTCCCTGCCCCGGTAGAAGATATTGGACTGGCGCCGCTCGGTCAGGGAAAATGGCGTTCGGAGGGGGGGCCGAACGTACATCCGCGGCGGAGCTAGTAATTGTCGAATATACGCCCGGGGATCGGACTAATGCCCGAAGCGATTGAGCGCCGAAATCTGAGCGAAGTCGTTGCTGAGCGTATTCGAGAGTACATCGTCGACAACGGCCTCAAGCCGGGTGATCGCCTTCCCACCGAGCAGGAACTGTCGGACAGGTTTGGCGTCAGTCGTGTGAGCACGCGCGAGGCCACCAAGGCTCTGGGATTCCTTGGCATCATCGACGCCGCACCGCGGCGCGGCCTGGTCGTCGGCCAGGTCGACATGAAGCGGTTGTCGAGCTACCTGGGTTTTCATTTTGCGATCAGCGATTTCCCGCGCTCCGAGCTGTTGGACGCCCGCCTGGTGATCGAGACTGGCTCACTGCCGCGCGTGATGGAGCGAATGGTCGAGGAGCCTGGCCTCTACGTTCGTCTTGCCGAGGCTGCCGATGCAGTGCAGGCCGCCCCGAACCTGGACGAGCGGATTCGTGCCGATGCCGCTTTTCATCGTGACTTGCTCGAAGCCAGCGGCGTCGGGCCATTGCTCGCCTTCAACGACCTGTTAACCATTTTCTTCGACCGCTTCCGTCGCAGTATCGAAAGCGGCGACTGGGAAACCGGCCTGCGACAACACCGCGAGATTCTCGACGCCCTCCGCGCCGGCGACGTAAAGCTGGCCTGCGACATCCTTACCCGCCATGTTGGTTACCATCGCAAGGTAACTTGAGCTGACTTCTGTGTTCTCGAAAGGTCGTGCCATGAGGCGCGCGCAATCCCGCCCCAATCGGCGGTCGCGGCTGCTCCCGGCGGCGTGCTGCCTGGTACTGCTGTCGGCTGCGTTGGCCGCGCCTCCGACGAAGCCGCCGCCTGCTTCCCCCGCTGCTAACGACACGTTCACGAAAGAACTGCGGCCGACGCTGGCCCGCTACTGTTTGGAATGCCACTCCTCCAAGAAGAAGAAAGGCGATCTCGACCTCGAACGCTTCGTTTCGCTCGAGACCGTGCACAAGGACCCACGTCCGTGGCAGGCCGTTCTGGACATGCTCGAAAACGGTGAGATGCCGCCCAAGAAGAGTCCGCAGCTGGCCAGCGAAGACAAGCATAAGCTAATCGCTCAGGTCAAAGGTCTGCTGGATGCCGAAGCCAAGGCCCGAGCTGGCGACCCCGGCCGGGTTGTCATGCGGCGTTTGAGCAATGCGGAGTACGACAACACAGTTCGCGACCTGACCGGCGTCGATCTTCGGCCGGCCCGTGAATTTCCAGTGGACGGATCGGCGGGCGAGGGGTTCACGAACGCTGGCGATGCGTTGGTGATGTCACCGACTTTGTTGAACAAGTATCTGAGCGCCGCTAAGGAGATCGCGGCGCACTCCGTTATGCTCCCGGACGGCTTTCGATTTTCCCCGTCGGTCACGCGCCGCGACTGGACCGATGAAATTCTGGCGGATTTGAACAAGTTTTATGGTCAGTTCACGGCCGATGGAAAACTGCCGCTTGCGCGATATCTGACCGCGACCCTCCGCTATCGCGAAGGCATCCGGTCCGGAGAGCTGTCCGTGGATGCCGTCGCGAACCGCGAGGGTCTCAGTCCGAAGTATCTGCGCATCCTTTGGGCTGCGCTAAACGACAGCGATGATTCTTACCCTCTTGGTCACATCCGTTCTCTGTGGCGTCAAGCGACGCCAGAGACGGTCGGGACGGTGGTTGCAGAGATTAGTGCCTGCCAGGCGCCACTGTGGAAGACGAACATCATCGGCAGTTACCGCGACAACAAGTCGCTCCGCAACGAACCGGTCGACCCGCCGATCGTAACGTCGCAGACTTTGAAGCTGAAACCCAAGCTCGCACCCGGTCAAACCGAGGTCGTTCTCTATCTGCAAACGCGCAGCCTGTCTCCAAGCTCTGCAAGCGTCAACGCCCTCTGGCATCGGCCACGATTTGAAGGATCCGGCGAGCCGCTCCTGCTGCGCGATATCGACAAATATGCGGAACGATTCACCGTCGATTATCGCGCGATGTTCGCCGACACCGAAAAATACCTGGCGGCCACAGCCAGCGCAGCGAATGATCCGGAGGTGAAAGTCGATGACCTTGCCGCGAAGAACGGAATCGATGCCGAGTTGTTACGGCGCTGGATGGCGTATCTGGCAGTCGAGCCCCTAACTCCGCGGGCGGCCGATGCGGTTTCGCCGCGTGCGGCCATGCCAGCCGTGCCGCTGCAACTTCTGACGCGAAAGTTGGAAGTGCAGCCTCCAGCAGTCCGGGGTTGGGGTACTTACGAGCCGGACACGCTACCCATCCTGGTAGCCAATAACTCCGAGCAATCTGAGAACATTCCCGGCACCGTTCCGCCGCACAAAGTCGCCGTGCATCCGACGCCGACCCGCTTCATTGCCGCCGCGTGGACCAGTCCGATCGAGGGAGTTGTGCAAATTGACGCGTCGATTGCGCACGCTCACCCGGCATGCGGCAACGGCGTCGCTTGGTGGTTGGAATACCGCCGGACTGACAAGAGCGCCGTCCTCGAAGGCGGCGTGCTGAACTTGGGGCAAAGGGCGACGATGCGCCCGCACAAGGTCAAGGTTGCCAAGGGGGACGAAATCGTCCTGGCGGTTGGCGCGCGCGACCGAGACCATAGCTGCGATCTGACGACCATCGACCTGTCCATTCGCGAGACGTCCACGACCGGCCGCGTATGGGATCTTGCTCGCGACGTCGCCGGGAGCGTCGTCCAGGCCAATCCGCATGCGGATTCTCTCGGAAATCCCGGCGTCTGGCGCTTCGGCCACGGCAGCGATCCGACGACGAACGGAAAGCTGACGCTTTCATTTGGAACGACCGTGCCGGTCGACTCGGCCGCCGACCGCTGGCGCCGCGCTGCCGCCGACCCCGCGCGTCAGAAGGAACTCGCTTCTCTCGCAACAAAGGTGAAGGAGGTCCTGACGGGCAGTCGCCCTGCCAAGGAGAAAAGTCCGGATCGCATTCTCTACGACACCCTTGTGTCACTGGATGGCCCGCTCTTCGCGGGAAGCGACTGGCAAGCCGGTAATAGAACCCGATCGGAACGAAACAGCAAATTCGGCCTCGTAAGCGCGAATGTTCGACGGTCGCCGCCGGATGAAGCCAGCCTGATCGTTCCTGCCGACGGGGTAGTCCAAGTACGCTTACCGGCCGGCTTATTCCGCGATCGAGAGTTCATCGTTGAAGGCCGTCCCGATCCGGCCAGCCCCCGGAGCATCGTGCAGTTCCAGGTCAGCACCACGCCGACTGCCACCACGGCGCCGGCCGGCACGGCCTGCGTCGCCGCAGACATCGACTCGGCTTCGAAGCAATTACGATCCGGCCTGGACAAGTTCCGCGAGGTGTTCCCCTCCTTGATCTGTTACCGGCGAATCATCCCCGATGACGAAATCATCTGCTTGAAGCTCTACCATCGCGAAGATGAAAACCTTGGCCGGCTCTTTCTCGACGCGACACAGCAAAAACAGCTCGATCGCCTCTGGGGCGAGCTGCGCCACGTCAGTCGCTGGCCGGTAACCGAATCGCGGAATCTGCCGACGTTTATCGGCTTCGTGACGCAGGACGGCGAGCCGAAGAAAACGGCTTTCTACGAAGGACTCAAGGAACCCTTCCGCAAGCGTGCCGAGGAATTCGAGGGCGAAGCGGACGCCGCAGCACTGCAGCAACTGGAAAAGCTCGTCGAGTTCGCGGCGCGAGCTTATCGCCGTCCGTTGCGCGACAGCGAGAAAAACGAGTTGTTCGCTCTGTACAAGGATCTTCGTGTTAAGAACATCCCGCACGAAGAAGCGTTTCGCACGGTGCTGACGCGCGTGTTGATCTCGCCGTCTTTCCTCTTCCGCATTGAACTAGCGCCTTCGGGCCTGGAGCCCGGGCTTGTGTCGGACTGGGAGTTGGCCACGCGCCTCAGCTATTTCATGTGGGCGACGACTCCTGATGCGGAATTGTTGCAGCTTGCTGCGACAAACAAGTTGCACCAGCCAGCGATTCTGACCGAGCAAGTCAACCGCATGTTGCGCGATCCGCGAGTTCGCGGGCTGGGTTCTGAATTCGGCACCCAGTGGGCACACGTTCGCGATATTCGCCGCAACCGCGAGAAGAACGAGCGCCTGTTCCCGACGTTTGACGATTCGCTGCGAGATGCGCTGTCCGAAGAAGCGGTCCGATTCTTCCAGCATCTATTCCAGGCCGATCGGCCTCTGCACGACGTCGTCGACGCCAACTGGACTTTCCTGAACGATGCCCTGGCCCGGCACTACGGTATCCCCGGCGTTTCCGGAGCGCAGTGGCGACTCGTTGACGGCGTCAACAAATACGGCCGCGGCGGCATTCTCACCCTCGGGAGCGTCCACACAACGCAGTCGGGTGCGTCGCGAACGAGTCCGGTTCTGCGTGGCAATTGGCTTGTGGAGGTGCTTCTCGGTGAAAAACTCCCGAAACCGCCGCCAAACGTTCCGCTGCTGCCGGAAGATGAATCGTCGGGCGAGACGTTGACCGTCCGTCAACTCGTGGAAAAACATACCCGCATCGCCGAGTGCGCTGTCTGCCACCGGCGGATCGACCCGTTCGGCTTTGCCCTGGAACGCTACGATCCGATCGGCCGCTATCGCGACAAGGATCTCGGCGGCCGGCCGATCGATGCACACGCCCGTCTCAAGGATGGAACGGAATTCGAGGGCGTTGACGGACTCCGTCACTATCTGCTCACGCAACGTCGCGACGAATTCCAGCGGCATTTCTGCAGGAAACTGCTTGGATATGCGCTCGGTCGATCGGTTGTACTGTCCGATCAATCGCTAGTGGACGAAATGCTCGACGAGCTGAATAAAAACGACTACCGTTTGTCCGTCGCCGTCCAAACAATCGTCCATAGCAAGCAGTTCCGTTCGCACCGGGGACTCGAAGCGACCAGAGACGAGCAATAACACCGGGCCATCGTGCCAATAGGAGATTGCGATGAAGAGCTGGCAAGATTCGTTGAATCACCGCATGACCCGGCGTGCGATGCTCCGCGGCCTGGGTGTGACCATGGCTTTGCCGTGGCTCGAGTCACTGCCGGTCTGGGGCGATGAACCAACTGTCGGCAAATCGTCGACCGCACCGGTTCGAATGGCCGTACTCTTCGCCGGCAACGGCTTTCACAGCAAGGAATGGTGGGCCAAAGGTGACGGCCGATCGATGGAAATCGGCAAAGTTCTCGAGCCGGTCCAGAAATTCAAGGATCGAATGCTGTTCATCCGCGGACTGTTCAATGTGGAAGCAGGCAAGGGCGGCATTCACAGTGCCCAGACCGGCAACCTTCTTACCGGTGCGGCACTGGAAGGCGGCGGCGGCATTCGATCGGGCATCAGTGTCGATCAGCTTTTGGCTCAGAAAGTCGGCACCCAGACGAAAGTGCCCAGCCTCGTGCTCGGTTGCGAGGCGTC
>Ga0326727_10012698_pt1 | contig 19080 bp, 20 predicted proteins | sample MB2enrmetagenome_FD_207643 | JGI IMG/M metagenome (GOLD analysis project Ga0326727, IMG submission 207643) | Lab enriched peat soil microbial communities from McLean, Ithaca, NY, United States - MB29MY | ecosystem: Environmental > Terrestrial > Soil > Wetlands > Peat | place: USA: New York...
CTCTTCGATTTTGGCCGTTACTTTCTATGCAGGATTGGTGTATTGGCCACTCAAACTGCTGCTCGCCACGATCCCAATCGTGGCTGGCGCAGCGCCGGAAGCGTTCAATATAAGCAACCCTTCGCCAACGAATATCGGAGCATTCTTGGTTAAACAGGAGACTCCCGCAGTCCTGTATGCGCTGGCGACGGGTATTGATGGGCTCTTTATCTGGTGCCTCGTTCTCACGTCGATTGGCGTCGCTGCCGTGGCGGGCGTGAAACGGAGCTCAGGATACATAGCAGTCTTTGGCTGGTGGGTCCTCATTCTCATCCTTTCTGTAGGCGCCGCTGCGGCCATGGGGTGATTCTAGACAATCCTCTTTGAGGCATTAGCAAAGAATCGGCGCGAACCCGAAGAGATCCGCGCCGATTCTTTCTTTGCTGCAATGGTCTGAACGCTACTCGTTCCAGCGCCGCATGATGAGCGTGGCGTTGATGCCGCCAAAGCCGAATGAGTTCGACAGGGCGATCTCGAAGCTGTGCGCGATAGGCTTGTTGGGCACATAGTCCAGGCGGCACTCGGGATCGGCGTTGTCCAAATTGATGGTGGGCGGAAGCTGCTGGTTGATCAGCGCCAGCACGGAGATGCCGGCCTCAAGCCCGCCTGCGCCGCCCAGCAAATGACCGGTCATTGACTTGGTACCGCTGATCTTGAGCTTGTGGCTGGTGGCGTGCTCGCCAAACACGACCTCGATCGCGCGCGACTCGTTGCCGTCGCCAGCCGGGGTTGAGGTGGCGTGGGCATTCACGTAGCCAACTTCTTCCGGGGCAATTCCTGCATCCTTGAGCGCGGCTCTCATCGCCCGCTGCGCGCCCTGGCCCTCCGGCGCGATGCCCGTCATGTGATAGGCGTCGGCGCTCATGCCGTAGCCGATCACTTCGGCAAGAATCTTTGCGCCGCGAGCTTTGGCGAATTCCAGCTCTTCGAGAATGAGGATGCCCGCGCCCTCTCCGATGACGAATCCGTCGCGGTCTTTGTCGAAGGGGCGGCTGGCATGGGTGGGGTCGTCGTTGCGTGTTGAAAGGGCGCGCATGGCGGCGAACCCGCCCACCGACAGCGGCGTGACCGCTGCCTCTGAGCCGCCGGCGATCATCGCGTCGGCGTCGCCGTGCATGATCATGCGCACCGAGTCGCCAATGGAGTTGGCAGAGGTGGCGCAGGCGGTCGCGGTTGCCGAGATCGGCCCCTTGGCTCCATATCGGATACTGAGTTGCCCCGCCGCCATGTTGACGATGGCCGCGGGAATGAAGAAGGGCGAAATCTTGCGCGGACCGCCCTGCAGCAGGTTGCAATGCTCGCGCTCGATGATCTCGAATCCGCCGATGCCGGAGCCGATGAAGACGCCCACGCGATCTGCAATCTCCGGCGTGATTTCGAGGCCGGCCTGGGCAATGGCCTCCTGGGTGGCGGCGAACGCAAAATGGATGAAGCGTCCCATCTTGCGTGCTTCTTTTTTGTCCACGAAATTCAGCGGGTCAAAGTTCTTGACCTCGGCGGCAAATGTAACCGGGAAGCCCGTGGTATCGAACCCTTGAATGGGAGCCATACCGCTGGCGCCGGCCAACAACTGCCGCCAGACGTCAGGCGCGGTGTTGCCTACACCGCACACCAGACCGAGTCCGGTGATAACGACTCTGCGGGACGGATTGGCCAAGGGCTACTTGCTGCCTTTCGCGTTCTTCTCTATGTAGTCGATGGCGTCCTTGACGGTCTTGATCTTCTCGGCGTCTTCGTCCGGAATCTCGAGGTCGAAGGCCTCTTCAAACTGCATTACCAACTCGACTACGTCGAGCGAATCCGCGCCCAGGTCTTCCTGGAAGCTGGCGCCGGGGGTAACCTCGGCCTCGTCCACCTGCAACTGCTCGACGATGATCTGCTTCACTTTTTCTTCAACGGCCATGCGTGCTTCTCCTCGTATTCTTGAAACTTGAAAGCCTATTCGGGGGGAAAACCGAATCCCGCTCCGCTTGCCTACAATACCGGGCCGTGGCAGGGCAACACAACCATTGCGCACAAAAAAATTGCGCATGGCCCCGAAACTCCAAGTCTACCGGGCGGCTGGGGGTGTGTAAAGACAGGGAACAGGGATCAGGGATCAGAGATCAGGAAAGAGCCGGAACATTGACGTGAAATGCGCAGTGAGAAGGCGTACATTAGGCGAAGCGGGAGCGTGCGAACGAACGTTATTCATCAGCCCGCTCAGTCCGTGTCTTCGTCCGAGTCTTGGGATGCGGCTATGTCGATCCCTTCGCTCTCGCTCCCAGGATCTTCTTCGCTTATCGCGCTTGGGCTGAGGAGCGGAGCGGCCTTGGCCGGGCCCATTTCAAGCACCTCTACAGCACTTAGCGTCTTGTTGATGGCCCGGGTCCGGACTCCCACCTCGTGGAGTGTGTTTTGGACCGTCCCAACTTGCCTCTCGACTTTGTTCATCAGGACACCGAATTTCCCAAACTCACCCTTCGTTTCAGCGAGCAGATTCCAGACCTCTGAGCCTTTTCTTTGGATTGCAAGCGTCTTAAAGCCCATCTGAAGGCTGCTAAGAATTGCGCTTAGCGTGGTTGGTCCCGCAACGAGGATCCGGAATTGCGAGCGAAGTTCATCGACAAACCCTGGCTCCCGCTGCACCTCGGCGTATAGACCTTCAGTAGCGACGCACAAAATCGCCAAATCCGTGGTGACGGGAGGAAAGATATAGAGGTCAGAGATTTTCTTCGCCTCGGTCTTGATTCTTGACAGCAGCGCTTTGCGGCAAGCCTTCGCTGCGTCCTTATCATCACGGGAAATGGCGTCCTCAAGCCGCTCCCAGTCCTCTTTTGGAAACTTTGCGTCTATCGGCAAGAGCGTTTCAGCCTCATCCCCGCTGGGAATTCGGACCGCAAACTCGACCGATTCACGGTTCCCCGGCTTTATCTGCACGTTCCTCACAAATTGATTTGGCGCGAGCATCTGTTCAAGCAGCATTTCTACCCAGAATTCTCCAACCGTTCCTCGAGTTCGCACGTTGGATAGCAGGCGCTTCAGGTCTCCGACACCGGTTGCAAGGTCCTTCATCTCTCCTAGCCCTGACTGGACCCTGCCGAGGTGCTCGGTAACAATTCCAAAGCTTTCCGTCAATCGGCTTTCAAGCGTCTTATGGAGCTTTTCGTCCACGGTCTCACGCATTTCATCCAGCTTCTTGGAATTCTGCTCATTCAGCTTATCCAGACGCTGTTCCACCGATTGGCGGAGCGTGTTCTGTTGCAGTTCCGCGCTTTCCTTCAGAGCTGTTGTCTGCTCGGCCATGTCCTTAATTCGACTGTTGACATCCGCCTTGAGCTCGTTGACTGTATCCCGAATGTCCCGGCTCAGTCTTGACAGGGTTCCGTCGACCGCCTCCTTTAGCGACGTTTGTTGCAGTGTGAGATCGCCAGTGAGCTTGTCTAAGCGCGCGTTTGTCGACGTCCTAAGCTCTTCGAGTGTAGTCCGAGTCTGGGTTCCAATTTGCGTGATCGAATTCACGACCTCCTGACGGAGAGTCGAGAATTCTGTCGACAAAGCCGCGAGCAACTCCGAGCGGAGGTTTGACGTAGATTGTGCAGAGCTAACTGCGAACTGATCATGTTTCGCTGTCAGTTGATCGATCTTCGAGTCTATTTTCAGATTTCGATCGCTTCCAGAAGTACGGAAAAAGAAGATCACAAACGCCAGAACAACGATCAATACAAATTGCAATCCGACGATGACTTCGATCCAAACGGGCACGGCTCCTCCAGATATTGCAGGTAAGGCTCGTTGCACTGCATTCTAGTCGAAGTTGACTAGCCCAACTCCCCAAACGCCCTTCGCAGCCTACTCCATGTCGTCTCCAAATCCTCAGGCAAGATGCGAGTTTCGCCTATCGTCGACATGAAGTTGGTGTCGCCCAGCCAGCGCGGCAGCGCGTGCAAATGCAGATGCCCGGCCACCCCCGCCCCTGCAGCCTTTCCCAAATTCAATCCGAAGTTGTACCCATGGGGATGGTAGACGCGGTCGAAGACCTTCTCCGTGCGCTGCGCCAATTCGATCAGCTCATGGGCGGCTTCAGTAGGCATCGCCGCGAGCCGGTCGAGGTGAGCATAGGGCATCACCATCACGTGGCCGGACGTGTATGGATATGCGTTGAGGCAGACGAAGCAGTGTTGGCCGCGCAGAATCAGGCCGCCGGCAGCCTCGGCCTCATCCACGGCCATGCCGTTGGCGATGGCGAAATCGATGGAGGCAATCAGATTGCAGAAGACGCAGGCGAGGTTGCCGGGCCACGCCGCGAGCTTGGCAGGGACGCCCGGCCGCGTCTCGGTTTCAGCCGAGGTGACGTAGGCATAGCGCCAAGGAGTCCAAAGATGATCCATGACTGGATCTCCGTCTGGGGATGGATTTCCGCCTTGCTCAGTATAGTTCGTTACGAAAGATACCAGCCGGCAAGTCTAGCTCGCTGAGCGTGCGATTGTGAAATTGCGGTTGTATTGTGGCATTTCGGTACAGTGCGGCCAAGCTGTTGCGTTGACGCGCGAAACCTGCGGTTGCTACACTCGTGAACGTGGCGTACTGCGCGAATTCCAGCGGTGAGCCACGGCCACCCTCCAGCAAAGCGTTGCCTGCCGGGTGTTTTCCAAAAGGAGAAGAGTCGCTCTAGATTCCAGCACAACAGGCTGGGAGAGACATTCCTTGGTGAAGACACAGCCAGCGCAGGCAAATGACTCTATAGCAGGGACACGGTCTGAAGGCCTCAGTGCCGCGGCAACCGCGGCGCGTTAGGCACTTCCAGCGGCTGGAACTAAAGAGCCGCGGAAGCAAGGAATTCTGGAGCCGCAGTGATGCCAAACGTCCTCAATCCCGAACCCGAGAGCATAACCCTGAACAGCGAATTGGAAAGCATTACGCTAGAACCTGCGACGGAGCTAGATTCTCTTCCGAGAATTGACCAGCCGTTGCGTGAATCCACGTCCACCACCGCAGAGACCGCCGAAGTTGTCGAAGTTGTTCCCGCGCTGGACGCCGATGCCCTAACCGAGCCTGCAGCACAGGCCGAGCCTTCCGAGCCTCTGGCAGAATCCGCCAAGGCTGAAGTGATTCTCGAGTCCGCGCCTGCCGCCGTTGAGTCCGCGCCCGCCACCGAGGAAGCAATCGAGCCTGCCGCGGAAGCGGAAAGCAAAATTGAAGCTGCGCCATCGGCCCGGTCCGCGCCTGTCGCGGAGGCTGTGGCAGTTGCCCCGGCAGAGCCTGCCGCCGAAGCAGAGCCTCCAGCCCAGGCCGCACCCGCGACAGCAGTTGCCGCGAAAGCCGCGCCTTCCGCCGAAGCCCATGCGCACGAGACCGCCGACGATTTTTCCGCCGCATTGGCGGCATTTGAACGGGAGCAGGCAGCCGAGGCAGCGGCGGTTGAGGCCTACGGCGACAAGCTTGTTACCGGCACGGTGATTAAGGCGACCGATAAGCACCTGGTCATCGATGTGGGCTTGAAGTCCGAGGGGCTGGTGCCTCTGGAGCAGGTTCTCGATCACACCGGTGCGGTAAAGTTCAATCCCGGCGACCAGATCGACGTGGTCATTGAGCGCGAGGAGTCCGAAGGCGGCTATCTGGTCAGCTACGAGCGCGCCCAGCGTTTGCGCGTTTGGGACGTGATCGAAAAGGCCGCGAGCGACAAGACGCCCATAACCGGAACGGTAATCAGCCGCGTCAAGGGTGGCCTCACCGTCGACATCGGCCTGAAGGCGTTTTTGCCCGGCTCGCAGCTTGAGATTCGCCCGGTGCGCAATCTCGACGGCTACCTCGGCCAGCAGATCGAAGTCCGCGTCATCAAGCTCAACAAGAAGCGCGGCAATGTGGTGGTGAGCCGCAAGGAAATTCTGGAAGAAGAGCAGAACGCAAAGCGGTCCAGCACGCTTTCGCATCTGGGCGAAGACGCGATCCTCACCGGCACGGTGAAGAACCTCACAGACTACGGCGCGTTTGTCGATCTGGGCGGAATTGACGGCTTGCTGCACATTACCGATATGAGCTGGGGCCGGCTCACGCATCCGCGCGACCTGGTCAACGTGGGCGACGAGATCCAGGTGAAGGTGCTCAAGTTTGACAAGGATAAGCAGCGAGTCTCGCTTGGCTTCAAGCAGCTCACGCCCGATCCGTGGCTCGACGCGACCGAGCGCTACCCGGTGAGCGCGCGTGTCAAGGGACGGGTTCTGTCCGTCACAGACTACGGAGCGTTTGTCGAGCTGGAGCAGGGCATCGAAGGCCTGGTTCACCTCTCTGAGATGACCTGGTCGAAGCGGCTCAAGCATCCGTCGAAGCTGGTCAAGCCGGGCGATGAAGTTGAGACGGTCGTGCTCAGCGTGAATCCGGCCGATCGCCGCATCTCGCTGGGCATGAAGCAGCTTCTCGACAATCCGTGGGAGAACTTGACCGAGCGCTATCCGGCGGGAACCATCGTCGAGGGCCGCGTGCGCAACCTCACCGACTTCGGCGCCTTCATCGAGATTGAGGATGGCATCGACGGCCTGGTTCACGTGTCCAATCTTTCGTGGACGAAGCGCGTCAAGCACCCTTCTGAAATTGTCAAGAAGGGCGAAAAGGTGAAGGCTGTGGTTCTGGGCGTCGAGCCGCAGAATCGCCGCTTGAGCCTGGGCATCAAGCAGTTGCAGCCCGACGTGTGGGAGAGCTTCTTTGCCGCCCATCGCGTGGGCGACATCGTTCACGGCAAGGTGCTGCGCACGGCGCAGTTTGGCGCGTTCGTCGAGATCGCGGAGGGCGTGGAGGGACTTTGCCACATCTCCGAGGCCGGCGACGAGCCCGGCGGCCCGTCGAAGCTTGAAACCGGTCTCGAGCACGACTTCAAGATCATCAAGATCAACGTGGAAGAGAAAAAGGTTGGCCTCAGCCTCCGCGCAGTCAGCGGCCACGAAGCCAGCCGCGCCGAGGTTCAGGACTACAAGTCTGAAAGCCGCGGCGAACGCGGCGGCGGCCACAAAGCTCCCGTCTCGAGCTCAACCACAACTCTTGGCGATCTGATCAACTGGCGCAAGAACGAGCGGTAAGCTCGACTTCGTTTTCGGCGGTAACATCAGCGGCCATCCTTCGGGGTGGCCGTTGTGCGTGTGCTTGACCCAAAAAGAGTCATTGAAATGCAAACGCAGCCGATAAGTGGAATGGGGCCAAATCCACTTAAGCTCCCTCGAAGCGCTCACTATGCCGCTCAAAGGGATTCAGGCGATTCGGCGCCGAAAACTTCTGCAAAGGAAAGATTCGATTACCATGCTTAAACTCTCAAACGTAAGAATCGGGAAAAAGCTTGCCCTTATTCTCGCCATTGGAATCGGGTCTGTGCTTTGCGTTGGGGCTATTAGTTTGTGGGCTTTACGTGCCATTCGCGGCACAAACGAGCAGCAGCAGATCGAGGCTGACAAACTTGCGAGCGCTCAGCGCGTGGGGACCGACCTCGGATTGGTCAACGCCGTCGTAGGGCACATCACGCTGAACGAGCACTGCGAGACCTGCCACGAAACGGCCGCCGGCGGCCCCAGAGCCGCCGAGGAGCGCATGGCCATCGAGAGCCGATCCCTGATGAGCGCATTGAAAGCCGGCGAAAACACGCCTGAAGGCAAAAAGCTGGCTGGCGATCTCGATAGTATCGGCACTGCCTGGCTCGATGCCAACCTCCACGTGCTGGAATTGGGCACAACCGGGAAGAAGGCGGACGCCCTTGAATCCTATCGGGACGATAGCATTCCGAATGTCGGCCCGTTCCAGGCCTCCCTTGAGGACTACTTGAAGCTCCAGCAATCCCGGTTCGCCGAGAGAAAACAACACGCAGATACCGTGGCGCGTCAAATGCCAATTCCCATTGCGCTTTTTTCGCTGCTTGCAGCCGTATTTGCGATCCTACTCGGATGGGCAATCTCCCGCAGCATCGTTAAGCCGCTGATTGCAGCGGTTGCCCATTTGGATCAGGTCGCCGGCGGCGAGGTTTCCCGCGATGTGCCGCAGGAGTTTCTAGATCGTAGGGACGAGATCGGAGGCCTGGGGCGAGGCATGCAGAAGATGACCGTTGCTCTGCGAACGATGATTCAAATGATGATTCAGGAGGTCTCAGGCGGAATCCAGGTGTTGTCCACATCCTCGACTGCACTGATGGACACCTCCACACAGATGACCTCGGATTCACATAACGCGTCAGAAAAAGCTCATTCGGTTTCGGCCGCTGCCGAGGAAATGAGCGCGAACATTTCTTCCGTCGCGACGGGGATGGAAGAGGCAACGAAGAATCTCTCCCGTGTCGCTCTCGCGACCGAACAGATGACGTCCACCATCGGCGAGATAGCGCAGAACTCCGACAAGGCACGCCGGATCACGGATGAGGCGACGCAGCAGGCCGGTCGAATTACAGAGCAGATCAATCAGCTCGGCGGGGCGGCTATCGAGATCGGCAAGATAACCGAGACGATCACTGAGATTTCTTCGCAGACGAATTTGCTGGCGCTCAACGCGACGATTGAGGCGGCGCGTGCCGGGTCTGCCGGAAAGGGATTCGCCGTGGTCGCATCGGAGATCAAGGCGCTCGCTCAACAGACCGCTGCCGCAACGGAGGACATCAAGGGCCGCATTGCCGGCGTTCAGTCCGCCACATCGAGGGGAGTCGCAGAGATCGGAAAGATTTCGAAAGTAATCGCCGACGTAAGCGCGATTGTGGATTCCATCGCCGCCGCTATTGAACAGCAGTCGTCCGCGACGAAGGACATTGCGAGCAACATCGCCGAAGCATCGAATGGCGTCACCGAAGCAAGTGCGCGCGTGTCGGAGACGTCGAAGGTCTCGCGCGAGATCGCCAAAGACATTGTCGGCGTAGACCAGGCAGTCGAAGAAATGGCCAGTGGCAGCAATCACATTCGTACCAAGGCCGGTGAGCTGTCTTCTGTGGCCGACTCTCTTCAGGTGACCGTCGCCCGCTTCCACGCTTGAATTCCCAGCCGGGCACCCCATCCATCGGGCGTTCGTTGCTTGATGGGTGGGATGCCGAGTGGAATCCTTTTCCCGGATGTTGGATAAAACACAGCCCTCAGGCGGACAAGCGCTCGACAAACGTCTCCAGGGGCTCAAAGCGCACCGAGAGAGAACCGTATTTCCGGGTGAATGCCCGCTTCACGTCCTCAGCCAGAACCACATTCTCGCCTTCAGGATGTTGCCGCCGAAACGCCGCGAGGTTTGCCGCATCAAATCCGTCGGCGGACCATTTGCATTCGATGGCGATGGGGTGTTTGCGGCGTCCCGCCAGCACAAAATCGATCTCATGCCCGCGCTTGTCTCTCCAGTAACCGATTTCGCGGCTCTGCAATCGCGCCATCATTTCGTTGAGCACGAAGTGTTCCCACAAAATCCCTAAATCTTCGTGGCGCAGCTCCTGCCAACCGCGGTAGTAGCAGGTAAAACCCGTGTCGAAGCCGTAGACCTTTGGCGCGGAGATAATCTCCGTCGGCTTGCGCAAGCTGAATGGACGAACCACATGGGCAACGAAGGTAGCTTCCAAAACGCGAAGATAGTTTGCAATGGTAGGGCGGCTCACTTCACACGGGCCGGTAAATCGCGTCGCCTCAAAGATGCCGCCGCTCTGCGCAAGAACGAGCTCGGTAAACTTCTGAAAAGAATCTCGCCGTTCCAGCCGGAATAGCTCCTGAATATCTTTGGCCCAATAGGCGTCGATCCATTCCTGAAAATCCCTCTCATCGAGTTCTTTCGCCAGAAAGAATGGCGGCAATCCGCCACGCAAAAGCCTGCGCTTCAGGTTTAATTTTTTCGCGTCGGAGAGATCGCGCAGGCACATCGGCGTGAGCCAGAGATCGCGCTTGCGTCCGGCAAGAGTGTCTTTGAATTTGCTCGACGCGCTCAGCGTAGAAGATCCGGTAGCGATGATTCGAACAGTGGGATAGTGGTCGGCGGCGATCTTCAGCAACTCGGAGGGATTATCCAGACGATGTATTTCGTCAAGGACAATGCGCTTTCCGCGGATGGTGTCCAGGAATCCTTCCGGATCTTCCATCATCCGGCGTACGCGCGGCAGTTCGCAATCGAAGTACTCAGTTTCTGGAAGGCTCTGGCAAAGATACGTCTTGCCGACGCGCCGGACTCCAGCCAGCCAGACGACCGTCCGCTTGTTCCAGGCTTCCTCGATGCGGTCGATCCAATAATGTCGCGCTACCATAAGGAACTATACTTGCACATAGTGCTACTAAATGCAAGTAGACTTGCGCTTGGTACGGGCATTCAAGCCTCGCCTTCGACCCTGCGATGTCCCAGAAACTCGCTCTTACTCTTTCAAGCCTTGCTGCATCTGGCGCAGCACGATCACGATGCCGAGGGCGGTCAATACGCAGATGAGGGCGAAGAGGAAGACGCTGCGGTAGCCGAAGACGCCGATGACCGCGCCGGCCAGCGGACCGACCAGGAAGAACGACACGTCGGAGAATGCGGTGTAGACGCCGAGCGCGGTGCCGCGATTCTTTTCAGGGACTCGCTTGACGGCTTCAACGCCGATGGCCGGGAAGAAGAGCGAGAATCCGAGGCCGGCGAACGCCGCACCGGTGAATGCCAACCACGGCGACCACGCCTGCCAGAGCAGCAGCAGGCCCAGCGACTCGACGGAGAGACAGACCATGCCTACCGGGAATCCGCCGAAGCGGTCGATGGTGTGGATGAAGACCAGGCGGGCGAAGATGAACCCCACGCCGAAAGCTGTGAGGCAAAGGGCAGCGCCGTTCCAGTGGCGGCTGGCGTAGAAGAGCGTCACGAAGGTGGCCAGCACGCTGTAGCCGACCCCACCGAGGGCCAGGCCCATGCCGTGCGGCGCAACCCGGCCGAGCACGTGCGCAAAGGGCAGATGCACTCCGGGAGGCACATGGACAGGCCTTTTGCGCAGGGCAGCGGCCAGGCTAATGGCGCCGATGAGCATGGTGAGCAAGCCCAGCGAGGCAAGGCCGAAATGCTCATCGAGCACCACGCCCAGCGGCGCTCCAAGGGCCATGGCGCCATAGGTGCTGATGCCGTTGTAGGAGATGACTTTGGCGGTGTGTTCCGTGCCGGCGCTGGTGATGCCCCAGAGCGTTGAGCCGGTGGAGCCGAGGCTCTCGCCGATGCCCAGCACCAGGCGGCTGGTAATCAAGAGCGCAACGCTGAACCATGAGCCGCTGTGAATCGGATTGAAATGCAACGCAGCGGCGGCGGCCACCAGCAGCGCTCCGCTGGCGGTGCAGGCTGCCATGCCCCAGAGGACGGAGACCTTGGCGCCCGCGCTGTCGGAGATGCGTCCGGCCCAGGGGCGGCTGGCGAGCGTGGCAATGTACTGGACGCTGATGACGAATCCGGCCAGGGCGGCGCTGTATCCCATGCGCAGGTGGACGTAGGGCGGCAGAACGGCGAGGGGAAGCCCGATGGACAGATAGCAGATGAAGGTGAAGTAAACAAAGCCGAGAATATGCCGCGTACTCCCGTTGGAGGCATGGGTAGCTATCGCGGGAACACTGGCAATGGCGGAATCGGACATGTTTGGATGAAGACCTGCAAATGTTTTGGGTCTGAACCAAGTATAGTCGAGGGGCTGTGGAAGCTGGCCCGCGCATCGAACAAGGTTCTACACTGGAATTATGCCGGGTTTTCACGTGGAGCACTTCGGATGCAGGGCGGCGCGCGCCGATGGCGAAGCGGTGAGCGACCGGCTGCGCGCGGCCGGGCTTTGCGAGCGGCAGCCGCAAACGGCCGATGTGGTGGTGGTGAACACATGCAGCGTGACGGCGGAGGCGGATCGTGCGGCGCGGGCTTTTATCCGGCGGACGCACAGGTCAAATCCCGAGGCGAGAATTGTGGTGACCGGCTGCTATGCGCAACGCGCGCCTGAGGAGCTGGCTGCGATGGACGGCGTTGCGGCAGTGGTTGGAAACAGCCACAAGGGGCTTGCGCCGCAGATCGTTTTGGGATTGGCCCCGCGGATTGCGGGCGGGGAGAACTTTGTAGGCGTGCAGTCTCTGCTGACCGGCGGCAACATACCGGGCCAGGCTCCGATCTGGGTGGACGACCGCTTTGCACACTCCTTCATTGAGGAAGCGCAGCTGGCGCCGGGGGCGCAGACCCGTCCGAATCTGAAGATTCAGGAAGGATGCGGGAACCGGTGTACGTTCTGCGTGATTCCGCAGACCCGCGGCTCGTCAAGAAGTATGCCAGCTGCCGCCGTCATGAAGCGGGTGGAGGGGTTTATTGCGGCCGGGGGCAACGAGCTGGTTCTGTCAGGCATAAACCTGGGGCGATGGGGACGGGATCTTTCGGAGCCCTTTGATTGGGAGCGGCCGTCGCTGGCCGGGCTTGTCCGCGGAATCGTTGAGCAGACCTCACTGGCGCGGCTGCGGCTTAGCTCCATTGAGCCGATGGATTGGGACGGCGAGCTGATCTGGCTGATGAAGGAGTATGGCGGAATGCGGCTGGCGCGTCATGCCCATCTGCCGCTGCAATCGGGTTCGGACGCGGTGTTGCGGCGCATGCATCGGCGTTATCGGCCGTGGCATTACATTGAGAAAGTGATGGCGCTCATTGAGGCTGCGGGACCGGAACTGACGGTGGGCGCGGACGTGATGGTGGGGTTTCCAGGGGAGACGGACGGTGAGTTCGAGGAGACGCTGGAGTTGGTGCAGGCGCTGCCCTTCGGCTACTTGCACCTATTCTCATTTTCGCCGCGGCCGGGAACGAGGGCGTGGGCGCTCCATGCCGAGCATCCGGTTCCGTTTTCGAAGGTGGAGGAGCGAATGGGAGCGCTGCGAGCCCTCGCGGGTGAAAAGAGTTTGGCTCACCGGGGGCAGTTTGCGGGCAGGGAGCTGAACGCCATCACGCTGCACACGCCGGAGGAGTTGGAACGCAGGGGTTGCACGGCGGCGCTGACTGAGAACTTTCTTCCCGTCGAGCTTGAGGGCAGGCTGGCAGCCAATCGGCTGGTCAGGGTGCGGGTGAGCGGGTTGAACGCGGTGGGTGCGCTGGAAGCGGTGTTGGCCGAAGGTCAATACGAGGCGACGGCAATGTCTGTTAGATCGAAATCGGTTCCTTTGAAGAGCAACTCTTCGCCGGTTTCCCTTGCCAGCGCGTAAGACATGCAATCGCCGAAGTTCAGCTTGGCGGGATGTCGGCCCTTGCCGTAACGCCTGAAGGCGTCACGTGCAAGCCATGCCTGGGCCTCGGTGAATGGCACGATTTCGATTCGGAATCGCGCAATTTGCAGATCCAAGTCACGCACTCCATCCGCGCCTTTTCGCGATTGCAAAATCATCGACGCCTCCAGAAGAGACGCCGATGACATACGGCAAATCGCACTTCGAACCATGGCCACGTCGAAGAGATGTCCCTCCGGCTCCTCAAGCAGAATAGCGACCATAGCCGACGTGTCCACGATCATGTGGGAAGCCCGTTCTCGTCCCAACCCATGATCTCGTCGTCTGAGCGCGTATCCAGGACAGGCAGCGACGCACAGTGGTGGCTGATCGCCCGAATTTCTTCGATGAGGGCCGCTTTATCCTGGCGCTTCCGTTCTTCTCGTTCCAGCCGCTCGCGCATGGCAACAATTACGGCGTCCGTCATGGATTCTCCGGTCGTGGCCGCGAGCTGCCGGGCCAATCGATCGGCTTCGGGAGCCTTTATGCTGAGGGCCAAGGTACCTAACCTCCTGTTTGTCTACCTATCTAGATTCTATCATGCATAATGGTCAGACTCCCTTCGGTGGGCTTCGAGTGCGAAAACAGCGTAAAGTGCTCATTTATTGGAATACGGCCAATGCTATACTCAGTGTGCGTCCGTGCGCCCCCTGACAATTCCGGCCGATTCCGGAGAGGCGGGCAACGACGACTTTTGGAGGAGTACCATCGCACTCGACCGACGTTCAGCAAAGTCTTTTATTCGCATCAACGATCGAATTCGCGCGCGTGAGATCCGCGTGATTGATGAAAATGGCGAGCAAATGGGCATTCTTCCGCCTTTTGAGGCGCTGAAGATTGCCCGCGAACGGGGCCTTGACCTGGTGGAGGTTTCGCCCAACGCGGTTCCTCCGGTCTGCCGGATTCAGGACTACGGGCGCTACCTTTACGAAAAGGATAAGAGCGAGCGCGCCGCCCGCAAGAAGCAGAAGGTCATTGTGGTCAAAGAGGTCAAGTTCTCGGTGACCGTTGACGATCACGACTACCAGACCAAGAAGAATCAGGCGGTTCGATTCCTTGTGGATGGGGACAAGGTGAAGGCCAGCCTTCGCTTCAGGGGCAGGCAGATGGCGCACCGCGAACTCGGCTACAACATCATCAACAGGCTGATTCAGGACATCGGCGAAGCGGGGATTGTGGAGTTCATGCCGCGGATGGAGGGCACCATTCTGCACGCGATTATTGCGCCGGCCAAGAAGCAGGAGCAGGCAGCTCCGAAGCCCAAGCCGCCCGCACCTGCGCAGGCGCCAGGCGCAACATCGGCGCCGCCGGCGTAGCCAGACGCAACGCGCGATGCACGCAAGACAGGCCGCTCGAATGGGGCGGCCTGAGCTTTTGTGCCGGGAACTCTAAGGTTCCGCATTCTCTAGTGCAGCCAGCGCAGGTTGATGGGCCGTGGCGGAGGCAGAGGCAGCACGATGAAGCCCTCGCGCCAGTGGCCGTCTTCGCGGCGGGGTGGATTGCCGACGATGCGGGTTGCCGCGGAGTTGCGTTCGTCGATGGCCAGGCCGGGCAGGCCGCCGACGATGGCCTGAAGCTGATCGTGATTTGGCGGGCGGTTGGTGCGTATGGGAATCAGCGCATTGAGCGCGCCGTAGGCTTGGGCCAGGTCGCTGACCTTGGCGCGGCGCTTGGAGGGCAGGGGCGTCAGTCCCAGCGACTTCCAGGCGGCATAAGGGTAGCTCTCGACGAGGATGCGCTGCCGGTTCTGAATCGCCGGAGACGCGGGTTGGTCGCGGGTGTTTAGCCGTTGCCAGCCGCGGCGGCAGAGAGCCTCGTACACGTCGAGGCAGAACTCGGCAAAGAGCCTGTAGGTCACAGGCTTGACCATGCCGGGCAGGCCGGTTTTGGCGGCGGTGTTGAGCTGGCGCTCGCTTATGCGGGCGTGCTCGAGGCCGTTGTGGCGGGACTTCCAGGCCTGTGGACCGTCGAGGACAATGACGCGAATGTCACGGACGTTGCAGAGGTGGTTGAGGCGGCCGGCGAGGATATTGGCGTCGACGGGACTCGCGGCCAGCTCAGGATCGAGGCCGGTCGCCGTGTCGAGGATGATCTCGCAGCCGATGGATACAGAGTGCGCATCGTGGAAGCGGTCCATCACAACTATGCCCAGATCGGACCAGCGGCGGTACGCGAGATCGACAGAGAGGATGGGCACTATCTAAAACTACGTTGCGGCGATGGTGCAGGCAATCGCAGGGCCGCTCAAACTGCGAGGGAGTCTGACGGAATTGAAACAGCAAGTCAAAATGGGACTCGTGCTCGAAGCCGAAGATGTAGCCGCGAAACCAGCGATGCGTTATACTGACTGAAGCCTCAAGAGGGCAGGGATGTCCCTGTCTCACGGGGATGCGCCAGGGTGTTTCGATCTCGGTGCAACCCGCTCGCGAGGACAAAGAGAAGACAATGCCCAAGTTGAAGACCCATACGGGCGCGAAGAAGCGCTTCAGCAAGACTGGCACCGGCAAGATCAAGCGGGGCCAGACGAAGACGCGTCACATCCTTACTTCGAAATCGCCAAAGACGAAGCGCAAGCTGGGCCGGACCCTGCTGGTTTCAGATGGCGACTACAAGAAGGTAGCGCGCATGATTCCTTATGCCTGATCGCTGCGTGTTCTCCTGACGGAGACGCGCTTCAGGGCCTTGGCGAAAGCGTTCCGCCGGCCCCCGGAAGTCCGGCAGCCTAGCTGCTTGAACTTCCGAGAGATTGAGGATTGAAAAGAGCGAGTGAAGAGGTTTACCGGCCTGACATTGATGGCCCTCCTGCCTCCAGCCGCATGACCCACGAACGCAAAATGGAGAAGACCAATGCCCCGCGTAAAACGCAGTACCAAGCGGAGTGACCGCCGGAAAAAGATTCTCGAGAGAGCAAGCGGCTACTTCCTGACGAAATCGAAGCTCTACCAGGCAGCGCAAGAGGCCGTAGAGCGCGGCTTGAAGTTTGCCTACACCGGCCGCAAGCAGAAGAAGCGGCAGTTCCGCTCGCTGTGGATTGTGCGCATTGCCGCGGCGGCCAAGCTGAACCACTTCAGCTATTCGCAGCTTATCAATGGGTTGAAGAAGGCCGGCGTGGAACTGGACCGCAAGATTCTGGCCGATATTGCCGTGAAGGATGCGGCGGGCTTTAGCAAGCTCGTGGAGCAGGCCAAGGCGGCGCTGGCGGCGGAGAAGAGCGCGGCGTAAGAGAAAATCGACGATGTAGTGAACGGCTCGGAGCTTGGCTTCGGGCCGTTCGTCTTGTCGGGCTCAGTCCGGGCGGCGAAATACAGTTAGGCGCTATAATCACGCCAAGGACTTAACCGTTCGGATGAAGGTTCGCGACGTGCTGAAACTGATCCTGGACGACGGCTGGTACCAGGTTACGCAGAAAGGCAGTCACCGTCAGTTTAAGCACCCCGTGAAACTCGGGCGCGTGACGGTCGCTGGCCATCCGTCGCAAGAGATGGACAAAGGAACATTTAACAACATACTGAAACAGGCGGGATTGAAATGAAGGAATACGCCGCTGTATTTGAAAAGACTTCGAACGGCTGGAGCGCGTATGCTCCGGACCTGCCTGGGCTTGGCGTGGCCGCAGCCACCTTCGAGGAGACTGAGAAGTTGCTTCGAGAGGGAATTGAACTCCACATCGGAGGGATGCGCGAAGATGGCTTGCCTATTCCAGAGCCATCCACTCAGGTGATGCGGATGGCGATTCCTGCCTAAGCGCAGTAGATTGTCTGCCTTTGAACTTGGACATGAGTACTTGGTTGCGAGTTGCCGGTCAGATTCCCATTGCCTGTTTGAATTGCGCGCTCGGCTTGCTCGCTTTTCCTTTTCCCGAACGCAAGACTCCCTTGATGCCCCACGCCTTCTGGACAATTCCTATTACATTCTTCAAGTCGGGGTTCTTGGCGTACGCAATCTGAATTAAATAATCCTCAATATCCACTATCATCTTGGAGTTTAGAATACCTTTGCTCTTCGGGTGAGCAACGAAGAACATTACGGGCGTTCCTTTTGCGACATCACATAGCGCTGAGTTGTACCTTTGGAGCTTATCAGCGGTGAAAATCTCTTTTTCGAAAGACTTCGCAGTCTTGCCAACGTAAACGGGTTTGAAGCCCTTTGCGGCGCGGATGGCGAAGATATAGCACCCAACCCTTTCGAGCAGTTCCGCTGCAGTTGGATTATCTGCCCAGAACTTCGATTTTAGTTCTTTATCGAATACTTTTCCGCCTCTTCCCTTCTTCGGTTTGACAGGAAAGGGACCAAAAACCTCAAACATTTTCACGGGTCTGACGTTCTGGAGCACCATGCAAAGTCCTCCCCTGGTAAACCAACTATTCTACACAATATCGGTCCGCACGGCGCTCGAAGAAGGAACGAGGGCCTTTTGGTTTATCCTGCTGATTACGCATGACCAACGAAGATATTCCCAATCTGAAGGCATTTGACGAGGCCTCGCTGGACGCCGCATTTGGTGCGCTGGAGCGGCAGGCGCGCGAGGCTGCGGCTGCGCTCGGCGGCGATGAAGCCGTGGAAGCATTTCGCTTGCAGTGGCTGGGGCGCAAGCAGGGGCGGCTCAACGAAGTCTCTGGGCGGTGGCTGAAGGCTGCGCCGGCGGAGGCCAAGAAGGCGCTGGGGCTGCGGTTTAATGCGCTCAAGGCAGTGGTGGAGCAACTGCTGGTGCAAGGCGCCGGCGCGGGGCAGACGGATGCGGCGCTGGCGGCGGAGGCGATCGACATTACGCTGCCGGGGACGCGGCGGCTGACTGGAGCAGAGCATCCGATTACGAAGACGATGAACGAGATTACGCAAGTCTTCGCGGCGCTGGGCTACTCGGTTGGGGTGGGGCCGGAGGTCGAGACCGATTTCTATAACTTCGAGTGCATGAATTTTCCTCCGGGGCATCCGGCGCGAGATACGCAAGACACGCTGGTTATTGCCAATCAAGACCGGAAGCCGCTGCGCGACCGGCTGTTGCTGCGAACACATACTTCGCCCGTGCAGATGCGGACCATGGAAGCGCAGCCGCCGCCGGTGCGGATTGTGATTCCGGGCAAGGTGCATCGCAACGATGCGGCCGACGCGACGCACTCGCCAATCTTTCACCAGGTTGAGGGCCTCTGCGTGGACACCAATATCGCGTTCAGCGATTTGAAGGGGACCTTGGATTACGCCATGAAGGCGCTGTTTGGATCGGCGGTGAAGACGCGGTTTTTCCCATCGTTTTTTCCGTTCACCGAGCCGAGCGCGGATGTGCAGATCAGTTGCATCTTCTGCGGCGGCAAGGGCTGCAAGAAGTGCAAGCAGTCTGGATGGATTGAGCTGCTGGGCTGCGGGATGGTGGACCCGGTGGTGTTTGCCTTCGCCGCTGAAAAACAGCCGGCCTACGATCCGAAGAAGATTTCCGGGTTTGCGTTTGGCATGGGCGTGGAACGTATCGCGATGATGAAGTACGGCATCAGCGAGATAGGAAGTTTGTTCGCGGGAGATATGAGGTTTCTGGGGCAGTTTGCTTAGCAAGCTGGCGCGCTTCCGCGATGGCGAGTCGGCAGGTTGGCGATATGAGCAGGACGCGGCATTATCGGGACTTAATTGCATGGCAGAAGGCAATGGAACTGGCCCGGATGATTTATACGCGGACGGAGGAATTCCCAAAGTCGGAGACGTTTGGGTTGCGCATGCAACTGCGCCGATCTGCCGTGAGCGTGGCAAGTCATATCGCCGAGGCACATGGACGATTGAACGATTTCGAAATGCGGAAGGGGCTCGGAGCAGCACGCGCGGCCATCAATGAATTGCAGACCCAAACCGAATTGTCGGC
>Ga0326727_10012699_pt1 | contig 19077 bp, 17 predicted proteins | sample MB2enrmetagenome_FD_207643 | JGI IMG/M metagenome (GOLD analysis project Ga0326727, IMG submission 207643) | Lab enriched peat soil microbial communities from McLean, Ithaca, NY, United States - MB29MY | ecosystem: Environmental > Terrestrial > Soil > Wetlands > Peat | place: USA: New York...
GCGACTCCCAGCGGTATGTCGGTCGAGCACGTGTGGTTGCCCGCCGACCCGCGCACACGCATTTGAAGGCGTACCGCAGAGTAATTTTTCTCGGAGAAAAATAACTCTGCGCTACTCCGCTGTCAGCCTGTGCCCCCGCGTCGATCGCCAAAAGCCTGCTCAGGGTCATGGAAAAACCACCGATAAACGATATGGGGAAGTGTCGGGGGACCCCCGAGGGGGCGTGAGGGATGGTGGCACAGCCACTCCTGGCTGTGCGGGAGGCAGCACCGCCAGGGGCGGTGCGAAAAGACACAGGCAGGAGTGCCTGTGTCACGGCCGTGTTGGTTCGCGGCTCCGCCGCCCGGTCGGTCGTAGGGGCGCCCCTTGTGGGCGCCTCCCCGTCTACATTCTCAAACATGGATTGACATGATTGACAGGATTTTTCATGCTGCTTTTTTATCCTATTTATCCTGCCCATCGATGTGAATATATGAATTTTGTGACTGAATGGCCAAGACCCCGATGGGGCAGGTCGGCCATGCCGACGCGGAGGGCGGGCACGAGGCCCGCCCCTACGCCTTCAGGTCGCGCAACAACCGTTCGAACGATTTCTGGTACTGGTCGTGATCTTTCCACGCCCGGAAGTCGCCAATGTGGCGCGTGCGGCGCAGACTGGCGGCCCAGGCTTGATCGGTTTCCATCACGGCGTCATCGAGCGTGATGGGAAACAACACCGTGCTACTCGGCTTGCGCTGGTTCGCCAGCGCCCCGGGGCCTTCCCCCTGTCCCGTGTCCCGAATCCCGTCTCCCGGCTTTTTCCGTTCTTTCTCGAACGCCGCCTCCACCTCGTCTTCCACCCAGCAGCTGCGAATCGAGTTCTCCGATAGGACCACCATGAGTTTGTCATAGATGCGAATGGATTCATCGATGCGCGTGCGGAACTTGTCGCCAATCTTCAAGTCTTCGGGCGCAAACCAGCAGCGCACGCCTTTCTGCTGAAGGTCGGCATGCAGCCGCTCGGCGAAGGCGTCGTCTTGGCTCGAATAGCTGATGAAACAGGAGTAGAATTCAAGGGCTTTGCCGACGAGCGACTTCATGTAAACAACAAAGTCCTCAGGCACACCTGCGGCGCGCAGGAAGAAAAGGTACCCTGGTACCTTTTTCTCATCTTATTTCTCCCTAGTACCTTTTTCTGGGACTACAACTATGAGAGTTTCGGGACAGAGGGCTGGCGAATTTATCCCAACGGCACGGTGGTGCCGAAATAGCAGGAGCCGAGATGACGCTAGAACGAATTGAATTTGGCCCTGAGGGCCTTGCTTGGGTTCGAAAGTGCCTTTCGTGCGGGAACACGCTCTCCAACCTATTACTCGACCTGCCGCTGGAAACGGGCCGTGTCTACACTTACCTCCCAAATGGTCTGGACCCTGCCAGTCGAACGATGTTCGAGACCGGTGGTATACGCCCTATGATGGGGTCCGATCTGGACAGGGATTGGACCGTCCATGAAATCCGCAACTACAATAGTGCCTCCGAAGATCGAGTTTGCATCTTCGAAGATATCGCTAAAGTAGGCGGTCCTTGTCTTGACACGAGCAACGGCGCGTCTTTCAGCCACGGCAAGGAAATCTATGATTTCTTGACCTCCCGGGACCAGGATCCGCATCGAATCCGCTGCGCGATGTATGCCCGACAGTATCCTTCTATTGGCGTGCTCACAAAGATTCCAAACGGGGCAACAATCCGTCACCGGCAAGAAGTGTCACGCCACTTCTTGGAGGCGTTTGCAACCAAGGCAAGCCAGATTCTGGTCGGCGCCTATGACGAAGAGAGCTACCTCGTGTGGAGCGCCGTGCGACCCGGAAAAGGTACCTGACATTTTTCCACTCTGAACCTTTCCACTCACCTTTCGACTTTATATGTGGTTTGCAAGGCATCGATAATCATGGAGGGGCGGCAAGTGAAGATCACAAATTTGTCGGCTGAGCCTCTTGGAAAACTTCATTCATGGATTCCTCATAATCTCGATGCGGAACAGGTTGTCTTTTTGCCGGATGCCTGCCCTGGCAAATCGCCGCTTCCAACGGGCACAGCTGTCTTGACCCGACAGGAGAATTGGCGTCGTTTCGCTATTTCCGATTGCGGATGTGGGATGAGGCTGGTCCGCTCTTCTGTTCCCGTAAAGGATCTTGATCCCAACCAGTGGAATTCCGTCGCGGATCATTTGAGGGCCAACAAAGGCGGCCTCGGCGACCTGGGCGGAGGAAATCATTTTCTCGATGCGATTGCTCCTTACGACGATGGGCCCCTCTATTTCCTTATTCATACCGGGTCTCGGAGCGAGTCGGGGCACGTCGATGCGTTAATTGATCGTGCGGACCGATTCGACGCGAAGTTCAATCAGGTCGTACAGTGGGCTGCCAGTAATCGGGCTGAAATCCATGAACGGGTTGAGCGGGTGTTTGGAAAAACCGACCTCGTTCTGGACCTGCCGCACAATACCTTTGAACAACTTGGTGACGGAAGCGTGATCATTCGCAAGGGCTCTGTCCGGCTCATTCCAGGCGATCTCTGCGTTCTGCCGTCCCACATGTCAGGAGATGTTGTTCTGATCAGAGCAAGGGAAAGAATTAGAGAGATTCTCGATTCGATGAGCCACGGCACGGGGCGAAAGATGTCGAGAAGCGAATGTAAGCCTTTGGCTGACAATTACGATTTCACAATCCTCCGCAATTCAATTTTGATTCCCGCAGGTGTCGAAGATACTTCGTTGCGTACGGAAGGCCCCTTTGCTTACCGTGACCTGGATGAGTGCTTGGAATTGATCAAGGACTATGTGGAAGTTGTTAACAGGTTTCGAGTCGTAGGTTACATGGGGCATCTCGGCTGATTCTTACGCAATAGTGTGGGTTCCGGCAATTCTGAGGCGTTCTTTCCAGATATTCTGAACCGTTCTGTGGCGCCTGAGAGGAGGAAAGGTGACAGGAAAGGTGGTGAGAGGAAAGGTGTCAGGTGTCTTTTCCGCAGGTACCTTTTCCGGTCTCGTCAGTAACGGAGTTTTTCCGCGTGTGGCACTGTCGACTTCGATGTGAGGAGAGGAAAAGGGTACCAGGTACACTTTCTCCCGGCTGCCGAAGGCAGATTCAAAATTCAAGATTCAAGACCGAACCCCTAACCCCAACAGCAGATTCCAAATTCAAGACTGCCTGTTGCGTCTACCCGCGAGTGGCGCGAACGGGCTTGGGCTTCTTGGCGCGGGGCGCGATCGCTGGGCGGCGCTGTCTTGGCAGGTTGTCTGTCTAAAGAAACGTTGGTGCGGGCAAGCTGCAAAAGCAGGCGCAAGGCTTGATTGACCGAGGCGGAATCGGCGAACGCTTTGGCCACGTCGGGATCGAGAAACACCACATTCGTGCCGGCGCGGTAAGCCTCATAATGTTTCCCACGAACACCATGCGAGAAGTCGTACTCAGGCCGCATTTCGTCGTTATGGCTTTGTTGAACGTGATGATTCATGTCGAGGAACGTGACGCCGTGCTTCGCGACGTTTGACTCTGCTTTCTTGGCGTCCCACTCAAATTCCATGACTCGATTCGTGTGACCCTGAGCATTGATCCAGCCATCTCAATCCCTAGTGTACAGCAACTGGAAGTCGGCTGCCTTATAAGAACAGTGGGCAGTGGTTAGTGGCGAGTGGCCAGAGAGCGGGAGACGGTAAACGGGACACGGGATACGGGGCACGAGGCGGGCGCGAAACGGCCGGCAACGGGCCATGGCCCTCACGCGGAAAGCACGGCTTGGGGGTGTTTCTTGGCGATGGTGAGCAACTTGAGGGCGGCCTGGTCCGGCTGGCGAAGGCAGATTCAAAATTCAAGATTCAAGATTCAAGCAGGGTAGGTCGTAGGTGGTAGGTGGTAGATTGGGAAAACTCCACATGCCACCTACCATCTACCACCTACTGCTCTTCCCCCACATGCCATCTACGACCTGCCACCTACCAATTGGGGGCACGGGGCGGGCGATTCAAAATTCAAGGGAGGGAAAGGTGTCAGGGGAGTGAAGTACTGTCCCGCACCCGCCTTCACGTCTTCCGCGTTTTTCTCGAGCAATCCCTCGTAAGCGTCGCCCTTCACGTCCGCGTCCAGGGCGGTCCACTGTTCGCGGGCAATCAGGTCGGAAATCAGCTTCCGAAGCAGCGCCGGGCTTTGAATTTTGTTCTGCGCCTTGCGGAAGATAACGCCCAGCATCCCAGGTTGGCGACCCAGATTCTGCAAAATATCGCGGTAATGATGTTCGAGCGCGATCCCTTCATATTCAAACAGGCTTGGCCAAGCGTTTTCGGCGGGGATAATGGAGGGCTGGTGGAAGGGTGGCTCGGTCCGCTCATGCGCCATCTTCAGGAACAGCAAAAAGGTGAGTTGTTCCAGGTAGTCGCCCTAGGAAAGCCCGGCATCGCGCATAATGTTGCAGTAGTTCCAGAGCTATTGGACGATGGCGGCGGAGCCGTTCGACATGATCACCAATTCTCGGGCTGTTCGCAGCCGCCTTCGATGGCCCTCTGCATGGCTTCCAAATCAGCTAAATCGATTGACCCGGAGAACCGCAGCAGCTCCCGGCCTGGGACTCCGACCGGTGCTGCCAGGCGCCGGACAAAATCCAGCACCTGGCGCTGCTGCGGGGCGTCAAGACGCTCGACTTGTTCCACAATCTGGTCTCGGATGTTCTGGCTCATGGCAGAACCTCGTGGACGTGGCGCCGGATACACCTGTTGAGAGCGCTCGGCTGCAAGCGCAGCCTTCGTCCTTCTCTTCGAGTTTACATCGGTTTCCCGCAACATGGTACTACGAATGCGTTCCAGCAGCATGCTGGCCGGTTCGTCATTGGGGTCCTGGGGGAACAACTTGCCCTCGAAGGCGCCCTTCAGGTTGGCTTGCACGCGCTTCGAAGCGGCGGAGCGCAGAGGGCGCACCCCCTGCCGTCCAGGGGTTGAGACGGGGAAATGTGGGAAAGGTGTCAGGAACCTTTTCCGGTCTCGTCAGCAACGGAGTTTTTCCGCGTGTGGCACTGTCGACTTCGATGTGAGGGCGCAGGTCCGTCAATGCACAACCGTCGCCACCGCATCTTCCCGGCGGGGGGATGCCTCGCGCTCGTACGCTTCAGCGGCATAGCAGATCGCCCGATCGAAAAAGCGGCCGATCAGACGATAGATCTCCTGCTCCCGATGGAGGTCCAGCGCCGAGTTTGCCGACATGGAGGTACCAATACACTCGCGTAAGTGCTCCTTGGTCAGAACCAGCGCCCAGAGGACTTCGGCCAAAGGAATACCTTCTTTGAAGCGTTGCTTTCCGAGCTCGTCATAGCGGATTTGAATCGCCTGATCCGAATTCTTCCACAGCCACTGACCCAAGTCGTGGTAAACCTCAAACAACTGGAGGTGCAGCCTGTCCGCGGAAAGCCGATGATACGAGGGAGTGTGGGGGCTGCTTTGCAGCTTCTTTACCGCGCCGCGCGTAAGCTCTTCCGCGTGGGTCTCGATGGTCTTGATGAGTCGGTTCGACAGCATTAAGGTCTCCTTTGCCAAATGGGTAGCAATAAACCTCCCCGGTCAACAATTATATCACGTCATGATATATATTGCGATGCGGCATGGCATGAAGATGTTGCTTTAGACGGAGAACGGCGCCAGGAACGTGTTTCCCCGGCCTGCTGCCGGCCTTACGGGCTGGGGGAACCGTTCCCCAACCGGCGGATCTGTTCTTCTTTGGGAATGCCCTTGGGGTACTGGACGTCTTCAAAAACTTCGCCCTGCACGTTGTTCAGGACGATCACGGGCGTGGCGCTGATGGGTCCAATATCCACTTGCGTTAAGTGCACTCCCCGCACATCGTCAAAAATCATTGCCGGGCGGTAGTCCGGCTGCCGGAGAGCGATGCGGACGTTGCGAAACTCCACTCCCTCGGCGTGGCGCACGTAAAATCCCCAGGCGGGCAATTCGCCAAACATGGAAAATTCGGGATACTTTCCGGCCTGCTCGGGAACTTGATCCGGAGCATCCCAGGCAACGTGCGCGCGTTCCGGCACGCCGCCGCCCGCGTAAATGATCTCGATGTTTTCCAGGAGCACGTTGGATACCGGATGTCCGGGCAATCCGGTAATCGAAGAGGGATATACGTTGTGCGGCTCCTGGGGCGGTGGTCCGGAGAATTCATAAGCAGCGTCGGGAGCGCCCGCGGGCACTTCCACTTTCACGTTGCGAATGGTCACATCGCTGAGCGTGCCCACCGGCGCGTCGCCCACGCGATGGCCGAGCTTCAGAAAAAAGGCATTGCCGGTGTTCGTGGCGGTGATGTTCTCCACGCGGACGTTCTTCAAGACTCCGCCGTCCACCGATTCCAGGGCCACGGCGGAACGAAACGTGTCATAAACCACCAGGTCGTGCGCGTAGATGTTGCGGAAGCCGCCGTAAGACGCCGTGCCCAATTTCAGCGCGCTGGCGCTGGAGCGGATGCGGCAGTGGGAAATCTCCACATCCTCACACCCCTTCCCGCCTCTTTCCGATTTCAGGCAAATGCCGTCATCGGAGGCATTCACATCGCAGTCGGACACGCGCACCTGGGTGCAATCGGTGATGTCCAGGCCGTCATTGTTCCGGTACGCCGTGCTGATCACGTGGATGCCCTTGATCACCAGGCCATCGCACTGGACGTAATTCTGCACCCAGCTCGCCGCGTCCTTCAGGGTCACGCCGGACACTCGTACGTTGCGGCATTTGCGGAACTCAATCATGCGCACGCGGTGGCTGGGCCAGTTCAGGTGCATGGTGATGAGCGGATCGTCGATTTCCCCCGCCAAAATCCTGCGGATGATGTCCTGCACCAACCGGCGGCCCTGGCCATCAATCGTGCCGGCGCCGGAAATCGCGATGTCTTCCTGGCCGTCCGCCACCAGGAAGGGTTGCAATCCACGATCCTTGCGGTAGTCCGGAAGCCATTCGCTGCCCATCAATGTGGCGCCGGCCGCCAGGCGCAGTTCCACGTGGCTCTTCAACACCAGGCTGGCGCTGGGGAAATTTCCCGCCGGGAAAACCACCGCGCCGCCGCCGGCTTGATTCGCGGCGTCGATGGCGGACTGAATCGCCCGCGTATCAAACGTCTTGCCGTCGCCGCGGGCGCCGAATTTTTTCACATCAAAAACCCTGCCGGCGTCCGCCGCCAGGGAAATGGCATTGGCCAGAAAAATTCCCGCGCATAACCAGCCTGCCGTAAAGAGGACCCTCTTTAACATGCTCACCCACCCCCGCGCGGGAGCGTTTATCACGGCGCTGGATGCGCGGTCAAGCCCCCTGGCGGTAGTGGCACAGCCACTCCTGGCTGTGCGAGGGGCCGCACCGCCAGTGGCGGTGCCATAGGACACAGGCAGGAGTGCCTGTGTCAGGGCGCTTGCCGCCGTACGCTTTGAGGTCTCGCCATAACCGGTCGAAGGGTTTCTGCCTTGACGGTGCACTGCGGGCTTCAGGCAACGAAACTATAGTTCCCGGGCGGCGGTGCGCGCGGCGGCGACTTGCTCGATCCTCTCCCGCAGGGCGGGTTCGCGCAGCATCAGTTGCTGGAATTGATCGCGCTGGAGGGTCAGGCAAACGCACGGTCCCTCAGTGCGCACGGTGGCGTTGCGCGGTACATCGCCGAGCAGCGCCATTTCGCCGAAGTAATCGCCGTCAGAGAGTTTCGCGATCACCTGCTGGGTGTCCTCGCGGATTACGTCGACAGTGCCATGCGCAATGATGTACATCCGGTCGCCCACCTCGCCCTGGTGGAAGATCTCGCGGCCGCCATCGATCCGCTCGGCGGCAAACCAAGTGGTCAGTTCCGCGCGGGTAGCTTCACTGGCGTCGGCGAGAAGGGGTATGTCGGCGAGTAAGGCGCCATCGACGTGCGCGCGCCCGGTGCTGGCTTCCACGTGGACACCGGACTGCTTGTGCCACAGGTGCGCGTAGAGACCGTAGCGAGCAAGAAGTTCTTCGTGCGTTCCGGATTGGGCCAGTTTGCCTTGATTCATGACGAAGATGCAGTCCATCTTGACGACGGTGCTCAGGCGGTGAGTGACGGAGATCATCGTGCGGCCGCGCGCCAGCCGCTCGAAAGTGGCATTGAGGGCCGCTTCCGTGGCGGGGTCGAGCGCGGAAGTGGCTTCGTCGAGCACCAGGATTGATGGATCGCGCAGCATGGCGCGCGCAATGGCGATGCGCTGGCGCTGCCCTCCGGAAAAGCGGCCGCCGCGTTCTCCGCACATCGTGTCGTAGCCCTGGGGAAGGCTCATGATGAAGTCGTGAATCTCCGCCGCCCGCGCCGCGGCTTCGATATCGCTCTCACTGGCGTCAGGTTTTCCCATGCGGATGTTTTCGCGCACCGTGGTGTTGAACAGGACGCTCTCCTGGAACACCACCGACGTCATGGCGCGCAGGGAAGCTCGGGTGGCGTGCCGGAGGTCGGTGCCATCAAAGAGCACGCCGCCCGCCTCGGGGTCGTAAAAGCGCAGCAGCAGATTCACCACCGTGCTCTTGCCCGAACCGCTGGGTCCCACGAAAGCCACCGACTTGCCGCGGGGGATGCTCAGGGTCACGCCGTCCAGATGGCGCTGCTCACCGGTATAGCTGAACTGAACGTCCTGAAATTCCAGCGCCTCGCGCAGGGGGGCCAGGTCCACCGCCCCGGGAACATCCTCCACCCCCGGCTTCTCCTGCAACAGTTCTTCAATGCGGATAACGCCGCCGCTGGCGCTGATCAGGTTGGGCGTGTATTGCGCCAGATACATGAACGAGTAACTCAGCGAAACAAACAGCGCCTGGAAAGCCGCGAAGGTGCCGATGGTGATGACGCCGCGGAAGGCGAGATATCCGGAAATCCCCATCACCACGACCTGGAGCAACAGCGTGCCCAGCGCCGCCGAACGCTCCATGAGCGAGGTCATGAAGCGCTGCCGCAATCCGGCGCCCAGCAACAACATGTTGCGCTCGCGGAATCGGGCGATGATCAAATCCTGCAGGTTGAAGGCGCGCACCGCCGCCGGAGCCATCAGCGTCTCCTGCAGCGACGACATGATGCGGCCTTCCTCCTCCTGCTTGGCCACGCTCGCTTCCGTGGCCCGCTTCGAAAATAAACGCGGGCCCAGGACACAAAGCGGGCAGAGCAGAATTCCCAGGGTTGCCAGACGCCACTCCAGCGTGAACACCAGCGCGGCGGAGAGCAGGAGATCCATGAACGGCTGCAATCCCCACGACACGCCCGCCGTGAGTCCGCTTTCCACGGCGCCAAGGTCGTTGGAGAAGCGCGACATCACATCGCCGGCGTCGGTGCCGGCGTAGAAGGCCAGGGAGAGCCGCTGCAGATGCTCGAACATCCGCTGGCGCAGCGAGGCGATGATTTGGCTGGTGATCTTGGCGAAAAGATAGTCGCGCCCTACGGAAGTGAGCGTGACCACCACGGTGCTCGCGGCCAGCGTTCCCAGGATCAGGAACATCATGCGCTGGTCGTGGCCCAGCAGGGCGCGGTCGATCAGGAACTTCACGCTCATGGGAATCTGGGCGTTGAAAAACATTTCCAGCACGGAGGCCAAAACCACGGGTATGAGCTGTAAACGATAAGGGCGGAAATATTGAAGTAACGGGCGGAGCAATCCTCAATCCTCACTCTCTTCAGAGTCGATGCAGACCGCAGTAATGAGTTAGCACACTTATTTTATTATTAAGTCTCTCCGTGCGGTGTAAAAGCTTTAGCCGATTTTTTCCTGAAGCGCGGGCGACGTATCCATTCAGCGAAGGATGGATGCGGCGGGTTGAGCCTCGGCCGCGGCATTACAGTTTGTGGGCGAAGCCTGACGAACTTTCGGATCCTGGCGGCCACCCCGTCAAACACCTTTGTCGGGATCCAGTTGGCGCTCGGCGTACCACGCGGAAACTCTGCCCATGCGTTCGGTGTCGGAAACCGCCACGGCGTAGCCGCCCAACCCTATCGACGCTTGATACGTGTGGACACAATGCGCGCAGGCCGGAGGAAAACAAATAAAATCGCCGCCCTCGACCCACGCCTGCCGCGCCTTGCCCCAAACGGCGTGGCCGTCGCCATAAAGCACTTCCGCCGGCCGAAGGTCGCGCAGCGTCTTCGTTTCCTTGTCCAGCAGCGCGTCGCAGGAATCGAAATCGACGAAATTCCAAAGCTTCTGGCCTTCGGCCAGCCACATCCAGCCACCGCCCCGGAGCGGCGGATCCTGGTGAAACGGCGTGTGCGTCAAACGATGAGTCAACACCACCATCATGGAACGCGCGGAGATGCCGTAGGGTTCCAGCGCACGGTCCACTTCGGCGGGCGAAAAAATATCCGGGATCGGCGCGTCCAAAATGTTGGCCGCCAGAGCGTCGCGCTTCCAGTCCCGCACCGCGTCACCCAGCCGGAGATTGTCCACCAGTTGCTGCTCGTCACCCCATCCGAAAACGATATTCGCGGCCCCCTCCATCCTCGCCACAAACTCCGCGCGTGAAACATCGGCGATCCGGCAGCCTCTGACCACAAAAGGCAGCCCCGTCCGGCCGAAAGTTTCAAACCCTTCGCGTATACTGCGCGCCTCATCAACATCCAGAACCGGCGGCGAGCAAAGCCGCTCCGCGCTTTCCGGATGATACAGTTGCGTCAGCAAAAACGGCACCGGGTCGTATTGCTCGTAGCCGATCCGGTTCTGGTCAGCGGAAAGCATGTACTGGCCAAGTTTGCTCTGCGTCTTTTCGAGAATATTCTCCGGGCGCGCCGGAATCAGTGCCGATTGTCCCAACATGGTCACGCGCCGCACCGGAAGCACGTCCTCCACAAGGTGGCTCGGGTAGTGCCACGCCTCGACCCCACAGACGAGCTTGTCCCCCTCCTGCCGGTATTCGCAGATGTCGCAGAGCACGTCGGGATCACTCTTCAGGTAAAAGGTGTAACCGGGAACTTTATAGTCCGGATGGTCGTAGTAGCGGAAGCCGAACCGCGGGTCGTCCCGCTCGATCCTCTCGCCCACGGCAAGAATTTTGCAGAAGTTGTCCGGCGTGCACCCCACATCCATATCCCATTCCCAGGGGATGATTCCCCGGTGCCGGACATAACCCAGCAGGCTCCCGTATTCGAGCCAGTACTCGATGCCGTGCGCGTTGCAGATATCGAAGAAGCCCGTGTAGAGCGCGATGAGATCGCGGTGATGGCGAAGGGGGTCGCCGTACTTGATCCACATTTCCAGCCGGTCGGGATAAGCGCGGAGAGCCTCCAGCAACCTGCCCTCATAGGGGGTGATGTTCGCTGTCAAGCGCTCACCTCCGTCACCGCGCGGCTTTGGCCGTCCCCACTCGTGGCGGCGATGGTCTGCAGCACAGGTTCCGGCGGCAACAACGCGCCACGCTTCTTCGCCGACACCCAGAACAGGACGCGGTGGTAGTTGCCCGTGTTGGCGACGCCGCGATGAATGGCGCCGAAGTCCATTTTGATCAGCGTAAACGGCGGCGCCAGCAACTGCCGCACGCTCACCCATTCCCCCGTGCGCGCGAGGGCGGGAAGATCCACGGCGTTGAGGTCCGCGGTGGCTCGCTGATACGCGTCGGGCGGCAGCGACCGCGGCAGCACGGCGTACTGAAGGGAGTTTTCCACGGAGACTTCGGTGAGGGGGATGAAGATGGTCGAGTAGTCCAGGGTATAGTCGATGTGCCAGGCTTGCGCGCTCGAGCCCACCGGGTTGGCGATCAACCCGTAACCATCCAGTTCAACCACCGAGTTGTCGTAATGCCGGGCGACGAGTTCGCGGGCCCAACCGTCGAGCTCCTCAATGCAGTCGATGGCAATTTTTTCCCCGCTCCCGGAGCGCTGCCAGAGATTCACCCAGAAGACGGCTTTGCGATCCAGGCCGGCCTGCCACTCGGAAGCCATCTTTTGCATGCCCTGCGTCCAGGCGCGGCGGAGCAGGTCACGATGGTTCTCGGGCAGTACGCCCAGGCACTCCATCCCTCGCGGTCCATCATTAAAAGATGATGGCGATGCCTGCCGCGGCGCCTCCCGCCATTTGCCGATGATGAATCGCACATAGGCGAGTTCGCACCACACGTAGAGGGCGGCGGGAACCAAAAGCAGCACCTCGCTTCCACGCAGCACCCCGGACGTCAATTCCGTGCGCACCGGCCAACTCAAATCCAGGCAACCCGCGATTACAAATAATGGATAGGCCAACCAGAGGGCTGTGCCGAAGGGGGTGTAGGAACCGCCGGGCATGCTCCAGTCGAGGATGATTCCAAAGCCGCCCTGGCGGTTGAGCACGGGATAGCGGCCGGTGGCGGTGGTGGCGAAATCGAAGATGCAGTTGGTGAGTTCGATGGCGGTGGCAAACACCAGGATCGGCGCGAGGGCGGGAGCCAACTGCGCCACCCACACCAGGGTGATGATCTGCGCGAGGATGTCGGCCAGCCAATCCACGCCCGAACCGAAAATGGTGCACTGATTGTGCGCGTGCGCCAGGGGACCATCAACCCAATCGAGCAGCGTGGAGCCGATGATCAGCAGGGCGGTGGCCAGCGGTTGCCGGAACGCCAATGTCACGGCCGCGAGCAGACACATGGCCACCCGCGCGTAATCGGCGAGATTGGAATAGTAGAAACGGATTTCCGAGAAGCGGGTGCAGGGCGACGCAGGGTCACAGGCGGCCTCGCGCCACTTGCCGTTTTCGAAGATCAACCAGGCATCATCGGCCATAGCGTTTCAAGGCTCCAGCAGGACGTTGTAACGGAACGCCGAGTTGGCGTAGTCGGGCACGTCCTGAGAAAAAATGGTGGCCCGCCTCGACTGCGCCCGGGCGAAGTCCCAAAAAAATTCCTGGGGATAATAAAGGTGGGCGGGGTGGAGGCTGGCGCCCGCCGCGCGCCGCGCTGCTGTGCATTCTTCCTCGCAGGCGGCGTCGGGGATGTCGAGAATCAACAGGCGAGCCGAGGGCGCCGCCACGCGCAGCATCTCCGTCAGAGTGGCGGCGGCATAGGCAAGATCGCGGAAGTAGAGAAAGACGCCATAGGAGAACACGCCGTCAAAGACGCCCGCATCAAACGGCAGTGAGCACGCTTCGGCAACCCGGAGGTCCTCCGAAGGAAGGGCGCGCCGCGCGATTTCAATGTGGGGCGCCGAGTAGTCGACGCCGCTAAGCGCCGCGCCGCTGTCGGCCAGCAGAGAGAGCATGGCGCCCGCGCCGCATCCGACCTCGAGAATCCGCTGCCCCGCCGCGACCCTCAGCCTGCTCCGGATGATCCTGCCAATGTGCGCGCGACTGGCTTCGCTCGTCTTGCCAAGGGCGCTGTCGAAGCCATCGGCGGAGAAAAGTTCCGCGGCGGTGTAGCGCTGCTTGCCGGCGGCGGCATTTCCTTTGCGCTCCCAAACATCCCTCCAGGTTTCTTCCGCCATTCTTATGCTCCTGCCGCGTTCGTGAGGGCGAGGTAATTGCGCTTCAGTTCGGTGATGAGCCGGATGTTCTCGTCCGGAAGGCGGACCGCAAAGCGCACGAACTCACCGCGCCCGGCGGCAAACTTGGGCGTGCAGTCTTTGATATAGATGCCACTCGTCTCGAGCATTCGCCGGGCGAGTTGGGCGGCGGACGGGCCACCCTCGGCAAGCCGGCACATCACGAAATTACCGCCCGAGGGACACGGCTGGAGAAAGTCCAGCGCCGCCAGCATGCCCCATAACGCCTCCCGGTCGCGGATGGTCCTTTGAAAACTTTCGCCGATTTCGATGCGATACTTCAGCAGCAGCTCGAGAAAATACTCCGCGAGCGAGTTGGTGTTCCAGATGGGAAGCCGCGCGTTCATCGCCGCAATCAGGGCGGCATCGGAGGACAGGCAATAACCCAGCCGGAGGCCGGGCACACCCAGACTCTTGCTCAGGCTTTTGATGATCAGGACGTGGGAGGCACGGTTCGCCAGCACCCAATCGCTCACCGATGTGCTTTGCTCCCCCGCGAAGTCGATAAAGGATTCATCCACCACAACGCGGAGATTCGCCCGGTCCGCGGCCTCGAGGAAATCGAGCACCTCAGCCAACGGATAACATCGGCCGGTGGGATTGCAGGGGTTGGCAAGCACGATGACCCCGATCTGTTCGCGCTCGGCCAAAGCCACCAGGTCGCAAAGCGAGTGGCGCTCCGGATCCGCCGCGCACGATCGCCGGAAAACCGCCAGATATTCGTCGAAGGTGGGTGTGAATGTCACCACGCGATCCGTGCCCAGCAGGTCCGGGAGGAGTTTGATGCCCTGCGACGCGCCGTTCAGCAAACAACAGGATTCCTGCGGCGCCAGCAGATAATGCGCCAGCTTGCGGTTTAACGAGGACTGCGCGGACCCGTAATTCCACAAGAGTTTTTCCAGGTTATAGCGAATGTCGCTGAGCACCGAGGCGGTGGGAAAATACATGTTGCGGAGGTAGCAGAAGTCGAGAACGTCGAAGTCCCAATAGCCGCCGTGGGTGGCGGAGAGAAAATCGTAACGCCCTTCGGGGCAGAACATGTACTCGGCTTTACCGAGGTCGTTCATGTCGTCGATTTCCATCCAGCGCCGGCCGGAAACGTCCAGCACACGGATCTCCGCGCTGCGCAGATAGATGATGACGCCCAGCACGGCTTCGTAATAGCTGTTGCGGGAATGGGCAACGGTGTAATACTGCACCAGGGTGCGAAGCTGTTTGCGCAGGAAATCCGCCGAGAACTTGTAGATATTCAGGGTTTTGAGCTTGTCGGAGAAATCAAACTTGGGCCCCTGCGTGTATGTGGGAAAGACGCCCTCCACCATGCCGGCGGAGTCGGTACTGAGCACGGTGCCGTCCATGCCGGTGCGGTAGCGCGCAGCCACCGCCACATTGGGCCACGGGAATTCGGCCAGCTCGCACAGCAATTCTTTTTCAAAAAACAGATCGCATTCAATCAGGATGAAATCGTCATCGACGAATTCGAGCCCCAGGGCCAGCGAGTGAATGTTGTTGGTGGTGGCGTAGTCGGCATTCTCGACAAACGTGAAGCGCAGGGACCCGGCATACCGCGTCTCGAGGTAGTCGCGCAATTCCTTGCCGCGGTAACCCAACACTACCACGACTTCCGCCACCGAGGCCAGTTGCAGCGCCCCAATGATGCGGTCGATGATCCGCTCCCCGGCCACCGGCACCATGGTCTTGGGCATGCGGTCAGTAAGTGGCCGGAGCCGCGAGCCATACCCGGCTGCCAGGATGATTGCCTTCATCGCCGGGCGTGCTCCCTCTGGTACCCGCGCAGGTTCAACCGGCAGGAGGCGATTTCGGCGGCGCCCTCGAGCGCTGCTTGCACGGCTTCCTTCTCGGTCACCAGCGGCCACAGCGGTTGCGGCTGCGCGGCGATAAGCGGGAAAGCCTCACGGACAACGCTATCCCATCGGTCGGCGTGGGCGTAGATGTCCGCTTCGCTAACGACGCTGCGGCATTGGCGGGTCCGGCAACGGCACTCAAAACTGCCTTCCAGGTTCAATGTGGCGTAATCGTCAGTCAGTTCCTCGCCGGGCTGGATGTCCTTAACGGCGAACTCAAAGTTGTAGCCGGCGCTCAGGCAGGTGGGATCGCAGGAATGATTGACGTAGCGCGCCAAGTCCCAGCAGAGGACGTACTCGCCCCGGCCGTTCACAAAAGAGTACTTGCCCAGAACCTTGGCAAAAATGGGCCCGAGACTCTGCAGGCGTTCCGGCGTGAAGACTTGATCGAACTCGTCCTGTGCCCACGTGATGGTGCCCTTGGGAATGAGGCGGGTTGCCACCACGCCAAAACCGATATCAGGGTGGATGAAACGCAATTCGGTGTCAGGATGGATCATGGGCCCAATCTTGCCGTGGACGTGCCGACCTTTCCAAGGGCAGCATCGATGTATACCGCAACGAACAGTGGAGGACTTTGCCTCACACAGGCAATTCTCTGAAGTCTTCTAAAATCCGATTTAGCCCTTACGCTCACGCGTATTTATTCAAAATATACCAACCGCATCGACGTTGCAAGGTGATACGACAGGGGACTGCCCCAATTCGGGTGTAGCGCCACTTCGGTCCGGCACCTGCCGTCCTCCCGATCAAATCGGGACAAGTTCTGTGTGGCGCTACACTTAAAACAGGACATTATCGGGGCGTGCCAGGCTTGCTCAGCGACAAATTGTCACCAGAGAGCGGAATAACGCCGCCTTTGGACCAAAATATGCTCGGCATCACAGACGGGGAAGCGGAATAGGGGGAGAATCCTGCCCGTGATCGGGTCATTCGTATTCGGCGAGGCGTTGGCGTTGGGGCTGTCTTCCGGACCTGCCTGCATGGCCTCCTGTGGCCCCGTCGTGGTTCCTTCCTTGCTGGCAGAACAGTCAGGCATGCGACCGAGTGCCCGCTATCTCTCCACATTTCTGGGAGCGCGTTTTCTGGGGTACCTGCTGTTTGCTGCCGTGGCCTGGGAACTCGGCGTTCTGCTGGCGCTTCCGCCCGCGCCGCGCCTGCTCATGATGGGCATTGTCCACGTGTTGCTAGGGGGCGTGCTGCTTTGGTACGCGTACTCGGTGGGGCGCGCTCACGCCCCATCGCGCCCGGGGTCAGAACTGGTAACGATCGGCGTGGCGAAGAAACGCGGCATATCCGGTCCGGCGGCGTTGGGCTTCCTGACGGGCTTGAGTCTCTGCCCGCCGTTTGTGATTGCCGGCGTGCGGGCGGCTCAGTTGCATAGCGTGGCCGCGGCCGTTGTGTTCTTCGCGGTGTTTTTCGTTGGAACTTCGGTCTGGTTTGTGCCCTTGGTGGGCCTGGGCCGCCTGCGGCGCAGCGAGGCCGTGACGACTGTCGCGCGGATGGCGATGGTGCTGATTGCCGTTTATTACCTCTTACTGGGATCAGCGATGCTGATGGGGAGAAATTTGTATGGCTACTGAGGCTCGAATCCTGCCGCCCCGCGTGATCGCGCCGCGGACTATCGGCCGGTCCGTTCTCCTGACTCTGCCGATAGCGCTCTGGTCGCTGCTCATCTTCTCGAATTCATTCCGCCAGCCGAGCCGCTCCGTGCAGATTGCCGGCCTCCTGACCGCGGTTTTCATGATGGCACTTTTCTTCATGATGATGCGCACGTGGAGCACCTATCGATGGCGCCGCTGGTTCTTTGTGGCGCTGGGAATCCTGTTCCCGGTGGGCTTCATTCATACGGTCATGGTGATGCGGGGAACGATGGGGATCCCTATGGAGGAGATGATTGCGGGCCGCACGCCCTTCTGCTTCATGCCCATTCCCCTCCTCATCCTGCCGGCGGCGCTCACCCGGACGGTGGTGTTCCCCGGCTCGATCCTTCCCGGCGCGGGCATGTCGGGCGGTGGAATAGCGGCCATGTTCGGCTTGTGGCTGGCCATCACCCTGGTGGTCGGCAAAGGCTGGTGCAGCTACGCGTGCTTCTTTGGGGGAATTGAAGAAGGCGTGGCCTCGGTTCCCAAGTTGGCGAAGCTGCGCAAGATCGATCCGCGCTGGCGCTACGGTCCCTGGGCCGTGCTGCTGGCCATGGTGCTGCTTTCACTGGCCCTGTTTGAGCCCGCTTACTGCATGTGGCTCTGCCCCTTCAAGGCCGTGTCGGAATACGTTGCGGCGCGCAACACGCTGGGATTGATCCAAAACGGAATCTTTATCGCACTGTTTGCGGGACTGGTGATCGTGCTGCCCTGGCTGACCAAGAAGCGCACCCAATGCGCGTTCTTCTGCCCGTTTGGCGCGTTCCAATCGATTTTCAATAAGACCAGCGTGTTCGAGGTGAAGATTGACCGGACGCGCTGCTCGCCTTGCGTGCTCTGCCAGAACGCCTGCCCGACGATGTCTTTGACGGAGGAATCCATTGCCCAGGGTAACACGCTGATGTCCTGCATGAAGTGCGGCGCGTGCGTGGATGTGTGTCCGAAACACGCCGCCGTTTGGCATATCAAAGGAACGGAAGTAGCCGTGAAGCCGGAGCGCGCGCGGCTGATGCTGCTGTATGCTGCTTGGGCGATGGCCGTGATGTTTGGCGGCACCATCATCGCCCAGGGCCTGGCGACCCTGCTGCACGTCTTCATTTAGGAGAGGCGCATGAAAATACGGGAAAAACTTGGCTACACGGCGGCAGGATTGACCGTGCTGGCGGCCGTGCTGACGCCCTTTGTGCTGTTGGGGCGATTCACCAAAGGGGTTGCCGCGCTGGGCCTGCACGTGGACGAGGTGTACTCCGGCGGACCGAAGGTGCGCACGGTTAAGACCGGCGCTTACTCCATCGACATTCACCGGCCCGTGTCTCCCCACCTGCTGCAAAGCGAGAAGCCGTTTGTGCAGCTCGATTGGCGGCCGGTGAGCGCTTTGCCGGTCCACGTGTCCGACGCCGTGGACGTGGATGGCGACGGGCGGCCGGATGTTCGCGTGAGCTTTGATGTTCCCAAAGACGCCAAGACCCCGTTGCGTGTGAACGTGGAGGCGCTTAACCCGCACTACGAGGCGATGGTGAATGTGGGCAAGGAAAGATTTTCCAAGCTGATCGTGCGCGTGGATGACGCCATCCTGGTGCGCGTCCCGCTCGTGGCGCAGTAGTTGGTCCGCTCGCTTGCCGTCGCGCGAAACTCAGAATAAACTGGTCGAAACGGCAGGCTTGCCGCTGCGTCATGCGCGGGAGCCGCAAGCCCAGCGACAGGAAAGGTTGCGCGAAGCGTATGGCCCAGGGGTTCGAGGAGACGGCGTTATCCGATTCTTCCCGAGGATTCAGGCTTGCCACGCTCCTCGGGTGGCTGGCCGTTCTCACCGTCATTTTGCTCGCCGGCGCGGTTCTCAAAGCCCAGGAGGAACCCCAATCCATTGACGACATGACGGCCAAGTACCATTTTCTTTCTGCGGACGATACCCTGGCGATCCTCGACGAGGAGGGCAAGCTGAAGGGATACATCGAGGTCGCGCAGCCGGAAGAGGAGTCCGACGACATTCTGAGCTTCGACATCCAGGAAGGATCCCGCAAGAAAAACCACGTGGAATTCCACACCAACCGGATTCACGGAAAGTTCTATCGCTTC
>Ga0326727_10012700_pt1 | contig 19076 bp, 17 predicted proteins | sample MB2enrmetagenome_FD_207643 | JGI IMG/M metagenome (GOLD analysis project Ga0326727, IMG submission 207643) | Lab enriched peat soil microbial communities from McLean, Ithaca, NY, United States - MB29MY | ecosystem: Environmental > Terrestrial > Soil > Wetlands > Peat | place: USA: New York...
GCCGCTATAATGCCGGCGAAGTATTATTAATTATCGGAGTGTGAGAAATTATGCCAGAACCCATTGTGGATTTGCGCAGTGATACCGTTACCAAGCCTTCCGCCGCCATGCGCAAGGCCATGCACGACGCCGAGGTGGGAGATGACGTATACCGCGAAGATCCCACGGTCAATCGCCTCCAGGATCGGGCGGCGGAAATCTTCGGGCGCGAAGCGGGCCTATACGTTGTGTCCGGAACCATGGGCAACCAGACGGCCATCAAGGTTTTGACACACCATGGGCAGGAAGTGATTTGCGAGAATCGCTGCCATATTTACAACTTTGAAATGGCGATGGTCACGGCGTTCTCGGGAGTTCTGCCCCGCACCATTCACGCCGAGGACGGGATCCTGACCTGGGACCTGATCGCTCCGCACGTTCGTAAGCGGAACGACCATCGCGCCCGCACCGGACTGATCGAACTCGAGAACACTTCCAACCTGGCGGGAGGCTCGGTCTATCCCCTGGCGAATACGCGTGACATCATCGAACATGCGCACGCCGCCGGGTTGCCCGTACACCTCGATGGCGCGCGAATCTTCAATGCCAGCGTGGCCCTAGGGCAGTCCGTCGTGGAACTCACCAAGGGATTTGACTCGGTGATGTTTTGCCTTTCGAAGGGGCTCGGTGCGCCGGTGGGATCAATGCTCGTGGGGAGCAAAGAATTTATCGAGGAAGCACGCATCATCCGCAAGATGCTGGGAGGCTCGATGCGCCAAGCCGGTGTATTGGCCGCAGCCGGCCTCATCGCGCTGGAGGAGAGTCCCAAGCGCCTTCACATCGATCACGCCAACGCCAAGTATTTGGCCCAGGAGCTGGCACAAATGCCTGGAATTAAGATTGATGCCACCAAGGTGGTCACCAACATCTTGTTTTTCGACGTTTTCGGGACAGGGATGACAGGTTACGAAATCTCCAAACAACTAGCTGCACAGGGCGTGCTGGCGAATGCCACGAACGCGCAGAGCATTCGCATGGTTACCCACCTGGATGTGGATCGGGCTGGATGTGAACGCGCCATGAAAGTCCTGCGGGAAGTCGTTGCCCCACGCAAAGCCGCTGCGTCCTGAGGGCCAGACGCAATCTCGCGGCCCTTTACCAGGGCGCTCTCACGGGGAAATCCACACTTTATTTTTTTGCTTCTTTCCGCGTTTGAATCTTCACGAGTGCGTCGAGGTAGTGCGTGCGGTAGGATGGATCATCGGGTTCAAGGCGCGTGGCAATGCGGTACTCCTGCACTGCGCCGTCGAGATCCCCGAGTTTTTCCCGCGCGTATCCGAGGCCGTTGTGGGCGTCAGCGTCAGTCTGGTCATGCCGGATGGCCTCAATCATTTCCACCCGCGCGCGCTTCCATTCTTTGGCCATCAAAAAGGTGATGCCCAACTCGCGGTGCAGATCGGAGTTTTCCGGATCCAGCTTCATGGCTTCACGAAGGGCGGCCACCGCTTCGTCCAACCTTGCTTGCGCGCGCAATTGGACAGCCTGCTGCACCAGCCGCCGTAATTGGATTTTGCTCTCGGCCGCGGCGGTAGGATTGCTCGCCTCCGATGAGGAAGGCGCATCTTTTGGCGGGAGAACCCGGGCTTCCTCGTTGGCCTTCGGCGAGATGAAGTAGGCCACTTCCGGCTTAGCCGCGCAGCGCACATGGATGTAATGGTCACCCGGGTCGACATTCGCGATCGTGAGATTTCCAGCGGCATCGGTGGTGCCCGCGGCGTCCGCGTCCAAATCCACCTGGCAACCTGCCCGTCCGGCTTGGACGACGACCTTCGCCGTTTGTGGCTGACGCTCACGCGCCGATGCAGCTCCGAAACCAACGGCGAGACCCAGGAAGCAAGTTAGATATTTGCGCATCTTCGGTTAAATGCACCCTTCGAACTTCATTACTGCAGCACGGCGGCGGACAGGCAGACTTTGCAACGCGTACGCCCCTTTGCCCCATCTGGCAGATTAGCTTATCACGGTTACAAGAGAAGGACGTGGGCCGCGCCGTTTTCTTGACGGCCCCCGGGTTGTGTTATAGCCTGACTTATGGGGAGAGAAACGCTTATTTCATCTCTGCCCAAGGCGCAATGGGGTCTTCGACGAATCTCCTCACCAGTACTAACCGGCTGGGCCGCTGCTTTTCCGGCTAAGAGTTTGCCATGCGCGAGCTACATCACGACTTCGTGGAAAAGATCCTTGCAGGTGACCGACGCTCTATCGCTCAGGCCATATCTTCTGTGGAGAATCGGGACCCTTCGGCAATTCCTCTGCTTCGCAAGCTGTTCCCGAAGGCTGGGCGCGCGCAGGTGGTGGGGCTTACGGGATCGCCAGGAGCAGGGAAGAGCACGCTGGTGGAAAAACTGGCGGCGGAGTATCGCCGCCGCGGTGAGCGCGTCGGAATCCTTGCGGTCGATCCCACCAGCCCATTTTCGGGCGGCGCCATCCTGGGTGATCGTGTGCGCATGCAAAGCCTCGCCCATGATCCGGGGGTTTATATCCGCAGCATGGCGACGCGGGGGCAACTGGGCGGGCTCGCTCCCACAACTCAAGATGCGGTAACGATTCTTGACGCCGCCGGTTGCGAAATTATTCTGATCGAGACCGTCGGGGTGGGGCAGGATGAAGTGGAAGTGGCACGCCTCGCGGACGTGACGGTGCTCCTCTTGGTGCCGGGTTGGGGCGATGACATTCAGACTTTCAAAGCCGGTGTGATGGAAATCGCCGACTTGTATGTTGTGAACAAGGCAGATCGCGGCGGTGCCGACCGCGTCGAGCAGGAAGTCACGGCAATGCTTTCCCTGGCTTCTCGCCCCGATGGCTGGCGCCCTCCCATTGTCAAAACCGTTGCCACCACGGGGCAAGGCATTGCAGAGTTGTGCCAAGCGCTCGACCAGTTTCAAGCCTTTAGCAAAAAAAGCGATGTCACAAGCCAGCGGCGCAAGGAGCACTGGCGCTCCCGGCTCTTGGATTTGCTCAGACAAACGCTCTTTGAAAAAGCCGTGGCGGGACCGCTCCTGGACGGCTCGCTTGACCGGCAGGTCGCTGATCTGGTATCGCACCACCGGGATCCGCATCAGGTTGTGGAGGACATCATTGCGGCGCTGCTCCCAGGGGCCGCGAGCTGCAATGCTGCCTGTCCCTCGCACGGTCCGGGAGTGAAGATTCATCACCTGGGAATCGCGGTGGAATCGCTCGCGTCGGCCATCCCCGTTTTTGAGAAACTGCTCGGCAAAGCTCCCGATGCCGACGAGAGCGTTGCCGACCAGAAGGTACGCGTAACAGTTTTCCACCTGGGCGATAGCCGCGTGGAGTTGTTGGAAAGTACGGAAGGGGATTCTCCCATCGCACGTTTTATCGCCAAGCGCGGCCCGGGAATCCACCATGTGGCGCTTAGCGTACCGGATCTGCCGGAAGCACTGCGGAAGTTGGAGAGCGAGGGCGTACGCTTAATTGATCGTGAGCCCCGCCTGGGCGCCGGCAACCAGCCCATTGCCTTTCTTCACCCCGCGAGTACCGCCGGCGTGCTCATCGAACTGATTGAGGAATCATGAAACTTGGCGCATTTGACCTCCACGCTATTTCCGACGGAAGTTTCCTGCTCGATGGCGGACAGATGTTCTCGATTGTGCCCAAGGCGATGTGGGAGAAAAGAATCCCCGCCGACGCCGGCAATCGCATCCGCATCAGCCTGACCTGCCTGCTGATTCAAACGGGCCGCCAGAACATTCTGGTGGAGACGGGCATCGGCGATAAATTCGACGCCAAATTCAACGAAATTTATGGGGTGGATCGATCCCGGACTCTCCCCGATGAACTCCGGCAGTTGCACCTGGAACCCCAGGACATCGACATCGTTATCAACACCCACTTGCACTTCGACCATTGCGGGTGGAATCTACGGCGCGAGGGTGGAAAGCTTGTGCCGACTTTTCCCCGCGCGCGATATTTCATTCAGCGCGGCGAGTGGGAAGACGCACACCATCCCACGGAGCGCAATCGCGCCAGCTATGTGGAGCAGTGTTTTTCTGGAATCGAGGCGCAAACGGAGTTCTTGGATGGGGACACGGAAATCGTTCCGGGCGTGCGGGTGGAGGTTGGGGCGGGGCACACCCGATGTATGCAATGCGTGCGAGTGGAATCGGAAGGCGACACGGCGTACTTTCCCTCGGACCTTGTACCCACGAGATTCCATCTTGCCTATCCCTGGATGACCAGCTTTGATCTTTACCCCCTGGAGACGCTTGCCAACAAGAAGCGCTTCCTGCCGGAACTGGCGGAATCCAAAGCGCTCGTGGTCTTCACCCATGACCCTTGCGTTCCGTGGGCGCGCTTGGTAAAAAGTGAGGGCAAGATTTCCACCGAGGCAGTGGCCTAGTTTGACGAGTGTCGCCGCCGCGGGCAAAGGAGGAAGTTTGGCCAAAGCAAAGATCGGAGTCATCGGGGGCAGTGGTCTTTATCACATGCCGGGATTGGAAAGGGCGCGCGAGGTGCGCATCACCACGCCCTTTGGAAAACCTTCGGACGCTTACATTGTCGGGACCCTCGAGGGGCGGCAGGTGGCGTTTCTTGCCCGCCATGGGCGCGGCCACGTGATCACTCCCACGGAGCTCAACTTTCGCGCTAACATCTATGGGTTCAAAAAGCTGGGGGTGGAACAGATCATCTCGGTGAGCGCCGTGGGCTCGCTGCGTGAGGACCTTCATCCGACGGACATGGCGCTGCCCACTCAGTTTGTTGACCGCACACGCCAGCGCATTTCCACGTTTTTCGGAGGCGGGTTGGTGGCGCACATCGGCTTCGATACTCCCGTCTGCCCCACGGTTGTCGACGTCCTCGCGGAAGCATGTGCGGGCTTCAACGTGACGTTTCACAAAGGTGGAACGTACCTTTGCATGGAAGGCCCGGCTTTTTCCACCAAGGCGGAATCCAACCTTTACCGTTCGTGGGGCATGGACATTATCGGTATGACCAGCCTGCAGGAAGCCAAGTTGGCGCGGGAAGCGGAAATCTGTTACGGCGTGCTGGCCATGGTTACCGATTACGATTGCTGGCATCCGGATCACGACGCCGTTACGGTTACGCAGGTCCTTGACTATCTTTCGTGCAACGTGGCAAATTCCCAGAAGATTGTGCGGCGCGCCGTGCGTTCTCTTCCTGAGACGCGGAATTGTAAATGCGCTTCGGCGCTTGCCCACGCGATCCTCACCGATCGCAAAAAGATTCCCCCCGCGACCAGGAAAAAACTGGCCTTGTTGGTGGGCAAATACCTGAAGTAAAAAGCTGTCGGTCATTCCACTCTTTTGAGGTTGACGGAATCCCTATGTCGTTATTGGCCGTTGGTTCAATTGCGTTTGATTCCATTCGTACGCCTTACGGTGAGGCGGAGGAAATTCTGGGCGGCTCAGCGACGTTTTTTTCCGTCACGGCAAGCTGGTTCACATCGGTTTCCGTCGTAGCGGTGGTCGGGGAAGACTTTGGGGAACAACACCTCCAGGTCTTTCGCGAGCGGTCCATTGACACCCGGGGAGTGGAACAGGTTCCCGGCCGAACCTTCCGCTGGAAGGGCGAATACACAGGCGACATGAATCAGGCGCATACGCTGGACACCCAGCTCAACGTGTTTGAAAGATTCGTGCCCAAGATTCCTGCCGCCTACCTCGACAGCCAATATCTTTTTCTCGGCAACATTGGTCCGGCCTTACAGCTCAACGTTCGCCGCGCGCTGCCCAACCTTCGCGCCAGCGCCCTTGACACGATGAACTACTGGATCCAAGGCATGCCCGAAGAGGTGGCGAAAGTACTGGCGACGGTGGATATTCTGCTGATTAATGAAGGTGAAGCCCGGATGCTTTCCCAGCATCACAATTTGAAAAAAGCGGCGGAGAGCATTCGCGAGCTTGGTCCGAGCGTGGTGGTGATCAAACGCGGCGAGCACGGCGCCACACTTTTCGGCCCGGAATCCATTTTCACGGTGCCCGGCTACCCCCTCGATGAAGTTCACGATCCCACCGGCGCGGGTGACACCTTTGCGGGCGGGTTCATGGGCCATCTGGCACGTACCGGTGACCTGGCGGATGCCAACCTGCGCCGCGCTGCCGTGTATGGGGCGGTCATGGGAAGTTTTGCGGTGGAAGAATTCGGGCTAGGCCGCCTTTTGCGTTTGACGCCGGGGGAAATAGATTTGCGCTACCGCGAAATCAAGAATTTGACCCATTTTGATGCATGACACTGCCGTCGAATCCCACGCATCTCCGCCCTGGCGCATTTCCAACCTCGCGCATGGAGCCGTGGCCATTCTGATTCTGGGAGTGACCTCCGCCAGCCTCCGCTTTTTCTACACCCGCGGCCTGTCAAACCTTTATGGCGACGGGTTGGCTCACATGGAGGGCGCCCGCCGCATTTTCGACTCCATCACGCCTGGATACGAAGAGATTGGCAGTGTCTGGTTGCCGCTTTATCACCTCGTTTGTGCCCCCCTGGCGATCAACGATTTTCTTTGGCGCTCGGGCCTGGCAGGGGGATTGGTTTCCTCGGCGGCTTTTGCCCTAACCTGTTACCTCCTCTTCCGGCTGGGTGCGGAAATCAATCGTAACCTGCCGGCGGGGCTTGTGGCACTGGCCGGAGCCTTGTTATGCCCAAGCTTCCTTTACCTTGCGAGTACACCGCTGACGGAACCACTGGCACTTTTGTGGTCGGTGCTGGTTGCCTACGCGCTTTTCCGCTATGCGCAATCGGGCTCCTGGAAATCGCTGGCGGGGGCTGCCGTGGCCGCGCTCATGGGTACCCTCACACGCTATGAGGGGTGGAACGTTTTGCCTTTTGCCACCCTGTTGGTATTCCTGATCCGCCCCTACCCGTGGAGGCAGCGGTTTATTCGCGCGTCGTTCTTTGCCGGGGTGGCCGGCACCGGGCCGTTATGGTGGTTTATTCACAATGCCATACGCTACAAAAATCCCTTGGAATTCTACAACGGCCCCAACTCGGCGAAAGATATCTACGCCCACCAGTTGGCAACGACGGCGTTTCCTTATCCCACCGATGGGAGCTTGCTCCTCTCCACGCGCTACTACGTGGAAGATCTAAAGCTGGTGATCGGCGTCTGGGCGCTGGAGTTGGCCGTGCTGGGTTTGGTGGCCTGGGGCGCAAGTTTGCGCGAGTCGCGGCGCGGCGCCGTTGCTGCGCTGTTCATCGTTCCTCTGCCCTTTTACATTCAGGCGATGGCTTATGCTGCAATTCCGCTGTATGTGCCCACGTTATTCCCACATACGTATTACAACCTACGGTATGGCGTGGAAATGATTGCGGCCGTCGCGCTGTTTCCGTCGTTCGTACTCTCCCCGCGCCTGGGGAAGAAGCTGCGCCTAAGCTTGTTGATTATTTTCCTGGCTTTGCTGGGACGGCAGTTTGCTGCCCAGACCGCCGGGGGCCCCGAGGAATTGCCGGTGATTAAGGAAAGCCTCCTGAATACTCCTTGCCGGGCCCAGCGGCAGCGAGCTATCATCGAGTTCCTGCAGGGCCGCTATGATGGGCAACGTATCCTGGTGGCGGTGGGGAAGTGGCCCTGCGTGATGCCGGAAGTCGGCATCTATTTTCGTAATACCCTCACGAATCAGAGTCGTAAATATTGGGCCCAGATGCACACGGAGCCGGAAAAGTGGGTGGAGTGGATTATCCGTGGGGATGGCGACGCCATTGATGGCCTGATGCAAGCTTATCCCCGGGCCTTCAAGGATTATGAAGTAGTAGATCAGGGGGAATTTCCGGGCGAGGGTGGCTTCAAGATTTACCGGCGACGGAAAATGTGACACGGGTATGCCCAAAGTTATTCCTTTCGTCAAATACCACGGCTTGGGGAATGATTGGCTCGTTGTCCTGGCGAGCGACCTTCCCTCCGGCCTTTCCCCCTTCGCGCGGAGAATTCTTGATCGCCACACCGGCGCGGGCGCGGATGGGCTTATCGTGGTCATGAAGTCCCAGGCGCGCGGCCACGACGCGCGAGTCCGTTTCTTCAACGCCGATGGCAGTGAGGCAGAGATGTCAGGAAACGGCATTCGTTGTGCCGGGGCTTTTCTCACGGAAAGCAAGCCTCAGAAGCACACATTGGAAATTGAAACGCTTGCCGGGCTGAAGACGCTCGAAAAGGGAAAGTCGAGGGAAGGGAAGTGGATGTTCCGTGTGCGTATGGGCGCCCCTATTCTCACCCCGGCAGACATCCCCTTTCAGCCAGTCGATACGGCGTTCCCCCTCCTGCGCTTCCCCCTCCAAACTTATCGGGGCGACTTGCTCGTTACCGTCACTTCCATGGGGAATCCCCATTGCAGCGTGTTTGTGGCGGACTTCCAAACGGTCGATTGGCTGCGGCTGGGCCGGGAGATCGAGCAAAATGATCATTTCCCCAACCGCACCAATGTGGAGTTCGTTCGCTTGGTCTCCAAGGGCGAAATCGACGTGAGATTTTGGGAACGGGGAGTGGGCCCCACGATGTCGTCGGGAACGGGTTCCTGCGCGGCCACCGTTGCTGCCATTCTCAATGGCCTGACAGACCGTCACGTCCGTGTGCGGACGCAGGCCGGCATCCTGGAAGTGGCGTGGCCTCCGGGTGGTGAGGTTTTACTGACGGGCCCGGCAGAGAGAGTCATGAAGGGGACGTATTATTACGCGGCGACGAAGTGAGCCTGGCGCAAGCCCGCAAACGATTACCCAACTCGATATAAGCGCAGAGGGAGGAAATGATGAGCGCGCCCCTGGCGATTGATCCCGTCCGCTCGGCTGTCCTTACGGACGAATGTAGAGGTAGAGTTTGTGCGGAATCCCGTTTTTGGAAGTGACGTCCACGACCTTATCGGCATCCCATCCGGGGATGTGAAAATCGTGACAAACTATTCGTGCCCCGGAATGAAGTTGCGTTTCCAGCTTGGGCCGCAGTTTTTCGTTGAATGAAGTCAGCAGGTACAGCGTCACCACGGTGGCCCGGCTCAAGCTCACATCGAACATATCCTCGCACATAATGTGCGCCCGATCGGTCAGGCCCAATTCCTTGATGCGGTCGCTGGACTGACGATAGAGGTCAGGATTGATTTCCACACCCACGGCGTGCGCGCCATATTTCTGGGCCGCGGTGATTACAATGCGGCCGTCGCCCGATCCCAAATCATAAACCACGTCGTCAGATGTGACCTTGGCCAGCTCCAGCATTTTCTCGACGATGTCCTGTGGCACTTGCTTTATGAAGGTGGCGCTAGCCAGGCCTTGTCTCGCGGGCGCGGCCGCCTGAGTAAGATGCGATGGCGCCGAAGCGACAAGAAGCAGCATCGCTACCAACAGAAAACATCCTGCCGAAACTCGGGGAAAGGAAAAACTATGGGTCATTTTCCTCATGACATGATTCTAGCGGCCTCCGGGCAGATTGTCGAGATGGGTTAGAGACCCTCTTGTACTTTCCTGCGTTTCCCCCTCAGGCTTTGACATATACTTTCTCGCATGGTTTGCGGCTCAGCGCCGGCCTTGGGCGAGAGCAATCGCGATCAATTGCACAGGAGAACGCAGCTTGGCTCAACCTTCTTTACGCCGAGAACTGGAATTTACCCACACCACGGCCATCGTGATTGCCAACATGATCGGCACGGGCATCTTCACCACCACGGGATTTCTGGCGGGAGATCTGGGGCGGCCCTCGCTGGTTCTTGGTGTGTGGGTGGTGGGCGCCATCGTGGCCGTGGCGGGGTGTCTTTGTTACTCCGAATTGGGCGTCAACCTTCCGGAGTCAGGCGGCGAGTACATTTTCCTGCGCGAGGCCTGGGGGCCCGTCTGGGGCTTCCTCAGCGGATGGATTTCTTTTTTCGCGGGATTCGCGGCGCCGATTGCCGCGGCGGCCCTCGCCTTTTCCGAGTATTTCGCCCATTTTTTCCCCTCTTTCGCAGTAATGGGAGGGGTAGCAAACGCTGAGAGCACGTCAGGATGGTTCCACACCGGCCACGGCCAATGGTTAGCGGTGGGAATTGTGGTGCTCTTCTCGGTCATCAATGTGGTAGGCCTGCGACCCGCGGCCCGGATCCAGAACCTTCTCACGGGGCTCAAGCTCGGTGTGCTGGTGCTTTTCCTGGGCTTCGCCTTTGTCATTGGCCACGGGAGTGTGGGCCATTTTTCGCAAGTGGCGGTTCGAACGTCGACCCACAGCCTGCCCGCGCAGTTTGCGGTGTCGCTGATCTGGGTGATGTTCGCGTACAGCGGCTGGAATGCGGCCACGTACGTTTCCGGCGAAATGAAAACGCCCGAGCGCACTATTCCTGCCTCGCTGGTGGCGGGAACCCTCATCGTCGCCGCGTTTTACATACTTTTAAACGTGGCGTTTGTCTATGCGCTGCCCCTGGAATCGATGAAGGACGTCGGGGCCATTGGCGCGGCCTCCGCGGGAGCGCTCTTCGGGCAGGGGGGAGGGGATTTTTTCAGCGCGATCATGTCGGTGGGATTGATATCGTGCATAAGCGCCATGGTGATTGCCGGGCCGCGCGTTTATTTCGCTATGGCAATTGACCGGTGCTTTTTCCCCACGGCAGCGCGTATCCACCCGAAATGGGGGACCCCGATCAATGCCATCGTTTACCAATCATTGGCAGCCATCGCAATGATCCTGATTAGCAAGTTTGAGAGTCTGGTCATCTACATTAGCTTCGCCCTGATTTTCTTCGCTGCCTTGGCGGTGGCAGGGACGATTCGCCTCCGCCGGCGAGAAGGTTGGAGAAAACTCCGCGTGGTGAACTGGGGCTACCCGTTGATTCCCGGCCTCTTTATCGTGGCGAGCGCCTGGATGCTCTTCTACACGGCGTCGTTGCAGCCCAAGGAATCGGCGCTCGGCCTGCTGACCATCGTGCTGGGGGCCGGATTGTATTATTGGAGATTTCGGCAGCCGCGCGAACCCCAGGGGTAATGTAGGGCCGATGCCCCGTCCTTCCGCCCCGGTGTGCTAAAATCATCACTTGGGTCGATATCGCTCGAAGGCCATTCGCCCCTGGGGTTCAGGACTGAAGCGCGTTGACAATTCATTTCCCATTCCGCCGGTGCGCCGTCATGTGTTTTGCCTTGACGGGCTGCGCACTCGCGCTGGTTCTCCATCCTGCCGCGGCTTCTTCCGTCAAGCTTCCGCACACTGAAATCCACGAAGTGAAACTTGAGAACGGATTGCGCGCGCTGATTGTGGAAACGCACGACGCGCCGGTGATCGACGTGCAGGTCTGGTATCACGTCGGGTCGAAGAATGAAGTTCCCGGCCGCACCGGCTTCGCGCACTTCTTCGAGCACCTGATGTTTGATGGGACGAAGAACCTCGGCTCCAACGAATTCTCCGACTACATCATTCGCTCCGGCGGGACGGACAACGCTTACACCACCGAGGACACCACGGTTTTTTGGGAGACGGTGCCCAGCAATATGCTGCCCGTGGTCCTGTGGCTGGAAGCGGACCGCATGCGCAACCTGGAGATCAACGAGAAAGTCTTCAATAACGAACGGCAGGTGGTGGAGGAGGAGCGCCGCATGCGCTTTGACAATCCTCCCTACGGCACGGTGGTGGAAACGCTTTACGACCATGCCTACACGGTGCATCCTTACCGGCATATGACGATTGGCAGCATGGAGGACCTGAACAAAGCCAGCATTCAGGACATTCAGGATTTCTACGACACCTACTACGTTCCCAACAACGCCACGCTGCTGATTGTGGGCGATTTGGACTGGCGCCAGGCCGCGGTGGATGTGCAGAAATATATGGGAGCGGTCAAGGCGGGGAATGCGTGGAACCCGAACGCTATTCCTCAGGAGCCTGCGCAACAGGCCGCGCGCGTGGTGAAGATGAATTTACAGGTGGCGCTGCCGGCGTTTGTGGAGGGTTATCACATGCCCGCCGACGGCACTCCGGACGCCTACCCGCTGCGCCTGGCTTCCAAAATTCTCTCGGACGGCGAGAGCTCCAGGATATACACCCGGCTGATTTACGATAAGCAGATCGCCGTGCAGGCGGAGAGCAGCGGGAACTTCACCGAAGACCCCAACCTGTTCTTTGTTTTTGCGGTCATGAATGGCGGGCATTCTCCCACCGAGGGCGAGGCGCAGGTGGAAGCCGAGCTCGCGCGGCTCAAAACCGAATTGGTTTCCGACGCCGATCTCCAAAAGGCCAAGAACCAGATCCTGCGCGATTTCATTCTCAGCCGGCAGACCGCGCAGAGCCGGGCGGAAGAATTGGGGTACGCGGCAGTGGTTTTGAAGGATCCGAATTTGGTCAACACGGAATTGCAACGCTTCCTGGACGTCACCCCGCAAGACATCCAACGCGTGGCGAAGAAGTATTTTGTGGAGGAGAACAAGACGGTGGTGGAGGTTTATCCCAAGAAAGATTCGGGACAATCGGCCAGCCTTAGTGGCGCGGGGCCGTAGAAGTACACCAACAAGTCAAAAGTCAAAAGGCAAAAGGCAAAAGTGAAAGCGGTCAGGAATCCTTGCCATGAGATTATGAGACTACGATTTTGGAACTTTGAAATGGGGCGGTCAATGATTGCAGATGCCACACGCGGGAAGGGAATTACGATGATTCTCGCGGCGAGCCTGCTGATGATCCTCCTCGCGACATCCGCGCCGGCGCGCGATTACCCGCCCGATGTACCGCCGCCCAAGCCCATGGTGATTCCGACCCCGGCCGTCCAGACGCTCCCCAACGGGCTTCAAGTGGTGGTGGTGGAGCGCCACACCCTGCCGCTCATCACCGTGCGCTTGGTGACGAAGTCGGGTGCGGAGTGCGATCCCCCCAGCCTGCCGGGCACCGCGGCCCTGGTGAACGGCCTGCTGACGGAGGGCACGGCGCGCCGGACCTCCCGTGAGATTGCCGAGGCCATCGATTCCGCTGGAGGAGTTGTTGAGAACGATGTGGATTGGGATAGCTCCTACCTCAGCCTCAGCGTTTTGAGCGACCGCAGCGAGCTGGCTTTTGATCTGGTCAGCGACATGATTGCGCACCCAGCCTTCCAACCGACCGAAGTCGAGCGCCAGCGAAAGCAAGCCATCTCGGGCCTGAAAGTTGCCGAGGATGATCCGTCGTACCTTGCGGACACGGCCATGCAGGAGTTGGTGTTTGCCGGCACGCCCTACGGGCATCCGGAGGATGGCACGCTGGAATCGGCTGAACGCATCTCCGCCCAGGATTTGCGCGAGTTCCACCGCCGTTACTACCAGCCCGCCAATTGCATCCTGGCGGTGGTGGGAGACATTGACCTGCCGACGGCCATGGCGCTGGCGGGCAAATACTTCAACGGGTGGAAGAATGGCAGCGAACCCGTCGCGGCGCCCTCCAGCGCGCCCATGCCCTCCGGCGAACGGCGGGTGATTGCCATCGACAAGAGCGACGCCGTCCAAACGGAGATCCGGATTGGCAGCCTGGGCGTGCCGCGCGACAATCCCGATTACCTGGCCCTCAGTGTGGCGAACGAAATCCTGGGCGGCCCCTCGGAGAATCGCCTGTTCAAAGCCCTCCGCACCCGCTCGGGATTGACTTACGGCGCATCCAGTGACCTCATCTGCCGGCGTCACCTGGGCGCCTGGGCGGCCAAGACCCAGACCCGTACGCCGGAAACCATGAAGAGCGCGCACATCGCTCTGGAACAGATCCAAACGCTCCAGGAGCACGGCATCAACCGCTCGGAATTGGACACGGCCCAGAGTTACCTGGTGGGGCACCTGGCGCTGGAGTTTGAAACCTCGGACAACGTGGCCGACAAAGTGCTTGAGCTGATCCAGGATGGCTTGCCGCTCGACTACTGGAACCAGTATCCGGATAAGGTCAAAGCTCTCACCACCGACGCGGTCGACGCTGCTGCCAAGAGTTATCTGGACACTGACCACGATGTGATCGTGCTCGTGGGGAATCTCTCCGACTTCAAGAAAGACTTGAAGAAGCTCGGCCATCTCCGTATTATCCCCTTGACTGACATAGACTTCGGCTCACCAAACCTGGTGCGGGGGGCAGGGAAATGAGTTAGCAATTCCCGCGCGCCGGCCGTTCGCTCCGCTGGAAATGCGGTCGGGGCAGTTCGTGAACCGCCCCTAACTACATTTCATGGTACCGATATGAAAAAAGGCCTACAGATCTTGCTCGGTTTAACCCTCCTCGCCGCCCTGGCGGAGGGCCTGATCCTTATTCAAATTCGAGTTGATCCCTGGCGCGCGGCTGCCTTGCTGGAAAGCGCCGCGCTGCTGGTGGGGGCGTTTGTGGCGCTGACGCAAACGGCCTTCGTCAAGCAATTGCGCCACTGGGCAATGCTTTCACCCGTGCTGGCCGGGGGACTGCCTTTCCTGCTGCTCGTTCCATACCTCATTTATGGACTGGGCACCCGCACGTTTTCGCTCTCCGCCCTCGGGAAACTGATAGCCTACATTTTGGTGCCGACCGCGTTGCTGATGCCCGACCGCTTGCACCACCGCGAAAGCCTGTCCTGGCGCGACGGGGCGGCCATGCTGGCGTTGGCGCTCCCCGTCTCGGCGGGATGGTTGCAGGGAATTTGGACCTGGCCGCAGGAGCTTTACGTTTTCCGCCCCATTTTTTGCGTTCTGGTGGGCGGTTACGCCTTTATGGTGGTGCGCAACCTGGAAGGCGTGGGGTTTCGCCTGATCTGGAGGAAAGGCGACGTTTGGGACGCGGTGCTGAACCTGCTGGCGTTTGGCCTGCTGGCCATCCCGCTGGGCATCGCGTTGAACTTTCTCCATCCGCATTCCATGGCGCCGCTTACACGCGGTCCGATCTTTCAAATTCCCTGGCTGGAGAACGTGGTGCGCGGTTTGGGGCCGGCGGCGAACGACTTCTTCCGCTGGCTGAATGACATCCTCCGTGGTCTGAGGCCGGTGGGGAACTTCTTCTTCGTGTTCATCGGAATCTACCTGAGCATCGCCATTCCGGAGGAGTTGCTCTTCCGGGGAGTCCTGCAAAATCTTCTGGTCCGCACCATCCGCAAGGGGCCGCACGGCCTTTACGGCCTGCTGATTGCCTCCGTAGTGTTCGGTGCCTCGCACATGCACCATCCGCCGAGGCCGAACTGGCGGTATGCCATTCTGGCCACCCTGGCGGGAATTTTTTATGGGAATGTCTACCGCACCCGGCAGCGCCTATGCGCAAACGCTTTGACACATGCGCTGGTGGATACCATCTGGCACTTTTGGCTCTAATTAGAGTAAAATTTGGTTAGCCGGCAGGAAATCTAAGCCCTGCGAACCATAGAAAAGATGAGTTCGTCCCGGGGTTGAGGTGTGTGTGCTTGGATATTGAAGCCCTGCAAATGACTGAAGACGAGTATGCGGATTACCAGGTCACCACTGGGAACGCCGTCCGGCGGTTTGGGACTCTTTACTGGGTGAGGACGAAAAGCCTCTTCTTCCGGCCCTTGCTTGTTCACGAAGCCTATTCACCGTCAGCAGCGGATTTGCCTCCCCTTGGTCTGGGAGGGTTTCAGTACGTTGTGCCGGATGGGCACGAGGCGAATTCGACCATGAGGTTCCTCATACTCGACGACGTTCATGCTTATGCTTTGGGAAAACTTCAGTCGAAGCGAAGGCTATTGATCAAGAATGCGGCCAAGCTTTTCGTGGTCCGTCCAATTAAGGAAATCGCTGAATTCCAAAAACAAGGGTTTCACGCTTATTCTTCCTTTTACCAGCGCACTCACTATCAATTCAAGTCGGAACGGACGAGAAGAAGCCAATTCGATCAATGGGCTGCTGCCGTCCTCAAGTGCACCAAAGCCCTGGTTCTTGGCGGTTATGACCAAGGTGGGGAACTGAAGGGCGTCTCGATTTCACATTGGATTGGGAAGAGCCTCTTGTACTCAACTTTTTTCAGCGATACTCCCACTTTGCAGAAGGGCCTTGGAGAATTGATGTTCCATGTGTTGCGGGAGATCGCTTGTCGAACCCCTGGGATCGAAAATGTCATCGTCAGGAGATATCAAGGCGGTAACGGCATGGATAACTACTACCTTTTAAGGGGCAGCAGGCTCGTGTGCAGGCCCGCCATACTCCGCCTCCATCCGCTGACCAAATGGATCCTCAAATCGTGCTTTCCTGCCAGATATGCGGCTTTAGGCGAAGGTCAAGAATCGCGGCTCCTCTCCGCAGAGGGTCACGCCACTTGCAGCCCTTCGAGTACTTGAATTCAAGAGCCAGCCATGACAGATGATGCGGTTTGCCGCGATTATTCCGACGGAGGGATTACTGCGCCCGGCTCGGGAGTGCTCCTTGAAAGCAGGATGATATCATGCCGGCAAACCAATGCCTGGCTCTCTTCTGAGACTCCCTGTCCGGCGTGGGATGATTTTCTCCGCGGTTGTAAAAGGGGGCAATTCCAACAATCCAGCCTCTGGGCCCAAGCCAAGCCAATCGAGGGCTGGAAGAACTTTCGGGTGATCTTCGAGCAGGGGGAGGGAATTTGTGGAGGTTTTCAGGTTCTGTGGCGGCCTACACGTTTTGGAAGCGTAGGTTTTGTCAACAAAGGGCCGGTCTTGTCATTTGAAGAGCCCGAGAAGGTGGAATTCAGTTTGGACTTATTGCATCGGGTTATTCAAACTTATCAACTTATGGCCCTCATCGTTCAGCCGCCCGACGAAACGCAACTGTTCGGTTCTGGTCTTGCGACGAGGGGATTTGTTCCCGACCCGCTCACGAACGTGATTTCTTCAACCTGCATGGTGGATCTAACCGGGTCGTGTGGAGCATGGGAAACAGGCATCAGGCAGTCGAGAAAGGTGGAAATCCGCCAGGCGATACGCCGTGGGGTCACGATTCGGGAAGGTGGCGATGCCGACATTCCGAAATTTTTCAGCCTTATGAGCGCCACCTGTGTTCGACAGCGCGTGCCCCCCCATCCGGCGAGCGTGGAAGCACTCAGGGATTTGGTGCGTGCATTCCAACCCCGGGGAGAGGTCCGCCTATCCTTCGCTGACTATCATGGGGAAACGATAGCGGGTCAACTGGATCTGAAATTTGGACGCCGCGCGACCACCTGGAAGAAGGGCTGGAACGGTGCCCATCCGAATCTGCACCCCAACGCGCTGCTCGCTTACGAGTCGTTGCGTTGGGCTGAGCGCCTGGGCTGCGAGTGCCTGGATTTCGCCGGAATGGATCGCTCCCTGGCCGAGAGCCTTTCGGCGCAGGGGCCATTGACGGAAGCCCAAAAAATGGGACGTGACATGTTCAACTTGGGGTTCGGAGCGAAGCCGCGCTTGCTGCCCCGCGCGGTTATCTACTGGCGGAATCCGCTCCTGCGGTTCGCCCATTCGCAGGCCGTCGCCTGGCCTTGGGCGGCGAACCGACTCGCCGGGTTAGCTAAGCGTCTGGCTTCTTCATGACCCGCGCTTAATCCGACTGGACGCGTGGAGCAAGGCGCAGTAAAATGCCCGCAGTCGTCGCCTTGGTGAGCGCGGCCGCGCGCCTTGAGCAAGGTCGACGGTAAAAGCCCGTTAAGGAGTATGACGATGAAGCGGAATCTGATTTATATCAGCATCTGTATTACCGTTTTGTTTACCGCCAGCCTGGCGATAGCGAAGGAAAGAAAAGGCCCCATGACCGGCACCTGGGACTGCCAGGCGCACGGCGGCTCGCAGGGCGACATGACCTTCACGCTCTTCCTGCAACAGAATAAGGAGAACGTGGACGGAAGCATTTCTTCACCCATTGGAGGCACGCAAATCAGTTCCGGAACCTACAAGCGCAACATGCTGGAAATCCACCTCGACACGCCCCAGGGCAATTACACCCTCATGGCCAAGTTCAGCAAAGGCACGCTCTCTGGAACGTGGTCGAGCGACAACGATAAGGGAGTTTGGGAAGGGAAGAAGCATGTGGCGGCCGGGAACTAGGCTGCCGCAGCGTGGCAGGTGCGTCCCGCCCCTGTGTCAGTCGTACCACGGGCATCCTGCCCGGGTGTGAGTCGTACCACGGGCATGGCCAGGATGGCCATGACACCAGGAGTATCTCTATGAAGCGCAACATCATCTTTATCTTGTTCGGCATTATAATCTTACTAACCGCCTGTCTGGCGACGGCAGCGGACAAGCAAGCCCCTCTAACCGGCACCTGGGACTGCCAATCCAAGGGCGGCCCCGACGGTCCTATGACCTTCACGCTCCGCCTGCAACAGGATGGGGAAAACGTGAGTGGAAACGTTTCTTCGCCCATCGGTGATGCCCAAATCAGCTCCGGAACCTTCAAGCAAAACTCGCTGGAAATCCACATCAATACCGAGGATGGGAACTACATCCTCCTGGCCAAATTTGACAAGGGCACGCTCTCGGGAACCTGGACACATAACAACGAAAAAGGAACCTGGGAAGGCAGCCGGTCAGCGCCTAAGTAAGGCGCCATTTGCAGACATTGGTGTTTAGCGCCTGAAAGCCCGCGTAGCGGGCGTTATCATTTAGCCCACGGCGCCAGCCGTGGGTGGAGAAGCCGTGTAAACCTCTTCAGCCCCGGAGGGGCGGCGTCATCAACTCGAGCGCGACGGAATTCCTGACGTCGCCACTACGTGGCTCACACACAATTATAGATCGCGTGATCCCACGGCTTGCGCCGTGGGCTAAACGACGACGCCCGCAACGCGGGCTTTCGGCATGTTCAACTTCGACAGAGGCTGGGGCGGTTGGAGGGGCGGCAACATTTCCCATTTTCGTTAGTTAACATAATATACCTTATCAGACGTAGAGAATGGGCGCAAATAAGCCCTTTCAGCCCATCGCTTTACCTCAAGCCACGTTTTGATAATTCCCTGCTGACTCCTGAGGGCCGGTGGGTAACAGCGCCTTCTACGCCGCAGGCTGAAAACGGTGTATAAGCCAGAAGCAAAACGCTGCGAACCCGCCGGAGATGGGAATTGTTAAGACCCAGGCCCAGATAATGGTTCTGGCCACTCCCCAGTGGACGGCGGTAAAGCGCTGGACGCTTCCCACGCCCATGATTCCCCCGGCAATGGTGTGCGTGGTAGAGACCGGGATGCCCGCCAGGGCCGCGCCCAGGATGCTGAGGGC
>Ga0326727_10012701_pt1 | contig 19075 bp, 21 predicted proteins | sample MB2enrmetagenome_FD_207643 | JGI IMG/M metagenome (GOLD analysis project Ga0326727, IMG submission 207643) | Lab enriched peat soil microbial communities from McLean, Ithaca, NY, United States - MB29MY | ecosystem: Environmental > Terrestrial > Soil > Wetlands > Peat | place: USA: New York...
GTTGCGTACGATCTATACGTGAAAACTGAAGGCAAGCCTGGCTGGATCGAGGCCAGTAAGTGAGGCCGCTCCGTTCTACGAATCCAAAGATTTCAACGACTACACAACCGTATCATTCACGGTACCACCTGATAGGATTCTCTGACGGTAATCGAAGAAGCCATCCATGGTACTATAGGCGGCAATCAGTAGATCGTCTACGTCTCGTTTCATTCTGGGTGACATATCATTCGCTTATCAGTTGCATGGGCTGTTCTCAATTTGATTAGATCCATGGCAACCATTATAGTAAGGGAATCAATGAATAAATTTCATTGCCAGCATGAGTATCCTGACAATATGTGGAAGTGTGGGAAATGTGGCTACCAAATCCCCTCTGAACTTATCAGTGGGACGATTGCTGAAACCGGTTCAGGGAGAGTAATGTCCACAAACGTGTAACAAAAGCGAAGGTTACATGAACCATTATCTCTTTATCACGTTAAAGAGCTATATACCGCCCGCATTGTAGCCCTTAGCATTCTGGTGACACGGTTAGGTAGATTGTTGGTCCTTGTTCCCGATGACTTAGAGCGCAAATTGCGGTTCGCAATAGTATCTATGAACGTTGCGGGCGGTAAGAAGGGAGGCCTGTCGGCTGCTATTATCGAAGCGGTTGGGGACTGGCTTAAGAAACATGAAAAGGCCATTGCACGTGGCGGCGTGAACCTGGCGTAATGATAGGAGACGGAGCAGATCATTTCAACATCTAATGTCTTGAGAGAATATACTTTCAAGATAAGGAAAGCACAATTTCACTCCCCAAACCGAGTATCTTCTCCTGCGCAACTCGATCATTGGATGAATGTTACTGAGAAGCTATGTGAAACAAACATTACCAGTTTTGCGCCGTTGAACGACAACGAACATGATCATCTATACGGTAATTGGTACCACGATCAAAAGGGAAAATCTTTCGATGATTGGTTGACTGAGAATTATTCCAACAAAGTCTATCGGTGAACTTCCGATAGAATTACAAACTATTCCCGATACAGTCTGCAATATTTTTCAGTTAGAACGAGCTACCATTAGTCGAGTTGACAATCGTCGACTTCTGAAGACGTTAACAATTTGCCGCCCTTACATGGCAGAGGTTTACTGGAGGGGAATCCGCAGAATTCACCGGAAGCCGCCGGTTCGAATCCGGCTCGGCCCACCATACGGCAAATAATTTTCTAATCGTAATCCCACTGCTATGCTATTGCATCTGGCAGTTGAAGAAGTTCAGGTTATGGTGGTAACGTTGCAGCTTGCGCTATTGATGTTACGGTGATGTAGTTTCCGGGGCAGGCTGCTCCGGTGGGACCAGTGTTAGGGCCTTGGTGGAGTTGTCCGGTCACTGTCACCCAGCTGCCAATCGGAGGGTAGGAGGATGGTAGATTCTGCAGAGTATAGTATTGCGTTGCTGTGGTGATAATGTTGTTCCCGAAACCGTTACCTACAAGAAATCCGAGCAATACGCATCCATTGGGGTTTATGATTAGGTTTCCAGAACATTGAGTCAAGTTACCGGGCACGGGCAGGCATGTGGTATAGTAATTTCCGTTATTGTACCATTGAGCTGAGACCTGGGTGATACCTAGAGACGTTAACACCACGAGTACGACTACCGTCGCCCACAAATAATTCCTCATAACCATTCGACACTTCAATTGTTCTAAGGAGAGATAAACATTAGTAAATCCTGCCAATACATTAATCGCTTAGATTAACTGAAATTATTCATCATGAAATTACGATAACCAATAACAGGGTCATTGATACTAGAGCAATGTACGGGCCCATGGATTAACCAGTGGCTAGTGGCGTTTGATTCCACGTTGTTCGAAAAGAAATCTGTCCTCTTCCTCACCGATTATTTGCAGTACCCTATTGCGTCGGGCGCCAGTGTAGGGTCCGTAACGCAATTCGATTCGTATCACCCATTGTCCTGCGAAAAATTCGACTTTGTATGGCCGGTAGCTTGCTTCTCCCAAGCCTTCCTTTGCTATTCTCGCTGCTATTGTTGCTTCTAATTTTGCCAATGCTTCCTTCTCAGGTATACTCTCGTACAAGTCTACTTCTTCTCTATTGCATCAAGTCTACTTTCGCTGATACCTCCACCAGAACTCCAAATTCACTGTAAGAGCGAAGAGAGTAATGGCTGTTGCCGATGTGGCAACTTCGGTGAATTGCCACGGTACGGCTAGAACTTGGAGGTTCCTGAAGATGTTGTAGAAAATTGCTGCATTTGCAAGAGTAACCACAAGAATCACTCGTGCGAAGAGATGTTGCTTGCTCGTTAGTCCCATTTGGGTCTCACTCTCCTTTCTCCGTCGTAGCAAGGTGCTTAAGCTCGAGACGTCGATATCAAGTTGATTCTGGTTGTATTTTTGCCATCGACATACGCAGCTGCACGCTCAGCATGCTAATAGTTGAAAGGGCATAGAAGGTTGTATCGAAGTCTGAAATTCCTAGGTAGATTGATCGTCGAAACCCGCCGTTCTTATTTTGGAACTTTGTGACCAGTTTTAGGTTCTCTGATGGAAAACGGGAAACTTCACCAAGAACTTGGAGAGCGTTTAGACCATAGTAAATTTCATCAAGCATCAGATATGGGTCGAACTCCATTGGGCGTCTCCCGAATCCGCCTGAAGGGTATTCGCATCCCCTAATCCACTCGAGGGTGTTGTCAAGCCCGTGCATTCCGTAGCCGAGTAGCTTAAGCGAAGCAAGCGCATAGTAGACCGAAGCCATACGTGAGTAACCTCCTTCTCCAAAACTTCCATCGTCATCCTTCAGTCTGAGAACGAGTTCGGGCGATAAGTTGAATCCGACGGAGTCACCCAATATTCGCAGAGTCTTAAGGGAAAGATATGTTGTCTCTAATTCTGAGGGAGCTTCAATGTTGACCTCAACGTTTCCGAGTGTCCGAATTGCGCTTTGAGCTGAGAGAATAACCTTCTCGACACCATTTTCAAGCGACGCTCCTAGCTCTCTCAGCGATTCTATGACATAGTACGCTACTTTTATTGAGTCGAAACTTCCATCAACATTTTGCAATCGCTTAAGGAATGCAACGGTAAGGTTTGAGTGCGCTGGGTTAACTCCGAGTATTTTGAGGATCTTCAGAGCATAGTAGGTATCCTGTGCTGACGATTCGGCCCACTGGGCAAATGTGTAACCTCCATCCTTGTTCTGTCGCGACGTAACGTAATCGATGACCGATTCGGTCTCAATCCAGCCGTTAAAATCCCAATTACCTTCCTTTTTCCACAATGACATTTTCTCTTCATCTAGGCTACATAGTCAATCTCCGTCGAATGTTTGATTCCCGTCGAAGCTCAGAATCATCATAAAGTGCGCCCTCAAGTCTTGTCAACATGAGAAGCAGCGCATCGATATGCTCATCAAGGTAACGGCTATCCGACTCGTTCAGTTTTCCGTATCCTTGGATTCTTTCAGGTTTGCATTCGTTAAGAGTAACCCAAACCTCAGATAGGCAGGAGTGAATACACCTTTCTGTAGATTGGACCTCGGTCGATAATCGGAAAAGCTTCTTCAACGATTCCACCTCTTTCAGCATCGCATCTATCTCAGGCCTAGCCGCTGCATCCGATTGTGGATCAATGGTACCCTCAACGGAGTAGGTTATTCCTTGCGTTTGTGGATGATCGAGTACATCAATCAAATCACGAAGACTCTTCTCCACAACGTACAGACCACCTCGCAACGCACGCCGAAGATCCTCATCCATCATGAACCGACTCCGACAGACAATATTTCATACAGTGTTCTAGGCAGTTCTCGGGTTCTTGACGTTAAGGAGGTGTTGTCTCTCAAGTTTGGTTGCAATAACTCGGAACGTTATCGTCAGATCTCTCGATAGGTCTCCGATTTGGTCGAGATATGAGAATATGTCCTTCAACCAAATTCGATATTCAGAAACCCCCATCTTGACGGCTAGAGAATTAAATTGTTCACGGATTCTATCTAAAACCCGTTCCCTGTCAGATATCATTTCGCAGAGTTCCTCAGTCTTAGATCGATCATCAGCTAGGACGCTAATGCAGTGGACGCAAGACAGCATTATCTGATTTATTTCGGCCGTTGCAGTCGTGAGTAACTCAAAAATGTCACCGTTGGAAAACCCATTCAAGTATTGAAAAAGCAATGCGCATCTTTCTATAAGGTCCGAAATTAGGTCGAAGTGTTTCGCCACATCAAGCAAATAGTCGGGATTGACGTTGAGAAATTCTACTTCCATTGTTTGTGTCGAAGCATCCTCAAACACTTTGTCAACAGATTCCTCTACGTCGGCGATTTGACGTACCCTCTGTTCGAGAGTCTTAGTGTCACTTTCACCTAGTTGTTTTGATAATACTGACAGTATGTTGGTCATCGTAACCATTTTCTCAGCCATTGATTGCAAAACCGCTAATATTCGAGTGGTTTCGCTCAAAATACCTGAACCTCTTCGAGGGTTATCAGGCCGTTACTTGCGACGATGCGTTTGACCTGAGAAAGAATAGATTCAATTTTTGAGTACTCATCAACCGTTTCAATTACGATTGGTAGGTTGACTGAGAGACCTAGGACGTCGGCTCTTGCGACTCCCCTGAGCCCGAACCCTTTCACGCCCTGTACAATAGTGGCCCCGGAAATCCCATTTTCCTTAAACAGTGAAAGCAGTAGTTCTGAGATTGGTTTGCCTTGATGTTCATCACGATTGCGAACTCTCACGGTTAGTTTCAGCATCCGCTTCATGGGAGGAGTTTGAGCCATTTTCAACTCGCTCCAAGTAGAAATAGGATAATGGCACGGCCTGCAAAAACTGCGAGAATTGACGCACCTACGTTACACAGAATGTTAAGGACAGCCAATAGGATCTCCCCTAGGTCGATCAGTCCCATAGTTTCAAACGCAAATGAAGACATGGTTGTTAACGCACCGCAGAAACCGATCCCTATTAGTAGAGTGTACCGTGGATCTAGTCCTAAGCGGGTTATGGCGGTTGAACTTGATCCAAGGATGAAGCTACCGATGATATTCACTATTAGAACGGATATTGGTAAATTGTTGAAGACCAAGTGTTCCCCAGTTATTCGGTATCGGAGTAGAGTGCCTAAGATTGCGCCAACCACTAGGCATGCTATATCATATTTCATTGTTTGGCCGCTCGCCTACACGTAAGGTAGAAGCTATTGGCCCACAACATAGTTGCGAGCGGTTAACGGCGAGCTTCACCGCCACCTCCGTTAGAATTAAAATATTTTCTTAAACCTTTCTAATTGAACATTCAAGACCGTAGTCTAGTCAGGATGAACGAGAACATTCCCATTACAACCTGCAATAGTTTTCAGTTAGGTGTGTTGAGGGCTGCTTCTCGTGCAATGGCTATTTTGTGCTTCTTGAGCCAGTTCTCAATCGCATCTGCAACAGGGTCTGACAAGTCCCTTCCTGCCCTCTTTCATGGATACTATCCCAAACCATAACTAACTACCTACCCATATCTCTCATCTCAAGGGGTTAGAAAAAGTGGTGAGCGCACTAAGGTCGAGATTCGCATAGCTGATGAGCAAGTCAAACTGTGATGTTAGCGTAATTAATGATATGCATACATAGTCTTATATGTACAATGTACCTAATGTATGCTGGTCAAATGAAATGGATCTGTTAGTAGGTATAATTATCGTAATTTTGGCTCTCTGGCTGTTGGGGTTAGCTACCGGTATCGGCGGAGCTCTAATTCACATATTGCTAATCATCGCAGTAATCGTGATAATAATTAAGATCATTCAATTCGTATTGTGATCGAGGTCTCGCTATGAATAATTCGAGTGAGCATTTGGCTAGAGGCTACAAGGCAGTCATACGGTATGTGGTATCCGGGTTCACACTGAAATGCGCTGAATACGGCTATATCACGGATCTACGTGTATCATTCACAGTACAATCCTAAGAATCGACTACATTAATTGCGACTGAAATCTCGATGCAGCTTGCCTGCTGGAAACAGAGTGAAATCCAGTATGCCCGCAATGATAGAGCTTCCGATCGCATGAATTTTAGAAATTCGTCTTGCGCATTGCGTGCGTAGACACTTCTATGAAATTAGCTTAGCCGCTGAAGTTCGCGGCTAATAGTTCAGCAGCTCTGAGGTGAAACGGGCGTGTTGATCCTAATATGGAAGATAGGGGGGCATAAAGGCCCCGTTACCGACCGATGCTGCACTCCAAGCACTAGCACCAGGTGCACCCCAGAAGGCTCCATGACCAGCAGATACTGCTGCTCCACTCCAAGCACCAGCACCGGGTAGACCCCAGTAAGCACCATGACCCGCAACGTATGCACCTTTCCCAAGCGCTGCGGCACTACCTAAGCCAGTAGCACACCAGCAACTTGCTTTACCAACGGTTGCACTAGAAGCAGCCAAAGAAGCGGCTCCAACAATCAAAGAGAATACCATATCTAAATCAACCCGCACAAGGTACGTATCACTTAGCATATAGCATTTAGCATCAAACATGTTAACGCCGTCTGTAAGGCCAGTCACCTTATTTTCAAGCTATTTTGGCGTCTTAATTCGAATAATGTGGCAAGAATCGATGAAATGGGCACTTTCCACCTTTTCTCTATTCAACCTTGAGTAGCAAATTCTAGTACGCAAAATCCGGTGAGAGTTGACATTATCTTGTACCTAACTATCAAGTCAAACTAGGCCCATCTCATCTTAGCTTACAAAACTGCCAACGAGAGATTGTTGAGGAAATTGGCTTCCACGTGTTATTATCACACAAACCTACCCGCGAACAATATATGCAGTCGTTGCGGCCGCAGGATTTGTGCTTCATGCACGAAACCTTACGGTGATCTAGCCCTATGCCCCACTTGCTTCCACACGTCCGTAATGAATAAACTGACACCACAAATTCCGACCCCAACGACGGAAACGAAATCGAAGGCCCAAGATGGATCAGATGCTAAGCCTCACATCCCTTATAGGAGAACTATAATCGTACTGCTAACAACTTCAGCGGTTTTGATCTGGTTTAATGCGGAGGCCCTACTTTGGTGGCCGGCGTTCTATGCGATCTGGGTAGGCTTTTTCCCGTGGATAGCTCAACTTGGCGATTTCAGCTTCATCCTTGGTGTGATGCTGGGATTGGTGATCGACATGGCAGTTGTTACATACTCACTAGGATTCAGATTGGAATCAGCGTTCATCATCTTCCCTACAGCCATCATCAGTTTCTTGATAGGCGGCGGCTTTCTAGCGGGACTGATAATTGCAGTCCTGACGGGGATTTTCATAATGATGAACGAAAAGAAAGTTTCTCCTCAGACGACGGAACCACAACGACTCGCTACCCGATGAATATTCAGGGTTAGTGTCTGTTTTCACATTCAAGAATTTACTGTAATCCATCATCCTCCGTCAAGCTGTGGCCGGAGGAACGATCGCAGGTCGATGTTTTCGGCTCTCGGGTTTAGCTTTCGATCTAGTATTATTATTCGGTTCCGATCATAGCGACCACTCGCGATTTTCCGAAGTATAATTGACTCAGACTTTGTACGGCCGATGTAAGTGCCTGCTGAGTAATGCAGACTAAATCCGATGAGGACGATGAGGGCATAGTGGTAGGAAGTAGGTGCTCCTGAATAGAGAACTTTATAGAAAATTTGTAGTAGGCTGATCACTATGCTGATACCAACAACTGATCCAAGTACAGTAAATAAAATGGTTGAGTGAAACGGTCCTGAATTGATGCCGACAATCTTGAAGCGTCTGAAGTATGGAAGAGCTATCGAAGGAACCAGACCAGAGATCAGAGTGATCGCGATCAAGCCTGGTGTCAGTCGGAGCGAAAATATGACCGCGTTTGCATGCAGCGGGGTAGCGAAGAAGTTCAATGACCGCAGTACCGTGCCTAGCATAGAATGTCTTGTGGTAATGGGCAAGGTTGAGGTTGTGGTTTTGGTTTCGGTGGTTGTTGTCCTTGCCGGAATAGCGCTGTAGATGTCCCATCCTATTGCAATCGATGTGAAGAACAATACTAGTGGAAGGTAGATTAAATGAGATTTTTCGATGAGTGTTTTTCTTAGTTTCAAGGATTTTTCCTCTTTAGGCTCGAGCAACTGTCTCGTCTTGGTGAGCTTCGAAAACAGTCCTGCTATGCGTAACGAGCATATGCCTCCGAGGAGTACGATTGAACCATAACCTAGGCCTATGACCAGGAGCCCGGCTCCTGAGGTCAAGAGTGCGATTGCAACTTGATCGAGGTGAGCATGTGTGAGTTGTGGGATTGTGAATATTGAAATCGCGGCGATACAATACGCGACGAAGCCTAGGATCAGTGGTACGGCCGAATCCATAACCGCTTTCCGTTCTCTAAGTTTTACGTTCTTCTCAGTTTGTTCAACCATTTTTTGAGTCGTCCTGTTTTCGCGGCAGATTGGCTTCTGTGGTATCCGTCAAATCCCTTGCTATTATGAGCGTTTCGACCAGACATCCGACCGCGTATGTAGTCTAGGCGAATAGTTCGATGTAGATTCCGTTAAGGCCCTTAATGTACACCCATGTGCTTGATGCTGTTTTCATACTCAGGATTACTGGAAAGCCCGCTTTGTCTGCTTCTGAAGTGGCTTTTTCTAAGTCATCCACTTTGAAGGCAAGGTGGTCTATTCCCTCTCCGACTTGATATTCCGTGTTGAATTTACTGTCCTGCGTGTAGTAGTTCAATTCGAGAACTTGTCCGTCTTGTTGAGTTGCCAAGTTGACGACTTCTCCTTTCGCTTGCTCAATCTTGGTTCTGCTTATAACTTTCATTCCCAAAATTTTGGTGTAAAAGTCCAAAGATTTCTCTAGATCCTTAACGCGGATGCCAGTATACGCGAATTTCGTTTTCATTTCCATCCATCGATCCTGTTGGCTCTTCTTCGTAATCGTTTTCTGTCAGACGTCGGTACGTTTGCCCTCATAAGTAGATTTTGCGCTTTCCGATGAATCAGGAATTGGATGGACTGATTGAGTCCACGATGATCGTTCCTGTCATCCATGGATGTGGGTCGCAGTGATACGGATATGTTCCTGGCGTCGTGAACGTGTAAGTCCAGCTTGAGCCCGGTTGAATTATTCCAGAGTAGAATAAACCCGTGTCACTGTGAACATCGTGCCAGTCAGAATCTTCATTCTTCCAGATTACTGTATTATTGACTCCGATCACAATTGTGATTTTCGTAGGCTCAAAGCCAAGGCTCGCATTAACGCTAGCTTCAGGCTGAATAACCACCACAACTGAGTTAGGGTTAGGTTTGCTGAACGGCGACTGTGACAAGTAGAGTACCACAACAGTTACAATCATGCAAATCACAACCGACGCAAGCAAGACCGTTCGATTTCTAATGCAATTTCACCCCTCAGCCGCCAATCGGTACGATCGATTCTCCTAGAAGCGTAAATACATATTGAATTAGCCTTCGGAGAGCCTAACAAATGAGAACCCATTCCCCAACTTTACATTTGTTTCAATATTTTTCGTAGATCCGTAGACTTGATTAGTTGTGTACAGTAGGGTTAAACCTGTCAAACCGAGACAGATGTCATGGCACGGAAACGCAGAGGGCAAACTCGTTCGGTAACGAAATCAGTTTGCAGATACGGCCGGAAACAACGAACGGTGATACGGCAGAGAACATGCGTCGTAATACGTCCAAACGATGCGTACCGTGGAAAGCAAGGTCTTGATTATTTCGCGGGCATCTCAACACAGAGCGCGGGATCCACCGGGCTCTGTATGCATCTTCTGTCCCTACCGGCTGGTGGTCGTTCGACCCCTCACTACCACAGACGTCATGAGTCGATCATTTACGTGCTCTCCGGTGAGGCCGGTATGTGGTACGGGGATGGGCTTAGCCATCATCTGACTGTGAAGACGGGAGATTTTCTGTATATTCCAGCGAATGTTCCTCATCTTCCATACAATTTGAGTGACACGACTTCATGCACGGCGGTCGTTGCTCGGACAGACCCGAACGAGCAGGAAAGCGTCGTAATCTACGATGTCCCAGATCCTGGTCCGCCTAAACTTAAACGAGCACATCGTTGAGGTTCGAACTATACGAACCTCGATCCCGACAAGTGTCATCATGCATCGGAAATGTCTAATTCATTAAATCTGGCAAATAAGACGAAAAACGGGCAGTCAGGATGCTTAGGATTCGGAAAGCTATCGCTTCTGATGCGATGGGAATATGTGAAATTTACAATCAAGCAATTGACGAAAGAATGGTGACTTTGGAAACCGAACCAAAAACAGAGTTGGAGCGCCGCAAATGGTTAGACGAACATGACTTGAAGCATCCAGTCTTAGTTGCTGTAAGAGATCAGCACGTTAGCAAAATTGGGCTCGGTGGGAAGGACGAAGAGATTGTGGGTTGGGCCTCAATTTCGATCTACCGAACCAAATCATGGTATTTGGGAGTTGGTGAGTTCTCAATTTATGTCAAGCAAGGTTCAAGAAGTACAGGCGTCGGCAAGCAATTAATGACCGCACTCATCGACGAAGCTAAGCGCCTTGGATACTGGAAAATCCTAGGGCGCATACTCGCATTCAACGTTGCAAGCCGCAACTTGTGCAGGAGCTGTGGATTCAGAGAAGTAGGGATGTACGAGAAACATGGAAAACTCAACGGAAAATGGGTCGACATGGTAATAGTTGAAAAGCTCATCCACGAGAATTTGTAATGAAAGAACTATACTACACTACTAGGCCACTCACCAATTCAAGCGCCAGATGATACTCTCTCAATGATGTTCCATACCGATCGTGGCTCATGCGGGAAGAACTGGTGCATGTCAGAAATTGATCACGCCCAGAGACGAATCTTAATCAGTGAAAATGATACAAAGTAAATATCTTATTCAACGAAAACCAATCTAATCCAGGAGATCAGATGGCTTCGGATCGCGTAATAGAGATACCCTCTGAGTGGGGAGGAATAATTCCGACTCAGGTTTTTCTTGACGAAGGAAAACGTATCGTAGACGAAGCCTCCAAGAATAATATTCCGTTAAGGTTGCTAGGTGGAGTCGCGATTCGCTACCACTGCACCGAACACATGGATTTTGCAAATAAGCTCGGTCGCCAAGTTGGGCAGGGACAGCAAGAGTATACTGATCTCGATTTTGTGTCGTATTCAAAATTCCGTAATGACATGAAGAAATTCTTCGAACAGATCGGTTACGATAGGAGAAAGGCTACGTTATCAAGCGCCGCGACTCAGCGTCAAATTTATTTTCATCCGAAAGGTTGGTTTCATGTCGATGTCTTTTTTGACAAGCTGCTTGCCGCTAATCACCCAATAGACTTTAGAAATCGGCTTCAGTACGATTCACCCACGGCAACTCCGACTGACCTTCTGCTTGAGAAGGTGCAAATTGTTTTTCCTGGAATGAAAGATGTGACAGACATTATGCTACTTATGCGAGCGCATGAAATTTCGGTTACTGAGGAGAAGAATAAGATAAACGCAAAATACGTTGCCCAACTCTTGGCTGGCGATTGGGGATTCTGGTATACTGTAACGAATAACTTGCATGGATTGAAAGAGCATGTCGACGCTATGGAGACCTTCTCAGCTGAAGATAAACAAGACTTGATTTCGAAAACAGATCTTCTCATGAAAGCAATCGATGAAGAGCCAAAGAGTGGAGGTTGGAGAATGCGATCGATGATAGGTGCTAAGAAACAATGGTACAATCCTGTTGAAACGTCGCAAACAGTCGGCGAATTTGGAATCTGGAAGTTACGAGATAAGAAATCTTCGTGAATCTTTCTTGCTGTTTGATCAGAGCAGTGTTTTCGGTGTGAACCGCTGAGAGTAGTAGTCGCTCTAGCCCGTCCGGATGCATGTAGACTCCGTGTTTCAGCATTTCATCTCTGAAGCGTTTGTACTTCTCTAGGTCAGATTGGATAGCTTGTCTATATGTTGAAACCTTGCGTAGCTTGGTGAAGTATATTGAGAGCAGCGGACCTACTTGGTTGATTATGACATGGTAACCAGATTCACGAAATACTTCCGTTAAGCCCTGTTTCAGTTTTGCACCGATCTGGGTCATTTTGCGAAATGCTTCACCATCATTCTCTAGAAGGGTTTGCAAGGTTGCATATGCCGCTGAGAGTGATAGCGGGTTGGCGTTGTATGTACCGCCGAAGCTGATTCTTCCGGGTGCAATCATGCTCATGATCTCCTTTCTGCCTGCAACGGCCGCCACTGGGGCTCCTCCTCCTAACGCCTTCGCGTAACATGCGAGGTCAGGTATCACGCCGTAGAGTTCCTGTGCTCCGCCCTTTGCAACTCGAAATCCGGTCAAGACTTCATCGAATATTAGGAGCACGTCATACTTTGTGGTGAGTTCGCGGAGTTGTTTCAGATAATCTGATTCTGGGGGAATTATCCCTTGATTAGCCATTATTGGTTCAGTTATTATTGCGGCCACGTCTCCGCTGTGTTTCTTGAGAATTCGTTCTAGCGAGGTAGGATTGTTCCAGGGAGCAACAATAACCGATCGTGAAACTCCTTCGGGGATACCTGGGTAGTATGGTAGTTTCGTTGGGCTCGTCTCCAAGCCTGAGACGGGTGAGGGTGAGTCGACGCTGAAGAGAACAGAATCGTGATGTCCGTGATAGTGCCCTTCAAATTTAATTATCTTATCTTTGCCCGTAATCGCTCTGGCTATGCGGACCGCTTCCATCGTAGCTTCAGTTCCAGTGTTGGAGAATGTGATCATCTCAGCGCAGGGAACTGCGTTGGTTACGAGCTTCGCAACTTGGATCTCAAGTTCCGTTGTCGTTCCGAACATTGTCCCCTTCTCGAGCTGTTTCTGAATTTCCGCGAGAATTCTTGGGTGCTTGTGACCGAGGATTAGGGATCCGTATGCCATCAGGTAGTCAACGTAACTATTTCCGTCTACGTCAGTGACTCTAGGTCCTTCGCCGCTTCTGAATAGGATTGGATAAGGTTCGTGTAAGTGAACGCGAACGTTCGATGATGCACCGGATGGCAGGTAGATTCCTGCCTCTTCGTTGAGTAGCCTAGATCTTTCGGTTGATGGGCTCAGTTCAGCTTGTGGCTCGATGACGCTAAGCAGTTTCGGTTCCTCTCGCCGTTCTAAGGCTAGCGTTTTCCATCAACTCCTCATAGACTATATCTACCATAATCTGCCATATATTTTAGTATCTTGGTATATTAGCTCATTTCTCACATTTATGTGGCAGAAAACTGCATAATTTGCTTAAAAACTTCTTAAGGCTTCAGTTGCTTAGAGAGAATAAAGCCGCCTTTTGGGCGGTTAATTGCCTCTTGGACCCGGGGGTGCTTATATAGAGTCGTTTCGTGAGAAGCCCAGTTTCTACTGGAGACGGTTATCTCCGCTAGTCGCATGCAGGCGTAATTTGCGAGAACCTATCTGAGGCGCAGCCGCGTAGTGACTGGGTTTGTGTGGGAAGATAGCATCCCGGACTCAAGTATTAATTTGAATGAGCCTTTTTCGCTTTTTTACGAATATCGTGCTGCAAGTTACTGATCTTCGGACGGGTGCACGAACACAAAAGTACTTTTGGTTTGAAGACTTAAACTGCAAATAGCTAGGCCGGAAGCGTTAAAACTCATTTTCAAACAACGTTTGTTACATAACTTAGAGTGAAATTTTAATTGGTAAGCAGTCGAGCGATCGGGAAAGTTCAGGCCGTTGTAATAATTTTAGTTTTGGTTGTCGCTGTAGCGTCGGGAATCTACTATTATTCAGTAAGTAACACGAGCATGGCGACAAGTAGTAGTTCGAGTTCGAGCTCAAGTCAACTGCCAACGTCACTCGTCGCTGAGGAAGCGAGTCAGCCGGATTCATTGGATCCAGCTGTTACCTACACGACGCCAGGGTGGGAGGTTGTTGAGCAGATCTATCAGGGGCTTCTTGCGCCGAACGGAACAAGCTATAGCACCTACGTTGGCGCGTTAGCTCAAAACTGGACCGTGTCGTCGGATGGGATGACGTACACGTTTTGGCTTCGGCCAAACGTGACGTTCAGTAATGGTGATCCTTTCAACGCTTACGTGATGTGGTTCTCCATTTACAGAACCCTAGTGATGAATCAGGGACCGGCTTGGATTCTTGGCCAGAACCTCGCTGCAGGAAACGGCATGACCTTCAACGTTACGGACAAGATGTTGAATTCGATAAATTATGTTAATCCGAATTCGACAGACTTAGGTTACATGAGCTATGCTAACCAGTCTGTTCAAGTAGTTCAACCTAACGAATTGTTGATTCATCTCGGATACGGTTACAATGGTCAAGCTCCCTACTCCGCATTTCTAGCCACGTTCATTACTCCGATGGCTATGGCCGTTGATCCGAAGGTCGTCGAGGCGAATGGAGGAGTCGTAGCGGGTCAACCGAACAACTACATGGAAACCAACGCTCTCGGTACAGGTTTCTACGAATTACAATCATGGGTTCAGGGACAGAGCGTAACTTTAGTCAGGAATCAGAATTATTGGGGAACGAATGTTCCGGCTTCACAACTCAACGAAGCGATACAACCTGCGATACTTGACACTATCAGTATCTATTACAAAGCGGCATCTGCCATGATTGCGGATCTACAATCCAATACCGCCCAAATGATCATTGCACCCTCAACCCAATACAGTGTTCTTCAGCAAACGGCAGGTGTTACAGCATCTATTCTGCCGCCCGTATTTGGGTCGGCGGAGAGCATTATCTTCGTTTACATGGACCCATACGCATTCCAACCGTTCCAAGACAGACGAGTTAGAGAAGCGATCTCCTACGCGATCGACTACAAAGCCATAATCCATTCTGTTTTCAACGATCTGGCAACCCAATGGATCGGCCCAATTCCACCAGGATTTCCTGACTATAATGAGTCAACACAGGGGCTGCAACCCTACCAGTATGATCCGATCATGGCAGCGACTTTGCTCGCCCAGGCCGGTTACAAATCCACGTTACCAAACGGCACAGTGCTAAACTCGGGAGGGAAAGTGTTTCCGTCCGTGAATTTCCTTTACGATGCTGACGAGGCAACTGAAAGTCAAGTCGCGCAGATCATATCATCAGAGTTGCAGGCGATAGGCGTCACAATCACGCTCACGCCGCTAACCTTCAAACAGTACGCGAACGTAATAACTGCAACAGACGACGTGAACAGCACGTCTTATCCATTTGGCATAAGCTACTACAGTGAAGACTACACAGCAAGCATCGATTACGTGTCCGCCCTAATAACGACTGGTCAGGTAGGATTCAGCGGGTTCAATAATCAGACTGTTACGGGCTGGGAATCTGCGGCCGCGACTAGTCTCGATCAAGGAACAATAGTTGCTAACTTCCAGCAAATTACGAGAGCCATGTATTATGATTACACGGACATTTGGTTGTACGTGCCTTACCTCATGGCAGCGAATAGGAGCAATGTTGCCGGGATGATTCCTAACCCGGCAGGATCGGGAATGGGTTACTTCATGTTTTACAACACAATACACTATACTTCGTAGATGAAGAGTTCTGGTTTACTTCAAGGATTTTTTTTCTCTCCTAGGTAAAAGAATAGTTGGATCAATACTAGTCTCGATTGGCACAGTCACAATCATTTTCTTCATCTCGCATGTTCTCAACCCGGACCCGGCGAGGCTTTGGGCTGGCCCTAGAGCGCGTCCGTCAACGATTATTGCTGTTGCAGCGAGATACCATTTGAACGAGCCAATCTACTTACAATACTATTACTTCATGCGGGATCTAATCAGCGGAAATTTTGGGATCGACCCGTTAACTGGGCAGACGATTCTATCGGAGATTCGATTCTATTTACCTAACACACTTGAGCTTGTCCTGTTCTCCTTCGTTATCTTAGTCATTGTGGGAGTCGTCTTAGGATATCTCGCGGGAATGCGCTTCAGCACTTTCGGAGATTCCGTGATTAGAGTAATTTACCTAACGTCATGGTCAGCTCCAATGTATCTCGCGGCGATTTTAGCGATTTTGCTTTTCGCGCATTATATTCCAATTTTTCCTTCCGGAGGAATGTATTCTTTGTCAGAAGCACCGGTGAAGAGCATCACCGGGTTCTTTCTAGTCGATGCTCTTCTTGAACTCAACTTACCTGCGTTTCTGTCAGGGCTTCAACATCTCATCCTGCCGGCATGTGTGTTAGCTTTCGTGAACTTCGGTTTGGTATCGAGGGCGGTGAGGTCTTCGATCTTGAATGTGAGATGGTCAACGTATGTTAAGACTGCACGAGCTAAGGGCTTGAGGGAGGGAGAAGTAAAACGGAAGCATATTCTGAGGAATGCGTTGATTGATGCAACAAGCCTGAGTGCTGTATTGTTTGGTTGGGTTCTGACGAGTACTGTTGTTGTAGAGGAGTTATTCGCTTGGCCAGGCTTAGGACAGTTTGCATACCAGGCGATTTATGCTAATGACTATCCGGTTCTGATTCCCGTAGTTGTAGTTTTTACGGTCGGAGTGATCGCGGCCAATTTCGCTGCGGACGTAGCATACTCGTTACTTGATCCTAGAATAATGATGGGGGCTCAAGGTGCTGCAATCACTAAAATTTAGGCAACTAATTTTCGCAAACCGTCTATCGACATTAGGTCTGGTTATTGTAATCGTTTCAGTAGTGGCTGCAGTTCTTTTCATTATTTTCGGGAGTTCGATCACGCTGTATAACCCGTATGCTGTTAACCTTCAACAATCGAATTTGCCGCCGAGCGTCACTCATTTCTTCGGTACGGACTTTGAAGGGAGGGACATCTTTGCTAGAGTGATCGCGGCTCTTCCGATCGATCTCGGTTTGCCCATCGCGATTGTTGTTCTCTCCTGTCTCATTGGGATTTTTCTCGGTATGGCCGCTGGTTACTTGGGAGGTGTTGTTGACGAAATTGTAATGAGGGTGACTGATCTGTTTCTTGCTTTCCCAACAATAATCATGGTGCTCGCTATCGCGGCAACGCTTGGATCAGGGCTTTTGAATGCCATGCTTGCGTTCGTTTTTGTTTGGTGGCCTCCGTACGTTAGATTAGTTAGGGGTGGCGTTCTAGAGGTTTGCTCCGAAGATTTTATTTCCATATCGAAAGCGTTGAATTCATCGTTCTACAATATCATAAGAAAAGGTATTCTTCCGAATGTCGCTCCTTCAGTCATGACGTATGCAACGCTTGATATTGGAACTTGCCTGCTTGAAGTGTCTATTCTTGGTTTTCTTGGTGTCGGGATTCCGCCGGGAACCCCTGAGCTTGGCGTAATGGTTGGCTCGATAAGCTATGACCTGTACAGCTATCCTTGGCAGGCACTGATTCCTGCCTTCGTTACGATGCTGCTGGTCCTAGGTTTCAGTTTCTTGGGCGAGGGCGCGAGAGAAGCTTCTGACGTGAAAGTTAGGCCGTATATTGTTTTCAAAGAGAAAATCTTCGGCAAAACGCCAAAGATAAGACAGGAATTAGCGCAGCATTAACCGAACGAACAGCTATGCTTCAGACCGCGGTTTTGTATCCCTGTTTTGGATGGCTTCACTTTCATGTAAGAAGCACGCTGCGTACTGGTCTGAGCCTAGATTGAACATCGGTGGAGAATTCACGCATTTTTCGAAGACGTGCGGACAGACTTTACTGTATACACAACCGGTCGAGGAAGATCCCTTCTCACTTAATCCGTCTTCCTTTTGAAGCTCAACGCGTTTGATTCCTGGAACATTGGACATGAGCCTTACTGTGAAGGGATGTTTGGGATTTGTCACAACGTCGTAGGTCCTCCCGACTTCCATCAGTTTTCCGTAGTAGAGAATTCCAAGTGAATCGCTCATGTATTTGATGACGTTGATGTCATGTGTGATGAAGAAGTACGAGAGATGTAGCTTTGACTTCAGTTCTTTTAACGTGTTCAAAACCTGGGCTTGCACAGATACGTCCAACGAACTGGTTGGTTCGTCGAGCACCAGCATCTTCTTCGGTACGACAAGTGCTCTCGCAAGGCTCACTCTTTGCTTCTCGCCACCACTGAGTTCTCTAGGGAATGCCACGAGGCAGCTCTTTCTTAAGCCCACCAGGTCGATGACTTCTTCTATTCTGCTGTCATAGTCGCGTCTGTCAAAGCTTTTCGAGGCGACCAGCGATTCTTTTACGATTTCCTTAACTCGTAGGCGTGGGTTCAGAGAGCCGACTGGATCCTGGAAAACTATTCCGACGTTTTCTCTTAGGTAAGTTAGGTCTGCTTTCTTTCGGAAGTCAATCTCTTTACCTAGTATCTTTACGGATCCTTGCCTTGGTTTGAACAGTCCAACGAGGGCCCAAGCTATTACTGATTTTCCTGACCCCGTTTCTCCGGCTAGACCAAAAGTTTCGCCCTGTCTGATTCGGAACGAGACGTCGTTGACTACGTTCATCATTCCCGATCCTCTTTCGAACAACAATAAACTCCCACCCCTCACTCTGAAGGTGACGGTGAGGTTATCCACTTCTACAATGTTCATGTCTTCTCAGCCAACCAACATGCGACGCTGCGGCCATCCTCATTGAAGGCTGGTGGTTCGGTGTCCTTGCATTTCTGCATGACGAAGGGGCACCTGGGATGGAATTTGCAGCCCGTGGGTAGTTTCCGTAGGTCAGGGGGTTCACCAATAGGGGCAGGTAGTGGTGGGGAGTCGGCAAATCCCTGTGGAATTGCAGCGAACAGTTTCTGTGTGTAAGGATGCTTCGGATTGCTCAGTATGGCTTCTGTTTTGCCTTCTTCCATCACTCTGCCGGCGTACATGACATACAATCGATCGCAGATTTGTGAAGCAACCATCAAGTCGTGGGTTATGAGCATCATAGTTGTGCCTGTTCGTCGATTCAAATCCTTGAGTATGTTCAGTATTCTGTTTTGGACGTACACGTCGAGCCCGGTAGTCACTTCATCCAAGATGAGAAGCCTTGGCTTTTCGACTATTGCCATTGCGATCGAAACGCGCTGTCTCATTCCACCAGACAA
>Ga0326727_10012702_pt1 | contig 19075 bp, 15 predicted proteins | sample MB2enrmetagenome_FD_207643 | JGI IMG/M metagenome (GOLD analysis project Ga0326727, IMG submission 207643) | Lab enriched peat soil microbial communities from McLean, Ithaca, NY, United States - MB29MY | ecosystem: Environmental > Terrestrial > Soil > Wetlands > Peat | place: USA: New York...
TACACGCAGATGGGGGAGAAGGAGAATTCTGAGTTCATTATCTGCGTGAATCTGCGTCATCTGCGGGCAATTCCGGATTCGGTTGCGGCTGGCCGCGCCGGGTAATCCGTGGTAATTCCCTCAGCCCTCACTCCGGTCACCCGCGCACCACGCGCTTCCAGGCCAGCTTGGATTCCTTGAAGTTGAGCAGCAGCGCCACTTCCAGGCCGGTGATATTCAGATAACCAAAAAAGTCGGTTGACAAAAATTAGAACCTATGGGTACATACTCCCCATGAGAAACGTAAGTATGCTCAGAGGTCGCCGCCGGCAGGTCAAAACCGGCCAAATAGGCCCGGCGGAAAAAGGGGCGGAAACCCCTCCAAACCCCCTTTCGGAACCTTTACCAATAAAGGTCAATCAAGGTGGATAAAGGTGGATAAAGGTGAATACAGGTAAAAAGAATAAAAAAAATTGGTGAAAAAATGGTTCTTCGCTGTTTTCAGGGAAATGCCGGCCGCCGTTGGGTTTATTTCACACCCTCGGTTTCCCGCTCTTGGAGTCCGCCGGTCGCTTCCCCGGTTGACATTTTGGCACGGTTCCGTCAACCTCGCCTCCTGATGAGCGAGGCCAAAACCAATTCTCCCTCACCCGCGTCCTGCTGGACGCGGCCGCGGCGCCCCAATCCTTGGCGAAGCGCAGGAATTGCCACTGAACGGGTGAAATTGTCGGCAGCGCAGCGATGCGTCGGCGAGACGCCGACGCGTGCGACCGGGACGGTCGCGCTCCCCGGCAAGTCGCCACTGAATGGGGTGCAAATCCGATTTCTGGCAATTCCATTGATTTTGGCGCTGGCGACGGTGTTCTGCGGCTGCAAGGAAGGTCCGGTATCACGGCCGACGTCGCCCGCCGACAAGCCGGCATCCGGGCCGGTCGCGGGGCGGGCGGAAAAAAACTGCCTCGACTGCCACGGCCCCTTCGACAAGCTCATCGAGGTTACCGCCAAGTACGTCGCGCCCACCGGGGAAAAGACCAGTCCTCATCGTTACGTGCCGCACGATTCGAAGCTGGAGAAAGATATTCCCGACTGCACCCACTGCCACACGGCGCATCCGCTTTCTCCCTTGCCGGCCAAGGCGTCCATTGACTTGTCCAAAGTGAGCGTGGAATGGTGCTATACCTGCCATCACGAAAAGAATTTCGAGTCATGTAAAAACTGTCATCCCTGAAACGCACGCGCGCGTTGAATGACCATATAACCAGAAAAGGAGCAAATCATGTCCATCAATAATACCCCGGTAAATCGCAGGCAATTCCTCAAAGGTTCGGTGACCGCCGGCGCGGCGATGGCGGCCGGAGGCGTGGTTGGCGGGTTGACTCCCACCACGGCCAAGGCGGACAGCGTTCCGGCCAAGTGGGACAAGGAAGTGGATGTAGTGATCGTGGGAACGGGACATGCCGGACTGACGGCGGCCATCACCGCCACGGATGCCGGCGCCAAAGTGGTCATCCTTGAAAAACTGAAGAAGGAATTTGAGGGAGGCAACAGCAAGGTTTCGGGAAACATGTGGTGGACGCCCACCAACCTCGCGCAGGCACTTGAGTACATCGGCGCCCTGAGCTATGGCCTGACTGACAAGGAGTGCATCCAGGCCCTCGCCGAGGAGATGCTCAAGCTCAATGATTGGTTGAAGACGCTTGGCATCGGGGCCTCTCCGCTCGGCATCTTCCAGCCCGAGCACCCCGAACTCCCCGGCGCCGCGTGCGTGCGGACCTGGAGCAGCAGCAATGGAGCCTCGGATGCCAAGCTGTGGACTCCCCTGCGCGAGCAGGCGGCCAAGCGGAACGTGGAAGTGTTGTACGAAGCGGCGGCCAAGACGCTCATTCAACTGCCTTCGAGGGAAATCGCGGGAATCCGGGCCGAGGTCGAGGGCAAGCCCTATTTCATCAAGGCCAAGAAGGGCGTCATCCTCTGCTGCGGCGGCTTTGAGTTCGACTTCGAGATGCAGAAACAGTTCCTGCCCGGCTGGCCGATTTACGGCCTGGGTTCGCCGGGCAACACTGGAGACGGCGTCCGCATGGCCCAACAGGCCGGGGCGGCTCTCTGGCACATGAACAATCCGTTGGCCGGCCTGGGCGGCATTGTCGTGCCGGAAATTGCGCCGGTGGTGATTCCCATCAACGTGGCCGGTGGCTACATCCGGGTTGACAAGCTGGGCAAACGCTTCATGTCCGAGGACCGGCAGAGCCGCCACGGTTTTGGCCAGAAGGAATATCTGATGTTCTTCGACGGCGTGATCGGCGACTTCACCCGTCTGCCCTGCTACACGATCTTCGACGAAACGGCGCGCTTGAGGGGTCCGCTTGCTTCGTCCGGCCGCAAGTTCGGGTGGTACGGCTGGCATCCGGGTTATGAATGGAGCCGGGACAACAGCAAGGAAATCGAGAAGGGCTGGATCATCAAAGGCGAGACCATCGCCGAACTGGCCGCCAAGCTGGGGATGAAGGCCGAGGACCTCGAGGAGACGATCACCAAGTATAACGAGAACTGCAAGAAAGGGGCGGATCCCGATTTCAACCGTTCGGCGCGAAGCCTGGTGGCCCTCGAGAAGGCGCCCTACTACGGAGTGAAGCTGTTCCCGACCATGTACAACACGCAGGGCGGCCCGAAGAGAAACGCCAAGTGCCAGGTGGTGGACCCGTTCGATCAGCCCATTCCGCGCCTCTACACCGCGGGCGAGTTGGGATCATTCTGGGGTTGGATGTACAACGGCGGCGGAAACAACGCCGAGTGCCTCTGCACGGGCCAGATCGCCGCACGCAACGCCGTCGCCATGAAACCGCTCGAGTAGAACCGGCAGATCGGTTTTGCGTTCGGCAGTGTCCTAAATTGATTGTTGCAGTGTCGGCGTTGTTCGCCGATTTCGAGCCACAGGCTCGACGCTACAACAAATTGGGACGCTGCCTTCCGTTCTGCCGGAATGGCATGGTTGCGCCTGCTATTTGCCGGACGTGGCTGGCGGGCCGAGCGCGGGGCGCGGGTCAACCTGCCAAACTCGCCTGGCGCCGGGGTCGGCCAAGGGGCCGGGAGCCCTGCTTTCTCCGGTGGCGTTGCCGAACATGTCGTTGTCAATCGAATTGAAGACGCTCACCTTTGGATATGCCTCCCGGTTGCCCATCGTCAGTTCCAAACGGTCGGGGTCAAAGTCCAACTGCATGTTGCCCGAGGCACTGTTCTTGTCCCAGCCGTGGGACTCGCGCCAGGCCGGCAGGTCGAGCCACTGCTTGGAGTCGGCTGTGAGAAATCCAAGAAAACCGCCGGGCATGGAGACATAGAGGTTGCCGTCGGCCTCATTGGTTTCGTTGATGAACACGATGGCTGCCTTGCCGCAACTGGCGAAGATGTTGTTATAGACCTTGATCTCCCGGCCGGTGCCGCTGCCGGCGCGCTCCTCGCGCAAGATTGGAAAAACGCCGGCGTTGTCGCAGTGGCCGAACAGGTTTTGGGCGATGATCAAACGATCAGAGGCATGAACAAAGATGCCGGAGCCGGCGGCGCCGCGCTGCCCGGGCGTGCCCGGCTCGGCGTTGCGGACATCCCAGATCACGTTGTTGTCAATCTGGTTAAAACTGCGGCTCATCTCGATATGCACCGCCGCGCTGACGGTTAGAATATCGGCGAGCACATTGCCGGTGATGCGGCAGTTGGCGTTGCCGCTGTCCAGCCAAATCGCGTTGGCGTGGCGGATGTGCCGCACGACGTTGCGGCGGAAGAGCAGGTTCCGGGAGTTGTGGAACTTGGCCCCGGCGGCTTCCCAGGCGCGTTCGGCGTCCTGCCAGCCGACCCACTCGATGAGATTGTCCTCGACAAGGGTATTCTGGGTTCCCATGCCGCCGATGCCTTCGACGCCGCAATAGCGGATGGTGTTTCCGCGGATGATGTGAAACGCTCCGGCCTGAGGCGCGGGACCGGAGTTCCTGTCGCCGTTGCCGATGTCCAGGCCGACGCCGTTGGCCCATTCAATGGTGTTGCCTTCGATGATCCAGTGGTTGCCGCCGGCGGTGGAGACGAGGCCGCGCTGCGGCGGCGGGAAACCGTTGCCGGCGTGCTGGAAGGTGATGCCCTTGATGCGGATGTAGCCCAGGCCCTTTTGCGATGGGGCGAAGGCCTGCTCGCGGGTGGTGATTTCGATCAGGGGCCTGGCGGGAGTTTCCGCGGGCACGCGGATGGCAATGACGTTTCCCGGGTTTGCCACCCAGAACCGGGCGTCCGGCGAGCCGCCGACTTCCTGCATGATCGGTCCACCGCGCGAGCGTGGAGGCAGGCCGCCGCGGGTGGCGGGTTGGGCCGGGGGTTCGTTGGTGGCCGGGATAGCCGGTTGGGGCGCGGGTTGCAGCCGCGTGTTGCCCAGTTCGCGCAACTGCTCCACCGGCTCCAGCGGCTGGCCGTCCACGAAGACCAATCCTCGCCGGCGGAAATACGGACCCATGTCAACTTTCTTGGTATCCAGCCAGGACCAATCGCCCGGCACGTCGGCCAAGGCGAAGGGGTTGTAGGCATCCGGGAACATCGCGCCCGTGAGTTCGTGTTGCCAGATGTTCGTCTGGCCCCCGCCGCCGCCGCGCATGGGAACGGCGCCGGGCTGCCAGCCGTCATTGAGGACTTCCGACCCTTTCACGACGACCTTCGCTCCCGGCGCAGCCTCATAACTGATCATCTGATCCGGGCTTGTGCCGCCGCGCGCCGGGCGGACGCACTCACGGTAAACGCCGGCGGCAATGACCACGCGCTCGCCGGGTTGGAGGACCTCCGCGGCTTTGCTGATGGTGCGGAAGGGCTGCTCGCTGGTGCCGGGGCCATGGTCGGTGCTCCGGGTTGAGTTGCCGTCCACATGGTAGGTCTTTGAGAATTGCAGCGGCTGCTCCCAAAAAACGAAGTTCGTGCCGTCCGGCAGGTGCGAGTCCGTCGCCACGGCCCGCTGGCAGGCAGAAAACCAGAGAACGGACGCGACGCAAAACGCCGCGGTGCAAACCGGCCGGGTTCTAGTTTGGTCGTTTTTCACGGTCTTTCTCCTGAGATCTCTTGATCATAATCCTAATCATAATCTTATTCCCCCTCCACTGAAATCTTCCAGAAACCGTAATGGATCAGTCGAATATTGCATTGAATTGCCGCTTGAAATTCCGGATCGCGCTGTTATTATTGTACCAAGCCCAATGAACCGGAAGACCAAATTGTCGGTTGGTTCAGTAAAATGAAAACTTCCCGAAGGCATTCCTTTGTCCACAGCCTCCCATGACGGAAACAAACGTAATCCTATATTGGGTTCAAGCGGGCGCCGCCCTCTGGCTGGCGTTCATTCTGCAGTTGGTCTATCGGCGCATCCATCATGAGCAGTTTCTCCATTTCTGGTCACTGTCATTTGCGGTGATGGGAGTGGTGATGATGCTGCAGTTGGCCATCCTGCCTTCCCCGCCTCCTCCGGAACTCTTCACCAGCACGTTGCTGTTCTTGCTGGGCACGCCTCAATTGCCATTGATCGTTCTGGCCGTACTGAGTTTGAAATCGCCGGTCCTGACCCGGCGGAAGCAGGCGGTTGTATTCGGCGGAATTCTGGCCGCCGTGCTGCTTCTGTATCTGCTGACGGAGGTGACGATTGGCGACCCCCTGGCCCGCATGCGCGCCCAGCGGTTCGAACGTCTGGTTTTGAATTCCACCGCCCACTTCTGGTTCTGTGCCGTTTTTTGGCGCCGACATTATCTGGCCCGATCCGTGGGAGGACGAGTGGTCGTGCTGTTCACCGCGCTGCGGGCTTTGCACTACTCAATGGTGGCTGCCACCATCGCGGGAATTCCCATCTACCCGGCGCATCATTCCTCTATCGGGGACATCCTTGCCGCGGTTTTGCCGTTTGGCATTGCTTCAGGAGTCGTCTTCATGGCCGCTGAAGCCATGACGCAAACCAACAAGAAATTGCGGGAAAGTGAGTCGCGTTACCGCCTGCTGGCCGAGAACACCTCCGACACCATCTGGCTTTACGATCTCCGAAAGGAACGATTCACCTATATGAGTCCAACCGTGGAAAGGGAGAGCGGGTACACCTCCGAAGAAGTCATGTCATGGTCCAGCTTCTCGGCCTTCCTTCTGCCAGACAATTACGCGAAGCTCCGCCAGCAATTGGCCGCCCGTATTGCCGCCTTGGAGAAAGGCGATGAATCGGCGCGATTTCACACGGAATATCTGGACATTGTGCGGAAAGACGGAAGCACACATCCATCTGAAGTCTCCTCGAAACTGATTTCCGGCGGCGATGGCCGGGTGATCCAGATTGAGGGTGTCAACCGCGACATTTCAGAACGGCGCAATCTCGAGGCGCAGTTGCTCCAGGCGCAAAAAATGGAATCCGTGGGCCGTTTGGCGGGTGGAATCGCTCATGATTTCAATAATATCCTTCAAGTTATCAAGGGATACTCGGCCTTTGTCATCTCGGACCTCCCCCCACAAAGTCCCACACGCCAGGATATGGAGCAGGTCGTCCTGGCGGTGGAAAGGGCCCAGAATCTGGTGCGGCAATTGTTGATTTTCAGCCGCCGCGAAAGGCCGCAGAAGAAGCATTTCGCGCTGGGTTCCCTTGTGGCGGGGATGATCAACATGCTCCGGCGGGTGATCGGGGAAGATATGCATCTGATCACCGAGCTGGAGGATGAGGGACAATGCGTCTTCGCGGATTCAGGCCAGATTGAACAGGCGTTGTTAAACCTCTGCATCAATGCCAAGGATGCCATGCCCCAGGGCGGCACCATCAGGATTTCCACAAAACGTGTGCTGATGGACGCATTTACCAGCCAAAAAATCCCCGGGGCCAGGGAAGGAAGCTTCATTGCATTGACAGTGGCGGATCACGGAACCGGAATGTCCCAGGAAACGCTTGATCATATCTTTGAACCTTTCTTCACCACCAAGGAGATCGGACGGGGGACCGGACTGGGCTTGTCCATGGTTTACGGAATCGTCAAGGAGCACGACGGATTTGTGCATGTCGAAAGCAAGCGCGGCGCGGGAAGCGTCTTTAGTCTTTATTTTCCCGAGGTCCCGGAGGGCTTCCCCATGGAAACTTCCGTGCCGATGCCAGTTCGCCCTGCGGGAGGGAATGAGACCATTTTGCTGGTGGAAGATGACCGCATGGTTCGAGCGGTCGCATCGCGGTTTTTGAAAGCGGCAGGATATCGCGTTCTGGAGGCGCGGGACGGCGCCCAAGCCGTGGAAATCTTTGCCGTCAACCAGACGGGAATCCAGATGGTGATCCTGGATTTGGTCATGCCGAATCTGGGGGGAAAAACAGCGGGGGAAACGATCCGCAAAATGAACCAAACGGTGCCCATCCTATATTCAACCGGGTACGACTTCGGCCAACTGGACTCCACCCACCTGCCGGAGACCAACGGCGAATTGATCCAAAAGCCCTATTCCCGGGAGGATTTACTCCTGAAGGTGCGCCAGGTGCTGGACCATCCGTCGCGTTGAAATGCCCCCTTGGTTGCGGAGGAAAAATCCGCCTTGACAAATCCGGCTTCGCCTGAGAGATTCCCGCCATCCCGCCAAACGGAACCGGGCTTGTGCTGAAGAGCAACCCGCCGCCGCATAACGGGATGAGGCGACGAAATAAAAACGTCTCCTGTTTTGGGGGAGGCCAAAAACCTCCCGAAAGCTGATTGGAGGCCTTTTTCCAAGTGCGGCAAGCTGGCAGAATTTGTCAGATGAAAATTCAATGGAAATGCATCCTTGGCCTGGCGCTTTGCGGACTTTCTGCCCAGGCGCCAGCCGCCGGCCCGGCGCCGGGCAAATCGTTGCGCTACTGCAATCCCCTGCCGATGGTCAGCGGCGGCGGGGCCTCCGCCTCCGGCGATGTCACCGTGATCCGCGACAACGGAAAGTACTACATGTATTGCACCGGTGGCGGCGCCTGGATTTCCGGCGACCTCCTCAATTGGACCTTTCAGCGCGTGGCCAACGTGCCGGTCGCGCCGGACGTAAAGAAATACAACGGCGCCTTCTACATGTGCGGCAACGACGGGCCGCTCTACAAGGGAGACAATCCTTTGGGACCATTCACCAGCCTCGGCGAGTGGAAAAACACCCCGGATGTGGCTGGAGGATGGAACGGCGCTTTCGACATGGACATATTCATTGATGACGACAACAAGCCGTATCTGTACTATCCCGGCCGCGGCGTCAGCGGCATTTTTGTGGTCCCGCTTGATCCGAATGACCTGACGAAGTTCGCCGCCCCGCCGACGCACCTCTTTTCGTTCAACAAGGACCATGTGTGGGAACGGTATGGCGAGATGAACGAATACACCGACGTGGCGTGGATCGAAGGGCCGTGGCTGCAAAAATACAACGGCGCCTACTATCTCGAGTATTCCGCCTCCGGCACGCAGTGGAAGACTTATGCCGACGGCTATTACACGGCGAAAAGCCCAATGGGGCCGTTCACCTACGCTCCGAATAATCCGCTCCTGCGCAAAACCGAAGGGCTTGTCACCGGCACCGGCCACGGCAGCATCGTGGAAGGTCCCGACAAGCACCTCTGGCAGTTTTATACCATTGTGCTGGCCAATCCTCCGGGCGGACGCCGCATCGGAATGGATCCGGTGGCTTTCGACAAGGACGGCAACATGTCCGTCCGCATCACCGATACGCCGCAGTGGGCGCCGGGCGTTGTCAGCGACCCGGCGAAGGAAGGCGACTCCGGCTCGATTCCCGTCACCATCAACAAGCTGCGCGCGATGAACGCGCTGTCGCGGTTTTCCTCGCAACAGCCCGGTCATGATGCCGCCTACGCTTTGGACAACTCCAGCGGCACCTGGTGGGAGCCAAGTCCCACCGACACCCAGCCCACACTGACGGTCGAACTAAGTCCCGCGACGCGATTTGACAGGGTGCAATTGTTCACCATTGATTCCGCGCGCCTCCTGTTCACGGGCGGCGGCTTCGGCGGTCGCGGCCGGGGGGGCGGTCGCGCTTCAGAGGGCCGCGGCGGAACTCCGGGCGCGGGGGCGGCGGCGTCCGACGTGCCATCGGCCGCGGCCACCAATGCGTCTCCTGCCCTTCCTCCAAGCCCTGCTTATCAATATAAGATTGATGCTTCCATGGATGGCACCAACTACGCGACAGTGCTGGACCAAAGCACGAACACAGTCATCCGCAACACCCTCTTTGAAGAAATCCCGCCGGCGAAATGCCGCTTTGTCCGGCTGACGATGGTCAATTGGCCGCGCGCGACGCCGCTCGGGATCATTGAGTTCACCGTTTTCGGCAAGCCGGCGGAATCGTTGCCGGCGGCGGTGCCGATCCCCGGGGGGCAGTGAGAGTCTCTTCTGATTCCATGAAAACACCATCGTTCCAGGGCGCCGCCGCGTTGCTTTTGAAAGCAGATTCCGATCTGTTCCCGCCAACATCAGCAGACGCAGGAGATTATTCTTCATGTCGCTGTTTCGGCGGCGCTCATAGAGCGCCGCTACATGGTGTTCAGGATGCGAGCGCTTCACTCCGAAGCGTGCCTGGCGCATTTTCGAGGGTCTGGCTGGCGGTGCTGGCCGGCGGCGTGCTGGCGCTCTCGAACCATGCCGCTGAAGTCCCCCTTTCCGAAGGGACCACGACGGCGGCCGTGGCTCGCTCGACGGGCGGCGCGGCGAAGGATTCCTGCTTTGAGTGCCACCAGGTGATGGAAGGGATGAGTCTGGTGTTCACCAATGACATCCATTTCGCCAAAGGAATCAGTTGCGCCACCTGCCACGGCGGCGACCCCGGTGAAGCCGACATGAACATTGCGATGAGCGCGGGCCGCGGCTTCAAGGTCCGGGTCACGCGCCAGGGCATTCCCGAATACTGCGGGCGGTGTCACAGCGACGCCGCTTTCATGGGCAAATACGACCCGCAACTGCGCGTGGACCAGCTTGCCAAATACACCAACGGCGTTCACGGCAAGTTGCTGGCAGGGGGCCGCAAAAGGGCGGCCGAGTGTGTGGATTGCCACGGGGTCCACAATATCCGCGCGGTTGACGACCCGCTTGCCGTGGCGAGTCCGCCCCGTATTTCCCAGACTTGCGCCAAATGCCACGCCTCCACGGCCGAGGCGTTCGCGGACACGCGGCACGGGCGGTTGTTCATCAACCAGCGCATGCCAGGCTGCACGGTCTGCCACTCCAATCATGACACCCAGCCGGCCTCCACGGCCATGCTCACCGGGTCCACTTCGGTTTGTGCCCGCTGCCACCGGGAGGGGACTGGTCCCGCCAGGCTGGCTGAAGACATGGCGAAAGTTCTGACCGGGCTGGAAGCGGCCGGGCCCGACAAGAAAGACGCCCTGGCCCGGGCGCGGGTGGCGGTGCATGGCGTGAACCTTGCGGCGTTAAAGCGGGCCGCCGAATCCGCACCTCCACCGGCCAGACAAGATTAGATATGAAAAGCTTTTCCACGGCGGAAGTCTCCGGTCGTGGGCAAAAACCCGAACCCCACCTCCAATCAAGAACAGCATGAACACCATGAACATCAAGAACACCAATCAGATCAACCGGCGCAAATTTCTGGAGCAGTCGGTGGCCCTGGGGGCCGTGGCCGCGCTGCCGCTCGAGGCCTTCGCCGCCGAAACACCGCCAGCCATTCGGCGCGCATCGGATGTGATTGAACTGGGACCCGCCAAAATCAAAGTGTCCCGAATGGGAGTCGGCACCGGCACTTATGGCGCAGGGGGCAGCTCCAATCAGCTTCGTTCTCTCGGAGCCAACGGGGTCGCGGACATGCTGATCGCGGCTTACGACAAAGGCATTTTCTTATGGGACACCGCCGATGCCTACGGCACCCACGAAGCGGTGAAGCTGGCCCTGAAGAAGGTCCCGCGCGAAAAGGTCACCATCCTCACCAAGACCGATGCCTGGACCAAGGACAAGACGAAAGAGGACATTGATCGCTTCCTCAAGGAGATGGGCACAGATTACATTGACATCCTCCTGCTGCACACCCGGATGCGAACCAATTGGGACGAACTGGACAAGGAGGCGATGGACGTCATGGCGGAGGCCAAACAGAAGAAGGTCCTCCGTTCCGTCGGCATGAGCTGCCACTCCGTTGGAGCGATGAAGACAGCGGCCAAGTCCGCCTGGCTTGATGTTTGCATGGCGCGGGTCAATCCGGCCGGGGGGGATGAGGCGCGCATGGACGCGGAACTTGAGACCGTCCTGCCGGTTCTGGCCGAGGTGAAAGCCAATGGCAAAGGGATCGTCGGAATCAAAACCCTTGGCGAGGGCACTTTGCTCGATGGGGGCCATGACAACGCCTTGCGCTATGCCGTCTCCAAGAACATCGTTCACTGTTTCTCCATCGGCTGCGAGAGCCTCAAGGAGTTGCTTGACAACGTCAGCCGCATCGAGAAATTGGCCGTGCCTGTCTAGGTCGAAACAATAACGGTAGCGCCTTAATTTGGTGTAGCGTCGAGCCTGTGGCTCGACATCGGCGCGCATCCACCTTCGCCAAGGCTACGGCGGACATGGCCCCGACGCTGCAACAATCGAATTACGGCACTGCCCCAATACCGCTCGAATTGGAAGGGGATATGAATAAAAGCAAGAGAGCATCCGGGTTTGTTTGGAAGATGGTCATCCTTGCCTGCCTGCTGGCCGCGACGGGCGCCACGGCGGTTGCGCAATCGCCTGAGGGGACGGTCGCAGATTTCAAAGCACAGGGTTTGAATGTTGAATTCGCCTCTTTTCCCGGCGGGCATGAGTGGCAGGGTTGGAGGAAATCGCTCCACGATTTTGCGCAGCGCATCTTTTGAATACTTTGAAATCCGTCATCCTGGATTGCCCCGGCGTAAAGATTCAAATTGAGCTTGGCTGAACTTTCTTCTCACCATAGGATTTCCGCTCTCGATCCGCACGCCGGCGCCGCTCGCCGGAACGGGGAGATGGGCACACCGCTCATCCCGGATCCGGATGAGTGAGAAGGGCCGCTATCAAATGAAAGGACGGCAAATGATGTCATTCATGGGACGCTGCCGTGGCCGCCGGCGGCAGGCGGTGTGCTTGTTGGCGGCGGTTTGCGCGCTGATGCAGGCGGCGGGCGCGCAGGGCCGGGCGGCCGCGCCGGCCATCGGCCCGGCTGCGGAACGCAAGTGGGTGGACGCCTGGGCGGTCAGTTATCTCCCGACAACGGTCAATGGAACACCGCAGGCCGTGCCGACGTTCCACGATCAGACACTGCGCTTGAACATGTTTCTCAAGCTGGGAGGCTCAAGCCTGCGAGTGAAGCTGTCCAATCGCTTTTCCAAACAGCCGCTCGTGATCGGCGGCGCGCACGTGGCCGTCCGCCGCCACGCCACCGGGCCGGACATCCTGCTGGAAACGGACCATGTGCTCACGTTTGGTGGCGCAAGGACGTTGAAGCTGGAGCCAGACAAGGAGATGTGGAGCGATCCGGTGAATTTGGAAGTCAAGCAACATCAGGACATCACGGTCAGCCTGTATTTGCCGGAAACGACGACGCCCGAAACGTTTCACCCCACCGGTCTGAAGACGCAATACGTGGCGGCGGGCGATCACTGCGGCGACGCCACGCTCTTGTCCGCGGGGATGGGTTCGCGCACCGTCATGTATTTCTTCGTCTCGGATATTCAAGTGTTGGCCCCGGCAACATCGAAGGTGATCGTCGCCTTCGGGGACTCGATCACGGACGGCGCGGCCTCCGCCAACGACCTCAATGCCGCCTGGCCGGACGTGCTTTCCAAGCGCCTGCCCGCGCTGCAAGACGGCACGCCGGTTTGCGTGATCAACATGGGCATCGGCTCCAATCGCCTTCTGACGACCAACGCCGCAGGCCCTTCGGGCCTCAAGCGCCTGGAAGAGGACGTGCTGGCAAGACCGAACGTGTCGTATTTGATTCTGCTGGAAGGCATCAACGACATCAGCTACGAACAGGCGTCGGCGGAAAAACTGATCGCCGCCTATGAGCAGGTCATCGAAAAAGCCCACGCCAAAGGCATCAAGGTCTTTGGGGCCACATTGCTGCCCATCCAGAACTCGCGCAAGGACACGCCCGCCAACGAGGCCACGCGGCAGGCCGTGAACAAGTGGGTCAGGGAAGCCCATAAGTTCGATGCGGTGCTGGACTTCGAGAAAGTCGTCCAGGACCCGCAGAACCCCTTGCGCATCCGCCAGGAGTTGACCGGCGACTATGTGCATCCCAACACGGAAGGCTACCGGCTGATGGCCGAATCGGTGCCTCTCGATCTGTTTGAGCAGGCTGGCCAGGGGCGATAGAATTTGTTGACAGGATGACAGGATGCCCCCGGCCCCGGATGGTGATTTGTTTTCTTCCATTGTTTCGAGCTTGAAACTGGTCCGGCCAGTCAGTATTCCCATTGCCATGAAATCCGCTCTCGTCTTTGGAATTCTCCTTCCGGCGTGACCCGCCGCAACAACTTATGTTGAAATTCTCCCATTCCTTTTCCTGCCTGGCGGCCGCTCTGCTGGCCGCTTCGCCCCTGGCCGACGGGCAGACCGGCATGGCAGAGAGGAAGCCGGTGTTCGGCGGAGCATGCGAGATCTGCCCGTGGGGAGCGATGGCTGAAGTGGTGAAAGCGGCGATGAAGCCCTACGGCTACGACGTGCAGATTTGCTACAACTGCAACGGCGCCGACGCTCCGCGCATCGTCAGCGAAGCGCGCAAGCCGCCTCCTTACAAACCGGATCCCGCCGTGCCCGAAATCCTCGCGCCGCGCAACGCGCCGGACCTTGGGGCCGTTGACTTCGGCGCGGTCGCCATCCAGTTCCTGCGCAACGCCTATCGGGGAACTGGCATGTACGCCAGAGACAAGGCCATGACGAATCTGTGCCTCATTGCCAATATCCAGGACCCGAGCTATGTGCTGGTCGCGGCCAAGGCGGAGACGGGTATTACAAACCTGTCACAAATACGGCAGAAGCGCTGGCCGGTCCGCATCCTGACCGCGGGAATCGGCGGCGACTCAACGCGCATCCTGGCTCATTTTGGCCTCTCCAGACAGACCATCGAAGCCGCCGGCGGTCATCTGGGCAATGGTGCCGAGGACAGGGAGAAGTTCGATGTGGCCATCGGAGGGGGCGGCGACATGACGACGGCGCCGGAATGGAGGATATGGACGGAGATCAGCCAGAAATTCGACCTCAATTTCATCCAGTTGCCGGAGGATCTGCTGGCGGAACTGGCGCGGGAGGGTGAGCAGGAGCGCGGCACGATCCCGCCGGGGCTGTACCGCGGCGTTGACCGGCCAATCCCGACAGTCGTGCGAACGGGCACGGTGATCTATTGCCGGACCGACACGCCGAATGATTTCGCCTACACGGTCGCGAAAGCGATGGACGAACAGCAGCACCTCCTGCAATGGAGCCATCTGAACTTCTCCTACAACATCCACACGGTGTGGAACGGTTTTGAAGTTCCGCTGCATCCCGGCGCTGCGCGGTACTATAAGGATATGGGCTACATGAAATAACCCGCCATACGGCATTATACAAAGGAACCATGACGACCTTGGAAATCAGACCCGCCGCCGCCGACGACGCCGCGCTCTGGCTGCAACTGGCCAAAGCAGCGCTCGGGGAGAATTATCCCGCCAGGGAGATTTACGATTTGAATTGGATCGCGCAGGAGCTTTCCCGAGGGGCGCTCAACGAAACCTGGGTCGCCGCCGGGGCCGATGGCTCCTTCCGCGCCAGCGTCAGCATCCTCGGCATCGAGGGACTGAAGACCAATCCCATCGCCAATTTGGGCCGCATGCTCTTCCGCCCCGACAGCCTCGGCGACGGTTCGGCCAAAACCCTTTTGCGCAAGATCAATGAGCTGGCCGACCAACGCGGCGAAACGGTCATCACCCGCGTCTCTCCGCTGGACGGCGGCCACCAGCAGCTTTTCGAGGACTTGGGTTACACTTGTGTGGGCTATCAACCACTCAAGCATCTGCTCAACAAGCGGACGGGCACGCTTTTCTATGTGCGCGGGGCCAAGGCGGTGTTGGTCACCCGCTTGCCGCTTTCCGACTCGCTGCCCCAAGTCGCTGAATTGGCGGCGGCCGCCCTGGAAAGTCTGCGCATCGCCAATCCCATGGTCGTGCGCGACGGCGCGAGCGGTTATCCGTTGCAGAGCGACCTGAAAATTTCCAGCGCGACGCCCGCCGATTACCAGATGTGGCAGGCGCAGGCCGCAGGCTCCAATCCTCCCCAGGAACTTTCCGGCCGCTTCAACATGGGTTCCGGCCACATGCGGTTGCCCCCCAAACAGCCCATGCGCGCCTTTCTGGGCGAGAAGACCGGGAAGATCGTGGCCGGGCTGGCATACTATTATGACGAGGTGGACCATTGCGCGCGGCTGGCCGATGCCTTTTCGAGCGACGACATTTCCATGGGCGCGCTCATGGCCCACGCGGTCAAGGCGGCGCAGGAACAACTCGGCGCGGTTTATGTGGAGGCCGACATCCTGGCCGCCGCGCCCCGGCTGCTCAAGACCGCCGAGCAATTGGGCTTCGTGCCGGTGGCTTATTTGCCCGCCTTCTATTGCCGCGGCGGCAGCTATGCTGACATCGTCAAGATGGTGAAATTGAATCTGCCCTATTCGCTGGACTCGGCGGCGTTCACGGCCCAGGCCGGGGCGATGGTGACCATCATTGACCGCAATTTTGAGGACCAGAAACTCGGGCTGGCCATCATCAACCTGCTGCGGCCCCTCTCCATGTTTGCCGGGCTGGGCGACGGCGAACTGCGAAAAATCGCCCGGCTTTTCACCCAAAAACTTTACCGCCCCGGCGAATTTGTTTTTGCCAGGGGCGATTCCAGCGGCGAGGCCTACATCGTCCTGCGCGGCAAGATCAACATCCAGCTCCAACGCGACGCCGCCCCGGTCGCCCAACTGACCGACGGCAAGATTTTTGGGGAACTGGCCTTTTTGGACGGCGCGCCGCGCAACGCCTTCGCGGCGGCGGCGCAGCCGAGCATTCTGCTCGTCGTGCAGCGGTCGGCCTTTGCCGATCTGGCCCGGCAGGAGCCGCACCTCGGCATGGTCGTCATGCGCAACATGGCGGCGGATTTGGCCGCCAAGCTGCGCCACGCCGACGGCAGCCTGGCCGCCCCGCCCAGAACCGGCGGGTGAGAAAGAGTGCTGTTCACAAGGCGGTCGCTCTGCCATACTTTGCCATGCTGAAAATCGCGACCGGGCTGATCGTTTTTCTGGGAGGCTTCGCCGTCATGGTGCTCGAAACCATCGGCACGCGGTATCTGGCGGCGAAGTTTGGCGATGCGTTTTATGTGTGGATCAGCCAGATCGGCGTGATTCTCATCGCGCTGGCGCTGGGCTACGCCATCGGCGGCGCCCTGGCGGACCGGTTCAAGCGCACCGGTTTCCTGGCCGCGCCGATGGCCCTGTCGGGGTTGTATATTTTCTTCATTCCCCAATTGGCGCCGCCGTTGCTCGGGGCCATCGTCAACCGGCATCCCATGGGGCAGGACATCCCGGCGGTGTGGAGGAAGCTGGACCCGGTGCTGGGCAGCGCGGTGGTGTTTTTTCTGCCGTGCTTTGTGCTGGCCGTCATTTCGCCCTACATGGTGCGGGTGGCGGCGCGGCGGTTGGACCGCGTGGGAACGACCAGCGGCCTGATTTACGCGGCAAGCACGGTGGGCAGCATCGCCGGCGTTTTCATTTCCGGCTATATTTTCATGCAGTATTATCCCATCAGCACCATTTTCCAGGCGACGGGCGCGGCCACGCTATGTCTGGCGGCGTTATGCCTGGCGATGGACAAGTGGCTCCAGCCGGTGGAAGTCGAGAAAGCAGCGCGGCAAACCGGGGAGGCAACGCCGTAACTTTCGGGCGCGGGAGAGCGTCCATGTTGAAAACAGATACCATGTCAAAAATGAAACTTCTCAACCGGCATTCTGCGAATGGGATACAGGACAACTTTTTTCATTCCGCTGCTTTGGCGGCGCTCATGGAGCGCCGCCACATGGTGGCCAGGTGGCTGGCCGGGCTGGCCGTCCTGCTCTGCGGCTGGAGCGCTTGGGCGCAACCGGGCAAACAGGTCATCTTCGAGCGCATCTCGCAATATCATCATATCCAGGTGTATGACGAGGAGGGCGTCCGCACGTTGAGCTTCAACGGCTCGTGGGAAACCAAGATGTCGCTGGCCAATCCATTGACGGGGCATTTCGAATACACGGAGTATTTTCAGATGCCCTTCCTGTGGAATCCGAACATCAAGCAGGTGCTGATGGCGGGCCTGGGCGGCGGCAGCACGCAGCGCGCCTACCAGCATTACTTCACCAACGTCATGGTGGACACGGTGGAAATTGACCCGGTGGTGGTGGAGGTGGCGGAGAAGTATTTTCATGTGACGGAGACGGCCAATTCGCGGATTCACACCAACGACGCGCGCATGTTCTTGAACAATTCGACCAATCATTACGACGTCATCCTGATGGACGCCTACTCGACAACGCCGCCGTACGGCTCCTCCCTGCCGCCGAACTTGACGACCAGGGAATTCTTCAAGCTGGCCAACGCCCACCTCACCACCAACGGTGTGCTGGGCTATAACGTCATCGGCCAGATCAACGGCTCGCGCGAGAATCTGGTCGCCGCCCTCTATCGCACGATGAAGGAGGTTTTTCCGCAGGTCTATCTCTTCCCGGCGCAGGAAAGCCAGAACATCGTCTTCATGGGGACCAAGGACCCGAACCCGATGACGTGGTCCGACGTGCAATTGACGGGCAACGCGCGCGTCCGCGACCACGTGGTCACCCTGCCCACTTTTTCGGCGCGGGCCAGACAATTCGTCAACCGCCCGCCGTCCACCGCGACCAACGCCACCATTCTGACCGACGACTACTGCCCGATTGAACGGCTCATGGATTAGTTCAGCTTTCTGATTTTCAAGTTGATTCTTTCGTGCAACCATGAAAGCAGCTTGCCCGAGCATGAAATGCATCGTATCGTGAGAATGGATCATGAGAATAACAATAGACATTGATGAAAATAATTTGAGCCGGCTTCAGAAAATCACCGGCGAAAAGAAGAAGTCTCCCGCAGTCACGCGGGCCTTGACTGAATACCTGGACTGGCGGCAGCGCCACCAGTTCGTTGAACGCGTCCGCGCAGGAAAGACCGATTTCTCCTTGAGCAATGAAGAACTGGAAGCCCGCGATGTCTATGAAACTCGTTGATACCTCCGCCTGGGTCGAGTTTCTGCGGCACCGGGGAGATCCGTCCGCAAAAGAGGTCGTGGCCGCGCTCCTGGAAGACGCCTTGACGGCTTTCACCTGCCCAATTCGCTTCGAATTGTTGAGCGGAGTGCGGCCGGAGGAGGAAGCCGATTTGCAACAAGCCCTGGATTTCAGTCAGCATATTCCATTCGCGATCGAAGATTGGCGCGAGGCGGCGCTGCTCGAGCGTTCACTGCGCGCCAAGGGCCTCAAAGTCCCCCGCAACGACCTCTTCGTGGCGACGGTGGCCATCCGCACCGGCCTTCCTCTGGTATGCCGCGACGCCCATTTCACTGCGATCAACAAGGCTCTCGGCCATAAAATCAAAGTGGAACAAATCTAAATCCCGCCTTTCTTCACGGCGGGGCGATTCAGAGACTCTCGCGCAGGCCGCCGGGAGCGCAGAGCGTGTTCAAGGGGCCCGCGGGGTGGGGAAACCCGCGGGCCAGACAATTCGTCAACCGCCCGCCGTCCACCGCGACCAACGCCACCATTTTGACCGATGACTACTGCCCGATTGAACGGCTGATGGATTAGCAATTTTAGATTCTTCGCTGTTTTCAGGGGGAATGTCGGCGGCAATTGGGTCTGTTTTCCTCTCCAATGCGGCAAAGTTGCCCATTGTCGCGAAGATTTTACCATCCCGATTCGGAATCGGGAGGTTTCATGGATGAGAATTCTGCTGGCGACAACTCCCATAGTCAGCCTGCTGCGGATCTTCTTTCACTTTCCACGGGAAATGTTACGAGTGGCCGACGAATCAGCCGCGAAAAGGCGCAGAAGGCGCAAAAGAAGAACTGCTTTGTGGACTT
>Ga0326727_10012704_pt1 | contig 19073 bp, 18 predicted proteins | sample MB2enrmetagenome_FD_207643 | JGI IMG/M metagenome (GOLD analysis project Ga0326727, IMG submission 207643) | Lab enriched peat soil microbial communities from McLean, Ithaca, NY, United States - MB29MY | ecosystem: Environmental > Terrestrial > Soil > Wetlands > Peat | place: USA: New York...
CGATTCTTCTGTAAACTCAAGGGGTTCAGGGCTATCGCAACACGCTACGACAAACTCGCCAATACATTTCTCGCAGCCGTCCAACTCGTCTCGGTGCTATTTTGGCTCAACTGACGACACGCCCTAGCCTTAACCCACCGATTTCGCCTTGTCCGGATCCCTGTCCATGGTCGACCCGCCGTCCCTGTTGCGCTCGCTGACCCTTCGCTATCTGCTGGCGCTGACCCTGGTGGGATGCCTGGCGACCGCCGCCTTCCTGTTCCTGCACTCGGTCATCCTGGGGCATGAGAACGAGGCCGCCGTGGTCAATCTGTCCGGCCGCCAAAGAATGCTGAGCCAGCGCATCGCGCTGGCCGCTTCGCAGGCCGTCGCCGCCAGCGAGGCCGAACAGCGCCAATATTGGCTGGGCGAGATGGAGGCGGCGGCGGTCATGATGGAACGGTCGCACCTGGCCCTGACCGTCGGTGACGCCACCCTTGGCATCCCGGCGGACCTGGCCCGATCCATCGGCAGCCTGTACGCCGCCAAGCCTGCCGACGTGGCCGGCGCGTTGAGGACCTTCCTGGCCGATGTCCACGCTCTGGCCAACGCCCCCGGCCGGCTGGACCCCCCGACATACCAACGGATCCTGGTCCGCTCTCAGGACATCCTGGCCGGTCTCGACGACGTGGTGGGTCATTATCAGGAGGCCGTCGAGCAACGGGTCAGGTTGCTGGAACGCCTTGAGATCGGGGTCTGGGCCATCACGCTGGTGGTCCTGATCCTTGAGGCGCTGTTCATCTTCCGGCCGATGATTCAAAGGGTCCGGGCCTCGCTCTCGGAAGAGGCCGGGCGCCGTGCCGCCGCCGAACAGCAGGCGATGGCCGATCAGCGGCGGGCCGAGGCGCTGGTGGATACCATCGCCGATGCGGTGGTCACCATTGACCAGGATGGATTGATCCGCACCTTCAGCCCATCGGCGGAACGGATGTTCGGCTGGAGCCGCGCCGACGCCTTGGGTCGCGAAGTCGGCGACTTGATGCCCGACCCTTACCGCCAGCGCCACAAGGCGATCATCAAGGCCTATCTGGACGGCGGCAGGCCAAAGGTCATCGGTGTCGGCATCGAAGTCCTGGGACAGCGCGCCAACGGCTCCACCTTCCCCCTGGAGTTGGCCCTTGGGGAATGGCAGTCCGCCGGGAAACGGTTCTTCACCGCCGTCATGCGCGATATCACGCAGCGGAAGACTCTTGAGGAATCGGTGCGCCGGGCACAGAAAATGGAGGTCGTTGGACAGCTTTCCGGCGGCGTGGCGCACGACTTCAACAATCTGCTGGGCATCATTTCCGGCAATCTGGAGCTGTTGGAAGACCGGCTGAAAGAGGATCCCAAGCTTCTGAAGCGAGTCGCGGTGGCGCAGCATGCCGCAGCCAGGGGTGCCGATCTGACCCGCAAATTGTTGTCCTTTACCGACAGCCGCACCAGCCAGCCGCAGGTCGTCGACCTGAACCAGGTGATTCTTTCCAGTCGCGACCTGCTGGAACGACTGCAGACGGAACGGATCGACGTCCGACTGGCGCTGGCGAACCACCTGCCGCCGGTGCGCATCGACCCCGGCGCGTTCGAGGATGCCCTGCTCAACATGGCCTTGAACGCCCGCGACGCCATGCCAGACGGCGGCGTGCTCTCCGTCGAGACCCGAACCCTATGGCCCGAAGAGACCGGCGGGACCGCCTCGGTCATGGTGTGCATTTCCGATACCGGCCATGGCATCGCGCCGGCCGATCAGCACCGCATCTTCGAGCCCTTCTTCACCAGCAAGCCACCCGGCAAGGGAACCGGTCTTGGCCTGGTCAGCGTCGACACCTTCGTCAAGCGGTCGGGAGGAACCATCCAGGTCTATTCCCTGCCCGGCCAGGGGACCACCTTCGCCATCACCTTGCCGGCCGGTGGCGCCACGGCACCGCCCGGCAGCGACGCAACGGACCCGCCGCGCGGTCACGAAACCATCCTGGTTGCCGACGACGAGGATGCGCTGCGCACGCTGTTGTGCACCCAGCTGGACGCCCTGGGCTACCGATGCCTGGGGGCGCGTGACGCCGTCGAGGCCCTGGCGGTCCTGGCGGCCAACAGCGACATCGCCCTCTTGGTGACGGACGTCATCATGCCGGGAGCGATGGACGGCATCGCGCTGGCCAAGCAGTGCCGCCAACGGTTTCCCGGTCTCAAGATCCTGCTGTCCACGGGCTTTGCCGGACGCGACGGCGACGACATTCGCCGCCTTCTGCCCGGCACCGACATCATCATCAAGCCCTACCGCCGGACCGATCTGGCGATCAAAGTGCGCGCCCTGCTGGACGGCGACCAGGCCGATCAAAAGCCTGAACCATCTCCAATAAAATGGCGAGGGGTCGATTGAGATATTATAATACCAACTTGCGATGAGTTTGACTCATCGCAAGTTGGTAAAAATCCTCAACCGGGAGACCAGAGTCTGCCCTCAGTGATGCACAATCGACGAAGCACGCCTCAGTTATCGGCAATCAGGCGTCTGCCCATGCAGATGACGTCGTCCTCGACATAACCAAGCGCCCTGTAAAAGGCGACGACGTCGCGGTTCGTTGACCTGATCTGCAGGCTTACTTTCGGGCATCCGCGCAGCTCCAGCCGCTGTTCCACGGTCTGCATCAGGGCGCGCCCGAAAGACCGGCCACGGTGATCGGGATGGACCGCCAGATAGTTGACCCAACCGCGGTGCCCATCAAACCCGGCCATCACCGATGCGACGATGACGCCATCGACATCGCCGACAAGGAACAGTTCGGGCTGTTCGGTCAGCTTGCGGGCAATGTCGCGCCGGGGATCGTTCCAGGGACGAAGCAATCCGCACGCCTCCCACAGACGGATGACGTCGTCTTCATCGTTACGGGCGAAAGCACGAATGCGCATCGCAAAGTCTTCCCGCTCAGCCCCGCTCCCCCACCGGCTGATAGTCGCGCGCCGTCGACCCGACGTAATGCTGGCGCGGCCGGCCGATGGTCAAGGGGCCGCCATCGACCATTTCCTTCCACTGGGCGATCCAACCCGAGGTGCGGGCCAGGGCAAACAGCGGCGTGAACATCTGGGTCGGGAACCCCATGGCCGTCAAAGTAATGCCCGAATAGAAGTCGACGTTGGGATAAAGCTGGCGGCTGATAAAATAGGGATCCTCCAGCGCGATGCGCTCCAGCTCGCGGGCGACCTCCAGATGGGGGGACTGGACCGCCAGACCGGCCAGCACCTTCTCGCTGTCCTCGCGGATGATCTTGGCGCGCGGATCGTAATTCTTGTAGACCCGGTGGCCGAAGCCCATCAGGCGTTCATTGCTGCCCTTGTCCTTGACCTGCTCGAGAAAGGTGCCGATGGCGTCCCGGCTGCCGATCCTTTGCAACATGGCCAGCACCGCCTCGTTGGCGCCGCCGTGCGCAGGTCCCCACAGGGCGACGATGCCGGCGGAAATGGCGGCATAAGGCTCGACGCCGGTCGACCCGGCCAGACGCACGGTCGAGGTCGAGGCGTTCTGTTCGTGGTCGGCATGCAGGATGAAGATGCGGTCCAGCGCCCCGGCCACGACGGGATTGACGGCATAGGCCGCCCCGTCGGACGAGGCAAAGCACATGCGCAGGAAATTCTCGGTATAGCCCAGGTCTTCGCGGGGATAGACGAAGGGGCGCCCCTGAATGTAGCGCAAAGCCAGGGCGGTGATGGTCGGGATCTTGGCAATCAGGTTGACCGCCACCCGGGTACGCCCCACCGTCGTCGAAACGTCGCAATCGGTGTCGAAGGCGCCAAGCGCCGTGACCAGGCTTTCAATCAGCACCATCGGGTGGGTGTCGCGCTTGTAGCGGCGCAGAATTTCGATCATCTGCTCATGCACCGGCATGCGCGATACCGTGTCGGCCTGGAACTGCGCCAACTGGGCAGCGGTCGGCAGTTCGCCATGCAACAGCAGATAGGCGGTTTCCAGATAGCTGCCCCGGGCGGCCAGCTGTTCGATGGGATAGCCGCGATACAAAAGGATCCCTTTGCTGCCGTCGATATAGGTGATGGTCGACTGGCAACTGGCGGTCGAGGTGTAGCCGGGATCGAAGGTCATGATGCCGGTTGAGGCAAACAGGTTTCGAATGTCCACCGCCGGTCGTCCGAAGGCATCGATCAGGACCTTCAGGTCGATCGTCTGGTCGCCGATGACCAGTTTGGCATTCGTCTGCTGATGTGACTCCGACACCACGGCAACTCCCTTCCACCCGGCCTAGACACCGGGAACGGGCGCGAAAAGCACCACTGACATTTTCAGTGAAATAGGCACGGATGCCGTGGCAACGGCACCCGTGCCCATAACAGGAAAACCAGCGTAGTCGAGAGAAACGCCGAAGGAAAGGGCAGTGACGCCCTATTGCCTTTTTTTTCGCCAGCGTTCAGTCATTGCGCACTGATTTCAAAAAGCCATCCACTTCGCCATCCAAAGCCCCGATGTGTCCGGCCAAGTCCCGCGATGTTGTCTCAAGCGCCGCGGCCAATTGTTGACTGTGCCCGGCCGCGCCGCCCACCCCGGCAATATTGCCGACCACCGCCTCGGCCCCGGCCGCCGCCTGCTGGACATTGCGGGTGATCTCGCGGGTCGAGGCGCCCTGCTCCTCGACGGCGGCAAAGATGGCCGTCGCGATCTCGCTCATATGGCTGATGACATCGGAAATCCCGTGGATTTCCTTGACCGCTTCCTGCGACCCGGACTGGATGGCTCCCACTTGGCCGGCAATCTCCTTGGTCGCGTGGGCGGTCTGGGTTGCCAGCGCCTTCACTTCGGCCGCCACTACCGCGAAGCCCTTGCCGGCTTCACCGGCCCTGGCCGCCTCGATGGTGGCGTTCAGGGCCAGCAGGTTGGTCTGGGCGGCAATCGAGTCGATCAGGCCGACCACGGTACCGATGCGCTCGGCCGCGTCAGCCAGCCCGGAGATGTTGTGACTGGCCTGCTCGGCCAGCCCCACGGCTTTCGCCGCCACGTCCGACGAGGTCGCCACCTGGCGGCTGATCTCATCGACGGCCCCGGCCAACTGTTCCGTAGCCTGAGCCACGACCTGGACGTTGGAGGAGGTTTGCTCGGTGGCATGGGACATGGATGCGGTCAGCGACTCGACCTGGTGAACCGCCCCGCTCATGTCCCGCGCCCGTCCTTCCATGTCGGTCGCCTGACTGGCCACCACCTGGATCAGCTTGCCCACCGACTGCTCGAAACGGTCGGCCAACTGCGCCATGGAGGCCCGTTTTTCCTGTTCGGCACGCTGCTTCTGCGCCACCTGTTCGGCTTCCAGGGCCTGCTGGGTCAGGGCGTTGCGCTTGAACACCTCGACCGCCCGCCCCATCGTTCCCAGCTCATCGCCCCGCCGCGCTTCCGGGAAGTCGATACCCCGGTCCCCATCGGCCAAACGCAGCATCTTGGCGCTAAGGCCGCGAATATGGGAGCTGAGCCGCCAGCCGACCGAACCGATCAGGGCGATCACCGGAACACCCAAGACGAGGACGATCAGGGCGACCCGCCAAACCATCCGCTCGAACCGTTCGGTCAGATCGTCCACATAGACGCCGGTTCCGATCACCATGTTCCAGGGGGCAAAGGCCTTGACGACACTGATCTTGGGAACCACCTGGCCGGGACGGCGCTGCCACAGATAGCGCACCACCCCCTGGCCGTCCCTATTGACCTGGGCCAGCATATCCTGGCCGAAGGCAAAGCCGGTGGGATCCTTGAGCGCGGCCAAACTCTTGCCGATCAACGCGGGAACCAGACGATGGGCCAGGGTAATGCCGGTCATGTCCATCACGAACACATATTCATTGTCGCCATAGGTCAGGGCCGTGGCATCGGCCAGGAATGCGGCCCGCGCCGCCTCGGTCGACATCTGGCCGGCGCGCTCGGCCGCTTCGTAACGCTGGGCCAGCGAATGGGTCGCCTCGACCAGTTGGCGCAGCGCCAGGACGCGATCGGCAAACATCCGATCATAGGCGATGTAGAGTGACGCCGCCGCGACAATCACGATGGACGCAGCAGCCGCCGCCACCAGCCACAACAGTTTTCCCCGCACCGACAAGGCCATTGCCCACTCCTTCCCCTTACCCGACGCGGCCGGAAACTCCGGCCATGGCGATCATCAGCAGTGTGCGCCCCCTCGATCGCCATGCAACCCCCCATTTAAGGACAATACCCCAGCTCCACCCTAGAGCGTTCGGCCCCGGACATGCCGTCCCTTGCCGACGTCTCGACAGGGTGCGATAACTCGTTATCCCGTCCCCAGTGGAAGACATCCCATGCTTGCCGCCGACGTCCTTCGCGCCGCCATCCCCAACGTCCTTACCGATGCCAGCTTTCCCGAACTGCCCAACTATTACCGGGGCAAAGTGCGCGAGAACTACGACCTTCCCGACGGGCGACGCATTCTCATCTCGACCGATCGGCAAAGCGCCTTCGACCAGGTCCTGGCCGCAGTTCCCTACAAGGGACAGGTGTTGACCCAGACGGCCCGGTTCTGGTTCGAAGCGACGGCCGACATTTGCCCCAACCACGTCCTCGACTATCCCGATCCCAACGTCGTGGTGGGCCGCAAACTTTCCATGCTGCCCGTCGAAATGGTGGTGCGCGACTACCTGACCGGGTCGACCGACACCTCCATCTGGCCGATGTACCGCGATGGCAAACGCACCCTGTACGGCATCACCCTGCCCGACGGGCTTCAGAAGAACGACAAGCTGCCGGGCACCATCCTGACGCCCACCACCAAGGCCGAGATTGGCGGGCACGATGCTCCCATCACCCCCGCCGGCATCGTTGCCCAGGGTCTGCTGAGCCAGGACCAGTGGGACGAAGTCGCGCGCCTGTCCCTGGCCCTGTTTGCCCGTGGGCGCGACATTGCCGCCCGATCCGGCCTGATCCTGGTCGACACCAAGTTCGAATTCGGGGTCGATGACGCCGGACGCATCACCCTGGCCGACGAAATCCTCACCCCCGACAGCAGCCGTTACTGGAAGGCCGACAGCTATGCCGCCCGTCGCGCCGCCGGCCAGGAGCCGGAAAGCCTGGACAAGGAATTCCTGCGGCTGTGGATCGCCGAGCGATGCGACCCCTACAGCGAGCCCATCCCGCAGATCCCGGACGATACCCTGATCGCCTTCAGTCAGAAGTATATCGCCCTGTTCGAGACGGTCACCGGACGGACCTTCGAGGCACCGCCCGCCAACGAGCCGCTGAAGGCCCGCATCCGCCGTAACCTGGCCCCCTACTTCGCCTGACGGAGATTCCTTCCCATGTTGACCCTGGACGATCTGGACGGCGTTGCACGCATCGTCGCCATCGACGCCGAGACCACCGGCGTGCGGACCCCGACGGCCGCCGAAATCCGCAAGATGCCCAAAGGCTACAGGATCCCGGGGATCATCATCGAACTGGGATGCGTCGAACTGGTGCGGACCGCCGAGGGCTGGAAGACCGGCAACCACTGGCAAAGCCGGGTCCAGCCGCAGGGTCCGATCTCGCGGGCCTCGGTCGCCGTGCACGGCATCACTCCCGCCGTCCTCAAGGATGCCCCGCTGTTCGCCGGCATCCTGGACAGCTTCGAGGACTTCATCGGCCAGGACATCCTGTTGGCCCACAGCGCCACCAACGAGATCGGTTTCCTGAACTACGAGTATGCCCGGGTCGGACGCTGCGGCTTTGACGAGGCGATCTTTTCGGAAAACGACTTTCTGTGCACCCAGGAGATGTCACGCAGCTTTTTCCCCGGGGTCCCCGGGTCCCTCGACGTCCTGTGCGACCGCCTGTGGATCGACCGCTCGGACCGCTTCGACCATCATGGCGCCCTGTTGGACGCCATCCTGACCGCGGAAGCCTTCATCAAAATGCAGGGCGGCTTCGTCCAGGACGGCACCCGCCAGGTCAGCTTCGGCGAATAGGGACGGTGTGAAATAACGCAGTAGGGCCGGCGTCGTCGCCGGTGTTCTGGCCCAAAGGGCCAAATTCCGCCACTTTCGCGGCGAAGGCCGGCAGAGCCGCCGGCCCCACTATCCCATGTCCCCACGGCCCCAACTCAGGGACCAGCAGGGTCCGGCGGCGCCGGGAAATCCAGAAGCTGGCGCTGATAGACCTCGGTGACCTCGGAAAAGGGAATCTTCTCGGCGCTCACCAACAGGGCCTGGTGGACGAACAGGGCGTCGGGAATGTCCAACCTGACACCGGCCGGCGGGGGCGACGACGGCGGCAGACTTTCCCACCCCTCCGGCAGAGGCGACCACAGCTTGCGTACCGCAAAGGTCTGCCGGGTCGGCCCAAGGCCCAGAACCGCCTTGCCAAATGGCGTATCGGTAGTCTCGAGAAGACGGTTCATGTCCGCCGTCAGGCGCGACGGAACATACCAGTTGTCGGCTTCCGACAGCAGCTTGTCGCCGCAAAAGAGCCGCACCCGGCGAAAACGCACCAGTTGGTCCGGCCCCACCTGCAACCGCTGGCGCTGCTCGGGCGAGGCCGGCTTGTCGACACTGCGGTCAAGCCGGGCCACGACCGTGGGCGGATCGGCCAGGCGGTGCCGGCGGCACCAGGTCTCCAAGGTCAGCGTGGCACTGCGGCTGGCCAGAAGATCGGCATTCAGGCCTTCGAGCAGGGCCAGGGCTTCGACCCTGGTCAGGAAATTGTCGGGCCAAAGCGGCGCTTCCTCGGCCAAGACTCCTCCGGCTGGCAGTAACAAAGCGATGGTGGCGGCAAGCCCCATGGACCGGCTGATAACTCGCCGGCGCGGCGACCGCCATGGTTTTTCGGTCCTCATCGCCCCAGTCCTTTTCGCCCGGATCAGCCGCTTTGACAAGCATCCCGGCTCGGCCTACCATGGATAGAATTGCAGTAAAACAGCAAAAATCGCAATCAATAGCGACATAAAAAACAGGTGGGACCATGGTAGGGAAGAGAGACTATGCGCTGGACAACCTGCGCACCTTGATCATTTTCCTGGTCGTCGTACTGCATGCATCGCTGTGTTACATGGCCTATGCGCCAAAGTGGTGGTATGTCCTCGACCCCGAACGCAGCATCGTCTTCACTCAGGTGGTTCTGGTGATCGACGTTCCGATCATGCTGATCATGTTTTTTCTGGCCGGATACTTCGCCTATCCGTCGCTGGTCCATCGCGGCAGCGGCGCCTTCCTGAAAGACAAGCTGCGCCGTATCGGCATTCCCTGGGTTTTTGGCGTCCTGGTATTGGCGCCGCCCACCGCCTACATGATCTATTATTCCCGGCACAGCCCGATGTCGCTGCTGACCTTCTGGCAGACCGACTTCTGGGGTCCGGCCTTCCAGCAGTCGGTCTATTGGTACCTGGGCATCCTGATGGCATTGTTCCTGGTCACCGCCGCCCTTTACGCCGCCAACCCACGCTTCGCCGCCTGGAAAAGCCGCCCCGAACGGCCGACCTGGCGTCTGTTCACCCTATTCCTGCTGGTCATGTCGGCGACGTCCATCCTGGTCGGCCAACTGGGCTACGGCCTGGATCAATGGACCCACGTCTATCTGTTCACCTTCCAGCCGGTACGCACGCCGCTTTACATCGGCTATTTCGCCTTGGGGCTTTATGCCGGGCAGCGCCAATGGTTCCAGCCGAACGGCTACGCCCCCGGCGGGGCGACCTGGGTCGGCGCCGCGTTCCTGTCCGGGTTGATCTATCTGGCGGCCCGCATGGCCCCGCCCCACGACCTGGACCCGACTCTGGTCAAGGGGCTGACCATCATCCTGTTCAACCTGTTCTGTTTCGCCTCGCTGTTGGGCAGCGTCGCCCTGTGCCGCCGCTATCTGGCCGGCGGCGGCGGCCTTTTGCAGTTGCAGGCCAGGAACTCCTACGCGGTCTATTACCTGCATCCCTTGGTATTGTACCCGCTGGCGTTTATCCTGGTTCCGCTGCAGTGGCCCATCTTCGTCAAGTTCGTCATCGCCACCGCCGTGACCTATCTCCTGTCGTTGGCCGTCGGCGCCGGGATCCTGACCCGGATGCCGGGCCTGCGGCGCATGTTCTAAGCGTCGGAACGGCGCACCGGCCCCGACGCGGGTTGGCGCGCCACCCGGCAAGCCGTCAAGGAGCCGAACCTTGAACCAGTGTCCGGCCTTCCGGCGCCGGCCCTGCGACCGGTGAAACGCACCCGGGGCGTGGCGCCGCCGCAAGGCGCCCTGGTCCGCCGACGAAGTGGACGTCCCTCGCGCGAGGACGCCATTCGCCTGCGCCAGACCATCATCGACGTCGCCCGCCGGCTGTTTCTCGAACAGGGATACGGGTCGACCAGTATCGACCAGATCGCCCTTCTGGCCCACATCTCGAAACGCACGCTCTACCATCGTTTCCAGGACAAGGCCGCGTTGTTCGCCGTCGTCGTTGGAGACATTGTCACCCGGTTGCGGCCGCCCGGCGCCGCCGATACCGATGCCCTGGCCAAGCTGGCCTCGGGCCCCGACATCGCCGTCATCCTGCATCGCCTGGCCCAATTGGCGCTGGCGGCGGCCCTGACACCCGAAGCCTTGGCCTTGACCCGCCTGTTGATCGCCGAGGCGATCCGCTTCCCCGAGTTGGCGCGTGCGGCCGAGGCGGAAGGGTCGCGACGCGAGGGGATCGTCCTGATCGCGGCCTTGCTCGATCGCGAAACCAAGGCCGGACGGATTGCCGTGACGAAGCCCGATTTTGCCGCCGAGCAATTCCTGCAAATGGTGGTCTCGGTGCCGATCCGGCGCGCCATGGGGCTGGGACTGCCGATGTCGGCCGCCGAATGCGAAACCTGGATCGATGATACCGTCGCCCTGTTCCTGCAGGGTTGTGCCGCCGGCTTGACCAAACTCAAGGACAAATAACCCAGCTACGGACTTTGATATTGCCGCACCCACTCCGCTTTTTTGAGGACCTGCGGCATGCCCGACACCGACATCGTTGCCTTCCTGAACCTGATGCTGACCTGCGAACGCGCCGGCGCCAAGGCCCTGCGCCACTTCGAGCAGGACGCACCGCCACCGCCCCTGGCCGCCGGACTGCCGGCGCTGTTCGCCGACGAAACGCGCTACTGCGCCGACCTGTCGCGCCACATCCGTCGCCTGGACGGCGAGCCAACCGGCGAAACCGGGGCCTTTCTCGATAAGATCCTTGCGGCCCCCGACTGGCCGGCCCGGCTTGACCTGCTGATCCGCGGCCAAGCCTGGGTCGCCCGCAAGATCGCCGAAACCTTGCCCGTCGTCGAGGATCCGCCGCTACGGGCTTTCCTCGAGGAGATGCACCAGACCCACCTGATCAATGTGGCCGCGGTCGAGCAGATCGCCGGCAGGCTGGTCGCGCCCTGATGCAGATCTCTCTGGAGCCGCCGACCAGCGGCACGCCCCCCCTGTTGCGCGCAGGATTTCGTCCCTTCTTCCTGCTGGCCGGGATCCAAGCCGCCCTGATGGTCCCGGTTTGGCTGCTGCTGTGGCTGGGGGGCCATGACCTCGCACTGTCCTACGCCCCCATGCTGTGGCACGCCCATGAGATGCTGTTCGGCTTCGCGGCGGCCGCCGTCGCCGGCTTTCTGCTCACCGCCGTGCCCAATTGGACCGGAGCGGCGCCGCTCGAAGGCCGGCCGCTGCTGGGGCTGGTCCTGCTCTGGCTGGCCGGACGCATCGCCTTTGACCTGGGCGGCTTGGTGCCGGCGCCGCTGGCATCCCTGATCTCCCTTTTGTTTCTTCCGGCTTTGGGCCTGGCCTTGGCCAAACCGCTGGTCGGCGCCGGCAAGCCGCGCAACCAGGCCTTCCTGGTCCTTCTCGCTCTGCTGACCGCCACCCAGATCCTGGTTGCCGGCGAAATGATCGGCGTCGGCGGTTGGGGCCGCAATGGCCTGATGGGAGCCTTGTTCCTGCTGCTGGTGATGATCGCCATCATCGGCGGACGGATCATTCCCGGTTTCACCGCCAATGGCCTCAGGATGGCCGGCATTGTCGTACAACCGGTGTCGCGCCGGCCGTTGGAGATGGCGGCCATCGCCATCCTGGTGGCGGCCGGCGTTGCCTGGACTGTTGCGCCCGACAGCCCGATCGCCGGCGTCCTGGCGATCCTGGGCGGCCTGGGCAACGCCCTGCGTCTGGCCGGATGGCATGGCTGGCGCACCGCGCGCATCCCCCTGCTGTGGGTCCTGCATCTGGGCTTTGCCTGCCTGCCGCTGGGATTGACCCTGCTGGGGCTGTCCTGCTTCCTGCCCGCCCTGCCGGCCGACAGCGGCCTGCATGTCCTAACCGTCGGTTGCATCGGCCTGATGGTTCTGGGGGTGATGAGTCGCGCGGCGCTGGGGCATTCCGGCCGTCCCCTGGCGCCCGCCCGCGCCACCGTCGCCGCCTATACCCTGGTGGCCTGCGCCACTTTGGTCCGCGCCGCCGGCGGGATGGTCGATGCCCGGCTGGGCCTGATGATCTCGGCCGCCCTGTGGAGCGTCGGGTTCCTTCTTTTCGTCCTGGTCCATGCGCCGGTCTGCCTGGCACCGCGCGCCGACGGCCGCCCCGGCTGACAGGCTATTTCACCGGGCGGCGCCCGACCAGAAGCAGGGCCGCCAGGGTCATCACCACCTTGTCGGTCTGGTTGATGACCTCGATGAAACAACGGACCAAGCCCCGGTCTGGTCTTGACCGGGACGGCACGGCGTCCTGCACCGTCACCCGAAGATCCAGGCGGTCGCCGGGACGAACCGGGGCCAGCCAGCGCATCTCGTCGATGCCGGGCGAGCCCAATCCGGCGACGCTGGACAGAAAATGGTCGGTCAACATCCGCATCATCAGTCCGGCGGTGTGCCAGCCGCTGGCGATCAGGCCGCCGAACGGACCGTTTTGTGCCGCCTCCGGGTCGGTATGGAAGGACTGGGGATCGAAACGTCGGGCAAAGGCGACGATCTCGTCCTCAAGCACGTCCATGCCGCCGAAGCGGTGCACGTCGCCGACCTGGTAGTCTTCGAAATAGCGGTCACTGGCCGGACCATCGAAAGTGCGGGATGCCATCGGGTGTTTCCTCTGCGAACGCCGGCCGTGCGGCAAATCAGGCATGAAGATGGGAACGGGGTCCGGCCTGCGGAAGACCCGGCCAGCCGACTTTCTGACCGACCGAAGGGGGCTCTAGCCCCGGCGCCCGCGCGGTGTACGGGTCTCGTCGGACCGCTCGAAGGTCGGTTCGCGCCGACCGTCAAAACTGTCCTCGCGCCGGCCGAAGGACGGTTCGCGCCGCGGACCGGCGGCAGGCAGGTAATCATCCTGGCGCCGGCCGCCGATCAGGCCCCAGATGACGCGCACGGTCAGCACGGCGATGCCCAGAACCAGGCCGATGCGCAGGATGAAGCCCACCACCGCCGCGGTTTCGTCCCCCATCATCGGGCCGCCGTAGAGGATCGACCCCAGGTCCGAACCGATCAATCCGGCGATCAGGCCGCTGATGACCAGATGGGTGGCCAGGAAGGTGTTGACCTGTTGCGGCTGGGCGGCGCCCGGCATCCCGGCGCTGACGACCGTCGTGTCGCCGCCGGACGTCCCGGATCCCCCTTCCACTTGGGCTTCCGGGCGGGGGGCGGCTCCCGTGACGACGGTCTGGGAATTCAGTCCCGACATGGTTGGCGCCTCGGCGTCGACCTTGGGCAGGGCAGGTGCCGCCGACGGTGCCGGCGGCGCCGCATTGCGGTTCACCGGCGGCGCTCCGGGGGTCTTGTTGGCCCCCAGGACGCCGATGCTGGGGTCGTTGTAACCGGGCATCCAATGTTTCGGCTTCTTGGCGTCGTCCGCCGCGAAAGCGGACGACGCAAACAGAACGGCAAGGACCAGAAGTCCCGCTAGTGGGCGATGAAAAGACACGGTCTTTCGTCTCGCGTTGCAGTGGAAGGGGAATGGATTGGCGGGACACTACGCTCCCTGGCCCTCCTTATTCAAGGCCGCAGACGGTGCGCCAGGCACATTGCACCCTTGCCACCGCTTGGGCCGGCAAGCCGCGCCCACGAAAAAATGCATACCCAAGCGCCGCGATGCATGAAATCACCCAAGTGCCGCCCCAAATTTTTCATAATCGCACGGCATTGTCTTCGTTCAGAGGCGGCTTTGTTGGTGATATCAAGTGATGACGACGACTGCCTTTCAAGTGATCCATGGTTTCCATAGCAAACATCATGTGGGGATAACAAAATGAATTGTCTTCCGAAAATGCTGACGCGGACGGCCATTGCCAGCCTCATCCTGGGCGGTCTGGCGTTCTCCGCTCCGGTGATGGCCGCCGACCAGCCGGCGCCGCCGATGGCCGGCAAGATGCACAAGATGTCCGACCCGGTGGAAGCCCGAATCACCTCGCTGCATGCCCGCTTGAACATCACGGCCGACCAGGAAGGCGCCTGGTCGCAGGTGGCCGACGCCATGCGCGACAATGCGAAGTCCCACGAGGATCTGGTCAAGACCAAGCAGGCCAACGAAGCGACCATGACGGCGGCGGAAGATATGGCCGCTTATGCCGAGATCGCCCAGAACCACGCCGATGGCGTCAAGAAGTTGGCCCAGGCGTTCCAGACCCTGTATGACGGCCTGTCGGCCGACCAGAAGAAGGCCGCCGACGAGGAGTTCCGCGCCCACAAGCAGCGCGTCAGGCACCGTGCCCATGGCGCGGCGGAACAGCACTGACGGGGGCAGGGGTGCAGCGGTTAAGGAATAGCATCATGAGCCAAGCGAATACCCAAATGACAGGCGTTGCCCGGCTGGGCATCGGCCTGGCCCTGGTCCTGGGCGTTACCATCGGCGGGATCGCCCCCGCCTTTGCCGACGACTGGCATGGCCACGACCATTGGCGCGAGCACGAGTGGCGCGAACATGAATGGCGCGAGCATCACCGGCCGGTCTATGTCCCGCCCCCGGTCATCGTCGCTCCGCCCCCCCGGGCCTATTATGTAGCGCCGCCCGCCGTGGTGGTCCCGGCGCCGGGCATCAACATCGTCCTGCCCATCAACATCCGCTGACGAAACGCCCCGGCTTTGAAGCCAAAGCCGGGGCGCTGTCCGAAGGATTCCCTGTTTCCCTAAACGATGCTGAAGTGGCCATGCGCCTCGGCCGCCGGACGGGTCGCGGTCCGCGCCAGGTAGGCCGTTACGGCCGGATAGTCGGGATGGTCGATGGGCGCCTTGGCCCAGCGGTTGGCCGACAGGGCGATGCCGATGTCAGCCAGGGTGAACTGCGCCCCCGCCACGAAGGCGCCGGTCGATGACAGCCGGGTTTCCAGGATCCCCATTTTGGCGTTCCATTGGCGCAGGCTGGCCTCGATCTGTGCCGGATCGGAAAAGGCCGGATCCTTCCGGCACAGGCCCTGGAAGGCATAGCGCCAGGCGCTGTTGAGATCGGTGGCCTGCCAGTCCATCCAGCGTTCCACCTGGGCACGGTCCCAGGCGCCCTGCGGCAGCAGGTCCCACCGTTCGTTGCGGCTGGCCAGATAGCGGCAGATGGTATTGGACTCCCACAGGATGCCATCGTCACACTCGATGACGGGAACCTGGCCATTGGGATTCTTTGCCAGAAACTCCGGCGCGGCGGTCGATGTGAAACCGATGCCCCAATCCTCGCGCGTATAGAACAGGCCGATCTCGCCGGCTGTCCAGGTCACCTTGCGCACATTGATCGACGGCAGTTTTCCAAGAATTGTCAGCATCGCGTCTCTCCGTTCGGCGCGTGCCACAACCGGTGCACCGCGCTCGGTCATCATGCCCCCCGGCGAAACGAGAGGGTAACCGGAAAGGCGGGCCAGGTCTAACGAAGGAAAAACGGAGGTCAGTAGCGCCGGCGTCCCTGCCGGCGGACGCCGGCGCCACTTTATTTTCTCGCAACCTCTATCTGCCGGACCTTGTCCGTCAGGCCGCCACCATCTCGGCGGGAGCCATGCGGATCAGGTAGTCGAAGGCCGACAGCGCCGCCTTCGATCCCTCGCCCATGGCGATGACGATCTGCTTGAAGGGCACCGTGGTGGCGTCACCGGCGGCGAAGACGCCCGGCACCGAGGTCTGGCCGCGGACATCCACCTCGATCTCGCCGCGCGGGCTCAAGGCCACGGTTCCCTTCAGCCATTCGGTGTTGGGAACCAGACCGATCTGGACGAAAATGCCTTCCAGGTCGACCTTGTGGACACTGCCGTCGGTGCGGTCCTGGTACGACAGCCCGGTCACCTTGGCGCCATCGCCCAGCACCTCGGTGGTCAGTGCGGACGTGATGATGGTGACATTGGCAAGGCTGTTCAGCTTGCGCTGCAGCACCTCGTCGGCACGAAGCCTGGCGTCGAACTCGATCAGGGTGACGTGCGAGACGATGCCGGCCAGGTCGATGGCCGCCTCGACGCCCGAATTGCCGCCGCCGATCACCGCCACCCGCTTGCCCTTGAACAGCGGGCCGTCGCAGTGCGGGCAGAAGGCCACCCCTTTGTTGCGGTACTGTTCCTCGCCGGGAACGTTCATCAGGCGCCAGCGGGCACCGGTCGACAGCACCACGGTCTTGGAGCGCAGCGACACGCCGCTGTCCAGCTGCACTTCGATCAGGCCGTCGGGACCCTTGGCCGGGATCAGCTTGACCGCCTTTTGCAGGTTCATCACATCCACGTCATAGGCCTTGGCATGGGCTTCCAGAGCGGCCGCCAGCTTCGGGCCTTCGGTGTGGGGCACCGAGATGAAATTCTCGATGGCCATGGTGTCCAGTACCTGACCGCCGAAGCGCTCGGCGGCAACGCCGGTACGGATACCTTTGCGCGCCGCGTAGATCGCGGCGGACGCGCCGGCCGGACCACCGCCCACCACCAGGACGTCAAAGGCCGCCTTGCCCTTCAGCGCTTCGGCCGCCCGCGCCGCGGCGCCGGTGTCCAGCTTGGCGACGATCTGTTCCAGGGTCATGCGCCCCTGGCCGAAGGGCTCGCCGTTCAGGAACACCGCCGGCACCGCCATCACCTGGCGGGCATCCACCTCGGCCTGATTGAGGGCGCCGTCGATGGCGACGTGGCGGATCTTCGGGTTCAAGACGCTCATCAGGTTCAGCGCCTGCACCACATCGGGGCAGTTCTGGCACGACAACGAGAAGTAGGTCTCGAACCGATAATCGCCGTCCAGGGCCTTGACCTGGTCGATCAGGCCTTGCGCCTCCTTGGAGGGATGGCCGCCCACCTGCAGCAGGGCCAGGATCAGCGAATTGAATTCATGCCCCATGGGGATGCCGGCGAAACGGACGCCGACGTCACTGCCAACGCGATTGATGGCAAAGGACGGGCGACGGACGTCGTCGTCACGGCGCACCAGGGTCAGCTTTTCCGACAGCGACGCCAGATCCTCCAACAGGTCCAGAAGCTCGCGGGACTTGTCGCCGTCATCGAGGGAGGCCACCAGTTCAATGGGCTCAACGATATTCGCGAAATAGACCTTCAACTGGTCTTTCAAAGACTGCTCTAACATTTTCGATGGCTCCCTTTTACTCTTTCGGAGTGGGGCGGTCTCCAGCCAGGACACCGGCCCCCGTCCGCTTCCCGGATCCAGGCACGCAGCCCGGGCCCGGGAAGTCCTCACAGGCTTTGCTTAGATCTTGCCGACCAGGTCCAGGGACGGGGCCAGGGTCTTCTCGCCTTCCTTCCACTTGGCCGGGCAGACCTCGCCGGGATGCGCCGCGACATACTGGGCGGCCTTGACCTTGCGCAGAAGCTCGCTGGCGTCGCGGCCGACGCCGCCGGCATTGACTTCGACGATCTGGATCTTGCCGGCCGGATCGATCACGAAGGTGCCGCGATCGGCCAGGCCCGCCGCCTCGATCATCACGTCGAAGTTGCGGCTGATGGTGCCGGTCGGATCACCGACCATGGTGTACTTGATCTTCTTCACCGCGTCCGAGGTGTCGTGCCAGGCCTTGTGGGCGAAATGGGTGTCGGTCGAAACGCTGTAGATCTCGACGCCCAGCTTCTGGAACTCACCATAATTGTCCGCCAGGTCTTCCAGTTCGGTCGGGCAAACGAACGTGAAGTCCGCGGGATAGAAGAAAACGACAGACCATTTGCCCAACAGATCAGCGTCGGTGACCTTGACGAACTTGCCATCCTTGAAGGCGTCTGCCGAGAACGGCTTGATGGCGGTGTTGATCAAAGACATGGCTTTCTCCACTACGTTGTTGATTGGAACCGGGGCACATCATATTGACCCAAGGCGAATCGACAAAATTGATTTTATGATGAAATTTAATCGAAAAAATCACTTAATAACCTCAGGAAACCTGTGGACAGCAGCCGCAGGGGCGTTTCCGTTTGCCATAGGCAAACCGGCTTGCCGAAGGGCTCCTCCAAGGTATTCTATCGGGCCGAGCCAACCAGACTTCAGGAGAGCGCCATGCCCGAAGGTCCCTTCGACGCCCTGCCCGCCGCCGCCGTCGACGTCTTCCAGGCGATGGCGACACGCCGGTCGGTCCGCGCCTTCCTGCCCACTCCGGTGCCGCGGGAAACGGTGGAACAGATCCTGTCCCTGGCCAGCCGGGCCCCCAGCGGATCCAATATCCAGCCCTGGAAGGTGTGGGTGGTAAGCGGCGCCGCCAAGGATCGCCTGTGCGCCCGGATCCTTGCCGCCCACGACCGCGACGACCCGGAATACACCGAACCCTACCAGTACTATCCGCGGGAATGGACCGAACCCTATCTGTCGCGTCGGCGCAAGATCGGCGCGGACCTCTATTCCCTGCTGGGCATCGCCAAGGGCGACCGCCAGGCCATGCATCGCCAGTTCGGTCGCAACTACACTTTTTTCGGGGCTCCGATCGGCCTGTTCCTGGGCATCGACGACTCGTTGGAGATGGGCAGCTGGCTCGACACCGGGACCTTCCTGCAATCCATTTTGCTGGCGGCACGCGGCTTCGGCCTGCATACCTGCCCGCAACAGGCGTTTTCCCGCTATCACCGGCTGATTGCCGAAGAGCTGGGCATCGCCCCGTCGGTGGTGATCGCTTGCGGCATCGCCCTGGGCTACGAGGATACCGGCGCCGTGGAAAACCGCCTGACAACCCAGCG
>Ga0326727_10012706_pt1 | contig 19071 bp, 18 predicted proteins | sample MB2enrmetagenome_FD_207643 | JGI IMG/M metagenome (GOLD analysis project Ga0326727, IMG submission 207643) | Lab enriched peat soil microbial communities from McLean, Ithaca, NY, United States - MB29MY | ecosystem: Environmental > Terrestrial > Soil > Wetlands > Peat | place: USA: New York...
GCGGCAGGGTGCCGGTGGGCAAATAACGCAATGTGGCCATGGATAAGTTGGCGATGCTGGTCACGTCAGAATCCGGATTGGAGCCGGGCTGGAAATAGACTTTGATCAGACTGACGCCGGTCAGCGAACGCGACTCCATATGGTCAATTCCGCCCGCCAGCGTGAACATGCGCTCAAATTGGCCGGTAATGTCATTCTCGATTTGCTCGGGCGGCATTCCAGAGTAAAAGGTGGCGACCACCACCACCGGAATGTTGATCGCTGGAAACAAGTCCACCGGCATGCGCGCCAGGCTGGTCACACCCACCACGCACACGATGAGGCAAATAACGACGATTAAATAGGGGTAACGAATGGCAAATCGGGGCATATCGCGCTTAAATTTGATTTTTGCGCACGGCCTCGCGCAGTTTTTCCAACGAGAATTCGGGCGAGCGGCAGACGTCAATAATCGCCCGGTGTTTGGCGGCAATGCCGGCGGCCGCGGCCGGAATTCTCCCGGCCAATTTCAACGGGATGGACTGCACACCGTGCAAATCCCCATGCAGCAGATCCCCTGAGTGTACGCTCAGGCCCGCCACCTCCACTGGCCCGCCAAATTCCACAATATGCACGTAAGCGTGGGATACGGTGACATTCTTGGCAAAGAGGTGAAATCCGGCAGCCGCTGCCGCGGGAAGATCGCGCACTGCCCCGTTGGTCACAACGCCCACACAGCCCAGGGTTTGAAGGATGTTCATATGCACCTCGCCCACCAACGAACCCAGCCCCGTACGGCTGGCCGTGTCCTGCACCACCACCACCCGTGGGGCGGGCACGGATTGAATGTACTCCCACAAATCCGTGCGGTCGTGGTACGCCGGACCGGCGAACGCGGGCGCAGCGCCCCGGATCATCATGGTTGCGGCGTAACCAACCATCGGCTGCAATTGCGGAAACAGGCACCGGACCGATCCATGCATGAATCCTTCATTGCGCAATCGCACGTGGAACGTCTCGATGGCATTGGACAGGGTGCAGGCATCCAGCCGGCGCAAGGCGTCCAATTCTTCCGTTGTTAATGGCGGCACTGGGTTCGGTTTGCTCATGAGAAAAAAGTTCAATCTGGCGATGGAACATCTATGACTTTGGGGGCGACTTTCTCGCCCGCGCTGAATTGCGACCTGCTTCCTATCAATACTAATTCCCCCTCTTTCAACCCGGAAACCACCTCGAAACGGTTGGGCGTTTCCAACCCGAGTGTCACCGGCCGCTCTTCGATTTCGTTTTGGCTGTTAATGACATACACGCTGGACATCTGCCCGGGCGGGACCGCTTGGATGGGAATGGAAAGCGCGTGTTCGCGATGCTCCACCGGGAGGGCGAGATTGACGTACATCCCAGGCACCAGGGTCAAATCCGGATTGGCCACCTCGATTTCCGTGGCCATCGTGCGAGTGTCGAGATTGACCTTCAGGCTTGAGCGCGTGATTTTGCCGGAAAATGGCTTGCCGCCCATCGAGACGATACTCCCGCTGACTGTATTGCCAACCTGAATGTCCTTCACGTAGTCCTCCGACACAAAAAAATCCAGCCGCAGATGATAATTGTCGGAAATCTCCAGCAGCGGCTGGGTGTTCTCAGTTGCGGTGCCCGCTTCCACGAGTGCGCCGGGATCGACGTAGCGGTGCGTGATGACGCCGTCGAACGGCGCGGTGATTTGCGTGTAGCCGACCAGCGTCCGGTACTTGCCCACGTCTGCCTGGGCCGCCCCCACAGCGGCCTCCGCCGCCAGGTCCTTGGCCGTGGCCGTGTCGATGTCCTGCTCCGCGACCAGATTCGGATGGTCGTGGTTCACGGCCATCAGGCGGGTATAAATCAAATGCGCGTTGGTGAAATCCGCCTCGGTGCGCCGTTCAACGGCCAGGGCGTTATTCAGTTCGTCGTGCAATTCCGGCACTTCAATCGTCGCCAACAATTGCCCGGCCTTCACCCGATCGCCAAAATCGACATTCATCTTGTCAAGATACCCCGACACCTTGGCGTGCAGCTCCACTTCGACGTAGGGCCGGAATTCCGCCGGAATGGGAACGATTTTGGACAGGTCCTCACGTTGCACCCGGGCGGCGGGCGCGGTGGGAGTCTGGTCCTCTGAATGCGCCGCCGTCGTGGCACCCTGCTTGCATGAAGCACAAATAATGGCGGCCATGGCCCCCGCTGCCACCAGCGCCGGGATTCTCCGCCGTTTCAATTCGTCAGTCATAACTTTAATTTCTCAATCTTTGCCCTGGCTGGGCGAGGGGCAATGTCACGGTGAAGCGGCTGCCCCGGCCTTCGGCGCTTTCCACATCCACCTGCCCGCCGTGGGCGGTGCAAATCGACTTGACAATGGCCAGCCCCAGGCCGGCCCCGCCGATTTCCCGCGAGCGCGCCTTGTCCACCCGAAAAAAACGCTCGAAAAGATGCGGCAAGGCCCCGGCGGGAATGCCGATCCCCGTATCGACAACTTCGAGGACGGCCTTGCCGCCGCGCGCGCGGACGTTGAGATGGATGGAACCGCCCGGCGGGGTGTACTGGATGGCGTTGTCCAGCAAGTTGACCACCACTTGCTTGATCCGGGCCTGGTCGCCTTCCACGTTGACCACCTGCTCGACAGTGCAGTTGACTGAAATCCCCTTGTCCTCGGCCAGGAGGGACATCTGGTCGGCGGTGCCGGCGGCCAGGCACCCCAGGTCAAAGCGGCGCCATTCCTGTTGCGCCTCGCCAGCATCCAGACGCGAAATGGCGAAGAGCGTTTGGACGATCTTGGCCAGCCGATCGACTTCCTCCAGCGCGCTGCCCACTTTGTCCCGCAAGTCGGGCAGGGGGCGGGCTTGTTCGACGGCGCTTTCCAATTCGCCGCGCAGTGCCGTCAGGGGCGTGCGCAACTCATGCGAGGCGTCGGCCAAAAAACGCCGGTTTTGTTCGAAGGCCTCGCGCAACCGGGCAATCATCCGGTTGAGCGCCAGTGACAATTGCTCCAGCTCGTCTCCAGTGGGCGCGAGCGGCAATTGGCCGTCGAGGTTGTGCAAGGTGATCTGTTCGGCGCTGCGCGCGATTTGCACCACCGGCGCCAAGGCCTGCCCGACCAAAATATAGCCGCCCCCCACCGCCACCAAAACGACCACCGGCACCCCCAGCAGCAGCAAAAAAAGCAGGCGCGAGAGCACGGTGTCAATGGGCTGCATCGGCCCGCCGCTTTCGATGACGTACTCCCGGCCCGAGGGGGTTCGAGACGTTTCGGTCACAATGAGCAGACGATTGCCGTCCGGCAGCAAGGCGATGCGGGTCGAATCCTTGGCGGCGGCGGGCGGCAACCCGGCTGGATCAAAGGTGGCCGCGCGGCCCGACGCGTAGATGACGGCCCCGTCCCGGCGGCTCAGGCGGACAAACCGATCGTAATTCTCCGGCGCATAGCGCGCCTTGATCTCATCGGTCACAAAGGATTCGCCGGTTTTTTCCACGCCGGCCAGCAGCGAGGAGATTTGTTGCGTGCGCCGGAGGAGCGATTCGGCGAGGCTCTGTTTGAGGTAATGGCGCAAGGCCTGGCACATGGTCGCGCCGCAGAGCAGGAAAACGCCGGTCAACAATCCGGCGTACCACATAATCAGGCGAAAGCGAAGCGAGCGTATGTTCATGGTTCGGCCTCGTCGCTCAGGCAATAACCCGCGCCGCGCACGGTGCGGATGAGCTTGCGCGGATGCGGGTCATCCACTTTTTCCCGCAGATGGCGGACATAAACATCGACGATGTTGGTCAGGCCCTCGAAGCTCTGGTCCCAGACATGCTCGATAATCATGGTGCGGGAAAGGACGCGGCCCGCGTTGGCGGCCAGGTATTCGAGGAGGGCGTATTCCTTTGATGTCAAGTCTATCTTTTTCCCCGCCCGCCTGACCTGCTGGGCCAGGCGGTCCAACTCCAGGTCGCCCACGCGCAGGACGCTGGCCCGGTTGACCGGGCCGCGGCGGAGCAGGGCCTTGACCCGCACGAGCAATTCGGCAAAGGCGAACGGTTTGGTCAAATAGTCATCCGCCCCCGCCTCGAAATGTTCCACCTTCTGCGCCGTGCTGTCCCGGGCGGTCAGGATCAGGACCGGCGCCTCCTTTTTGGCGCGGCGCAGGCGGCGCAGAATCTCCGCCCCGCCCAGGCCCGGCAGCATGAGATCGAGGATCACCAGGTCGTAATCGCACACTGACGCCATGTCCCAGCCGCTGGCGCCGTCATAGGCGACATCCACGGCGAACCGTTCGGCGCGCAAACCGCGTGCCACAAAATCCGCGACCTTCCGTTCATCTTCAATCACGAGCAAGCGCATAATCTTTCACTACCATAGAATGACGGCACGGGAATTAAAGTGGCATGAACGGAACATTAAAATCCATTCAGAATCCAGACAAAAGCTAAAGCGGCCAAAGTTCAAAGCGTCTTGATTCTAAATCACTTCTAATCAACAACTTACACAATTTTGTTAAAACACAATCAATCTCTATTGACGTGGTATGGATTTCTGGCATTATCTTCCGAAATTAACGACAAACAGCGCCAGTCTGACGCTGGAAGAATAATTGATAAAAGACAAACGGAGCAATCGGAGCAATGTAAACATTATGAAAATTAATCTGAACAAAACGCATGTCGTCCAAGCTGTTTCACTCGCCGGCATTACCATTATTTTTGCCGGGACCGCGCAGGCGCAAGAGTTGCTGACCAAGCCGGATTGGTTGCCGCAGTTGTCCTTGGGCGTCAGCGAAACTTATGACGACAACATTTTCGGGGTCTCGGGCAATGGCATGACGCCGCAAGAGGCCTGGATCACCAGGATCTCGCCGGGGATCGGGTTCGATTTTGCGCCGCTGCTCGGCAGCCAGGCGCCCTTTCAGACCTTGTCGCTGAATTATACGCCCGACTTTGTCTTTTTCGCGTTGCCACGCGACAAGGCGCCCTACAATGAGCCGTCGCAAGATTACGACGCGCACAAGTTTGGCCTTGCCCTCAAAGGGTCGGCCGGCGATTTTTCGTTCTCGCTCTCCAACTCCTTCCTTTACAACGATGGCAGCAGGGCCGCTCCGACTTATGCCCTGAACCAGCTTCCCAGTTCCAACCCGCTGGCCAATCAGTTCGACAAATACCGGAGCCAATTTGCCAATACGCCGCCGCGGGAGCGGGCCAACCAGTTCCAGGACCGCGAGGCAACGTTATTGCAATATGATGTGGACAAATTTTTTATCAGAGCCACAAGCGCCTTGCTTTATTACGGCATGAACACCGTCTTCCACACCAACAAAGCCCCCTACATGGGGTATCAAAACTACCCGAGCCGCGACGATGTCAATGGCGGCACGGATTTGGGATATAGAGTGTTGACCAACGTGGCGCTGACCCTGGGGTATCGTTACGGCAGCCAGTACCAACAACAGTTTCCGGCGTCGATTGCATCCGATCGCCATTATTCGTCCAGCACCTATCAACAAGTGCTCTTTGGAGCGGAAGGCAGGCCGTGGCATTGGCTGGAGATGAAACTGGCCGGCGGACCAGACTTCCGCGATTACAATCCCAACACGCCGGTTCACGATTTGCACCCGACGAGATATTACGGGGAAGCCGCCGTTGCGGCGACGATCACCACCAACCAGAGTTTGGCATTTAAGTACAAGCAATGGAATTGGGTTGCGTCCACCGGCTATGTGCCGGAGTTTGACAGCTCCTACGCCCTCAATTATCACTGGAATGCGACCAGGCAATTGGGATTTGACTTGGCCGCCCAGATTCAGGAGGCCGACTACACCAGCGGCTACGATGCCGCCGGAACGGCGCCGAGCATCCGTGCTGACAGAGAGTACACGCTGGCGCCGGGTATCACCTACGCCTTTACACCTCAACTCAGCGTCAGCCTGAGCTATGCCTTTAATGCCGGCAACAACGAGCTTTACACCATCCCGGCCACATCCCATCCCGCCTACAAAAACTTCATCGATCAGATGGTTTCGCTGGGTTTGATTTACAAGTTCTGATCTTGAACAAGGTCGGAGTGAGGCGCATCCTCGCTGGAGTTGCCTTTGAACTCGTATTTGAACTGGAATATCGCGTGAATTATTGCTTGCTCTGCCTTCTGTTCGCGGTGGCCGCCCAGCCGGTCCTGGCGCAGAAGGCGGTCTCTCTGCTCAATGTTTCCTACGATCCGACCCGCGAGTTTTACCAGGACATCAACGCCGCCTTCGCCAAATTCTGGAAGGACAAGACCGGTGAAGTGGTGACGATCCAGCAATCGCACGGCGGCTCCGGCAAACAGGCCCGCGCAGTGATTGATGGTTTGCAGGCCGATGTTGTTTCCCTGGGGCTGGCTTGGGACATTGACCAGTTGCATGACAAGGCGGGCCTGGTTCCGGCCAATTGGCAGCAACGACTGCCTGATAACAGTGCGCCTTACTCCTCCACCATTGTCTTTTTGGTCAAAAAGGGGAATCCCGGCAACATCAAGGATTGGGACGATTTGGTCCGGCCGGGCGTGACCATCGTCACGCCCAATCCAAAAACCTCCGGCGGCGCGCGCTGGACTTACCTCGCCGCCTACGGTTATGCCTTGCGGAAGCACCACGGTTCCGCCGCGGCGGCCACGCACTTTGTCGAACAGTTTTACCGGAACGCCCCCGTCCTGGATGAGGGCGCGCGCAGCGCGGCCATGACCTTTGCCCAGCGCGGCATCGGGGATGCGCTGATCAGTTGGGAAAACGAGGCCCTGCTGGTGATGAACGGATTTGGCCGGGGCCGATTCGAGATTGTTTATCCTTCGTTGAGCATTTTGGCGGAGCCGCCGGTTTCCGTTGTGGATAAATATGTTGACGCCCACGGCACACGGAAGGAGGCGGAGGCCTACCTGCGGTTTCTCTACACCCCGGAGGCGCAGGAGATGGCGGCCCGACATTATTTCCGCCCGCGCCTGACGGAAGTGGCGCGCCGGCACGAAAAAACGTTCCCGCCCATAAAACTTTTTACGATCCAGGAGGTTTTTGGAAGCTGGAAGCAGGCCCAGAAAATTCACTTCGAGGAAGGGGGCATATTTGACCAGATCTCCAGAAGCCGCCGGTGAAACGGGCGTGGTGCCGCCCTTCGAGTCCGCGCCGCTGGAGGGTCCTGCGGCGTCCAATCCGTTGCCCGGCTTGAAATTGACGCTGGGCTTCACGGTTTTTTACCTCAGCATCATCGTGCTGCTGCCCATCGCGGCGCTGGTGCTCCGGGCCTTTCATCTTTCCCGGGCTGAATTATGGGCGCTGGCCACCAATGAACGCGCGCTGGCGGCGTATGAACTGAGTTTGGGGGCTTCATTGGCCGCCGCGCTGATCAACGCTGTTTTTGGAAGTTTATTGGCCTGGGTTTTGGTTCGCTACAGGTTTCCAGGACGCCGCCTGCTGGATGGGCTGATTGATTTTCCGTTTGCGCTGCCCACGGCGGTGGCGGGTTTGACGCTGGCCAATTTGTTTGCCGACCACGGCTGGCTGGGGCAATTCCTGGCGCCTATTGGCATCCGGGGCGCCTTTACCCGGCTCGGCGTGGTCATCGCCTTGACTTTTGTCGGCCTGCCCTTCGCGGTGCGAACGCTGCAGCCCGTCCTCGAAAACTTGGACCGCGGCGTCGAAGAAGCCGCCGCCTGTCTCGGGGCCAGCCGTTTCCGGACGTTTGTCAGCGTCATCGCGCCGACGCTTTTTCCCACGATTTTGACCGGCTTCGGCCTTTCCTTCGCCCGCGCCTTGGGGGAATACGGGTCCATTAAATTCATCTCCGGCAATCTGCCGTGGACGGAAATTGCGCCGGTGCTCATGGTCGCGCGGCTGGACCAATACGATTACACCGGGGCCATCGCCGTCGCGCTGGTATTGATGCTCTTTTCCTTCGCGCTCCTCTTCACGCTGAACTGGGTGCAGGGCTGGGCCTCCAAATTCCAACAGCCATGAACCTCTCCCTTCCTGTTCCATCTCAAGCGCGCGCCACGCCGCCCTCCGCCCGGGAAAGCGCGGCGATGAAATGGCTTTTGATCGCGCTGGCGGGCGGGTTCGCCGCCCTCTTTTTGTTGCTGCCCCTGCTCAATGTCTTTTTCCAAGCCTTCTCCGGCGGCTGGGCGCCTTACTGGAAGGCCGTGACGGACAAGGACACCGGTTCGGCCATTCGGCTGACCTTTCTTGTCGCGGCCATCAGCGTTCCATTGAACGTCATCTTCGGGCTGGCCGCGGCCTGGTCCATCGCCAAGTTTGATTTCCGCGGCAAAGCCATCCTGCTGACTTTCATTGACTTGCCCTTTTCCGTTTCGCCTGTCGTGGCCGGGTTGCTTTTTGTGCTGCTCTTTGGGGCCAACGGGCTGTTTGGCGACTGGCTGGCCGCCCATCATATCAAAATCATATTTGCCCTTCCCGGCATTGTTTTGGCCACGATCTTCGTCACCTTTCCCTATGTCGCGCGGGAATTGATTCCCATCATGCAGGACCAGGGATCGGAACAAGAGGAAGCGGCGCTGACCCTGGGCGCCAACGGCTGGCAAACGTTTTGGCGGGTGACCGTTCCCTCGGTCAAATGGGGCTTGCTCTACGGCATCATCCTCTGCAACGCCCGGGCCATGGGCGAATTTGGCGCGGTGGAAGTAGTGTCAGGCCACATCGCCGGCCAAACCGACACGCTGCCCTTGCGCGTGGACAAACTCTACAACGAGTTCGATCCGGTGGCCCCGTTTGCCGTGGCGACGCTGCTGGCGTGTCTGGCCCTGGCGACGTTGTGTGTCAAACTTTTTCTGGAATGGAAAAGCCGGGATGAAACTTGATTTCAATTGTTCGCTCATATCAGCGCATTGGCCAGGAGGGTCAGGGCCAGGCCGACCAAGCCGATGATGGTTTCGCACAGCGTCCAAGAACGCAAGGTCTGGCCGACGGTCAGACCAAGACATTCCTTGACGATCCAAAAACCGCCGTCATTCAGGTGCGAAAGGAAAAGAGAGCCGCAGCCCATGGCGATGACCATCAGTTCCACGTTTGTCCCGGGATGGGCCGCCAACTCGGGCACCATCAATCCCGCCGCGGTGGTGATGGCGACTGTCGCCGAACCGGTGGCAACACGGATGAAGGCTGATACCAGCCAAGCATAAACCAAGGGCGGCAAATGCATGGTCTGCGCCAATGACCCTATCGCCGCCGCCGACCCGCTGACTTGCAGGACGCGCGCGAACCCGCCGCCGCCGCCCACGATCAACACCGCCATGCCAATCGAGCCAACGGATTCCTCGGCGAATTTCGACAGTTGCACGAGACTGAATCCGCATTTGGCGCCGAGCGACCAGAGGGCAAACAGCACCGAAATGAGCAACGCAATGGAAGGGTTGCCAATGAAGCTGGCGATGTCCCGTCCGCTCGTGCCGGGCCGAAGGACCAATTCGGCAATTGTCCCCATCAACATCAGGAGCACTGGCAGCAGCATGGAAAACAACGTCAGACCGAAATCCGGCCAGCGCCGGCCCGGCTCCAGCGGTTGGAGGGCAATGACCGGCGGCGGAACATCAACATGCCGGCTGGCCCACCTGGCAAAGAGCGGCCCGGCGATGGCGGCGGTCGGCAGGCCGAGCGCCAGCGCCCAGACGACAACCATGCCGGGGTTGGCGTGCAGGCCCTGGATGGCCACGACCGGGCCGGGATGAGGCGGCATCAGGCCGTGCATGGTGGAAAGACAGGCCAGCAGCGGAAGGGCCAGTTGCAGATAGGGCCGCCGCGTCTCGCGGGTGAGGGTTTGAAGAATCGGGACCAAAAGAATCAGGCCGACGGCAAACCAAGTGGTCAGACCGACGACCAGGGCCAGCGTCATGACGCACAGGCCAATCCGGCCCGGCCCGAAAACCGCGACCATTCTTTTGGCCAGGACTTCCGCGCCGCGCGATTCGGCCAGCAGTTTGCCGAGCATCACGCCGAGACAGATCACCGCCGCGACGCCGCCCAGCGTTGCCCCCAGCCCTTCCTGAAAGGCTTCGGCGACAGTCAACAATGGTTTGCCCGAACCCGCGCCCACGAACAGCGCGGCAATAAGCAGGGCGAGAAAGGCATTGAGCCGGACCCGCAGGACCAGCAGGACCAGCAGGCCAACGCCGGCCAGCGCCAACGCGATGAGCAACCATTGCGCCGGCATCATGAATTGCGGCCCTCCAAAGCGGCGGCTTGGACCCAAGCGAAATGGAACGACGGCTTCAAGGGCATCTTGCAGACCCAGTTTCAATAATCTCTGCCAACGAGGTCAATCAAAAAGCCAACAGACATCCGGTTTTCTGCCCCGGGGCAGACGCCTCTGAATTCTTGCCACTCGTTGAAAGCCGCGGGAGGGAATGAGCCGGAGTTCAGGCTGGGGTGAAAGAAGACGTTCGATCGTCTTCGGCTGTTTTTTCTTGACTTTGAGGGCCAGTTGAAATATGCTTTGCCCGAATTACGGCTTTTAATTCGGGCAAAGCATATTTTGATGGCAGCAATGAATTCGTTCCTTTTGGGTTTTTGCAGCGGCGTTTAGATGCGTCTGCTCTGTTCTTTCGGCTCTGTTCTTTCGGCCCTGAAGGCTTTCGAGACCATTTTTGGTGGCAGCGGCAGGATGCGCCAGTCAAGCTTTGAGAAAATAGCCGCGCTGCTTCGCGGTGACGGGCCGGTTGAGCTTTTCCAGGACTTGCAGCATGTCTTCCCAGACTTTGCGCTTCTCGGTCAGGGCTTGATTGCGGAGCAAATACGAGGGATGAAAGGTCGGCATGAGCGGGATGTCGCGGAAAACTTGAAATCGCCCGCGCAGTTTGCCGATGGGTTCGGTCTTTCCAAGCAAGCCTTCAACGGCCGTGGCCCCCAGGGCGACAATGACTTTCGGCCGGATTAAATCAATTTGTTCCAGCAAATACGGGAGACAGGTTTTCATTTCGCCGGCGGTGGGTTTGCGGTTGCCGGCGCGTTGGCCGGGGGTGTCGGGCCGGCATTTAAGGATGTTGGCGATGTAAACGGTCTCACGGCTGAATCCCATCGTTTTGATGATGCGGGTCAGCAGTTGCCCGGCCGCGCCGACGAATGGCTCGCCTTGCCGGTCTTCATCCACTCCGGGCGCTTCGCCAACAAACATGAGCGCGGCATGATTGTCCCCCACGCCAAACACGACGTTTTTCCGGCTGGCGGCCAGATGGGGACATTTTACACAGACGGCGGCGCGGGTGCGCAGGGCAGCCATGGCGGGTTCAGTGTTCTCAGGGGCGGACGTGTCGGACGTGTCAGACGCGTCGGACAGCGGAGGCGCTTCCCGCAGTTGCCGCAGGGTCTCGCTCTCGACGGCTAAGAAACGCACGCCGCCGGCTTTGAGCGCCTGTAAATGCCGTTCGGTTGCCTCAAGAAGGCGCGTGTAATCATTCATCACACCGGCAATTCACCAGATTCTAACTCAGCCGCATTGGCATGACGACGTAGAGGAACGGACCGTTGATTTTCAAAACGCCCGGGCTGAGTTCGTCGATCAATTCCAAGAAAACTTCGTCTTCGGTCAAGGCGCCCAGAGGCTCGATCAGGTAGGCCGGGTTGAAGGCGATGGCCATTTCCTTGCCTTTGTAATTGATCGCCAGGGTTTCGCGGGCTTCGCCGACTTCGGGAGAATTGGCGGTGATAGCCAAATTGTTGAGGCCGACGGCCATTTTTACGGAATTGGCCTTGTCGCTGGTCATGATCTGGGCCCGGCGGAGGGCGGCCAGAAGTTCTTCCCGAGGCAGGGCGATCCGTTCCTTGGTCTCGCTGGGAATAACCTGCCGGTAATTGGGATAATTGCCCTCAACCAGTTTTGACAGCAGCAGGATGGAAAAACCTTTGTCGTCGTTGAGGGTGAGGGAGACATGGTTTTCGCTCAGCTTCAGTTCCACGTCGCCTTTCTCGACCAGGAGGCGGTTCAATTCATTGACGGCTTTGGTCGGGATGATGAATTCGCCCTGACTGTTTTCGGGAATATCCAATTCTTCGTCCACCAAAGCGAGACGGCGGCCATCGGTGGCAACCATGGTCATTTTGTGTTCCTTGAGGCTGATGAAAATGCCATTGAGGACATAGCGCGATTCGTCAGTTGAAATGGCGAACGAGGTCTTGCGCAACATGCCTTTGAGCTTTTCCTGCGGAAGCGTGATTTTTTTGTCCTCTTTTAAAGTCTGGATGGGGGGAAATTCATCGGCGCTCAAGCCGTTTATTTTGTAAAACGACGCCCCGGCCCGGACGTTGCAGGCGTGTTTTTCATCCGCTTCCAACTCTATTTCAGGGCTGGTCAATTCGCGGACCACACTGAAAAATCTCCTGACCGGGACGGTCGTTGCCCCCTGTTTTTTAACCTTCGCCTCGACGGAGCAACTGATGGAAACATCAAGGTCGGTGGCGGTGAATTCGAGCCTGTTGCCGCCAGCGCGCAACAGGACGTTGGAAAGAATCGGCAGGGTTGTGCGGGTGCTGACGATGTTTTGCACCGACTGCAATCCGTGGATCAATTGATCTTTTGCTATGGTCAGATTCATGCGGCCTTTTAATAGTATGTTTCTTTACACAAAGAAAGATTATTAATAAGGGGTGTGAATAACGGATAAAATCGTTGGTGTCAAGGCAATGAGAACGACTTGTGACGATTTTTTAATGTGAAGAACCCGCCGCCGGAAAACCAGGAGGGCTGAAAAGCGGGACTTGTTGGCAAATGGCACAAACAATTCACAGGCAACTCAAGGGTGAAGCACGCGGTTAATGACATTTTTTAAAACGGTTTCGGCGGTCTGAACTTCTGCAAGGGTGGAATCGCGGCCAAGGGAAAAACGAACAAGCGAATTGGCCGAATTTTTATCAACGCCCATCGCGCTCATGACATGCGACGGCTCGAGGGACCCGGCGGAGCATGCCGAACCGCTCGACGCGCAAATCCCTTCCATGTCCAAACCCGCCAGCAAGGTGATGCTGTCACAACCGGCCACGGTGAAAGCCACGGTATTAGAGAGCCGGTTGCGCAGTGAACCGCGAAAATCAACGCCTTCGAGCGATTTGACAAAATCAATGAGCCGGGAGGTCAATGGGGAAAGTTTCTCAGGTTGAAAAACGGGTGTTTTAACAAACCGTTCCATCGCCCCGGCCAAACCGATGATGCCGGCGAGGTGCTCGGTGCCGGCGCGGCGTTCATTTTCATGGCCGCCGCCAAAAAGGATGGGATCGGGGAGAAGGGGCGATTTGATAAACAGCGCCCCGGCGCCCTTGGGGCCGTGGAACTTATGAGCGCAAACGGAAACCAGATCGGCGTTGAACTGATGGATGTCCTCGAACGGGAGCTTGCCAAAACTCTGCACCGCATCGGTATGAAAAACAACGCCATGAAAACGGCAGATTTCGCCGAGAAGCGCCACGGGTTGAATCGAGCCGGTTTCATTGTTGGCCGACATGATGGAAACCAGGGTGGTATCCGGGCGGATGGCTTTCTTCAAATCGTCCGGAGAAACAATCCCCTCCGCATTGACCGGCAAATACGTGACGTCGAACCCCTCCTTCCTGGCCAAGTATTGGAAGCAATGCAGGACGACATGATGCTCGATGGTGGAAGTAATCAAGTGGCGGCCCTTGCCGCGCAACAGTCTGGCCGGGCCAAAAACGGCGAGGTTGTTGCTTTCCGTGCCGCCGCTCGTAAAAACGACTTCGCTCGGTTTGGCGCGCCAGACCGTGGCGACACGGTCGCGGGCGTCATCGAGCAGGGCGCGGGCCTGGCGTCCGACGTGATGGACACTGGAAGGATTGCCAAAAACTTCGTCCAAAAACGGCAACATGGCCTCGCGCACCGCGGGGTCGAGAGGCGTCGTCGCGTTATAGTCGAAGTAGATTGTTGGTTTCACGGAGCAACCGGACTAAAGGCTGTTAAGTTAATTCTTCACCCCGGTCGCCAACTGCTTCTTTTCATAAAAAAGGACGCCCACCCGTTGGATGTGATTGATGATATTGAAGTGCGTGATTTGTGAAAAGATGGAAAGATCAAAGCGGTAGGGGAGCCACCCGTCATCCAGTTCACTTTGAATTTGACCGAGGATTTTCTGCGTCAAATCAGCGCCCAACAGCGTGAGATCGATATCCGAACCCGGCTTGTAATTCCCCTTCGCGCGCGACCCGTAGAGGATGACCTTTTCCACCTCCGGGTGTTTGGAAAAAACCTCGCAAATCTGGGCGACCGCTTTTTCTGTGAGTCCGCTGTTCATGCCGTGGGTTCTTCAGCCCGGAATTGCTCCAGCTTGGTTTGGAGGCGGGCAAATTCCGCCACATAGACATCGGTAATGGCGGCGGCGATTTGCTGCATCGTCTCTTCGTTGTAGGTATGCGTGGTTTGGTTGCGGCTCTGAATCATCTGCATCCAAATCTCACCCTGCTCGATCAACCCCAGCGCGAAGGCGGCGCGCGTCGCATCGCGCGAGCCGAAGAGATTGGTTGTGCCCCGCGCCTCCAAAAAATCTTTCAAGGTGTTCCAGGCCAGTTCGTGCGTGTATTCAAACCCTTGAATCAACCCCTGCTGTTCCAGTTTGGAGAGGGCGCGCTGCCGCGACAACTCCACCGCCTGCATCAATTGCGCGAAGGCTTTTCGATAGTTTTGAAAGCGTTGAATCCAGCGGATATCTTCGTTTTTCATCGGCGGTTCAATTTATCCAGCCACAGCATGGCGACAGAATAGCCGACAGCGTGAGGCTTGGGAAACCCAAATTCAGCCTTTCCCGTCCCGCCCGGGCGCTGGTGAAAAAGTTCACAATTTGCTTGCCTGTCTTTTCCTTCCGATGTTTATTGCGAGGGTTGGTGATCGCGGTTGTGCCACAAGATGCAGACCAAAACTGAAATCGGCTATAATTCCAAGGTCGAAGGCGATGTAGTCCATACCCGCCTGGACGCGGCCATTAACTGGTTCCGCAAGAATTCCCTCTGGCCGATGCCCATGGGCCTGGCTTGCTGCGCCATCGAACTCATGGCGGCGGGCGCCAGCCGGTTCGATATCGCCCGCTTCGGCGCGGAGGTCATGCGCTTTTCCCCAAGGCAATCGGATGTCATGATCGTGGCCGGCACGGTCACTTACAAAATGGCCACCGCCGTCCGGCGCATTTATGATCAGATGGCGGAGCCAAAATGGGTCATCGCCATGGGCGCTTGCGCTTCGACGGGCGGGATGTATCGCAGTTACGCGGTGTTGCAAGGGGTGGATACCATTGTGCCGGTGGATGTCTATGTGTCAGGATGTCCGCCCCGACCGGAAGCTTTGCTGGATGCTCTGATTAAAATGCAGGGGAAGGTGGCCAGGGAGCCTTTCATGGCCCTGCAAAAAGGGGTTGCCTGAACCGGCCCGCTGGCCGGTGAGATTTTTCCATGTCTGCGCGCGAATTTGCCCAACAATTGAAGGCGCGGTTCGGGGACTGTATCTCCGAACCGAAGGAGTTCCGCGCCGAAATCACGGTGCAATTGTCCGAGGCCGGGCGCATCGCGGAAATCTGCCAGTTTGCCAAAAAGGAGATGGGTTTCGATTATCTGGTGGACATCAGCAGCATCGACAATTACGGCACGGACCCGAGGTGGACGGTTGTTTATCATCTTTACGGGTTCGGGCATCATTGCCATCTCCGTGTGAAAACGGATGTGAGCGAGGAAAAATCCGAACTGCCCACCGTGACCGGCATCTGGCGCGCGGCGGACTGGCATGAACGGGAAGTTTACGACATGATGGGCCTTCGGTTTCGAGGGCATCCGGATTTGCGGCGGATTTTGATGTGGGAGGGGTATCCTTATTTTCCGTTGCGCAAGGATTTTCCGCTGGCGGGCAAGCCGTCGGACGTGCCGGAGGTGGCCTTTACCCGTGCGGCGCCGGAGGAGGGCGGGCCTTTCGTGACCCGTCCCGGCGGCAAGGACAGCACCGCGCGCGAGCCGCGCGCGCACGAACTGGAAGCGGATGACTCGGCGGCCGGGGCGCGCGCGGAGAAAAGATAGAGCATGGCGACGCAAGAACTACAAGTTCCGGATCCAGCAGCGCAGGCGGCGGCATTGTCGGCGGGCGCCGCGGAGGAATTGACCGATCTTCAGGGCGAGAAAATGGTGCTGAACATGGGGCCGTCGCATCCGGCCACGCATGGCGTGTTGCGGCTGGTCCTGGAACTGGACGGCGAAATCATTACCAAGGCCACTCCCGACATCGGCTACCTCCATCGCGGCGATGAAAAAATCGCCGAGAACATGACCTACACCCAGTTCATTCCTTACACGGACCGGCTGGATTATCTGGCGCCCCTGGCCAACAACGTCGCCTATGCGCTGGCCGTCGAGAAATTGATGGGCATTGATCGTGAACTGCCGCCGCGTTGCCAGTACATTCGCGTGATTTGTTGTGAACTGGCCCGCCTCTCCTCGCACCTGCTCGGGCTTGGCTCCATGGCCATGGATGTGGGGGCGCTGACGGTTTTTCTCTTCACCTTCACCGAACGGGAGAAGATTTACAATTTGATCGAGGCCCTGACCGGCGCGCGGTTCACCACGTCCTACACGCGCATCGGCGGACTGGCGCGCGATCTGTCGGCGGGCTGGGTGGAACAGTGCCGCCAATTCCTGGGCGAAGTGGTGGTCACTATTGACGAAACGGAGAAGCTGCTGACTCGCAATAAAATTTTCGTGGATCGCAACCGCGACATCGGCGTGATTTCGCGCGAGGCGGCGATGGATTACGGGTTGAGCGGCCCGAACCTGCGCGGCAGCGGAGTGGAGTTTGACCTGCGCAAAGCGCATCCTTATTTGGTCTATGACCAATTGGAATTCGATGTGCCCGCCGGGTCGGCGGGGGATTGCTATGATCGTTACCTGGTGCGGATCGAGGAGATGCGGCAAAGCGTCGGCCTGCTGCGCCAGTGCCTGGACAAATTGCCCGGAGGCCCCGACAACAAGGCAAAGGAACCGGTGGACATCCCCGATGGCAAAACCGTTTTGCCCTCCAAACATAAAGTGCTCACCAGCATGGAGGAATTGATCCACCAATTCATCCTCGTCACCGAAGGGGTCAACGCGCCGCCGGGCGAAGTTTATTTTTCCGCCGAGAATCCCAAGGGCGAACTGGGTTTTTACATTCACAGCAAAGGAGGCGGGACGCCCCACCGCCTGAAAATCCGCAGCCCCTCGTTCTGCAACCTGAGCATCCTGCCTTTGTTGATGCCCGGCCACATGATCAGCGACACGGTGGCGATATTCGGCTCGCTCGATTTCGTCATGGGAGAATGCGACCGATGAGCTTCACCGTTCCAGCCGAACTGGAGAGCGAGCTGAACGAGCTGCTCACCCATTACCCGGAAAAGCGCAGCGCCTCGCTCATGTGCCTGCACGCCATTCAGGAGCGTTTCGGCTGCATCTCGCCGGAAGCGATGGAGTGGACGGCCAGCCGGCTTGGCTTGCAGCCGATTAATATTTACGAATTGGTCACGTTTTATCCCATGTTCCGGCAGACGCCGGTTGGCCGGCACCACATCAAGGTCTGCCGCACCTTGAGTTGCGCGCTGGGCGGCAGCCAGGAATTGCGGGACCATATCTGCCGGAAACTCGGTTTGGATGTTTCGGAACACGGCCTGCAAACCACCAAGGACGGCAAATTTTCGGTCGAGTTTGTCGAGTGCCTGGCCAGTTGCGGGACGGCCCCGGTGGTCATGGTCAACGAAGATTTTTACGAAGGCGTTTCAACGCAGAAGGCGGATGAAATCGTCGCGAAATGCCAATAACAATGCAATCTGCAAACAGTTTGGCTGCCCGACATGGATTTGAACCATGACAAACAGATCCAGAGTCTGCTGTGCTACCGTTACACCATCGGGCAATGATGGAGATTTAAGCTTAAAGAGTTTGGCCGCGGAGTCAAGTTTTGGCCGTGGCGCCCGCGCGCCGCATTGATAGTTATGCCGCAACAATACCGGCTCATTTTAAAGAACCTCGATCAACCCGGCTACACGCCGGACATCGGTTGCTATTTGCGTCACGGCGGCTATGAAGTCTTGAAAAAGGCGCTGGCCCTGCCCGCCAAAGACCTGCCGGATGGCAGGAAGGTTTCCGCCCAGGAGCAGATTCGCCAGGAAGTCACAATTTCCGGGCTGCGCGGCCGGGGTGGCGCGGGGTTCTCGTGCGGGTTGAAATGGTCGTTCGTGGATCGAAAGAGCGGCAAGCCCATTTATCTGATCTGCAACGCCGACGAATCCGAGCCGGGCACCTTCAAAGACCGGCAGATCATTTACAAGGACCCCCACCAACTGCTGGAAGGGATGATGATCTCCTGTTTCGCCAACGATGTTCATCTGGCTTACATCTATATTCGCGGGGAAATGCCGGATGGGGCCAGGCTGTTGCTGCGCGCCCTGGCCGAGGCGCGCGCCAAAAATTTCCTCGGCAAAAACATCCTGGGCCGCGGCTATGACCTGGAGATTTACGTCCATCGCGGCGCGGGCGCTTATATCTGCGGCGAGGAAACGGGGCTGATCGAATCCCTGGAAGGCAAGCGCGCCTATCCCCGCATCAAGCCGCCTTATTTTCCGGCCGTGATCGGCTTGTACCAGTGCCCGACCATCGTCAACAACGTTGAAACCCTCGCGACAGTCAAACATATCATCCAACTGGGCGGCTCCGAATATGCCAGGCTGGGGACGCCCAACAACACCGGCACCCGCATTGTCTGCGTCAGCGGGCACGTCAAAAAGCCCGGCTATTACGAAGTGGAAGTCGGCAAGGCGACGCTGGGCGAATTGATTTTTCACGAAAATTTCGGCGGCGGATTGCGCGAGGGCAGAAAATTGCTGGCCGTCATTCCCGGCGGCTCATCGGCCAGGGTTTTCAAGGCGGGCGACAAATTCAAGTTGAAGAGGAAGGCGGCGGACGGGCAGACGGCCCCGGTGGAAGTGGACCTGCTGGATTTGCCTTACGATTTCGACACGGTGCAACAGGCCGGCAGCATGTCGGGTTCGGGCGCGATCATTGTGATGGATGATTCGACGGACATCGTCGCCGCGCTGGCGAACATTGC
>Ga0326727_10012708_pt1 | contig 19070 bp, 14 predicted proteins | sample MB2enrmetagenome_FD_207643 | JGI IMG/M metagenome (GOLD analysis project Ga0326727, IMG submission 207643) | Lab enriched peat soil microbial communities from McLean, Ithaca, NY, United States - MB29MY | ecosystem: Environmental > Terrestrial > Soil > Wetlands > Peat | place: USA: New York...
GCCAGTTGCGCAGCTCCATCTTCTTGCCGCCCTGGAACATGCCGCAATCAACAAGAAACCTCTTGCCCGCGGTAGTCTCCACGAGGAAATTCGAACCCGTTACCGTCCCGGCAGAACCAAGACAGGTCACCTTCACCATAACATGCTCCTTTCAAGCCGAGCTCATGATGCCCTACTTACTAAGATCGGAACAATTCCTAAAGTGTTTTAACGAAATACCACAAGCTCCTAGTTTGATGAAGGGAAACCGATAAGATGAGGAGATGCTTGACAGGGCTCATCCGATGCGTTTACATCCACTCTTGCCTGCCCGAGTGGCGGAATTGGCAGACGCAAGGGACTTAAAATCCCTCGGGACTTAGTCCTGTACCGGTTCGAGTCCGGTCTCGGGCACTGATATCATTGATGTTTTTCGTAGTGCCCTCATTGCTTCCCACCCCGTAAAACCTTGAGTGTGCCCGAATTGTGCCCATGATCCGATTCTGATAAAACAGCCGAGTTCTCCTGGTGCATCAATGAAACCTTCTGACATGCATCCCTGATGTCTTCCTCGCTGGTGATGTTGTAGCGATCGAATACGCTCCTGGTCTTGTGTCCGGAAATCCTCATCGCCACTACCTCAGGTATTCCAGCGCGAACCATATTTCTTACAGCAGTCCGCCTTAAATCATGGAATAACCTACCCTCCTGCTTCGTTTCCTTAAGAGCCTTTTTCCAAGGAATCCTGAAGTCTTTCAGGAGAGATTCACCAGACTCATAATCGAAAAACACATGCTGACATTCAGGGAACCTGGCATCTCTATACTTCTTCTGTGCAAGGATGGTATCGAAGAGCTCGCCATACATGTAGACTACCCTGCCCTCTCCATTCTTTGTAGAGCCTGGATCGAGGACGATCCGATGAGACCAGATATCAACCTGGTGCCACTGAAGGGCATGAAGCTCACCATGTCTCATGCCGGTATAGTATCCTGCAATCAGGAGCGGCTTGAGGTCATCAGGTAAAGCATCCCGAAGCTTTACATATTCATCATATTCAAAAAAGCCTGTCCTTACATTATTTTCTTTGAGCTTGGGAATATGAGGTATTGTTCTTACCTTGGGCGGCGTATGTCGAGCTCCAAGAGTGAAAGCCCTCCGCAATGCGCTGAGCTCCCTGTTGATGGTCGCATTCTTCGCACCTGCTTCCTGCCGCGCCAGCATGTAATTTTGAATATGAGTCGTTGTCACCTGGCATGCCTTGATGCACCCCAAAAACCGTTTCAGGTGATTGACACTTCTCTCCTGGCGCACCAAAGATTTCCGCTCCATGAGGCGATATTCCGAGATTACATCGTCCAGCAGCTCACTCACCTTTGTGCGTTCGACCTGAAGCCCATGAAAGGCTCCTTGAACTATGCTACCTTCTCTCATCTTGAGCAATCTCTCGGCCTCTGTCTTCTTTTTGGAGTATGACGATTCCCTATAAGGCTTCCCATCCCTGTAATACTTGATCCACCAGACTTTACCTCTTTGAAAAACACTACCCATTCTTTACACCTTATCCTTTCCTGCCGTGGGCACGGCTTTCAGCACTCCTCCTTTCTCCATGGATTTGAAACCGAGCTCGAATGGTATCTCTATGCCCGGTATCCCCACCATTATACTATTGAGTATAAAGTGAGGAAAGCTTCAAAAGGAGAAAGTAGTTTTCTGCTTTTCAATCCACATGTCCATGTCGTTGATATCAAGAAGCACCCTCCGACCATCCCTGATGCAGGGGATCTTCCCTGCCCAGACCATCTCGCGGATAGCCCAATCAGTTCTTCCCAGGTAAACAGCCGCTTCCGGTATCGAATACAATCTCTTGGGTGGTCTAATCTTCTCAGTCATAGCTTGATCACCCAATTGCTCATGACTCGGAGGGATTCTCTGTTGTGAGATGGGAATAATCAGTGTGAGACAGAGACCTCTTCCAATGGTAAAAACCACCCATGAATGGGTGTGATCGTAGAGCTACAACAAGCAAGTTGATCATGATTCTTCCTCCTTTGTCTTTAAATACAAAATCCAACTTTCCTCCCTTGCCCCTTTCACAAACGACTGAAGGGGAAGGGAGGAACGACCGGAGAAAGAAAAGCCTGAAAGGCTCACCATATAGGAGTGGTCACAAACTGTGACCATAGGAGACCCCGAAGCGCTGCAAGCAGCATGACAACAAGTTTTTCTGTTGGCGTGCTGCTTTCTCAGCGAGCGTAGGGGGGCGGCTCGATTATTTTGATCGTTTGCAAAAAGTTACGATTAGTGTAACTTTCTGCAAACGATCGATATCTTAGTTTACGTTGTAATCTGTATTATGGTTACCTGATCCTTTTCCAAGGATTTTTTTAAGAGAACCTGATTTTTTTCGGTTGCATTCTTATCGCTTAAAAGAATATACGTGCAAATATTGATATGTGTTAATTTTGTGAGGTTAGATGTCAAACGAGAGCACACCAAGGTTTTTCGTTAGCCCGATAGCGTATCGGGAATTATCGTAACGTAAGAGGCAACCACCATGCGAGAACAGACCGAAGGGCCAAATACTTTACGAAGGAAAGGCGCACTTCCGCGTCGGTACCGACGTGTGCGAGTGCTGAAGACATAAGCAGGATAAGGTAGATGGCGAACTATCACCTCACCATAAAGCATATCTCAAGATCGACAGGCCGGAGCGCCGTATCTGCGGCAGCATACCGGTCACGTGAGAAGCTCTATGATGAACGGCAAGGCATTGCGTTCGACTATACGAAGAAGAAGGACCTTGCCTATGCAGAGATAATCCTCCCGGAAAACGCCCCGGAGCGATGGAAGGACCGAGCGACCCTCTGGAACGAGGTAGAAAGATCGGAAAAGCGAAAAGACTCCCGGCTCTCACGGGAAGTTGAAGTCGCCCTTCCTAAAGAACTGAACCTCGAACAGCAGATTGCACTGGTACGGGAATATGTACAGACCCAGTTCGTTGATAAGGGAATGGCAGCTGATATCTGCATTCATGAAAAAGAAAAGAATCCCCATGCTCACATCATGCTTACCCTGAGAGAGATCACCGAGGAAGGCTTTGGCAAAAAGGTGAGATCCTGGGATGATAAAATCAATATCTATACCTGGAGAGAACAATGGGCCGTTGTCCAGAACCGGCACTTGCTCCAAGCCGGGTATGACATCCAGGTTGACCACAGAAGCTATGCGGATAGGGACATTGACCTTGAACCACAAATCAAGATCGGGATAGCAGCGAAATACCTACCGAAAGGCTACCTCCATCTGGAAGACACCCGTGGACTCGAACGCCTCGAAGAGTACCAGAGGATATGCAGAGAAAACGGAGAACGCATTATCAACGATCCGATAAAAGCCTTGAAGCATGTGGGACATTACGACGCCGTGTTCAAACGGGAAGACATCATGGATTTTGCATTTCGGCACAGTGCGGATGCAGATCAGTTCAACCGTGTTTTCTCTGCCCTTGAAAACTGCCAAGAGCTTGTCAGGGTCGGGAAAAATGAGAAAGGGGAAGACCTCTATTCAACCCGTACCATGGTGCTGAGCGAGATGACCATGCTCAATAATGCGGGAGCAATGAAATCTTCAACAGACCACCTCTTGGAGCAAAATATCATCAACCAGACAGCGAAGAACTACACCATGAGCCAGGAGCAGGAGAAAGCCTTCAGAAATATCGTATCCGGTGGAGACATCTCTGTCATGATCGGCCGTGCAGGAACAGGGAAAAGCTATACCCTTGGTACCGTGAGGGAAGCCTATGAAGCAGGAGGATACCGGGTAAGAGGCCTTGCACTTTCTGGTATTGCAGCAGAAGGCCTTCAGAGTGAAAGCGGCATCGAAAGCACAACCATCTTCAAGCAACTCGAAGATTGGGACAATGAAAGAAATCTACTCAGCAAAGACCAGATACTGGTGATCGATGAAGCCGGTATGGTTGGCACCCGTCAGATGCATAAGATCTTAGAACACACTCATGAAGCAGGAGCGAAAGTGATCCTGGTGGGAGACAAAGAACAGCTCCAGTCAATCGAAGCAGGTGGATCGTTCAGAGGCATCATCCAGAGGACCGGGTACGTGGAGCTTGCTGAAGTAAGAAGACAGCATGTTGAATGGCAGAAACAAGCAACCGTAGAATTCTCCGGCAACAGTGAGCAGTCGGAGAAAGCCTTAAGAATGTACCATCACCATGGACATATTCATGAACTCCAAACAAGACAGGATGCAAAGGATCAGATGCTGAAAGAGTGGGCAGAGCAACAACAAATCTTGAAACAGAAACATGAAACCAGCCTCATGATGGCCTACACCAACAAGGACGTAAACGAACTGAACCAAGGGGCGAGACAGTACAGAAAGCTCTATGGAGAACTCCGTGGAGCAGAGTATACATTCATGACCGAGAAAGGAGAACGGCATTTCTGTGCCGGAGATAGAATCATCTTCCTACGGAATGAGCATTCTCTCGGAGTAAGAAATGGTTCTCTCGGTACGGTAGAGAGCATCAATCGGACAGCCATGACCGTCAAACTCGATAAGGGCGACAGGGTCGCTATCGATACCAGCATGTACAAGGATTTCGATCACGGTTATGCCGCCACCGTGCATAAGACTCAAGGCTCCACCCTGGACCATACATTTGTGCTCGGCTCACGGCATTTTGATAAACATACTGCCTACGTTGCCATGAGCAGACATAGAGAGAATGTGACCATGTACTATGCAAAGGAGGACTTCAAAAACTTTGAGGACCTGCAGAAAGTCATGGGGAGAGAACGGCCGAAGATTCTGGTTGTGGACTATGGCCTGCCCAGAGGAATTGAGGTGGATAACAGAGTTATCGAAGCTGAAAAGACCATGACTCACCAGGAAAGACGTGCTGAGTATGGTGAATGGCAACGGCCAAGGGATGAAGAGAAGTATGTCGAGCAAATGAAAGAGAAGGGAATCCAGGTAGAATTCCCCAAGGATAAAACTGTTGAAGGGTATTATATTGGGATTCAGGAGGTCTCTGGCAGAAAGTACGCCGTGATCGATACCCATGCTGTTACCGCAAAAGGAACTCGTTACATGGTGCCTTATGATTGTGACGAGCGGAAGGATGCAGTAATGAAATTCCGTCGTGTGGAATATGACGGTCAGAAGATTGAAGAGATGTGGAGGAAGAATTTAGAAAAGGAGAGACAGCAAAAGCTCGCTCAACAAAATCGAGAACCGAAACACGAAAGAGAGCTCAATGCGTCAGAGATCCTCTACTGCCAGCAGATGAAGGACCGGGGCCTCCAAGTGGAATTCATCAAAGAAAGAACAGTGGAAGGGTACTTTACCAAAATAGAAACGATTGGCGAGAATAAGTTTGCTGTGATCGAGAATAAAGGAACACGGTATATGGTATCTTGCAATAACGAATACGATCAAATGCAGATGCACCGCAATGTAGCTTATAACGGACAAAACATGTCTCCTTCCAAACCAAAGACCCCTGACCTTGCTCAAGATATCGGCAAAGGCCTTGGGCGTGAGAGGTAAAATCCATCTGAGACATTATCTTATCTTACAGTCTGGAGAGCTATAATATAATCGTCTAGTGATATATTCAATCCAGGCTGATCTTTGCTATCCTCACGCTATGTGTACTTCTTGAGAGAATAAACTAGTATAACAATCGTTGAGTTATAGAAGAATCATCACTATGGGCAAACCGTTGAGTATGGTACCGTACAAATGGTTTTCCATGGACAGCGGTTTCTGCAGAAGTCAAGCGGTGCTTTCTGATTGATGAGTTCCCTGAGCTCCCCGGCGGTTTTCTTATCTCCATATGTCAATCTTAGGTCATTGATGATCCGTGTATCCCACCGCCTGACCTTGTCCTCATCGCCAAAGGGGCTGATGCACTTGACATACCCCAGGTTGGGGCATGGGTCGCAGAGATCGTCAACACCCTCAGTCACCTCGATGATCGAGTCTTCGTGTGAAAGCAAGATGTCCTTGACATGTCGGCACAGGATATCGAAATCCTCTCCGCGGCCAGGGGGTTCGATGCTGATGAATCTCACGCAAAGGATGTGATGCGGTCTAAGTCTCATGCTGTGAACTTCATCATTCATATCTTCACCTTCTCTGTTTCTTTTATACCATGGGCTTCCCTCTTGAGATACGGAAAGGAAAAAGCACTCAGATCAAGGAGGCTAAAAAAAGGATTACATTATCAGACCACACTCAATAACCATATCTTGCCTGAACTAGCCGAGAGAAATAATCTCAATTAACTTGGTCTCCTTCAGTCATGTCTTATGAATCATGTCAAATACACCATCTTTTTCTAGTTCTACTCGAGTGGATTCAAGGAATCTGCTGACCATATTGAAATAACTTATGCACAGGATAAGTTCAGTCGCACCACGAACGCCATAACGACTGAGGGCTTGGGTAAGGGCTTCGTCGCTGAGCCTGACATTCCTGCTGATTTCATCAGCCACACGGCAGAGGAGATTGCCTTCATCCTCAAGGGATATCACCGGGTCTTCGGTTTTGATCTTTTCGATCTCATTATCAGTGAGGCCATAAAGCTTTGCAACAGCAACATGGTGGGTCCACTCATAGATAGCGCGTGTTACATGAGCAACTCGGAGCACAGCAATTTCACGTTTTCGTGGATCGAATTCGCTCTCAAATAAAATAGAACGAGCTAATTCCCCTAACCCTTTAAAACTGGCAGGTGCATTCGCTGACATTAAGAAGATGTTTAGTGGAAATGCTTTAACTATTTCTTTGATTTCTTGGGGAAGGCTCTCAATGCTAGGCAGTGGTATGTAGGGACTCATTTCTTCTCCTTTTAATCATTATGATTCAATCGGTTATAATTTTCAATGTGGTTTTCTCATCATTCATCGTTGACATGCTCTTCCGTCAACTATATCTTTATAGTGTCGAAATAGTGATTCAATGTTATTATGCTTATAATTAGGTTGTTTCAGGATCGGGAAAATGACCACTGCCCTAGAAGAACGAAAGGCCGAGACAAGGGAGATGATCTTCCAGGCCGCCCGCAAGGTGTTCAGCGAAAAAGGGTATCATAAGACTCAGATCGCAGATATTGTCCGGGAAGCAGGCATATCAACGGGCAGTGTCTATGCGCATTTCAAAGACAAACGCGACCTGTTCGAACAAATAATTCGAGAGACCAATGAGGTTCTGAGGGCCAGGCTCAAGGAACTCAGCCAGACAAAAAAGCCGGGCGATATCCGCGAGCGCGTACAGCAGTGGATGCCGGCATACGCCGCCTTCTTCGACTATGTGGAGGAAAACCCGGAGCAGATCCTCCTGATCGTGCGCGGCGGTTTCGGGGTGGACGAAGAAAACGATATGATCACCTGGGAGTTCTTCAATGCCTTTGCCTCGGATATAGCCGAAGACTTCCGCAAGTGGGAGGAACTCGGCTTCATCAAAGGGGTAAATGCTGACCTCATGGGTCATATCATCATAGGCATGTGCCTTCATGTGGCTCTCAGCTACCTGATGGAACACCAGTTTACCCGGAACGAGGCCATCAATAACCTCCTGGCGCTGACCCACGCCATGGTCTCCATGTATCTCACTGACAAGGGAAGAACCGAGCTTGGCGACATGAAGATTCCAAGGCTCCCGGAAGACTTACAATCATAGGCTCCGCTTGGGAGCCTTATAAGAATATAGTAGTGTGGTTTTTTTATGGCTGGGCTAAAGGCCCGCTTGTTGGAGTACATGTTCAGTAAAAAGGAGGGTGCTATGCTGTCCAGATCAGAAGTTTCGGCTCGACTATCCCTGTTCCCCAAGTTCGAGGACACTCATCTGAGCCTGCCCTATGCCCCAAGGATGCCTAAGCACATGGTCAGGCAGACAAGGGAGGTCATCGCCATTGCCCGGAAGTTCAACGAGGAGGTGGCAAGGCCTATGGCCCTTGATTTCGACCGGAAGACCCACGAAGACCCGGATTACATGCCCTGGGACCTTGTGGAGTTGTGCAACAGGTGGGGATTCTACACCATGTGGATACCGAAGATGTTCGGCGGTAAAGGCTACAACATGCCATCCATGTCCTATTTTGTAGAAGAGGTCGGCTCGGTCTGCCTCGGTATCGCGAACGTCATTGGCGTGCACTATCTGGGAGTTGCCGGCGTCATGTCTTCAGCCAATGCCCGCCTTACCAAGCGGATCCTTAGTGAGGTAATCGAGGGCGAAAAGACCGGCAAACCGTGCCTCATTGCACTGGCCATTACCGAATCCACTGCCGGCACCGACGTGGAGGAGGTGGATCTTGCGGACAAGGGCAAGATCACGTGCCATGCAAAACGGGTCAAGGACGGCTACATCGTCAACGGCACCAAGGTGTTCATCTCCATGGGGCACGTATCCACCTGGACCGTGCTCTATGCATACACCGACCTCAAGAAGCCTTCGGAAACCACGGTTGCCCTTATGGTGAAGACCGGCATGAAGGGATTCTCCTTCGGCACACACGAGAATAAGATGGGGCAGCGGGCCTGCCCGGCCAGTGTGCTCATCTTTGAGGACTGTTTCATCCCGGACGAGCTCGTGCTCTTCAACTCTGACATGACAAAGCAGATCACCAACAAGCCTGTCAGAGATATTTCCCAGCACTACATCGACTACGTGGTCTCGGCCACGAGGCCCGGCGTATGCGCCTTCGGCGTAGGCGCGGCCCGGGGCGCCTTCGAGGCGGCTCTCAGGTATGCATCCAATACCGAGGTGAGCGGCAAGCTTCTCATCAACAACGAGTGGGTGCAGTGCATGCTCGCCGAGATGTACAAGAACGTGGCTCTGGGCAGGCTTGCCTATGTGGAGGCCAACTATGCCAACAGCCACCGGGGCATGTACCAACTCCTGCAGCTCAAACCCTTCTATTACTACTACCTCCTCATGCCCAAGGCTTATTTCGACACCGTCATCGCGCCCGCCATGGAAAAGGACTACTTCAGGAAGTTCATGGGAAAGGTCTATTTCGACTGGGCCAAGCCACAAGACCAGCGGTGCTGCTCGGGATGGGCATCGCTGGCGAAGTTTGCGGGCACGGATATCGGCATAAAAAACTGCCAGATGGCCCTCGAGCTCATGGGCGCCACTGGGCTCAGGCAGGATGCAGGTGCGGAGAAGATCCTGCGCGACGCCAAGCTCCTGCAGATCTACGAGGGGACCAACCAGCTCAACCGGCTCAATGCCTTCAAATGTCTCATCGCCCCTGCGGTTCCGCAGGCCAAAGTCTTTGAAGAATAAGGAAAGGAGACTCCAATGCTGACCTCATTCAAGCCTGATCTATTACCCTTTGAGGAACTCGCCCGGTCCTTTGCTTCCAAGGAGCTCGCCAAGAAGGTCGAGGAACATGATCGCTACCCCTTCGGAGAATTCTATACCCGTGTGCTCGACAAGGCATACGAGGTGGGTTTTCTAGGTGTCATGCTCCCCGAAGAGCTGGGAGGCATCGGGGGAGGCATCGATACGCTCTGCGTGATCCTTCAGAATATCTGCCAGACCGACGCCTCGATGGGCGGCATCATCTTCACCAATGCCCTCGCCCAGGAGATTATGCTCTGTGCCGGGGCGGAGAAGCCAGCGGGCACTTTCTTTCCCAAGGAATCCTCGGCAGGCGAGTTCCTGGTGGCATTCCCATCCTTTGTGAACCCGGCCCAGGTGAGCACACTCCCCAAGGTCGTAAAGTCAGGCAAGGACTATGTCCTCACTGGTAAGCTCGAGTTCCTGGTCCTGGGGGGACTTGCATCCCGGGCCATCATACCAGCGCGCATTCATGCTGGTTCTGCTTACTCCCTGTTCCTGGTAGACCTCAACGACAAGGGCATTGACAAGAGCAACCCTATCTTCAGCCTGGGGCTGCATGCCTGCCCTAGCGTGGATATCTCCCTAAAAGGGGTGAAGGCAAAGCTCATTGGAGAAGAAGGAAAAGGAAGGGCTTACTTCGAAAAGGCCTCCCAGCTGATGCATGCGGCCGCGGGGGCCATGAACGCAGGCATCATGAAGGGATCCTTTAACGAGGCCCTGGCCTATGCCAAGGAGCGTTTCCAGGGCGGCTGCGAGATCATCAACTGGAGCGAGGTGAGCATGCTGCTGGCCGGCATGGCCATCAAGGTGAACGTAGCCGAGATGTGCGTGACCCAGTCCTGCCAGACCATCTACCTCGGCGGTGAAGACTGGGGCCCCAGCGTTACGGCTGCGGCGATCCACATCCATGAGCTGGCCTGCGAGGCGGTCACCGATGGGATACAGGTGCTGGGTGGTAACGGGTACATGAAGGACTACGGCCAGGAAAAGCGCTACCGCGACGCCAGGCAGGTCCAGGCCCTGCTCGGGATCGCCCCCTTGAAGAAGATCGGTATTATCCGTCAGATCGCCAGGCTGGAGGACACCTGTGCCGCAGCAGTATAGCAAAGGATATGACCGAGAGGAATATATTCCCCTTCGTGCTCATCATGGGCACGCCTGAGCCCTGGGTAGGGCCTGATGAGGGATTCCTGGCAGAACGGTAAGGCCGTTTGTAAAAGGAGGACACCATGGAGTACAGGTATCTGAAAACGCGGCAGGTGGGCGCTACCCTGTGGGTTGAGATCCTCAACACGCCGGTCAACTTTCTCACCACGGATATCTGCGAGGAGCTCTTCTGTCTGGTCAGGAAGGTGGAGAAGGACCCGTCCATCAGGGTCTTCATCCTCACTGGCGGTATTAAGGATGTCTACATCATGCACTTCTCCATACCCGAACTCGTGAGGATCTCACCGGACAACGAGAAGATTATGATGGACAGGATCTTCCGGTCACGGTTTCTGGGCAGAATGTTCGCGTATCTCACCACAATGTCTAACTGGCTCATGGACTGGATACCGTGTTATGAGACACTCACCCTGAAGAATTTCAAGGCAATCCGGAACTATTCCTCAACTCTCTTCCTCTGGTTCCAGATGCATAGGCTCTACCTTGCCATCGAGCGTATGGGCAAGATAACCATCGCGGCCATCAACGGCCCATGCAACGGCGGCGGTACCGAGCTGTCGGCCTGCTTCGACTTCAGGTTCATGATCCATGACCAGGACTTCACCATTGGCCAGCCTGAGGTCCTTATAGGGATCATCGCGGGTGGTGGTAGCACGCAGCGTCTGCCCAGGCTCATTGGTAAGGCCAGGGCCCTGGAGCTCATGCTCACCGGCAAGCAGCTCACTCCGACAGAGGCCAAGGCCATAGGGCTGATTACCGATCACTTTACCAAGGACGAGTTCCCTCACAGGGTGCAGGAATTTGCCGACGACATGGCACGGCTCATCCCGGCTGGGGTTGCCGGGACCAAGCAGGCCGTCCACGAAGGGTTCGAGACCTCGGTTCTCCACGGCCTGAGCATCGAGATGGAGCAGTCCATACGGTGTTTCGCTGACCCGGTGACGAAAAAGGCGCTGCCGATTTATGCCGCGTACCTCAAGGACAGAGAAGATGAACTCGGCAAGAAACGCACATCCATCCGCGAGGTCATTGAGATGCTGAAAAGCGATGACTTCCTGAACAGACTTAAGTGAACGAGGAGGTTCACCATGAGTGATGATGTCTACATCATTGGCGTAGGGATGATCAAGTTCGGCAAGTACATGGAAAAGGGTATCAAGGCCCTGACCGGCGAGGCGCTCGACCTGGTCCTGAAGGACTGCGGCCTGGAAAAGAACGACATCGAGGCGGCATGGTTCTCGAACTCGTCCTGGGGCATCCAATCCTTCCAGCACTGCATACGGGGCCAGGTGGCGCTATCCGCCAACGGGCTTGAAGGTATCCCCATCACCAATGTGGAAAATGCCTGCGCCAGTGCCTCCACAGCTTTGAACGGGGCATGGATGGCCATCAAGGCCGGACAGTTCGACTGCGTGCTCGCCATCGGCGCGGAGAAGCTCTACACCAACGACAGGGCCAAGACCATGGAGGGATTCATATCGGGCACCGACGTGGAGGTGACCATGCAGCTCATTGCCAAGCTCCAGGAGGAAGCACGAAAGAAGAAGGAGGAGCGCGCCAGGCAGCAGGGCACCCAGGTGGAGCAGGAGAAGCCGGGCGGACACTCCTCTTTCATGGACCTCTATGCTCTAGGCGCCCGCATGCACATGGAGCGCTACGGCACCACCCAGAGGCAGCTTGCCGTGATCGCGGCCAAGGCCCACAACAACTCCACCAATAACCCGCTGGCCCAGTACACCTTCCCCATGACCGTCGACGAGGTAATGGCGGACCGCGAAGTTGCCTGGCCGCTCACCCGGGCCATGTGTGCCCCCATCGGAGACGGCTCAGCAGCGGCGGTTCTATGCAGCAAGAAATTCATGAAGAAGCACGGTAAGAAAAGGGCTGTGGCCATCCGTGCCTCGGTGATGAAATCCGGCAAGCGCGAGGGTATGAGCGACATCTGCTACCGTGCCTCCCGGGCCGCCTACGACATGGCGGGCCTGGGACCTGATGACATGCAAGCGGCCGAGGTCCACGACGCCACTGCCTTCGGAGAGCTCTATCAGACCGAACAGATGGGGTTCTGCCCCGAAGGCCAGGGCGGCCCCTTTGCCGAGAGCGGGGCAACGGCTATCGGCGGGAAGATCCCCATCAACCCGAGCGGCGGACTCATGGCCCGGGGCCACCCCATCGGTGCGTCCGGCCTGGCCCAGATATATGAACTCGTGACACAGCTTCGGGGCGAAGCGGGCCCCAGGCAGATCAATGGGTGCAAGGTTGTTATGGCGGAAAACGGGGGCGGATTCCTTGGCATGGGTGAAGCTGCCATGGCAATCCACATCCTGGAAAAGATGAAATAGGAAACAGAAGGGGGGCCACGCAATGCCGACAATTGAGAGAAAGGCAAAGAAGGTGAACAGGGAAGATCTCGTGGAGCGTTTAAAGCAGGACTTCACCGAGACGGAGAAGGTGATCTTAAGGCGCAGGAGCGTGCGTCTCTATAAGCACGACCAGGTTCCGGAGTTCATGGTCAAGCGCATCCTTGAGGCAGGCAGGTTCGCACCGTCTGCCGGAAACTGCCAGCCCTGGAAGTTCATTGTCCTGCGCGACCCGAGCCTCATCAATGCCATAACCGATGATGTGGTCAATATCTGTGACCTCTTGAGGAACATGGTGGACTACCGAAAGCCCGGAGCCTCATGGATGCGACCCATGGTGAAATTCAACACTCGCATACGCAAGAACGACCTCCACCCGGTGCCCTTCGGAGCCATCCCCATGATCGCGGACAGGAAGCTGGGCCTGTGGCACGGTGCACCCACGGTCATCCTCATCTTCGGAGATAAGCGCGGCGTGAGTTGCCCCGAACTCGACTGCGGCATCGCGGGGCAGAACATGGTGCTGGCCGCTCATAGCATGGGGCTCGGTTCTTGCTGGGTGGGATTTGTCCGGCCGGCCTTCGACTATATGCTCAAATGGAAGAAATATTTCGGCATCGGCTACCCCTTCAAGTTCCTGTCGAGCATTGCCATCGGGTGGCCAATGGGGGATCCCGACGGCATGGTTGCGCGACAGACCCATGCAGTGGACTGGTATGAGAGTGGCATCAAACATGTCATCTACTAAGAAGGAGGCGGACCATGGGGAATTTCAGTCTTCGTGAATTTTTCAAGATCCCGGACTATGACAATCCCAATGAATTGAGCTTCGGAGAGATAGCATTCGACGAGACAAAATGCATAAAGTGCGGCATGTGCGCCAAGATCTGCCCCGGCGCAGCCATTGCCTTCGACATCAGGCCTTTCATGAAGCCGTTCCCGGAGAACCAGTGCATGTTCTGCGGGTGCTGTTCGGCCATTTGCCCCAAGGACGCGGTCATCATGAAAAAGCCATTAATTGCCAAATATTTCTACAAGCCCATCGAGCATGGCGATATCAAGACACCACGGCTCTTTACGGACTGATGAAAATGTATTTGTGATGGAAGTTGCTGCTACAACAAAAAACCTAAACAGGAGGGATCCATGAGCGAGAAGGTTTCAACTTGGGTTTCAGTTCTCGAGGAGCAGGCTGTACAGCGCCCCAACAGCCCCTTTCTCTATCTTGTCTATCAAGATCGATACATTTCCTATGGCGAAACGGACAGGAACGCGAACCGCCTTGCACATTACCTCCTGAAGCTCGGCGCTGCACCCGGGGACGGCCTGGCTGTGCTAATGGGCAACTCCCCCCAGTTCCTGGATGTATTCTTCGGAATTCAGAAGATCGGGATGTACATTAACACTGTCAATACCGCGCTGCGGGGCGACGGGCTGGCCTTCATCATAGACAACAGCGATACCAAATACCTGGTGGTGGACCATGACCTCATAGACCTCTACCGGAGCGTGGCGGACAAGACGCCCCAGATCAAGACCATTATCGTGAACACCCTGGAGGCACCCGCCGGGTTTAGAGTTCCAGACGGCATGCTGGACCTGAAAGATGCCTACAATAAGGATCTGTCATCAATAAAACCCAATGTGGAGTTTGACGAGAACAACATCCTCATCCTCATGTACACTTCAGGAACCACCGGCCTTCCAAAGGGCGTTGTCTCAAGGTACAACAGAAACCTTGTGGACAGGATAAGGCCTTTGGCGCAACTGCTCCTGACACCGGAAAAGGTCTACTTCACCGCACTGCCTCTGTTCCACGGCAACGCCTTGTTCGTCACCACCACCCAATCACTGGTGGCGGGCTGCATGGTGGCACTGTCCAAACGATTCTCTGCCAGCCGCTTCTGGAATGAGATCTATCAGTCCAAGGCAACCTTCTTCAACACCATAGGCGCCATCATCCCAATCCTCATGAAGACTCCGACAACACCCCATGAAAAAGACCACCAGGTAACCCACGTCTTCTCAGCCGGATGCCCGACAGACCTCTGGGAGCCCTTTGAAAAGCGATTTAATGTCACCATCTGGGAAGCCTATGCGGCCATCGACGGCAGCGGGTTCATCGCTAACTTCGGCGACGGGCCCAAGGGCTCCATTGGTAAGTCCTTTGTCTCCACTATCAGGGTCGTGGACGAAAAAGGCAATGACGTACCCACTGGAACCACTGGAGAGCTGCTCTTCCAGGTTGACCCCGAGCGGAAGACCACTGTGGAATACTACAAGAACCCCGATGCTACAGGAGAGAAGACCAGGGGGGATTGGGAATATACAGGTGACCTCGTGTACCAGGACGAAAACGGTTACCTTTACTTTGTGGGCAGATCTACCGACTCCATGCGCCGCAGGGGCGAGAATGTATCCGCTTATGACGTGGAGCAAGCCATCCTCAAGCACCCCGCTGTGATGGAGGCTGCCGTATACGCAGTGCCTTCCGAGATGACCGAGGACGAGATTATGGCATCCGTAAGGCTTGTTGATGGGCAGAAGCTCTCGTCCAAAGACCTGTGGGGTTTCCTTCAGGACAAACTCGCAAGGTTCGCCATACCGCGTTTCATCCGGTTTGTTGACGACTTCCCCCGGACCGAGACTTTCAGGATCAAGAAGAACGAACTCAAGAACTTCGGCATAACCTCGGACACCTTCGACGCGGAGCGTCCGGCCAAGGATGCCTGATTTGCGCATTTCATCAAAGAGAGGAGCACACCCATGAAAAGAACCTTACGAATAAGGTCATGGCAATGACGGGTGATTCATAGGGTATCGACAGGGCCCTGGCGGACATCGACGAGGAAGGCCTGCATGAGACAGCTGCAATCTTAACCGCAATCATCCTGTGCACATGGTTCAGCAGGTTTATCACATGGTCGTACACTCGAAGATAACTGTTTATATTAAGGACGAGTTCTCATTTAACGCATTCTTATTACGGATGGAATGTATATTCTCTCACCCAATACCATCATGAGCTGTTGAACAAGGGGGGCTGATGAGGAAACAAGAAGTACAAAATTTCACTCATGAGCAGAAAGGCATACAGGAGTTTCTCGGCGGAATAGTTGACAATCTCTTTCTTCTTGCGCCGAAGATCGTAAGACATCTTAAGAGACCAAGGAATATATCCAGATTAGAATATGAATCGCATGTCGATTTCTATATTCAGAAGGGGTTTACCGAGAACCCGGAAAGCTTTTTTACCTTTCCCAACGAGATCCCGACCTATAAGATCCTCTTGAGTAGACCTTATCTTGATGGCGAGTATCAATTAATCTCCTTTCCAAGCGGCTATGAGCCTCAAAATCCTATGCTTCGAGAGAGCTACCATGCCCATTGCAATAACAGCACCTGTTATATAGTCCTGTGGACGCACCACAGGAATGATGCCAAGACGGTTCTCTGCCTCCATGGGTACATACTGGGAAATCCAAGGCAGGCTCACAGGATGTTCAGGATCAGGAAGATGTTCGAATTGGGCCTGGATGTGGCCCTCTTCATAACCCCTTTCCATTGGAAAAGGGCCCCTGTGTCCAAGACGCAACGGGGGATCTTTCTGCAGCCCGACAATGTGGTCATGACGTGCGAGTGCGTGGGCCAGACTATGTATGACCTTTATTCGACCTGCAAAGTACTCCAAATTCTTGGGGGCGGCAGCATCGGCCTGATAGGTGCAAGTCTCGGAGGATACCTTACAGCCCTGTTTATATGCCTGCAGCCCATAGTCAACTTTGCTGCCATGATGGTGCCGGTTGTAAATTTATCAGGCACCTTGGGCCCTGATACCGCCAAACTCCCTTTCCCAACCAATGCTGAATTCCTAAAAAAGACACAAAAGATTTATGAGTTTCACTCCCCACTCAATTTTCATCCAAAGATACCCAAAGACCGCATCCTTATCATTGCCTCACAGGGAGACCAGCTCTGTCCATCTAATTTCGTTCGGCTTCTCTGTGAAAAGTGGGACTGGCCAGAGCACCAATTCCTCAGGGGAGGCCATTGGCTGATCTTCAATAACAACCTCAGGGGACAGACATGGTATGCCTTTCTTCAAAGAATGGGTTTTCCTATCAGCAAGAAAACCCTGGCAAACAATACCCAATGATTAAGGAGGGCCAACGAAAATTGATCCTACAGCACTGATCCATGGGCTATATCTCGAGCGAGATCAGGCAGGTGATGAATTTGAGATCAATTCCAAGTAATGACCCCTTGAAATCAATACCGATCATGCTGCAAAATATTCTTTGTAACTGATCGGGAAGTTATAACCAAGTTACTAGTGAGTCTGATCGGTATTACACTCCCTGATTCAGACTTATTTGATTATAAAAATAAAGATTTCTGCAATTCCATATCAGTTTATAACTACCTCAATACTGATGATATTGGGTTGAAACATATGAAGCCTCTCACTTCATACCTGAGCGTATCATATAGCAGAGTTTGTTGAAAAACCCTAGGGACAATAGGTGTCTGAAAAAACGATGTCATAGAATGCACGACATTGGAAATATTTCGTGATTATTTACTTGACGCAAGATAAAATCAACAGTAGAATGTCTATATGGTCTGCATATGGGAGGTGTTTATTAGCAATACCTTTATCTCTGTTGCCTTCCCCTTATTTCTTTTTATCGGGATTGCGTTCACATTTGGAGGTGATTATGTGAACCTCCCATATGAATTTACAATTGCTCGTTTGAGTTATGCTTTTGCTTTTTTGATTCTAATAATTAAAACTGGTTATTGGTTAGCATTTGAACGAGGAAATATTCTATCCCCCATAGCAGCCCTTGTTGTTGCATGCATAATTTTTGCGGGTATAGGCGGTGCATGGATTCTTTCAACTCTATGGGTAGCAGATAGAGAGAATGCAGCTTTAAAAAAACATCAATTACCCCCTATCCAAAATTTTGAACCAAATTTGGATATTAAGTTATTTTTATCACATTTTCCTTCGCCACAACGACAACGAGAGTATATTTTACAGATTAATAATATTAATCCCCAGTCTGCTATTATCACAGATTTCAGAATGAAATTAGTTTTTAAAAATAAAATTAATAAAGTAAATCGATCCGTTTTGCCAGATACTGGCCAACCGGGGATAGAACAAATGAAAGTGCATAAGAAAGGGAAAAACAGACCTGATTATGACTATGAAGAACTGCCAAATGAAACGTCTTTGGCAAAACATTTCACATTAAATATACAACGAGCAAAAATAAATAAAAAACTTACTAATACAAACTCAGCCATACTTACCTGCGATATATGGCCGGAAAAGGCGGCATTTACCGCAAACATTGTAATTGATTTAACTAAAGAACCGGAATTCCCCAAAAAAGATAAACCTGGAACATACACCGGGATGTATTTTTATCAAATCAATGATCAATCTGCCCGTATTCCCAAAAATATAAGTGGAGTCATCCCTGATGCAGAGTAGGTGCTTTTTCTATGAGTTCTTTAAACTCCATTTTAGGAGCATTGAGCAATCGTATAAGTGTGTCCCTAAACAGATAGGGATTTTCTCGCCCGTTAAATCTCCATTCAAATTCATCAAGATATGCATCCATATGTTTGGTGCTAACTTTATGATAAGACCCTACAATAGATCGTTTAAACAAAGACCATGCACTTTCACAGCCATTGGTATAAACATCACCTCTGACCCATTCATATTTCCTGTGGTTGATGCGTTCATGCTTGAACGATCTATTCAGAGAATTATATGCACGAAGCTCATCAGTCATAACTCTTGCATCCCTGCTTACGCGCTCTTTTACAATGCCACAGAGAATCCTTCTGCTTGCCTTTGGGATTGCCTTGGCCTCAAATGTCCCATCTCTTTGCAGAAGACCGATAACTGCTTGTTTGTGCCAGGGATCACGCTTTCTTCTCTTGTCATATTTACCACCGACATATGTCTCATCAACTTCCACAATACCAGTGAGGCGAGGCTTGTTAGATGCCTCTTCCATAGCCTTTCTGATCCGGTGACACAGATACCAAGCTGTTTTATAGCTGACCGACAGGCTTCTTTTGAGTTGATTGGCAGACATGCCTTTCTTGGATTCAATCATAAGATAGACAGCGAGAAACCACTTCCAAAGGGGAAGATGGGAATCA
>Ga0326727_10012709_pt1 | contig 19070 bp, 13 predicted proteins | sample MB2enrmetagenome_FD_207643 | JGI IMG/M metagenome (GOLD analysis project Ga0326727, IMG submission 207643) | Lab enriched peat soil microbial communities from McLean, Ithaca, NY, United States - MB29MY | ecosystem: Environmental > Terrestrial > Soil > Wetlands > Peat | place: USA: New York...
CAGACGTACATGGGACCCGGCCTTGGAACGGTCTGGAGCAGCCCCAACAAGCGCAGCGCCTTCGTTGCCAGCTTTCACCTGGACGAATAGGACGGCCGCGTACTAAAGCACGAACGATGGGGGCCTGACGCGTGCACAATGACCGCGGGTGGAGACTCCCCTCTCACAACAAATCTCAACGTACGGAACAACTTCGCGTTGTCCCGCCGGAGTCCTGCCGGTCCCTGTCATGAGAACCCACGGTCACGCCTGTGCCAACGGTGCGACAAGTCCCAAAATGCCTCTACGGCGGCCCGTAGCTTCAGCTAGAATAGAGGGTTCGCCTTCGCTTTCACCAGCGGCCGCTCTGGAACGGAGCGCTGGCAGGGTACGTCCTGACGGAAGAACCGGGGTGGAAAGGAATCATTGTTGATGAAGTTTCTCAGGCCTTGGCGCCTGCTAACGCTGGCAGTATGCGCACTTGCTCCACTCACTGCCAGTGCCCAGCAGACGCCGGCGCAGCAACCCTCGTCGAACCAGACCGAGCAGAAGCCGGCGCAGCCGCAGAACAGTCAGAATCCATTCGAGCAGGTGCCCGAGCAGAAAGAACAACCCGGCACCACGCCGGCGCCCACTCGCGGCGTGCAACCGGCACCGACGCCCGCGCAGGCCGCCCAGCCAGGCGGGATCCCCGATGTCATCGAGGCGATCGAATTCCGCGGTACCCGCCGTGTTCCCCAGGATACGTTACGCGCTCTCATTTTCAGCAAGCCCGGCGACAGAATCGACGAAGATGTGTTGCACCGCGATTTTATGACCCTCTGGAACACCGGCCGCCTCGACGACCTGCGGCTGGAGCGCGAGCCCGGAAAAAACGGCTGGATCATTCGCTTCGTGGTTCAGGAGCGCCCGGTTATCCGGTCCATCACGTATGAGGGCAACAAGTCCGTCTCCGTTTCCGACATCCTCGACCGCTACAAGGAGCGCAAGGTCGGCCTCAGCGTGGAATCCCAGTACGACCAGAGCAAGGTGCAACGGGCGAGAAACGTTCTTCTTGAACTGCTGTCCGAGCACGGTCACCAGTACGCCACGGTCACACCCGAGCTGCATCCCGTGCCGCCATCGTCTTTGAACATTGTCTTTAAGATCGACGAGGGACCCACCGTCAAGGTCGGCAAGATCGACATCGAGGGCAACTCCGCGGAAAACGACCGCAACGTTATCCGCGCGATGAAGAATCTGCACCCCATCGGCGTTCCCTACTCGATTCTGTTCGAAGACATGTTCGCCCGAACATACGATCCAGCCAAACTGGACGAAGACCAGGATCGTATCCGGGTGTTTTATCAGGAGCACGGCTACTTCAAGGCGCGGGCTGAAAACGCCACGGCCACTGTTATAGACGTCGCGCCGCGCACGTACGCCCTGCCCTTCCTGCCCCGCCCGAGGTGGCACAAAGTTGCAAACGTTACGATATTCGTCAACGAGGGCCAGAAGTATTATCTCGGGAAGTACAGCTTCACCGGCGTGAAGTTGTTCCGCACGCCTCAAACTCTAATGCGGCCCCTGTTCTCCATGTCGGAGGGCGACGTCTTCTCCACGGCGAAACTTCGCAAGGGCGTCGAGAACATGCGCAAACTGTACGGCGAGTTCGGCTATATCGATTTCGTCGTGGAACCCGATCCCGAGCCCGTCGCCGGCACCAATAAGGTTGATTTGAACCTCTCCGTGGACGAAGGTAAACAGTTCTTCGTGCGGCGCATCGATTTCACCGGCAACAACACCACTCGCGATAAGGTCATCCGGCGCGAACTGCTCATCGACGAAGGCGACCTGTTCAACTCGCGTTTGTGGGATCTCAGCATCCTCAAGTTGAATCAGCTTGGCTATTTCGAGCCGCTTAAGGAAGATCAGGCGGCGGATCTCAAACGCGACACAAAAACCGATACGATCGACATCACGCTGAAGCTGAAGGAGCGCGGCAAGCAATCGATTCAGTTGAACGGAGGTGTTTCGGGTATCGCCGGCACTTTCATCGGCGCTTCCTATTCCACCAACAACTTCCTTGGTCTTGGTGAGACGTTGACCCTAAGCTCGCAGCTCGGAACGGTGCAGCGCACTGTGCAGTTCGGTTTCACGCAACCCTATCTGTTCGACCGTCCGATACAAAGCGGGTTCACCATCTATCTGACTCGCTTCAACTACAACCAGGCACAGGAAGCGTCGATTCTGAGCGGTGAGAATCTAACGGCGTTGTACAGCGCCCTCGGCCAACAAAACCTGCTCAATTACGTGCAGAACGGGTATGGCTTCACCACGTTCGTCTCAACCGCTTTGAAGCGCAGTTTTGCGCGCATCGGCCTCTCCTACGGCTACGACATCTCCAACATCAAAACGCTGACCGATGCCGCCACCACCTATTTCGACTACGTCGACTTCCAGGGAGTGGGCGGGCCCAACTCGCTTTCCGGTATCCGCACCAGCAAGATCACGCCTTCCTACAGCTACAACACCGTCAATCACCCCATCGACCCGAGCGGCGGCAAATCCTTCTTCGCAAGTATCGGCTTTGCCGGCACTTCGCTCGGAGGCAACGTCAATACAGTCCAGCCACAGCTCGATTTCAAGTATTTCCACAAGGGCCTTCGCAACGGACATACCATCGGCTTCCACTTCCTCGGGAAGACCCTCACTGGCTACGGCGGAAAGGTAGCGCCGCCCTTCTCGCGCTTTTATGTCGGCGGAGAGAACGACATTCGCGGATTCGACTGGTGGAGTATCAGCCCGATCGCCTTCATTCCCGACGCGGAGAGCATAGACGTCCTGAACGCGAACGGCACCCAGCGAGTTCAGCGCGTGGTGAACGCCGATGGATCGATTTCGTTCAATCCGGTGACGCAAACAATTCCGACGTACCGCCTGGTGCTGCCTGGCGGCGACACGGTGGGCATTACCAATTTCGAGTACCGCATAAAGGTTTTCGGTCCGGTGACTCTCGCGCCATTCTTCGACGCCGGTCTGGATAAGCTCTTTTACTCGAGCCAGCTCCGTCTCAACGCGGGCCGTCTGGAGCAGTTGAATTCCGAATTTCCCCAGGCCGGATACGGGTCGGAGGCCTACATTGTGCCGGACACTCAGATCATTCGTACGTCCACCGGACTGGAGTTGCAGGTGCTTATGCCCGTGGTCAATGCGCCGTTCCGCGTATACTTTGCTTACAATCCAACCAGGGTGAACACCAACATACAGCCGCCTCTCGCCGTCGACAAGTCCATGTTCGTCAACGATGCCACTTACAACGAGGCGATTGCGACCTATGGCACCGCCATCCCCTATTCGGAGCGCAGCACCACATTCCGCTTTACTATTGGCCGCACGTTCTGATTTTGCATGCGCGGGAGACCGCCGATTTCGTAGAATAGCGTTACACGTTAAGGAGTCCGATTGAGATGAAGAAGTTAACAGGATCGCTGGCATTAGCACTGCTTGTGGCCATTGCCGCTCCCGCGCAGGCGCAGACCACCAAGGTCGCCGTGATCAACATTCAGAGCGCGATCGTCAGCACGAAGGATGGCCAGAAGGCGGCCGCGGAACTCGACGCCAAATTCGGCCCCCGGCGCAAGCAAGTCGACGCGAAACAGGCGGAACTGTCCCAACTGCGCGATCAGTTGCAGAAGGGCCAGAATACGCTGAGCGATGCCGCCAAGAACGAGCTCTACAAGACCATCGATCAGAAGACCAAATCGCTGAACCGCGAAATGGAAGATGCTCAGGCCGATCTGGAACAGGATCAGCAGCGGGTCGTCCAGGAACTTGGTCAGAAGATCATGGTTGTGGTGGACAAATACGCTAAGGACAACGGTTTCACGCTGGTTCTTGACGTCAGCTCGCCACAGACGCCGGTGCTCTACGCGTCGAACACGATCGACATCACCAAGGACATCGTCGATCTGTACGATAAGAATTCGGCGGCCATGGCACCGTCAACCGTGGGTCAGGTTCCGGCCAAGCCGGCCCCCGGCACGGCAAAGTAACGGACGCGCCGCTGTTGTGCAGGCCCTCGGCCTGCGGGGCTCTCAGCCCCGGCTCGCTCACCGCTCGAAGTGTATCGTTGACTCCGAGCTGAATCGCTTGTAGTTCTCGTAGCGAACGCTGATGCGCTCCCGCTGCGGGCCGCCGCTGAACCACAGCGTGTCGTCACCCTGCGTGCTGTCCGGAAACCAGTAACCATCCACTTTACGTCGCGTGGTGGTGAAGTGTGGAAACAGATTCTCGTGCTTGCCGCCGCGCTCCTGTGGAACAGCCTGCCCCTCGGTCTTCACAATCGCGTCGTCCTGCTTATCCACCCAGATCAAGCCGTCGAACAAGCGCTGGCCCGCCAGAATCTGCCGCGGGCGAATCTGCAGGATCCAGCAATCCACGCCATCCACCGTCTCATCGCCCTTGTATTGCGATTCGTACATGAAGAGCCGGTCGGTTGTAAGCAGCAGCGGCTGAATCTCGCGCAGGTCGTGAAAATCTTCGTCGGTGAGGATCAGATGAGTCATCGTGTTCGACGGTTTCCCCACAAATTGTTCCGTGCGCACGCCGTCGGCGGAGAACAGGATATCGCGAACCTCACGGTAGCGGCCTGTCGATGCGCCTCGCGAGTCCAATTCTTCGACGATGACGGTCTGACGCCAGGTATAGTCGTTGCGCGCCTTCTCTTCTTCGGTTTCTTTGGCCGCAACGCGGCGCACCAGACCGGCGGGCGGATCGTTTGATGGAGTATCTTCGGCTCGCAAAACTGCCGCGAAGAGACCGAATGCTACGATGAAGCCGATGCCGAAAGCCCGCGGCGACTGGAGCCGGTATTTCATTTCTCTCCTTCTGGTCGCGATGGCATTGTGCGCGGCAGCATTCTTCTATTCTCTACAGAAAGGCATCTCCCGGGGGATGGCCGCGGCCGTGCTCCCCGCCTTTCTCACAGAGCTGGCTCTCTACATTCTGCCCGGATTCGCGGGCGTGCGGCGCTCCCTCTCCGCCTTGCCCAAAACCGTGCTGGCGATTCTGCTCACCGGTGCCGCGGTAGTTCCATATCTGTCGGCCACCGTGCCACTGGGCAGCTTTCACGTTCTATCGCTGCTCGCTGTTTTCGCCATCGCCGCGGTGATCGCGTTCTGGTACGTCCTGCTGAAACCGCGGCTCGCAGTGGACCTCTTCTTTCTCGCGATCGTCGCCGCGCTGTTTCTCAGCCGCCTGTTTCCCGTTCTCTACCCTGCCCCAACGCATGCTCTTCCCCTCGATATTCTTGGCAGGCTGATGCTGGTTAATACCGGCGTGATCTCGGTTCTGTGTATTCGCGGGCTGGAGGCCGGCTTCGGCTTTGTGCCCACCGCGCGCGAGTGGCGCATCGGTATCCTCTACACCCTGTGTTTCGTACCCGTGGCAGCTTTGCTTGGATATCTGCTTCACGCCGCCCGCTGGCATCCTGTGATCGCGTGGTCCTGGAAGCTTCCGCTGCTGATCATGGGCCGCTTCCTCGCTGTGCTTTGGGTGGTCGCTCTCGCTGAAGAGTTTTTCGTGCGCGGTTTCCTGCAGCAGACGCTGTCGAAGGCGATGAAGAGCGTGACCGCCGGCGTAGTGGTTACATCGCTGATCTTCGGCGCTCTGCACCTCCCCTTCGGCGGCTTTCCAAACTGGAGATTTGCCACGCTCGCGGCCGTCGCCGGCCTGTTCTATGGAACGGCATTCGCACAAACACGAACCATCCGCGTGCCCATGGTGATGCACGCACTGGTGGTCACCGTCTGGCAATTGCTCTTCAATTCGCACTCTTAAGTTGCACACCCCTGGCTGATCGGTTAGCTTTAGAAATACGACTTATGGCTAACCTGCTGGCGAGAAAGCCCCTGAGCATGCTGATGGAAGAGGCGAAGGAGGAAGGCTCGCACAGCCTCCGGCGCACACTCGGTGTCGGTCAGCTAACGGCTCTCGGCGTCGGCGCCGTTATCGGTACCGGCATCTTCGTGATGTCCGGGTTGGGCGCTCACTATGCCGGACCGGGCCTCACGTTGTCATTCGTTCTGGCCGGGTTGGGGTGCGCCTTCGCGGCTCTCTGCTACGCCGAATTCGCCGCGATGATCCCGCTGGCCGGCAGCGCCTACACATACGCGTACGCGACGCTGGGCGAGATTTTTGCGTGGATCATCGGGTGGGACCTGACCCTCGAATACGCCATGGGCGCCAGCACGGTCTCGTCCGGCTGGTCCAACCACTTCGTTGAGCTGCTGAACGTCTTCCACGCGAAGTTTCCGCTGTGGCTGTCCTACGACCATTGGACGGCTCTGCGCACGGCCCAGGACACCATCGCGCGGCAGATGGCTCTGGCGGCCGATCCGTCCCTGACTCCGGGAACTCAGGCGTTTGTCGACAAGGTCGGATCCATCGTGGCCGCGCATTCCCCGGAGCTGATTCGCCAGGCGCACGAGCTGCTGGGCGCCCCGCACGTCTTTGGGGTTGAGTTCGGCTTCAATCTGCCCGCTCTGCTGATTGCTCTGATAATCACCGCGATCCTGGCGATTGGCATTCGCGAAAGCGCCCGCTTCAACGCCGTCATCGTCGTGATCAAGGTGGGAGTTGTCCTGTTTGTCATCGGGCTCGGCATCGCCTACATCAATCGCGCCAACTGGGGCCACGATTGGAGCACATTCGCTCCCTTTGGCTTCTCCGGCATCGGCGCGGCGGCCGCCTACGTGTTCTTCGCCTATATTGGATTCGACGCGGTCTCCACCACTGCTCAGGAGGCGAAGAATCCGCAGCGGGATCTGCCCATCGGCATTATCCTGTCCCTGGCTATCTGCACCCTCCTGTACATCTCCGTGGCGGGTGTGCTGACGGGCATGGTGCCCTTCCGCGATGTGAATATCGAGGCGCCCGTGGCGCGCGCTTTCCTCGACCGCGGCCTCAGTACCGCCTCGCACATTATTACGTTGGGCGCTCTGGCCGGGCTTACCAGCGTAATGCTGGTTATGCTTCTCGGTCAGACCAGGGTTCTGTACGCGATGGCCAACGACGGGCTTCTGCCAAAGGGCTTCTTCGCGGCGATCCATCCCCGATTTCGTACACCGTGGAAGAACACTATCCTGGTGGGTCTGCTCGCGGCTGCGGTGGGAAGCGTTACTCCCATCGACGACATCGGCAAGATGGTCAACATCGGCACGTTGCTGGCGTTCATCATCGTTTGCGTGGCAGTAGTCATACTGCGACGTACCCACCCCGGCCAAACCCGGCCGTTCCGCACCCCCGGGGTTCCGTGGGTGCCCATCCTCGGTATCCTGTTCAACGGCTACATGATGTACAAGCTCGGCTGGGTGAACTGGGCCCGTCTCATAATCTGGCTGCTTATCGGCCTCGTTGTGTATTTCAGCTACAGCCGTAAACACAGCCGCGTTCAGGCGGCGCTGGCCAGCGAACCCAGGTTGCCGCCTTCAGTAGCGGTATGAACAAAGCAGAATGTCGCTGGTTTGCGGCAACTGTCCCGTCAGAAACGTGATGGTGTTTCCGCTTAGCGTGTAATCCGCGGCTGCTTCCAGATGCAGGCCGTTGCGGTACAGCGCCAGGCTCGCCGTCGGATTGGGGACGTTGGCCAGCGTGAAGGTGGCGTTCGTTCCGTTCACCGTGCCGCCGGGGGTTTCTGCATCAGAGAAATTAACTCCGCTCACCGCGGCCGTTCGATACGACGCCAGGACGATATCGCCGATCTGCGGTGTTGCGCTTCCAACAAATGTGAGCGCACTGCCCGAGACAGTGAAATTCACGCCGGGCGTCAGGAACAAGCCGTTGCGCCACACCGCAACGCTGGACATTGGAAACGGCGCCGGCGTCAGCGTGAACAGCGTGTTCGTGCCGTCCACATTTCCCGCAGGCACTTCGGAATCGACAAATGCGACCACCGATGCAGCTCCGCAACTGCCCGAGGTGCCGTCAACATGAATGCAATCGGAGAGGGTACCCGCCGCGCCGTCGATGCCCCCAATGGAATTAACGATGGCCGCGCGCGATTCGGCGAATGCGGTTCCCATCACCGGGCGGAGCGCCAGGGCGTTGGTCAATCCAACAACATCCGGGATCGTAATCGTGGTGCTCAGTATTCCGACCGTTCCCCCCGACCCGATGACGATACCGCCGGTCTGCACCACCATTACTTGCGAGATAGTCAACGGCGTGGTGCTGGATGGAATGCTCCACAATTCGGTGGATTGGTTTCTTCCGCCGCTGCTGATCCGCACCGAATAAGTCACCGCCGTGCTCGCTCCCACCGTTGGCGCCAGCGAGACCGAGAAATAGCCGGATGGTACGGGAACCGTGAGCGTCTGCGCCGCGATCTGGCTGCCGTCTGCCGCAACGAAGGGCGGCCAGGTGATGATCACCTCGCCGTTGAACAGCGACCCGTCGGCGTTATACAGCGTGTCCTGAATGGTGGTGAGGACGGGCGACGCGCTCAGCCGCAACGCGCAACACAAAACGAGACCAACTCCGGCGAACCGCTTCTTCAGCCGCAACATCCAAAGCCCTCCTGGTCGGCCCCAGTGTAAACGGAGGGCACCCGAGACGGCGCTTCAGAGGGAATTTGCGATCCGTTGCATACCGTTCAGAACGCGAGAATTCCCGGCGCTCAGCGGCTTATGGAAAATGGTTGTGATTGGGGCTCGATGCGCTCGGCGCAAAGGTACGGCCGCAAGGCGTCGGGGACCACCACGCTGCCGTCATTCTGCTGGTAATTCTCGATAATCGCCAGCCAGGTGCGGCCCACCGCGAGCCCGCTGCCGTTCAGTGTGTGCAGAAACTCCGCTTTGCCCTTCCCCGATTTCATGCGAATGCCCGCGCGCCGCGCCTGGAACGCTTCGAAATTCGAACAGGAAGAAATCTCTTTGTACCCATTCTGGCCGGGCAACCAGACTTCAATGTCGTACGTTTTGGCCGACGAGAACCCCATGTCGCCGGTGCACAGAACCACGGTACGGAACGGCAGCCCCAGCCGCTTGAGGATGTCTTCGGCGTCGGCAGTGAGCTTCTCCAGTTCGTCGTAACTCTGATCGGGCCGCGTGAATTTCACCAGCTCTACCTTTTGAAACTGATGCTGCCGGATGATGCCGCGAACGTCGCGCCCGTAGGAACCGGCCTCGCTGCGGAAACAAGGCGTGTACGCGGTTAGCCGGATGGGCAGGCTGTCGGCATCCAGAGTCTCGTCGCGAAACAAGTTAGTCACGGGGACTTCGGCGGTCGGCGCAAGCCAGAAATCGGTGCCTTCGCACTTGAACAAATCTTCCGCGAACTTGGGCAACTGGCCGGTGCCGTAGAGGCTCGCGGAGTTGATCAGAAACGGCGGCAGGACCTCGGTGTAGCCGTGCTCGCGCGTGTGCACGTCCAGCATGAACTGGATCAGAGCCCGTTCGAGCCGCGCCCCGATGCCCCAGTAGACAGCAAAACGCGCACCGGTCACTTTCGCCGCGCGCTCCATGTCCAGGATCCCCAGAGCGGGCCCGAGATCCCAATGGGCTTTGGGTTCGAAATCGAATTGTGTGGGCGTGCCCCAGCGCCGCACCTCAACGTTGTCCTCGGCGCTATTGCCGGCAGGGACCGATTCATGGGGAGTGTTCGGCACGGATGCCAGCATGCCGCGAAACTTCTCGTCGAGTTCTCTGACCTGCTCGTCGAGGCCAGTCATCCGTTCGCCCATCGCGCGCACACGCTGTTGCGCTTCGCTGGTATCGACACCTTCGCGTCTCAACCTGGCGATTTCCTGGCTGGAGGAGTTTCGCTGCGCCTTCAGTTGCTCGGCTTCGGTGACGGCCGCGCGGCGATCGGAATCGAGGGCGCGGAACGCCTCGACATCGAGTGTATAGCCGCGATCCGCCAGCCGGTCCGCAATGGTCTGAAGATTCGTGCGAAAGAATGGGAGATCGTACATGGCTCAGGACTGTCTCAACGTTCGTCGATGGGAACCCAGACCTGATCGAGAGCCTTGCCGACATATTCGGCGCGCGGCCGGATGAGCCGGTTGTTGCGGTACTGTTCCAGGATATGCGCGGTCCATCCAGCCATGCGGCTCACCGCAAAAATGGGCGTAAACAGATCGATGGGGATGCCCAGCGAATAGTAGGCGGATGCTGAATAGAAATCCACGTTCGCATTCAGGCCCTTCAACTCCTTGACGGTCTCTTCAATCGCCTTGGAGGTCTTGTAGAGCTCCGCGTGCCCGGTTCGTTTGCCCAGTTCCTCGGAAAGCACGCGCAGGTGCGTCGCGCGTGGATCCTCGGTGCGGTACACGCGGTGGCCAAAACCGGGGATCTTAACCTTCAATGCCAGCCTGCTGCGAATCGTCTCCAGTGCAGTATCCACATCCTCACTCGCCAGAAGCATACGAATAACATCTTCGTTGGCGCCGCCGTGCAGCGGGCCCTTCAGCGCGCCAATCGCGGAAGTGGCCGCTGAATAAATATCGGAAAGCGTTGCCGCAGTAACCCGGCCCGCAAAGGTGGACGCGTTCAGCTCGTGATCGGCGTGCAGAATGAGCGCCACATCGAAGGCGCGCTCCATCACGTCGTCGGGCTTGCGCCCGGTCAGCGTATAAAGAAAATTAGCCGCGAGGCCCAGCTCGGGATCGCCCTCGATTACCGGTTGGCCGTTCCGCAACCGGTCAAACGTGGTGACGATAGTGGACGTCTGCGCCATCAGCTTGCGCGCCTTTTCCTGATTCGCCTCAGTGGAGTTGTCGCGCACCTGCGGATCGTACAGGCCCAGCATCGAAACAGCCGTGCGCAGAACGTCCATCGGCGGCGCACTCGTAACCGATGCCAGGAACTTAATCACTTCGGCGGGGATGGGCCGATGATGAACCAGGCCGGCTTTCAGCAGATCCAACTCCGGCTTCTTCGGCAACCGCCCATTCCACAGCAGCCAGATCACTTCCTCGAAGGTCGCGTTGTCGGCAAGCGTGTGGATGTTAAAGCCCTGATAGCTCAGGTAGCCGAGTTCACCGTCGATATAACAAATCTCGGATTCGGCCGCGACTACGCCTTCAAGACCTGCTCCGCTGATGGGCATTTGAGTTGCGTTTTCTCCTTGTTCGGTAGGCCGGAGTGCAAACCTTCATTCTACAGAATGCGCCGGAGTCACGCGATTTCCGTACGCCCGGCCCAGGCGCACGTAAACCACGCGCAAAGTCGCAATCACAGGAACCGAGAAGAACATGCCTGGAACCCCGGCGATCTGCTCTCCCGCAAGGACGCCAAACAGCACCAGCAGCGGATGCAGCTTAACGCCGGATCCCATCAGCCACGGCGACACCGCGTAGTCCTGGAACAAGCGATAAAGCATCCAGAAGATAATAAAAGCCCAGACGTGAGTGTAGCCGCTGAATCCTGCCACGAAGACGGCAAGCACGCCCGCTGAGAGCGGTCCGATAACCGGCACCAGTTCGAACAGAGCCGCCAGACCGGCCAGCAAAACCGCGTAGGGAGCCCCGCTGATTGCCAGAAATACGGAATAAGCGGTGAACGTAGACAGAGAGAGGATCACCAGAGCGCGAATATACTGGCCGAGCAGAAGACTTACATCATCCAAAATGCCCTCAACCACTTTACGGCGGGCACCATCGGCAATGGCTGCCAGCAAGCCCTCAATCAACTCCGTTCCGTCTTTCAGAAAAAAGAAGGATAAAATCGGAACAAGAATTATATACAGCACATATTTTGCGCCGGAAAACACCTGCATTCCGGCCGCCTTGACGTAGGGAAGCAAATTAGCGCCGCCGTTTCCGATGGCACCCTGCAGCCAGCCGGCGATCGCCTGGCGCTCCGGTTCCAGCCACGCGGGCAAAGGGATCCCGGCGATCCATCCCTGGTCTCGCACCAGCGATGGCAACCGGTCGGCGAGACTGGAGGCCTCCAGGGCGATGCGGGACCCCAGCGTCACGCTCAGCGCCGCCAGCACACAGATCAGAGTGACGTAAACGACGGTCAGGGCTGGTGTGCGCGAGAGGCGGGACCGTGTGAACCGCTCGACGAAATCCACCAGCGGCGCCAGCATGTAAGCCAGGAAAAGGGCCACCGCGAACACCATGATGGTCTCGCGGACCCGGTACGTCAGGCCGGTCACGAGAAGGACCAGAATCACAGTCCACGTGACGCGCGCGGCCCTAAGGTCGATCCCGAACATACCTCAGAATAGCCTGAAACATCACGGGCTCCGGCTGGGTCCACTTGCCAGAACTCGTGCGGGACTGTATTGTTCGAGTAGGAGATCGCCCGGGGTGGCACAAGTGCGCATTGTTGTCGCAGATGATCACGAGATCGTAAGGAGAGGCTTGAAATCCCTCCTGGAAGCCCAGCCAGGATGGGAAGTGGTGGCCGAAGCATCGAGCGGACGCGATGCTTGTGAGATGGTGCGAGAGTTGCAGCCCGCAGTTGCCGTGCTAGACGTCGGCATGCCGGAAATGAACGGGCTCGAGGCCACACGGACCATCGCCAGGACCAGTCCGCAGACGCAGGTGTTGATCCTGACCATGCACGAGAGCGAGCAGATGGTGCGCGACGTACTGGACGCGGGGGCGCGAGGTTACGTGCTGAAGAGCGACGCCGGCCGCGATCTGGTATCGGCGGTGGAAGCGCTCCTGCAGCACCGTACGTTCTTCTCCGCACGGATTTCCGACATGCTGCTCTCGGCCTATTTGCAGGGGCCGGAACGCCAGGCCACCACCGTCACGCAGCGCAGCCGCCTCACCGCCCGCGAGCGCGAGATCGTGCAATTGCTCGCCGAGGGCAAGAGCAACAAGGAAGTGGCGACGGCTCTCAACATCAGCGTGAAGACCGCGGAGACGCATCGCACCAACATCATGAACAAGCTCGACCTGCACTCCATTGGGGAACTGGTCCGCTACGCGGTGCGCAATAACATCGTGGAACCGTGATGATAAACTGGGTGTTCGTCCCGCCTTCGGGCGCGTAGCTCAGTTGGTTAGAGCGCCTGCTTCACACGCAGGCGATAATTGGTGGTGCTGGCGATGGGTTTGTAGCTCAGTTGGTTAGAGCGCCGCTTTCACACAGCGGAGGTCGGAGGTTCGAGCCCTCTCAAACCCACCATTCAGTCTTTCCCGGAGGCTCCGGGCTCTACGTCAGGAGCGAGAGCCGCCCCATCCCAAACCAGTTTTGGCAGGTATTTGGCAGGTGTGCGCGTCAGGGAGGATCTAAAGGTGGGATGAGAATCTCTCGCCGGCCGAAGAGTCGCGCGTCTATCGCAAATGCTCCGGGCCCAAGAACGATGACGGCCACGAGTATCACAAGTGCAAACGTGATCGAAGAAGCGGAATCCTGTTCTACAATCAAAGTCATTACCATGGCTCGGCGGCTCGTTCTCCCATCTCTTCGCCGAGCCGGCCCCGCCGGCGAATCGCGGGAATTTCGGACGCTATGATCGTTACCAATGGTGTAACCCTCTCCCATTACACGATCCTCGAGAAGCTGGGCGAAGGCGGGATGGGCGAAGTCTGGAAGGCCCAGGATATCCGTCTGGGCCGAATCGTCGCCATAAAAATTCTCCCGCCGGACAAGATCGCCGACCATGATCGCAGACTTCGCTTCACTCAGGAGGCGAAAGCCGCCTCCGCCCTGAACCATCCGAACATCGTGACCATTCACGAAATCGATTCCATCGATGGGCACGAGTTCATGGTCATGGAGTTGGTCAACGGCAAGCCGCTCTCCGCAATCATTCGCAGGAACACCGGGATGCCGCTGCAGGAAACGCTCCGTTGCGCGATCGCCATTGCGGACGCTCTTGGCGCTGCCCATGCCGCCGGCATCGTACATCGCGACCTCAAACCCGCGAACGTAATGGTGACTGAAACGGGCCTGGTCAAGTTGCTTGATTTCGGGCTGGCCAAACTCTTCGAGCCCATGGAGTCCACCTCACCCGTAAGCGACCCGAGCGACCCGGACACGCCAACGGCGCTCATGTCGGCAAAGACCGAGGAGAGCGTCATCGTTGGAACCATCGCCTACATGTCGCCCGAACAGGCGCTGTCGCAGCGCCTGGACCCGCGTTCCGACATCTTCGCTTTCGGTTCGGTGCTCTACGAAATGGCCACCGGCAAGCGGGCGTTCGAGGCCGGCAGCAAGCTGGGCACGCTCTCCGCCATTCTCCACGTGGAGCCGCGGCCCATGCGAGAAGCAAACCCGGAGCTTCCCGAGGAGTTCGAACAAATTGTCGCTCGATGCCTGCGAAAAGACGCGGCCCGGCGCTATCAGCAGATCGATGAGGTGAAGGCCGCGCTGCAGGACCTGAAGGAGGAATCGCAAACCAGCCGGATTCGCACTTCTTCCCGATCCGCCGCGCCGTCCCCGCCTCCGGTGTCGCGCCGAAAGACCGTCCTCATCGCTGCCATTGTCATCGTGGCGCTGGCGGCTATCGCTCTCGCGCTCAAGTACAAACCATGGCACACCACTCCGGCAGCGGTGCCCGTCGCATACGCCTTTCGACAGCTTACATTCAGCGACGGCCTGACCTACGATCCGGCATTATCTCGGGATGGAAGATTCATTGCCTACGCGAGCGACCGCAGCGGAAATGACAACCTCGATATCTGGTTTCAGCAGGTGGGAAGCGAAGAGGCGATTCGCCTGACCGACAACCCCGCCGATGACGATGAGCCCGACTTTTCACCGGACGGAAGAACGGTCGCATTTCACTCGATGCGCAACCCCGCCGGAATCTACCTGGTGGACGCGCTCGGTGGTGACGCCCGTCTGGTGATTGTTGCGGGGCGCCGACCGCGATTTTCGCCCGATGGGACCCGGATCGCCTTCTGGGTGGGGCCGGCTCCCGGACTGCCCTATGGACGAGTCGGCGTGGTGTCCGCTCTGGGCGGCGATCCCCACTGGCTGGTTCAGCAGTTCTATGGAGCAGGATCACCGGTGTGGACTCCGGATGGGCAGCATCTGCTCTTCACCGGCGCCGCGAGATCGGACCTGCAGGATTGGGATTGGTGGGTTGCGCCTGCTCCGGGTGGAAATCCCATCAGGACCAACGTCCGCGCCGCTCTGGCAAAGGCCGGCGCCGGGCTTGCGCTCGCATTGCCTCAGCCCGGTTGCTGGGACTCCGCGGGGTCCGTGGTGTTCACGGCCGACGAAGGGGGAGTGGAACACATCTGGCGCATCCCGATGTCACAAACGACCTGGCAACCCACCGGCGCGCCCGTGCGCATCACCGCGGGTGTGGGCGAAAGCCAGCCCGCCGTCGCCGGCGATTTGATTGCATTCGCCGGAGTGGAACGTAAGACCAATATCTGGGCCCTTCCCCTGCGCGCCAACGAGGGGCGTGCCGACGGCCCCTTGCAGCAGCTCACGGCCGGCTCGTCGTCCGACTATAACCCCACGATTTCCCGCGACGGAAAGCTGCTGATTTACGAATCGCAAAGATCGCTTTCATCCAGCGATCTTTGGTCGAAGGATCTGGTCACCGGCAAATCGACACAACTAACCGCTACTCCGTGGTTTGAATACAATCCCTCTGTCAGCGGCGACAGCTCGCTGGTGGCGTACACGGTATTTGAACAGCCTCCGAAGGTCACCGAGAAAGAGTGGCTTGGCGCCCTAACGTTGCCCGGCGGAGTTTTTCGAAAAATCTGCGAGCAGGACTGTTATCTTTCGTGGGGACTCAATTCGGACGGCTCCGAGCTCCTCTATTCAGCCGACGTGCGGCACCACAAACTGGCTCTGCTCAATACGAGGACCGGAGCCAAACAGCCGCTCGTCGAAGATCCCGCCGATGAGCTATTTCAGGCCAGCTTTTCGCCGGACGATCGCTGGGTGGCATTCAATCCGCTGACGCCTTCCGGCCAGACCCCCATTTTCGTGGTCCCATCCAACCTCGGAGGCTCGCTGCCTCGCGATCGGTGGATTCGCATCACCGCCGACAATACGCTGGATGGCAAGCCGCGCTGGTCTCCCGATGGCAACCTGCTCTATTTCATCTCGGCCCGCGATGGAGTTTACTGCCTGTGGGCGCAGAGGCTGGACCCGCAGACGAAGAAACCGCTCGGCCCGGCATTCGTTGTTTATCATCTGCATGGGATTCGGAACTCGATAAACGAAATCCCCACACAATATGTGTCAATTTCAGTTGGTCAGGGAAAGGTGGTGATGCCTCTGGCCGACATGAAGGGAAATGTCTGGCTGCTGGAACCGAAGCGGGCGGAAGCAGCCGGAAACTAAAAGGGGCCAGGCGGCCTGAGAGACCCGGCCCAGAGGGCACCCAGGCTGCGAGCCTGCCCCGCACTAAGCCCGCACTAAGGTCCGAACTCGTAGGTGCTGGCTACCCAATCGGGGCGCTTCAGTCCGAAGTACGTTTCGAGGATCATTTCCGCGGTATTCAACGCGCCTTCCACCCAGCCCTGCTGGTTAGACCATGCCTCGCCGCACAGAAACACGCGCGGATCGCCGCCATCGTCAACACTCATTTGTCGAATACGCGGCATAACTTCCCAGCTCTTCAGGCCGGGCCTCCAGTTATGCCAGCCCCCGCCAAACGGCTCGACGTCCCAGTTAAAGTAGATGGGCCCGGCAAGCGGCGCGGGGATGTCGATGCCATGCATCTCCCACAACTGCTTCTGAAGCTGGTCTGTCATTTGCTGCTTCGAGATTTTTGGCAAGCCCGGCGGCGGGAGCGGCCCGCTTCGCCCCCGCAATACCTGTGGCTTTTCGTAGCCCGCCCAGAACGTGTCCGCCTCCTGATCGTTCAGCGATGTCAGGACCAGCGATCGTCCATCGGGCCGCGCGCCCATGTAGTAGCAGGCGCGCACCGGAAGATCTGTAGTGGAATACCCGCCGCGAATCTGCATCCCGGGAGTCCTTTCCCACCAAGGTTCCGGATACACCATGAACACCTTGCTTGCGCGCACCGCCTGAACGCTGGCGACGTCGGCACGGAACCCCGGGTTTTCGTTGAAAGTGGCCATGTTCATCCGATCCACAGCGCACTTCGGAAGCGCGAGGATCGCATATCTTGCAAAGACCGTGTTGCTTGCAGTTCCGCTATCCGACGGGCCGACGGTGAGCGCAACCAGCGGTTCGCCGCTGGAATCGTCCATACCCACCCGGAGAACGCGCTGCCCGGCCATTAGCCGGCCACCGGCTGTCTGAAAACGCTTCAGCATGATCGCAGGCAACTGGTCGTACCCCTGTTGGATGGAATAAAAAGGGGTCCTCATCATACACATCAAGGTGCCCACAATCATTGCCAGGGACGAATCGTAGAGGTTCCAGTTACCGATGGACGAAGACGCGAATGACGCGGAGCCGGTCATGTTATACGCTTCCGAACTCACCCGCGTCGCGAAAACGTTCCAGAAGCCGTGAGTATCCAGGGTCTGACCGTCGGCCGTTGTCACGGTGCGCAGAAGACTCTGCAACGCATTCATCTGCATGAACGCCGCGGACGAGGCGCCGTTTTTCTGAACCTCCGCGGCCACGCTTTCGAAAGCCGCATTCACTTCCGAGCTCCCACTGAGAATCACGTCGAGCAGGAGGGTAAACGGGTCGTCATACTTCTCTCCGTCCATCAGAAAATACGGCACGATGTTCGGATAGTAATCTGTTACGGCTTGCACGGCAGCTTCGGCGGCGGTGCACCATGCCACGATTGTCGCGAGAGTCTGCTGATCCAGTGGCTCCGGCAGCGGGGGTACGGCGGGACAGAGTTGCACGATGAACGCCCGGTACGCGCGCAATTGTGCAGCGCGTTCCTGCGGCGAGAGCGTTGCCAGCGTCGCCGTATCGGGTGGCATCGGCGAGTAGGCTTTATACGGGAATCTGTGCCGGCGCTGATACTGCAACTGCGGCCCAAGGCTGAATGCGGGGCAATCGATAACCGTGAGATCGGAGCGCAACTCCTTCGTGCACAGGCCATAGACGTTTTGCTGCAGCTCGCTGAAACCCTGGCCACCCAGCTCCATGGGCATCTCCGGCAGCGTGGGATCGCGATGGCTCCAGAGGCGGCCACCGATGCGCGCGCCTTCTTCAAATAATCCGACGTTCAGGCTGGATCGTGTCCCCCGCAAGGCGTCCAGAACGGGACTATCGCCGGGTTTCGCATTCATCAGGCGGTAAGCCGCGTAAGCGCCGCCAGCACCCGCGCCGACCACCGCAACATCGAGAATCTCATCTGACGGAACGCCGGGGCTGCCCATCTGTTCTCTCTATCCGTTCGCGATTCGTGGTTGAAATACTGCGGCCAGTGCGCGCCTGGGCCGGTTCCCATCATTGGAGCCGGTGGCATGCAAAGTCAGGCAATGATGGATGGAGGCCTCGCCGGGGGCGAGCGGGCACAGCACTGGCTGCCCATCCTGAATCTCTTCCGCGATGTAGTGGCCATGCTCGAACACATGCGGCTGCAGACCGTGCGCGTGCGAGCCGGCCAGATATCGCATACAACTCGCTTCCGATTCCACCGGGTCCAAAGGAACAAACATGCTCAGTCCGAGATGTGGAGGCGGGCGGTATGCGGCGTCCTGATGCCACGGCGTGCCGTGACCGCCTGGAGGCTTCACAAACACGCGCCAGCCCATGAGCATGGTGTCCGGTTCGCAATCGCATAATCCGGCCGCCGTGATTCGGGCGGTTTGCGCGAATTGCGTGACGCTCAATTCCGGCGCCATGGCTTCCGGGGACACCACCGTAACCAGCGATTCCGGAATTTCCCCGGCGAGGCTCACGAATCGCCGTGCGCGATTGGACCAATCCTCCAGCACGCGGTCACAGAGCGAGCGAAGAAGATCAAGTTCCGGGTCTGTCACGATGCGGCCCAAGCGCACAAACCCGGCTTGGCGGAAGGACTCGCGAACGGTGGCTGTCATGCTCGCGCCTCGGGGAGACTGCCAAGAATGAATTCACCAAGCGAGGTCTCGCGATAGTAATCCCGCCCGGAAGCTCTGGCAAAAGCGTCCGAGTCTCCACCGCCCAGAGGACATCCGGCGAGCCCCATCGCGGTCGCGGTCAGACACATGGTTTGTTGCAGCACCCCTGCGTCCTTTAGAGCAAGCGCATAGGCCAGGC